>Ga0073934_10002663_pt1 | contig 36097 bp, 21 predicted proteins | sample LarsenN4metaG_FD_76834 | JGI IMG/M metagenome (GOLD analysis project Ga0073934, IMG submission 76834) | Hot spring sediment bacterial and archeal communities from British Columbia, Canada, to study Microbial Dark Matter (Phase II) - Larsen... ... | reverse complement strand
CTGCGTGCGACGGTCATCGCCGTACTTCTGCTTCACCTCGACCATGTCGTCGCGGATCAGGAAGTCGATCTTGCGCGGATGCTTCAGCAGGTCTTCCAGGTGCGCGATCCGCTTCTTCAGCTCGTCGTGCTCCTCCTGGATCTTCGCGCTCTCGAGCTTCGCCAGCCGCCGCAATTGCAGGTCCAGCACCGCCTGCGCCTGCCGGTCGCTCATGCCCCACGGCCGCGCCATCATCTTCTCTTTCGCCTGCTCCGCCGACTCGGCGCCGCGGATCAGCGCGATGATCTTGTCGATGTCCTTCAGCGCGATCAGGTACCCCAGCAGGATGTGCTCCCGCTCCCGCGCCCGCTCCAGCTCGAACTCCGTCCGTCGCCGCAGCACGATCCGCCGGTGGTCGATGTACGCCTCGAGCATCTTCTTGAGGCCCATCGTCTTCGGCTGGCCCTGGTCCAGCGCCACCATGTTCACCGCGAACGACGACTGCATCGCTGTGTGCTTGTACAACTGGTTCAGCACGCTCGCCGCCTGCCCGTCGCGGCTCAGCTCAATCACGATCCGCATCCCGTGGCGGTCCGACTCGTCGCGCAGATCGCTGATGCCGACGATCTTCCGCTCCTTCACCAGGTCCGCGATCTTCTCCACCAGCGCCGCCTTGTTCACCTGGTATGGCAGCTCCGTGACGATGATCTGCTCGCGGTTGCCCTTCGCCATCTCCTCGATCGTCGCCCGCGCCCGTACCGTGATCCGCCCCCGCCCGTCCGCGTACGCCTCCTTGATCGCGTCGCGCATCACCTCGTGGCGCTTCCCCTCGTCGTCGAGCGCCGTGTCCTTGCGCATCCGGTAGATGATCCCCGCCGTCGGGAAGTCCGGCCCCTTGACGATCTCGCTCAGCTCCTCCGTCGTCAGGTCCGGGTTCTCGATCAGGGCCGCCACCGCGTCGCACACCTCGCCAAGGTTGTGCGGCGGGATCTTCGTCGCCATGCCAACGGCGATCCCGTCAGCGCCATTCAGGAGCAGATTCGGCACGCGCGCAGGCAGCAGCCATGGCTCCATCCGCGAGTCGTCGTACGTCGGCCGCATGTCGGCGATCGTGTTCGAGTCGATATCGGCGACCATCTCCTCCGTGATGGGCGCCATCCGCGCTTCCGTATAGCGCATCGCCGCCGGCGGATCCCCGTCCACCGACCCGAAGTTCCCCTGCCCCGCGACCAGCGGGTACCGCATCGAGAAATCCTGCGCGAGCCGCGCCATCGCCTCGTAGACCGGGCTGTCGCCGTGCGGGTGGTACTTCCCAAGCACCTCACCGACGATCGCGGCCGACTTCCGGTACGCCGCGTTCGGCCGCAGGTTCATCTCGTGCATCGCGTAGAGGATCCGGCGTTGCACCGGCTTCAGCCCGTCGCGCACGTCCGGCAACGCACGCGCCACGATCACGCTCATCGCGTAATCGAGGTACGACGCCCGCATCTCGTCTTCGATCCCGCGCGGGCGGATGTTGCCTCGGTCTGAGTCAGTGGTCATGCAGCGGTGTCAGGCGACCTTACGGACAGGGCGGCTTCGTGCCGCCACACGCGTTGTTGGACTCCCAATTTTACCATGGAACGCGCCGCTCCGAAGCTGCGTCGACCGCCCTCGGCCATGCCTGGACTTGCCGCGCTCGGCAGCGACACGGGCTGCACAGACCTACGCCTCGTTCGAGCCAAGATGCGCCCGGAAGAATGCCACGATCCGCGACCGAGCATCCCTGGCCGATGGCTCGTGGTAGGCCGCGTTGCTGATCTTCGCGATCGCCTTGATCCAGCCAGGCAGATCCGTCGGATCGTGCTCGTTCATAAACCCGTGCCCTGCCTCCGGGTAGACCTTGATGTCGTGTGGTACTCCCGCTGCGCGCAGGATAGGCTCGATGCGCGCCGGCACGCCCCGCACCCCCGGCCAACGGTCACGCGCGCCAAAGCTCCCGACGATCGGGCACGACTCCGGTAACCGCGCCTCAACGTCCCTCGTGAGCCCGCCGTAGTTGACGCTCGCTGCGCTAAAGCCGTGCCCAGGCGCAAGCATCAGTGCGAAGCCACCGCCCATGCAGAAGCCGATCACGCCCACACGGCCTGTGCAGTCGTCGCGCGCCACAAGCCACGCGCGTGCTGCATCCACCTCGCTCAGCGGGCGCGTCGCGTCGCGCGCGAACGAGATGATGCAGCGCAGCCGCGATCCCCAGTACTCCAGGTCCGGCGCGAGAGCCAGAAACCCCTCGCCCGCCAGCCAGTCCGCTTGCCGCCGCACATCCGCGCTCATCCCCAGCGCATCGTGGATCACCACGACGCCCGGCCACGGGCCTGCTCCGGTGGGTATCGCCAGGTATGCGGGCATCTCACCGTATGGCGTCCGAACAGTGACGTCAGTCATGCCGGCGAGTGTACGTCAAGGCGGCGCCGCACCCACTTCCTGGTACGGCGGCGCCGGATCGTACTCGATCGCCTGCTGCAACCGCCGCGCCTCCCCAGGCCCCTTCAGTTGCCCCACCAGGTACAGCGCCATGTCGATCCCCGCCGAGACCCCCGCCGCCGTCACCACGTTCCCGTCGTGCACCCAGCGCTCCGCCACCACCTCCACCCCACCCATCTTCGCCAGCGTCTCGCGCTGCGCCCAGTACGTCGTCGCTCGCCGCCCCGCCAGCAGCCCCGCCCGGTGCAGCAGGAACGCCCCCGTGCACACCGAGGTCACCCACTGCGCCGCCCCGCCCGCCCGCCTGATGTAGCCGATTAGCTGATCGTCCTCCATCCCCGGCCGCGTCCCCTGCCCGCCCGGCACCACGATCACATCCGCGGCCGGCGCATCGTCGAACGCGTAATCCACGTTCACGCTCAGCCCGCACCGCCCCTTCACCGGCGAGGCCGCTGCCACCGTGAACACCCGCCAGTCCTGCCAGAAGTAGTTCGCCGCCATCCCGAACACCTCGTACGGCCCCGCGAAGTCCAGCTCCTCGACGTCCGGAAACAGCACAATCGCGATGTTCATCCGCAACTCCCCGCAATGCGATATCCGCTCCTCAATCAGACCTGGAGGATAAAGCATGGAGGACCGGGCGCGTCGCCCCGTCCTCCATGTCGTTCGATCCATAGCCTGGCGGCGTTGCGTCGCAGCAGCGACCGTTACAACGCCTCGTACGCCTCATCCGCACCCGATCGCGGCAACCGCGTCATGCGATCCGCTCCGCCGTCACCACCAGTCGCTGGTCGTACTGATGCGTCGCCCCGTTGAACGTCCCCGTGCACGTGATCAGCGTGATCCGCTCCTCCGGCGTCGGCCCCACGATGTCCTCCACCGGCGCCGTGTCCGCGTCATACGGGATCTTCGACTTCACCGCGTACGTGTACACCGTTCCGTCCGCCATCTCGATCTCGATGACGTCGTCCTCCTCCAGGTCCTTCAGGTGCCAGAACACCGCCGGCCCCACGTTCACGTAGTCCACATGCGCCGCGAACACCGCGTTGCTCCCGAACCCCGGCTTCGCCGTGAAGTGGTACCACGCCACGTCCCACGCGTTGTTCGGTGACTGCATCACCCCGTTCGGGTCCACACCCATCGTGATCACGCGCGCGTCCACCTCGTAGCGCGGGATCCGGATCCGCGCCAGGTCCGCGTTCGTGCCCGGCGGAAACCGGTTGCTCGGCGTCGGGCTCGGTCCCGGCGTCGGCGTCTTCAACGGCTCTCCGAACGCCGCCCCCGTCTCGATCGTGCTGTAGCCGCCGCTTCCCTCATCCACCCAGTCCGACAGGTACGGCACGTCCGTCAACGTCGCCAGCATGATCGCGAACGCGGCGCACATCAGCGCGGCCCCGGTCACGATCATCAGCGTCGCCGTGCGGTTCGAGCGGTTCGCGGCTCGCATCTGCTCTCAGCTCATCCCATCAGGCGGCAAGGCGCCCGCTCGAGGCGGGCGCAGCGCGGCTCTCTCTAATACTAACGGTACGACCCCGGACCCGTGTCAGATGCGCACGCCCCGCACCACGTACCGGCTGTCGTAGTGCCCCGCGCTGAACTCGCCGATGCACGTCACCAGCGTAATCACATCCTGACCCGTCTTCGCCACATACGGCGTGAAGTCCGCGTTCGGATTCGCCCACTCCGCCCATTGCACCGCGTACGTGATCGGACCATTCGCCGTGTGCACCGTGATCTGATCCCCAGGCTTCAGGTTGCGGATGCTGTAGAACACCGCCGGCCCCACGCGGATGTAGTCGACATGCCCGGCGAACACCGCGTTCGCCCCCGCCTCGCCCGGACGCCCCCCCAGCCCCGGGAAATTCGGGTTGAAGTCGTACCAGATCACGTCCCACGCGCCCGCAGGATTCCCCATCACCCCGTTCGTGCCCATCGAGCGCGCCCACACGCCCGCGTTCACGCCCGCCGCCGGGATCACGATCCGCATGTCCGTGCCCACGATCGGCCCCGGCCCCGTGCCCGCCGGTCGCGGCACGTAGTTCGATGACGGGGCGCGGCCACTCCCGCCACCGCCGCCACCCGTGCTCGGCGCCGGCGTCGGCGTCGGCGGCGAGATCGCCACGAAGTACTCGTAAATCTGCTGCAACGTCGGCGTCGGAGGCGCCGGCGTCCTCGTCGGCGCGGGCGTGCGCGTCGGCGCCGCCGCCTGCTCCTCCTCGTCCCCGCCCCCGCACGCAACCGCCGCGATGGCGACCAGCGCCACCAGCAGCGCCGCGATCACCGCCGCCGCTGGGCGCAACCACCGCCCGCCGCGCTCCTGCTCCGATCCCGTACCCATCATCGCTCCCCTCTGGTCGGATCATCGGCCGCTGCGGGTCAACGCCGATTCGGGATGGACACCTAGGCGGACGCCCGTATCCGCACCTACCACGTCATGCGCCGCATCATGCGATGCGCCGAGTCAGGCGATCCGCCGCCCCCAGATGATATGCCGGTCGCTGTAGTGCCCGGCCTCGAACTCCCCTGTGCACGTGATCAGCGTCACCGATTCCTCGGCCGTGGCCGCCACGATCGCCGACCAGTCGCCCCAGCTCTCCGGCACGATCTTGCTGAACTCCACCATGTACTCCAGCACGCGCCCGTCCGTCGTCCTGATCTGGATCACATCGCCCTGCTTCAGCGTCTGCAAGTCCCAGAACACCGCCGGCCCGTAGTTGATGTAATCGACGTGACCCGCCATCACGATGTTCCCGCCCAGGCCCGGCGCGCCCCCCAGCCCCGCCTTCGATGAGAAGTCGTAGTAGGCCACATCCTCCGGCCCGTTCGGGTTCGGCATCACCCCGTTCGGCGGCACCACCTTCACGCTGAACGGCGCATCCACCCCGATGCTCGGGATCAGCAGCCGCTCACCGATGAACTCCCCGCGCCCCGGCTGACCGACGCCGCGCGCCGCCAGGTCCGCGTTCGTCAGCAGGTCGCCCGGGCTCACCGGGATCGGCGTGATCAGCCCCGCGCTGCCCGGCGTCCGCGTCGCCTGCGGCGTGCTCGTCCCCCGCCCCGACGTCGCCGTCGCCACCACCTGCTCGTTGTCATCGCCGCCACCGCCCCCCGCCAGCGCCGCCACGCTGATCACCGCGATGACGATCAGCGCCAGCACCGCGATCGGCGCCCCGAAAATGATCAGGTCCGGCCGTCCGCCCGACAGCCGCTGGATCCGTTCATTCGCCCGCAACCGCGCGAGCAGCCCCTGGTTCTCTGCTGGCTCGTTCATTCCCTGCACACCCCTGCTTCCAACCCCACGCCCCCCGCCGCCAACCTATCTTGCCATACCAACCGTGCGACCTCTAATCTCGGCTCTTGGCTCTCGATTACGCTCAGTTCGCTTCGCCCGCTCTACGCCCTCACCGCGTGGATACGCCCCACATCCGGTTCCCGCCGCCACCCGGAGCGCCGCACACAACGGCAGGGGGCCGCTGCATCCTGCATGCGGCCCCCTGCCAGGTGCTTACCTCACGGCAAGCAGGTCAATCGCGACTACTTCGTGATGCGGCGCGTCACCACGCCACCGCCCACGAGCGCCACCGCGCCCAGGGCCAGCGCCAGCAGCGTCCACATCGGGAAGCCGGCCGAGCTGTCCTGGCCAAGGTAGCCACCGTTGCCCGTGTCAGGCGGCGTCACACCGCCTGGAGGCGTCGGCGTCGCGCCCGGCACCGTCGGCGTCGCGGCCGACGGGTTGCAGTCCACGCGGATCGACGCCTGCGCGTCGCCCGAGGTCACGATCACCGTCACGCCGGCGATGCCACCCGCAAGCGGGGTGATCTCGCTCGTCGCAACACCGCCCGCCGTCGACGTGTTGATCGGGTCAGCGACACCCAGCGCCACGACGCTGAAGTTCACGCCCGTGCCGTTGGCAACGTTGTTGCCCTCGGAGTCCGTGACCGTCGCCGTCACCGTCGAGCTCGTCACGCCATCGCAGTTGATCGCCGCCGGGCTCGCCGTCAGCGCCACAGCCGCCGGCTCGCCAACGACCGTGATCTCGACCGTGCTCTGCTCGTCGTCGATCGCCTCATCGGCTTCGATCGTCGCCGTGCCGGTCTCGTCGCCGCCGCAGATCACGGCGAACGCCGCGATACCCACGTCTCCAGCGTCCACCGTCACCGCGGTGTCATCGGCAACGAAGGCAACGTCGTCATCGCTGCTCGAGAAGGCGATCGTGATGCGGGTCAGTTCGGTGCCGTCGTTGTCCGTCACGACCGCCTGCACGAACGTCTTGTCCACATCGCCGATCTGGCCTGCGTCGGTGACGTCCGCGTCATCGCCACAGTCGCCCGTGTCGGTCTGAACCGTGTCCTTGTCCAGCACCGCCGAAGCCGCGACGTCATCCGGCAGACCCACGACCGTCAGCACCTCTTCGCTGCGCTGGTTCGTGTCGTCGGCCTGGAAAATCTCCACCGAAACGTCGTCACCGGCGTCCGCCGTGCCGTCGTTGATCCGGGCCACGACCACGCCGTCGCCGTCGTCGATGTCATCGCTGTCGCAGTCGGCGTCGTCCTCGGCCGTGCACACTTCCGCGTTCGCATCAGTGTTCGGCGAGTCCGAGCCGTCCGTGTCGACAAGCACCGTCACCGTCACGCCCGTCTCGGCGTCGAAGGTCACTTCCTCGTCGTCATCCACGAACGCGATGATGTAGATCTCATCGAGCACGCCCGGGCCCGCGTCGGTGATCTGGTTCGCGTCGAGGTCGACGTCATCCAGCTCCGACGGCTCAAGCTGCCCGTCGCCATCACCCAGCTCGTCGTCGAGGTTAGCGATGTCCGTGGCGCTCAGGCCGTTACAGGCCTCTCCCCCAAGCGCGTCCACGAGGAACCCGCACCATACGGCGCGCGTGTCGTCGACCTCCGCCTGGGCGCCCTTCGTGCCGAACGACGCCACACCGAGCACCAGCGCGGTGATGGCGGCGATCGCCAGAATGCCTAGGTTCTTCAACTTCGTCTCCTCCTGTGGTTGGATTGCGCGGCGCTCTCCTCGAGTCGCCCGCGCCGTCCGGCCGATCTTCAGTTGTGTTCTTGCTACGGCGCTCTGGCGGGGGCCGCCGTCCCTGTCCGTTCGTCGCCCTCGGCCGAGTCATCGCGACGAGCGGCGCTCGGGGCGGCCGGTTGACGTCCGCCGTTGGCCTCCTGCCTCCTTTCCTCCTCCATGCGGTGGATTCCTCTCCTCCGCATCCGCGGGGCCCAGATATCCGGAGACGCCCATGCGGGCGCTCCTGCCGTTAAACGCCTGGACCAGCGCAAAGGTTAACCGCCGCCCGCCCCCGATTCTCATCAGGGACACCCCTGAGAAACCCCGCTTCACCCAGATTTCGTGGCGTTATGTCTCAGGACCCATTTCCACGACGCCCCATGCCTTCAAGCGCGAACCCGCGCCAGCCTCCTGCGCCCCCTCCGCACACGCAGAAGGGGCGCCCGTCAGGCGCCCCTTCTCCAACTTCCGATTCAGCGACCGGTCAGCCGGCCCGCCGCACCGCGAACCGCGCCCCGATCAGCCCCATCGCGCCCACAAACAGCGCCACCGCGGGCCACACCGGCAGACGCCCGGTGCCGCCGGCCACGCCGCCCGAGCCGGTGTCAGGCGGCGTCACGCCGCCACCGCCCGGCTGGCCGCCGCCGCCCGGCTGCCCGCCACTATCCGGCGGCGTCGTACCAGCCACGCACGGCACGATGATCGACGCCTGGATCACGTCCTCGTTGTCGACCCGCTCATCCGGGTCGAACTCGTCGCCCTCATCGATGTCGTCGTCATCGTCGTTGTCCACGCCGTCATCGTTCAGGTCCAGCGCGAAGTCCGGGGGACCCACTGGTATGGTGACCAGCACCGTCACCCCGGCGATGCCGTCCAGCAACGGCGTGACCGTCGCCTTCGCCACGCCGTCCGTCGTCGTCGAGGTCAGCGGGCTCACCGTGCCCAGCGCCACCACGCTCCAGTTCACCACCGACCCGTTCACCACCGGGTCGCCGTCCGCGTTCGTCACCGCCGCCGCCACCTCGGCCGAGTTCGTGCCGTTGCAGTCGATCTGCGCCGGCGTCACGCTCAGCGTCACCGCGGCAGGCAACGGAAGCACGGTGATCTCCACCGATACCTCCTCGCCGGCCGCCGCCCCGGGGTCGATGTTCAGCGGACCTGTCGAGAGCAACGGACCCGAGGCCAGCGTCAGCGTTACCGTCGCCGTGCCAGGCTCGTGGCCGCACAGGATGTTCGGCGCCGCCACGCCAAATGTTCCCAGCTCCAGCGTCGGGCTCGTCGGCGAGGCGATGCTCACGATGTCGTCATCGCTCGACGTCCACGTGATCCACGCGCCCGTGATCGCCTGCTCATCGTTGTCCGTCACCGTCCCGAAGATGATCGTCTTCTCCGGCGTGCCCAGCGCGTCCAGGAAGCCGCTGGCGCCGCTCGGCAATAGACAGTCGCCCGGGCTCAAGCCCGCCTGCAGCACCGTCTCGAACGGCCCCGCCGCGATGTCGTCCGGCTCCCCGACGATCTCGTAGAACACGTCACCGATCACCTCGCCGCTCGTCGCGTCAAAGATCTCGATGATGTGCTCGCCACGGTCGCCGTCGCGGCCGTGGAGCTGACCCACCAGGATGCCGTCACCCTTGATGCCGTCGCCGTCGCAGTCCTCATCGCCGCGCAGGCCGGCGCCCGGCGCGTCCTCCGCAAGATCGCAGATGAAGTCCGCCGCGAAGTCCGGCGTCACCGTGATCGAGAACTCGCCGCTGTCCGGGGTCGTGTGGTCAAACTTCACGCGATTGTCGTCCTCGACGAATGCGATGACGATCAGCGTCCCGTCTTCCTCGTGAATCTGGTTGCCCGTGAACGGCACAAAGGCGTTCACCTCCTCCTTCGTCAGCTCGCCGTCACTGTTCGCGTCGAGCGTCGCCAGGAAAACGGCCCGCGTCGAAGGCTCCGCCAGCTTCCCTGCCGTAAACGCCTCCAGGCATCCCAGCGGCACGCTTGAGCGCAGCGCCAGGCACACGCTCGGGCTCACCAGGAAGACGTTGCCAAGCTCGTCTTCTTGCGCGCGCGCGCCCGGACCGTTGGCCACTCCCAGGGCCGCCACCATCGCCGTCACCACGACCGCGAGCGCTAGCGAGAATCTCTTCATCGGGCTCCTCCTCTGCATCCGAGCGCCATCATGCCCCAGAACCCCGTTCGGGGCAATCATCCCACTGGTTGTTCCGCGGCTGTTCCGCCGCCGCACACTCATGCCGCGGACGCCCTCCGGTAGTACCAGAATGCACCGCCGCCCAGCGCCAGCGCCGCCGCCACCACGCCGCCGATGATCCACGGCGTGGCGCTCCCGCCCCCGTCGCCCTCCGCGGACCCGGCGTCATCCCCGTCGCTTCCCCCCGCCGCAGCGTCGTCGTCCGCGCCGATGCCCCCCGCGCGCGCCGTCGCCGTCGCGCTCTCCGGCGTCCTCTCGCCGCTCCCGGGCTCGCGCGTCTCTGCGCCCTGCGGGTCGGCTGCCGAACGTGCGGGCGTCGCCCCTGCCACCGCCGTCTCGCGCGCAGCCGTCGCTTCCGCCGGCGGCCGCGTCGCCACCGGCTGCTCCGGAATCGGCGTCGGCGAAGGCGGCGTGATCACCGCGCCCCCCGCGCCGCAGGTCACCGTGTCGGCGTGTCGGTGTATAGGCCGCTGCTCCGTGTTCTCGCCCGCGACGAACGTCTTGTCCTCGCTCAGGAACACCTCGATCACGCCCTCGGCCTCGCAGGTGAACGTCACGTCGAAGGCGGGCCCGCTGAACGTCAGGTTCGCCCCCGTCAGGTCGATGCAGCCCAGGAGCACCGTGTTCCCGCCCTGGTGCGAGGTGAACCCGCACTCGCCCGGCGACCCTGCGCTCGCATCCGCGCTCGCGAACGTCAGCGCGTTCGAGGGGTACACAAGCTGCCACTGCGCCGCCTGGTACGCCCCTGCCCCGCCCGCGTCGATGTACGCCTGCGCAGTCACCGTGCCGCCGATCCCCGCCTGCTCCTGCACGATACGCACTTCCATGCTGTACTCGCCCGAACGCGGGTCGGCCAGCGCCGGCCCCGCCGCCATCAGCGCCAGCACGGCCACCGCCGCGCCCGCCGCGATTCGCTTCACCGCTGCCACCGCCACCACCCCTTGAAGGGCAGCGCCGGCGGTGCCGCCGCCGGCGCTGTTCCTCTCATCTCCCTGTCTCGGCGCGCCAGCCGCTATCGCCGCTGCGCGGCCCGCCGCACGGCATAGCCACCGCCCGCCGCAAGTGCGCCTGCGGCCGTCAGCCCCAGCACCAGCCACGTCGCGCTTCCTGCATCGGCGTTCCCGCCGCTGCCCGTGTCCGGAGGCGTCACCCCGCCACCGCCCGCGCCACCCCCGCCGGTCGGGGGCGTCGTGCCCGGCGTCCCGCCCGTCGGCGGCGGCGTCTCACCGCCCGGCGGCGGCGTCTCGCCCGCGCCCGGCGTGTCGGTCGCCGCGGGCGTCGGCGTGTTCGTGTGCCGCGGGTGCACCGTCGGCGTCGTGCAGCCCGTCGTCGGGCACGGCGTCGCCGTCCGCGTCGGCGTGCGCGTCGGCGTGAACGTCGCCGTCGCCGGCGCCGGCGTGTTCGTCCGCGTCGGGGTCGCCGTCGCGCCCGTCCCGCAACTCACCGTGTCCCCGTGCACGTGGATGGGCTGGTTCGTCCCGTCAAACGTCGCCACGAATGTCGGCTGTGTGCCAGTCGTCAGCGTGAACACGGCCGGACCATTCGAAGTACACGTGAAGACAATGTTGAACACATGCCCGCTGTACTCGAGCACGTCACCCGAGATGTCGATGCATCCGGTCAGGACGCGGTCGCCGTTGTTCGCTTCCTGGTTGCACTGCGTGGGCGATCCCGCCTGGCGCGTGATCGTCGTACAGGCCGCCGCTCCCATGCAGTTCGCGCCCGCGCTCACGACCGTCTGGTCAAAGTCCAGGTTCCACTGCGCCGCCGCGTAGCAGCCCGTCTGGCTTGGATCGGACGCGCAGTCGGAAATCGCGAAGTTGTGCTGGATCCACAGCTGCGCCGTGAACGTGTTCCCCACCGGCACCGAGGTCTCGCTGATGATGACCTCCATGCTGTACTGGCCGCTGACGACGTCTGCGCTCGTGTCGCGTGTGCCCAGCGACCCGCCCAGCAGCGCCGCTAGCGCCACCACCGCGATGCCCGCCGTCACCAGCGCCATGCGCCGAACCTGGCTGCCAAGCTTCATCCGCTCCTCCTCCGAGTCATGTGAGGGACGCCTGCGCGGCCCCTGCCGCCACGCGGCGCCTGTGCGATGCGGCACAAATGCGGGTTCGACGTTACCCCATCACAGGGCCTATGTCTACCCCACCCCCAGCGCATGGTAAGCCAACCACCCGACCGGGCGGTCAGCGAGCGGACGGCACCCTCACGTTGACGGCCCCGTCCGCTCCCGTCCGCGACAACGATCAGCAGCCCGCCTTCATCGCCGCGATCACCTGGTGCAGGTCCGCAACCGTCACCTTGCCATCGCCGTTCACGTCCGCCGCCGGATCCTGCCGGCGCAGGTTCCGCGCCACGAACGCCACGTCCTGGCCGTTCACCTCGCCATCACCGTTCACGTCCTCGGGGCACTCCCCCGCCAGCGTCGTCGGCGTGGCCGTCAGCGTCGGCGTCCGTGTCGGTGTGCTCGTCGGCGGCGTCGTCGGTTCCCCGGTCGGCGTGTTCGTCGGCGTGTGCGTCGCTCCCACGCTCGTCTGCGTCGCCGTCGCCGTGTGCGTCGGCGTGTGCGTCGGTCCCACGCTCGTCTGCGTCGCCGTCGCCGTGTGCGTCGGCGTGTGCGTCGGCGCCTGCGATGTAGCGGTCGGCGTCGGTGTGCTCGTCGGCGTGTGCGTCGGCGCCTGCACCGTCGCCGTGCTCGTCGGCGTGCTCGTGTTCGGCGCGGCCCCCTCGCACACCACGCTGTCGCCGTGCGTGTGGATCGGCTGCTCCGTGCCGTCGAACGTCGCCACAAACGTCGGCTGCGTCGCCGTCGTCAGCGTAAACGTCGCCGTTCCCGGCGCGTTGCACGTGAACGTGACGTTGAACACCCGCCCGCTGTACCCGATCACGTCGCCCGAAAGGTCGATGCATCCGGTCAGCACGCGGTCGCCGTTGTTGTTCTCCTGGTTGCACTGCGTCGGCGCGCCCGACTGCCGCGTAATCGTCGTGCAGGCGGCCGCCCCGGTGCAATTCGCCCCCGCGCTTACCAGCGTCTGGTCGAAGTCCAGGTTCCACTGCGCCGCCGCGTAACACCCCGTCACGAACGCAAGATCGCACTCACCCGGCTGCGCGAAGAAGTTGTGCTGGATCCACAGCTGCGCGACGAATGCGTTCCCCACCGGCACGCTCGTCTCCGTCACGATCACTTCCATGCTGTACTGCTCGGGCTGCACGTCGGCACGCGTGTCGCGCGCCGTGAAGGTAGCCGCTGCCAGCGCTGCCGCCGCGACCAGCGCAATGGCCAGCGCCCCCGGCGCAAGGCGAGACGTTCTGGCGGGTGAACTCATGCCGAACCTCCTGTGATGTCTACGGCGGGGCCTGGCGCGCCCGTGCGCCACTCGACGGTACGCCGCCACCGCCCGTCTGTCCATAGCGGAGCCATATCACGCGCGCGCGTCCGCGTTGCGTCGGTGACGCCAATTCATGGAATTTGACACGCCCCAGAACGTACGTGCGCGGGTCCCCGAAGGCCGCCGGCCCCGCACGAAAGAAGAGCGCCGGTCGGTTGACCGGCGCTCTTCGATGTCCATCCAGTGACCCGCGGCTAGCAGCCGTTGTGCATCGCCTTCACGACGATCGCCAGGTCGAGCAGCGAGACCTTCCCGTCGCCGTTCACGTCCGCGATCAGGTTCTGCCGGCTCAGGTTCCGCGCCACGATCGCCACGTCCTGGCCGCTCACCTTCCCGTCGCCGTTCACGTCGGCCGGGCAATCACCCGGCGTCCGCGTCGCCGTCGGCGTGTTCGTCGGCGGCGCCGTCGTCGGCGTGTTCGTCGCCGTCGGCGTGTTCGTCGGCGTGTGCGTCGGCACCACCTGCGTCTGCGTCGGCGTCGACGTGTTCGTCGGCGTGTTCGTCGGCGGCGCCGTCGTCGCCGTGTGCGTCGCCGTCGGCGTGTTCGTGAACGTCGCCGTCGGCCCCGGCACCGTTGGCGTATTCGTCGCCGTCGGTGTGTTCGTGTTCGTCGGCGTGCTGGTCGGCGTGTTCGTCGCCGTGTTGGTCGGCGTGTTCGTCGGCGGCGCGGTCGTCGCCGTGTGCGTCGCCGTCGCCGTGTTCGTGAACGTCGCCGTCGGCCCCGGCACCGTGTTCGTCGGCGTCGGCGTCGAGGTGTTCGTCGGCGTGTTGGTGGCCGTGTTCGTCGGCGTGTTGGTCGGCGTGTTCGTCGCCGTGTTGGTAGGCGTGTTCGTCGGCGCCTGCGTCGTGTTCGTCGGCGTCGGCGTCAGCGTGTTCGTCGCTGTTGCCGTCGCGGTCGGCGTGTTCGTCACAGCCCCGCCCGTGCACGTGATGCTGTCGCCGTGCACATGGATCGGCTGGTTTGTGCCGTCAAAGGTCGCCACGAACGTCGGCTGCGTGCCGGTCGTCAGCGTGAAGTTCGCCGTCCCCGCGCCGATGCAGTTGAACACGATGTTGAACACGCGTCCGCTGAAGCCCAGGTTGTCGCCGGAGATATCGATGCAGCCGGTCAGGATACGGACGCCGTTGTCGTTCTCCTGGTTGCACGATGTCGGGGATCCCGCCTGGCGCGTGATCTGCGTGCAGGCCGCCGCGCCGCTGCAGTTCGCCCCCGCATCGACCAGCGTCTCGTCGTAGTCCAGGTTCCACTGCGCCGCTGCATAGCAGCCGGAAGGCTCATCCGGGCAGACGCCAGGCTGCGCGAAGAAGTTGTGCTGGATCCACAACTGCGCGACGAATGTCGCCCCGCCAACTTCGTCGGAAGTCTCCGCGATGATCACTTCCATGCTGTACTGCCCGGTCACGACGTCCGCTTCGGTGTCGCGCGAGCTCCACATCAGCACGCCAGCCGTGGCAATGATCACGGCCGCGAGCAGCGCCCCCAGACGGAAGGGATGGAACACACTCATACGTGCACCTCGTGCCTACGCTCTCTTGCTCACTGCTTCGTCTGACGGGGATACGTCTTCGCACCCACCAGGCGGCAAGCGGGATCCGCCGGCGAACCGGGTGCGTCGCGCCGAATGTAACAGAACGCCAGTACGCTGTCTAGCGATCTCCCCTGCCAAAACCGCGTACTTGACGCGCAACTTCACCGTCCCGAACCCCTCATATCTGGCACGCTTGCCCGAATTGCTGCAACGACCACAGCGCATCGACCAGGTCGATCGCCCCATCGATGTTCGCGTCATACTTCGGATGCTCCGGCGGCACGAAGCTCCCGAACCGCGCGAGGATCGCCAGCGTGTCCGCCAGGTCCACCCCGCCGTCCGGCGGCTCCGCCACGTCCAGGCAGAACGCCAGCTTGACGTTCCCGGATACCCCCGTCCCCGGGAACTGGTTCCCCTGGATGTCGAACAGCCGCACGTCGCTGAAGTGGATCTGCAGCGTCGGGCAGCAGCTCGAGTTCACCGGATCCAGCGTCAGGAACGCCAGCGACCCGTTCCCTTGCGGCCCCAGCGGCAACCCCGGCGATGTCCCGAACGTCACGCACTGGTAGCGCGCGCTCCCGGACGCCACCACCGGGTCAAAGCACACGATCGACCGCCCCGTCGATGTCAGCATCGATCCCGGCGCGAAGTTCGACAGCAGCGGGTTCCACGTGAACTGCAGGGGTTCCCACGTCACCGTGAAGTCGAACGCCCCCAGTCCGCACGGCGCCGTCGGCGCCCCCGGGTTCTCCGGGTTCGTGCTGCACATCGTCGTCGTCACGATGTTCTCCGCGCGGATCTCCACCGTGAACGCGTTCGCGTTCCACGCCGTGATCCGCGGGTCAGGGCTGAACTTCAGCGTCCCGCTTGATGCCAAAGCCTGATCAGGCAGCATCCCGCCGCCGATGAGCGCCATCAGCCCGACCCCCAGGGCCAGGAGCAAGGCACGCATATGAAGGCTCCTCCTACGGCGCCCGGCCCGTCATCTGGCCGGGATCCACGCCGTTGCTGATCCCCCTGCTTCGAACGGCCGCTCCCCCGTTCCGTTGCCGTGCCCTCTTGACAGTGCCCTCGAACTACACGGCGCGCGATCGCCGCGCCATCGCCACTCCGGCGCCGGCCAGCCCCAGGCCCGCCAGCGCCGTCAGCCCCAGCAGGTACCGCGGCCACACCGCCGGCTCCTCCCGCAGGCCGTAGCCCGCCACAGGCGCCCCGTCCGGGCCCACGGCCCCGCCGCTCGCGCTCCCGCCCGGCCCCGCCGCCGATCCCGGCGTCCCGGACCCTGCCGAGCCCGTCGCTCCCCGCACCGACCCGGTCCCGCCGCTGCCCGAACCGCCCGCGCCGCTCCCGCTCCCCGTCACCCCCGCAGGTGGCGTCGGCGGCCGCGGCCGCGGCGTCTCCGGGCCCACGTTCGGGTCGTTCGGATCCACCTCGTCCGGCGTCTGTCCCTGCGGGTTCGTCGGCGTCAGCAGCGAGGGGTTCACCGTCGGCGTCGGCTCCAGCGCGTTCGAATCGCCCGGCCCCGCCACCTTGATCACCCCCGTCCCCGCCGTCACGTCGTACGACTCCGCAAACGCGTCCGAAATATCCACCTTCGTGAACAGCAGGTTGCTCTTGCCCGCGTCCTTCGGCGCGAACGTGATCGTCGCCACGCGCCCGCTGCCCGACTTCCCCGCATTCTGCCCCGTCGTGATGCAGCCCAGCTGCACCCAACCCGAATCCTCGTTGGTCACCGCCGCCGGGCAGTACTGCCCCGGCAGTCCGCTCAGGAACGACTGATCCGCGCTCGCCGATGCCAGGTCCAGCACGTCCGGGTCATACGCCAGCCGGAACTCCCACGAAGACACGCCGGCCGCCTCGTTCAGCATCACATCGACGCTGACGCTGCTCCCGCTCTCGCTTACCGTCTGGCTCGCCGGCGTCACCGAGAACCACGCCGTCGCCGCCTGCGCCTGCTGCGTGCCCCCGTAGCGCGCCGGGATCGCCCCGCCTGCCAGCGCCAGCGCCCCCAGCACCCCACCGACCGCCAGCCAACCCCGCATCAGTCCTCGCATACCCCGTGTCGCTCCCTGTTCGGCGCCCTGCGCCTCCGCATCCAACGATCATCATTCCAACGCGCCCGTCACCGGACGCGTTACCGGCGTTCCGTGCGCCACCCACCGATCGTGAGCAGCGCACGCTTCTCCCCCTAGAGAAGGCGGGGGAGACCTTCCTTCCGGAAGCGTCTCCCCCGCTTGTCCGCTCGTTGTTGTGACTCTGCGCCCCGCCGGGGCTCCCCCGCGAGGGGCTCAGAATATCACATCACCTTACGGCTGACCCACGCCGTTCGCCGGCAGCGGGTTCTGGTTGTTCGGGATCGGTGCGTCACAGTTCGAGCCGATACGACCGAAGACGAACTGGAGGTCCTTGATGTCAATGTCGAAGTCCGGCGTGACGAAGGGCTCCATGTCGTAGAACGTGTCGTAGAGCAGCTGACCGAAGAACGAACCGTACCGGAACGCGATCCTCTGCGAGTCGAGCACGTCGACGTCGCAGTCCGTGTCGAGGTCACCCTCGAGGCGGCGGACCGTGATGTCGATGTCCGTGCAGTCCGGCGTCAGACCGGCGTTCGTGACCGGGAAGATGTCACCGAAGATGTCCGCGACTTCGCAGTTCTCGTCCAGCAAGCGGCGGACCACGCCGTTGTCCTTGCCCGGGCGGATGCGGAAGACGAGGTCAGCTTCCGGCGTCACCGTGATCACCGCGCCAACCTGGCCGGCGGCCTGCGGCAGACCAAGACCCGTCCCCGTCGTGACACAGCCGAAGCGGATGTCATTCTCGGAGATGATGGTCATGCTGCAGTTGACGTTGCGCCCGTTGTTCCACGTGCACTCCGTCGCCTCGTCCACAACCGTGTCCGCATCGTCGTCCACGCCGTTCGTGCACGGCGTCGTGATCGTGATGTCGAACACCTTGTGGTCGAACTTGAGCTGGAACTCGAACGCGCCGAGGCCTTCCGGCAGCTCCCCGCCGTTCTTGTCGACGTTGCCGTTGCCGTCACCGTCGGTGTCGGTCGTGTAGTCGCTCAGGTTCGGCGCGGGGCACTCCGGCCGGTAGCCGGGGCTGTTCGGGTCGTTCGACACGGGCTCGCCGTCGAGGTCGTCGTCGTCGTTCCGCGTGTCGCAGTCCTCGCGGGTGAAGATCAGCTCTTCGATCTCCAGCGAGCCTTCGCCGTTGTCGTCGCACGTCGCCGGCTCGTCGTCAACCGTCGAGTTGCCGTCGTTGTCGATGTCGTCGTCAGCCTGGTCGATGCACAGCCAGAGGTTCACCTCGATGGTGTCCTCGCCCTGGCCCGGCACCTGGCCGTCGACGCCCTTCACCAGACCGTTGAACGGCGGGATGACCGTGAAGCAGTGCTGGTTCGAGTTCGCCGTGCTCGTGTTCGGGCCAGCGTCCTCGTCCACCAGCGTGTCGCCGTCATTGTCAGCCCCGTCCACCGGGTCCTCGTCCACCAGGCCGTCGCCGTCGCCGTCCACGCCGCGCGTCCAGCTCACGCTGGCCGTGTTGCAGTACGCGCCCGGCGCGTCCTCGGTGAAGTCGATGTCCACGGTGTACACGCCAGGAGCCATCACGGCCCACGTGCACGTCACCGTGTTCGCCGGCGCTTCGACACACACGCCACCGCCCGAGGCGGTCGCGCCTGTGACGGTCAGGCCGGCCGGCACCACGTCGGTCACCACGACGTTCGTCGCCACCGACGGCCCGGCAGCCGTCACCGTCAGGTCGTAGTCATCGGCGTTGCCCGTCGCGCCAGCGGCCGGGCCGGCCTTGCTGATCGTGATCGGGCAGTCGGCCACCTGCGTGACCGCAATGTCGAAGTTGTCGTCCGTCAGGGCGACACCGTCGAGCAGGTCGGGGTCAGCGACCTGCGGGCCGGGCATCGGCGGGTCGTCGCTCGAAGCCGCGAAGCCCGTGTTGATCAGCGTCTGGTTGCAGGCATTCTCCGGGATCGTCGCGTTGATCGTCGCAGTCGCCGAGCCGCCCACCGCGATGCCGCCAGGAGGCGCCACCGGGCAGAACACCAGGTTCGTGATCACCGCCGGTCCCACCGGGAACGGGTTCGGGAACGCAGCGAAGAACAGACACGCCTGCGCGAGAATCTCGTTGACGCTGTCGCCATCCGCGTCCGCGTCCCACGTCGCCGAGACGAACGCCAGCTGGTCCGGCATGTCGTCGACCAGCGCGATGCTCGTCGCCGCCACCGAGACGATCGGCGGCGTCTGCGCCACGTTGTCCACGTTCACCTGGTACTGGATCGGCGTGCCGCCGGCGGCCGCGACCGCACCCAGCGGCGCCGTCTTCGTCGTCACCAGGTCAGCCGTCGGGATGCAGGCAACCTGGCCAACCGCTACGCCGAAGTCCGGGTCGCCGGGCGCGCCGAACGTCGTCAGCGGCTGGTTGCTCGCGCCGTCGTTCACGAACGTGCGGACCGGAGTGTCCGTCGTCTTCAGGAACAGCGGGCTGATGCCAGGGCCAACGCACGTGAACGGGATGTTCCACACGGGTCCCTGGTAGCTCAGGTTCGCGCCCGCCAGGTCCAGACAGCCGAGGAGCGCGAAGTCCTCAGCGCCCAGCGTCACAGCTTCGGAGCTGCACGCGCCCGGCGCCGCCCCCACCTTCGTGATCGCAGCGGTCGACGTGATGATGATCGAGTCATCGAATACGACCTTCCACTGCGCCGCCTGGTAGCAGCCGTACTCGCCCGGCACGCCGTTACACGGGCTCACAGCCGACGCCGCGTCGTAGCGGATCGTCGCCTGCGCCGTGAAGTTGCCGCCCAGCGGCGCAACAGCCTGCGCCAGGACGTCCATGTTGTAGGTGCCCGCAACCGGGGCCGGCGGCGACGGCGGCACCGCTTCGGTCCGGTCTACCCGGCTGCCGAAGAAGGCCGCGGCCACTGCCAGTACCGCGATCAGCGACACCAGCTTCAGTGTTCGAGACAAATCTAACCTCCTGAACATTCCGAGATGGGCTCCCTTGTACCCGTGCAAAGCCGGGCAATGGCCGTGCGCGGGCCGTCACTCACATAGACACTCCTCCTTTCAGCTCCACACCTCGCATGGAACCGGTGACGGGGGACTATCCACTGAGCCTTGTCCAGGATCCGTGACGGGGGAGACGGACACCGGGGCGGGGGAAAGGCCTGGGTTGTCCGGTGTCCCGGCGCTGACGCCACCGCCAGCGCCGGGACAGGGATCGCTCGTTTTGGTCTCCCGCCCCGGCAGAGCCTCTGATGGCCCTGCCGGGGCTGAATCCCTCCTTAGCTGAACTTGCCGCCGCCCTCTCCCGGTACCGCGCCCGGAGCCGCGCAGAGACCCGCGCCCCAGCCGAACTGGAAGAGGTTCGCCAGCGCCTCGGACAGGTCCACACCGTCGTTGCCTTCGATGAGGAGTCCGGGCGGTCCAGGCGTCGTCACGCGCGTGCGGTCGAGGTTCTGACCGTCCGGGTCAGAGTACGCGCCGCCGCCCAGGTAGACGACACCGAAGTTGCCGAGAATGAACAGCGCGTCCGACAGGTCCACGTCGCCCGTGCCGTTCACGTCAAAGTTGTCCCACCAGCTGCCCGGGTGCCGCCGCAGGTTCTCCGCGCCGCCAACCGTGTGCGCAGCCAGCTCGTCCGCGTCCGGACAGCCGTCGCCGTCCGTGTCAGGGCCGGTGTACGAGCCCGACAGCGGGTTCGTGCCCGCGCCGACCTCGATGCCGTCCTCGACGCCGTCGTTGTCGGTGTCGTTGTCACCCACGGTCGTGCCGGCCGCGGCCTCGCACGTGTCGAGCAGGTGGTCGCCGTCCGTGTCCGTGCCCGTCGCGGTGCCCGCCGGGTTCGTGATGCACGCCGGCTTCGAGTTCGGGTCGAGCGGGTTCGTCGGCGGCGCCGCGTTCACTTCGAACGCGTCGGAGAAGCCGTCGCCGTCCTCGTCCGAGCTCGTCGACTGCGCATCCGGGATGCCGTCGTCGTTCGCGTCCTCGATGTCCGTGCACGACGCCGCGCCCAGCGCCAGCGTGCCGCCGGCGCTCCACGTCCGGCTGCAGTTCAGGTCGTTGTCGATCAGCGCCGACGTGTTCGACCCGCTGCCCTTGCCCGCCGGGAGTCCGCCGGCGATGCCGTCCGTCGTCACGAGCGCGTCGCAGACGTCACCCACGCCGTCGCCGTCGCCGTCGGCCTGGTCCGGGTTGTTGCCCGGGTTCGACGCGCCGACCGGCCCCGCCGTCGGCGGGCAGTTGTCCGCGTTGTCGATGAAGTTGTCCTTGTCGACGTCGTTGTCGCACGTGCTCGCGCCGGCGTCGCAGTTGAGGCCGCCGACCAGGTCCGCCACCGTCCCCCGGTCGGCCGTGGTGGCGTCCCCGTCGCCGTCGTTGTCCCACGTGGCCGGGGCGCGGTCGCAGTTACCCGACTGCAAGTCGTTGTCCGCGTCGCTGTTGTCCGAGTCGGTCGCGCAGAGCTCCAGTCCGCCCACGCGGCCGTCCTGGTCGTAGTCATCGCCGTCCGTCACGAACAGCGCGATCGTGTTCGGGCCCGCAGCCGTCACACGCGTCACGTCCAGGCCCGAGGTGCGCCCCGCCGGCGGCAGCGATGAACCGGGGCCCATCGCGTTCGTCGTCGTCGTCGCCTGCAGGTCCACGTCGCTGAAGAACGGCGGACACGTCGTCGTGCCCTGGTTCGCAGGGTTCGGCGGCGAGAACGGGTTCGCCAGCACCGTGAAGGTCACGCCGCCCACGCCCGGCACTCCGCCGAAGCCCAGGAAGTGCACGTCCGTCGCCGGGATGGCGCCCGCGAACACGTCCGCGATGCCGTACGTGCGGCCTTCCCAGTACGTCCGCAGGCCCAGCGCTTCCGCCAGCAGCGGCAGGAAGTCCGGCATGAACTCGTGGCCCTCGGGCAGGCCGTCGTTGTCGCGGTCGTGCTGCGTCTCCGGTGAACCCAGCGGGTACGCCGAGCCCGCGCCCGCGATCGCGTACGGGTCCGCCGGGTCAGCGAGCACCACCGCGTCCTCGTTCGCCGGCGAGCCTTCCTGGCTGTCCGGAACGCCGTTGTCGTTGTCGTCGTCGTAGGTCTGGATCAGCTGGCCGCCCGCGTGCTGGTAGAGCAGCTCGTCGGGGGTGCTGTCCCAGCCCAGGAACGCCGTGCTGCTCGAAAGCAGCGTGTCCTTGCCGGCCATGTTCCCCACGAACACGCCGAACGGCGTCGGCAGCGAGTTCACGGTCACCTGCGAGTCGACGCTCGTCGAGTAGTCGCGCGTCGTCGTGGTGCCGTAGTTGTCGCCGCACTGCGTCACGGCGTGCGAGAACGTCGCCGTTCCGCCCGAACCCGAGATGCAGATGCCGCTCGGGCCGCAGCCGACCACCTGGTTCGTCTGGATCGTGAAGCCGATGATGCCGGCGCGCGTGCCGATCGCCGTCGACACCATGCCGCCGCCGCCCGGGTGGCCCGGACCGCGCGTCGTGGCCGTGCCGCTGCTGCGCGTCACCGTCGTGTCGAAGAACGCCTGGTCCGACGGCGCGGCGTCCGTCGCCGCCGTGCCGTTGTGGGCAATGCCCAGGCGCACCTGCGTCGCGACCGCACCGCCCACCCCGGGAATCACGCCGCCGTTGGCGAGCTCGAACTCCACGGTGACCGCGTTCGGTCCTTGCGCCTCGGTGACGTCCGTCGAGCCACCGGGGCTGAAGACAGCAATAGCCACGACCGCCGCGGCCGCAGCTACCCCTGCCCAGAGTTTGGTTCGAATCATCAAGTGTGCTCCTCCCTAAAGCATCAGGGATGTCCAAGCGAGAGTTCCGGTTGAATCTCTTTGGTCGCCCCTCCTTTCGCGCCTCTTTGCGCGCCGGCACCACCACGGTGACGGCCCCGGCTAAAGGTTCCGGCGGGGGTGGTGCACGTTCACCATGCCCCACTGCAAGTCAAGGCCCGGGCCACACCTGAACGGCGAACCCCGGAGGCCTCACTTCCACATCACGATTGGCGGGGGACAAGTACGATGCGCCGCACCCTGCGAACGGCCACCGAGCGAGGCCCATGTAACCATCAAGTTACGGCGTTGTCAATACGGTCGCGCGTCAACGATGCGATTCTTGTCACGGCTGGGTTACTGAAATCCCGTTCAGTTTCTGACGCCGTTCCACGGCCGCCCGCTTCGCCGGCAACCTCAGCCCGAAACCCCGGGCTCGAACTCCTCTACGATCCGATCCAGCAACTCCTGGTACCCCTCCAGCGGCGGGATCCCCAGCGTCTGCAGCGACACCCGCCACGAGCACCGGTCATCGTCCCCTTTGATGTAGTACACCAGCGTGTACGAGCGCACCGGCGTCCCGGGAATCGCCACCGAGTAGCTCCACTTCACCGCATGCCGCCCGTTCACGCTCACCACTTCGGGCTCGCCCGCCTGGTAGCTCACCGTCGAGATCAACATCGAGTCATCACGCGCCAGGCCCTCCGGCTCCGCGTTCCCCTGCGAAACCGACCGCCCGCAACGCACATGCAGCGCCGCCGCCTGCCCGTACTCGCTCATCAGCACGAATTCATCCACCGAAGGCCCGTCTACGTGCGGCTCCCAGCCCGCCGGATACCCGATGTTGTACGGCCACTTCTCGCCCTGGAAGCGCAGCAGCTCCACGTTCGGGTCCAGCGCCGGCGGTGGCTGTGGCGTCAGGAACCCCTCCGGCAGCGGCGTGAAGCCCGGCGGGAGCGTCGCGGTCGGCTCCGCAGGCCCGTCGTCATCCCCGCAGCCCGCCGCGAACAACCCTAGCCCCGCCGTCATCACCACAACCACAACGGAAAGCAATCGCAACTTCACAGTATCTCCCGCCGCGCCACGCGATCTCACGGGCGCCACGCCATCGCAAAACATACGTAAGGTGGGAACCGCCGGACGTCCGCGCAGACGGCGCCGGCGCTCAGACAGGGCGGCGTCACTATACCCGCGGCCCCCCCGGCGATAAAGTCAGCGTAGCCGCTGGCCTCACCACAGGCGGCATCTGCCTCGGAGCCCGTATGATGCGCAGCCGCGCCGTCATCATCGCCGCCATCATCGCCGCTCTGGCCGCCACCATGTCCGCGTGCGGCGGCGGCGGCGATCCCCCCGCCGAGCTCCTCGCCAACCCCGGCTTCGAGGACGGCAAGACCGGCTGGACCGCCCTCGCCAACTCCGACGGCTGGGCGCCCGACTTCGACATCTCCCAGGACATCGTGCGCTCCGGCTCCCGCAGCGCCCTCCTCGCCATGCGCGTCCCTCCACAGGGCGGCGATGTCCGCATCTTCGGCGTCACCCAGGAGGTCGCGCCCGATGACATGCCCGCCGAGCTCAGCGGCTGGTACCGCGTCGATGGCTGGCAGCGCGGCACCGCCAGGCAGTACCTCCAGGTCGTCGTCGTCGTCTTCAACTCCGACAACCGCCCGCTCCCCAACGCAGTCAATCACCAGATCCGCTACATCCTTGCCGGCATCACCGAGCCGCCCTTCCGCATCGATAACGCGAAGTACGTCTTCGCCGGCCCCCCCGAACCCGTCCAGGGCGAATGGGTGCCCTTCCGCTTCAACGTCGCCGATGACTTCCGCCGCCTCTGGGGCGAAGAGCCTCGCGGCTTCGACAACATCCGCCTCCTCTTTGAAGTCCGCTACGACGGCCGCGCCGAGACCGAGCAGCCCGCCGCGGACGTCTACTACGACGACCTCCATTTCGGCGCCCCGCTCGCTGCCGCACCCTGAGTGTGCCCGCTATTTTGCGCGCCCTTAACGCCCCCTTAAACCCTCCCGTGCGATGCTCGCAGCGCACATCACCGGCGCGTCAAGGAACGCGGCGGGCGAACGATACGCCCCCGTTGACCTCTGCGTTATGATGAGCGCTGACCCCGCCAGAGACGATCCGGATTCGGTCTGACAGCCCCGGCTCCACGGGGAGCTGGCAGTTGGGGACGTGTCGACCCGGTAGCGGCGGCCGCCAGCCGCGCGCAGCCGGGCGTTCGCATGTCCCGCCCTCGCAAGGAAGCGGGCATGGGGAGAGTTGAATACGCGCATGACGCCGAACAGCCGCGAACGCGGTTCGCTCCGGGCGCTCCTTCCGCACACGCTCCTCGTCCTCATGGCCGTCGGCGTGGCCTTGGGCCTGCTCCCGCTCGCCCGCGGCGACGACAGCCTCCAGGTTGACGCCGCCCAGGTCGCCAGCGTCCAGTCCGGCTCCACCACCCTCCCCGCCGGCGCCGGCTCCCCGCAATCCGTCGATGTCCCCATCACCGCCGTCGATCCCGCGCGGACAATCCTCTTCTTCAGCGTCCGCGGCGACAGCGATGACCCCGCCGATGGCCTCGTCCGCGGCCAGCTGCTCGATACCGACACCGTCCAGTTCAACCGCCTCGACGACTCCAGCCTGACCAACCTCACCATCGAGTGGTTCGTCGCCGAGTTCAGCGCCGGCGTCAACGTTCAGCGCGGCACTTTCAACAGCGTCGACGCCACCGGCGACGTCACCATCAACCCCGTCGACCTCTCCAAATCGTTCGTCCTCACCTCCGGCGCGCTCTCCGCGTCAGACGGCGTCTACGACGGCGACGACTACTTCCGCGCCCGCCTCACGTCATCCACCAACCTCGAGATCACGCACACCGGCGCCACCTCGCACATCGCCGACTGGCAGGTCGTCGAGTTCGATGGCGCATCCGTGCAGCGCGGCGTCGGCGCCCTCAGCGGTACGCAGACATCGGCCGCCATCAGCATCACCGGCGTCGACCTCGCGCGCTCCATCGCGCTCGTCTCATGGCGCACCGATATCGCGGGCGTCGGCGAGAACTACGTGCAGGCGCGTCTCACCGCCGCCAACGAGCTCACCGTCGAGCGCGCCGCCGCCACCAGCGGCGTCATCGACTTCGCCTGGGAAGTGATCGAGTTCGCCGATGGCACCGCCGTCCAGTCCGGCAACGCCGCCTTCGGCGCCGCCGACACCGCCACCAGCGCCACGCTGGCCGCCGTCGACCTCGCCCGCTCCGTCGCTGTCCTCTCGTCCGCCGGCTCGCGCTCTGGCGGCATCACCACCTACACCGCCGACGACCGCACCGGCCCCGGCAACGTCACGCTCGACCTCGCGAGCGCCACCTCCCTCGACATCGCCCGCGAGGCCGCGCTCGCCAGCCCCGCCAACGCGTCGTGGTTCGTCGTGCAGTTCAACGACACGCCGCCGACGCCCACGCCGACCAGCACCGCAACGGATACACCGACCGTCACCAACACCCCGGTGCCCACGGACACGCCGACCAACACGCCCACGGCCACCGACACCCCGACCGACACTCCAACCATCACCAACACGCCGACGGACACACCGACGGTGACGGACACCCCGACCAACACGCCGACGATCACCAACACGCCGACGGACACACCGACGGTGACGGACACCCCGACCGATACCCCCACCATCACCAACACGCCGACGGACACACCGACGGTGACGGACACCCCGACCGACACCCCCACCATCACCAACACGCCGACGGACACGCCGACGCCGACCGACACACCGACCAACACGCCGACGATTACCGACACGCCCACGAACACCGCCACGCCGTTGCCGGCTGCCAGCGTCTTCGTCGATCCGCCCGCGCAGACCGTCGGCGGCGCTCAGGCCACCGCCAATGTCGATGCGACGTCCGTCACAGACCTCGGTCAGTACGAGTTCACACTGAGCTGGAACGGCGCCGTGGTCTCGCTGGCCAGCGTCGTCGATAGCGGCTTCCTCGCGTCCACCGGCAACACCGTCAACTGCAACACCACGCCGCTCACGTCCTCGTCGCTGCACTTCGGCTGCGTCGCCACCGGTGCGTTCGCGGGACCCGGCGGCAATGGCACGCTCGCCACGCTGACCTTCAATACCCTCGCCGATGGCATCAGCCCGGTCGACCTTGAAGGCGTCGTCCTCGAAACCACGCAGGACCAGGCGCTCACCGTCACCGTCACCGATGGCCAGATCACCGTCGCAATGCCCACGCCCACGCCCACCCCAACGCTGACACCGACGCCGACGGACACCCCGACGGATACCCCCACGCCGACCGACACGGCGACCAACACGCCCACGCCCACCGACACCGCGACCAACACGCCCACGCCGACGGACACACCAACGGATACGCCCACCCCCACCGACACCGCGACCAACACGCCCACGCCCACCGACACGCCGACGGAGACGCCTACCCCGACGGACACGGCAACGCCGACCGATACGCCCACCAACACCCCCACGCCAACCGACACGCCGACCGACACACCGACCAACACGCCTACCCCGACGGACACGGCGACCAACACGCCCACGCCAACCGACACACCGACCAACACGCCCACGAACACGCCCACGAACACGCCGACCGATACGCCGACCAACACATCGACGCCGACGCCCACAGACACCGCCACGCCGACGAGCACACCCACGCCAACCCCGCTGCCCGTCGCCGACGTCTACGTCGATCCGTCCGCGCAGACGGTCACGCTCTCGCAGGCCATCGCCAACGTCCGCACGCGCTTCGCCACGGACCTCGGCCGCTACGAGTTCGCCGTCGCCTGGAACAACGCCGTCGTCTCGCTGATCAGCGTCGTTGATGGCGGCTTCCTCGGCAGCACCGGCAACTCCATCTCCTGCACCACCACCGTGCTCACGCCGTCGTCCATCCACTTCGGCTGCATCGAGACCGGCCCCGTCGCCGGCCCGAACGGAAACGGCACGCTCGCCGTTCTCACCTACGCCACCGTCGCCGACGGTCTGAGCCCCGTTGACCTGGGCGCCGTCTCTCTGGCGACCACCACCGGCCTGCCCATCAGCGCCAACGTCACCGACGGCAGCATCACCGTCGCCTTCCCCACGCCCACGCCCACGCCCACCAACACGCCCACGCCCACCGACACTCCGACCAACACGCCCACGCCCACCGACACCCCGACCGACACGCCCACGCCGACTGACACGCCGACCATCACACCCACGCCGACCGAGACACACACGCCCACGGTCACGGCAACGTTCACGCCCACCGACACCGCCACCAACACGCCCACGCCGACCGATACGCCGACGGAAACGCCGACACCCACCAACACGCCCACCGATACCCCGACCTTCACGCCGACCCCGACGGACACGCCAACGCCCACGCCCACCGACACGCCGACACCCACGCCCACCGACACGCCGACGTTCACCCCGACGCCGACGCCAACGTTCACACCGACCGACACACCCACCAACACGCCCACCAACACCAACACGCCCACGCCCACCGACACGCCGACGAACACGCCGACGTCCACGCCCACGCACACGCCGACCCACACGCCCACGCCCACCAACACGCCCACGCCCACCGACACGCCGACCAACACGCCGACGTTCACCAACACGCCCACGCCCACCAACACGTCGACGCCCACCAACACCGCCACGCCCACGCCGACGGCCACCCCCACGCCCGGCACGCCCGCCGCCGCGCTCGTCGTGCTGCCGGGACAGACCTTCGTGCCGTTCGTCGGCGTCCAGGGAACCCCGAACGATCAAATCAAGGGCGTGCTCTTCCAGGTGACCGTCGTCATCGTCGATGGCGCGAACAACCAGGTGACGAGCCTTGACACCGGCACCGTCTCCATCACATCGACCGATCCGACGGACTTTGAGCCCGGCCCCGCGCCCATCAACGGCGGCCAGGCCGTGCTCAACCTCTTCCCGGATACCTTCGGCCAGTGGACCATCACCGCGACGACCGGCGTCACGCCGCCCGGTCTCTCGGCGCCCTACCGCGTCGCCCCCCGCATCATCAGCGTCGCCGGCAACGGCAGCTCCGTGACCAGCGGCGACAACGGCCAGGCGCTCAGCGCCGGCGTCCCCATCCCGTACGACGCCGTCGAGGACATCTTCGGCAACTTCTACATCGCCGATCCCGCCGCCGGCCGCATCCGCAAGGTCGCGCCCAACGGCATCATCACCACGCTCGTCAGCGGCCTGAACACGCCGACCGGCCTCGCAGTCGACAACAGTGGCAACGTCTACGTCGCCGAGCAGATGGCCCACCGCGTCCTGCGCGTCAGCCCGCTCGGATCCATCACCATCCTCGCCGGCACGGGCAGCCCCGGCTCTGGCGGCGACAACGGCCTCGCCACCCTCGCCCAGCTCAACTTCCCGACCGATATCGCCCTCGGGCCGGCCGGCCGCATCTTCATCACCGATAAGAACAACCGCCGCGTCCGCATGATCGAGGGCGGCAACATCACCACCGTCGCAGGCACCGGCGCTCAGGGCTCCGCCGGCGACAACGGACCTGCCATATCCGCCACGTTCGAGCAGCCGGCCGGCATCTCGGTTGCACCCGATGGCGCCGTCTATGTCTCAGATCAGGGCGCCCACCGTGTGCGGCGCTTCACCGTTGGCGGCAACATCACCACCGTCGCCGGCACCGGCCTCTCCGGCTTCGAAGGCGACGGCGGCCCGGCCACCGCCGCCAAGCTCGCCAGCCCCTTCAGCGTCGCGATCTCCGCGGACGGTCTGCTGATCTCGGACACCAACAACAACCGCATCCGCCGCGTCAAGTCCAACGGCGTCATCGAGACGCTCGCCGGCAACGGCGCCTCAGCCTTCTCCGGAGACAACGGCCCCGCCACCTCGGCGTCCCTCTACCGCCCGCTCGGCGTCTCCATCGACCTCGATGGCAACGTCTACGTCGCCGATACCTTCAACAACCGCGTTCGCATGCTCGTCCAGGGCACCGGCGGCCCCGCCCCCACGCCCACGCCGACCGCCACCCAGACGCGCACCGCTACCCCAACGCTCACCGCCACGCCGGTCACCCACACGCCCACGCCCACGCTCACCCGCACGGCGACCGCCACACCGACCCTCACCTTCACGCCCACCATCACCCCGACGCCGCAGCCCGACGCCGATAACGACGGCCTGCCCGACGCTCTCGAGCCCACCTACGGCACCGACATCAACAACCCCGATACCGACGCCGACGGTTGCAAGGACGGCGCCGAGGTGTTCGCTCCCCCGCTCTTCGGCGGCGACCGTGACCCCGCCTACTTCTGGGACTTCTTCGATGTCACGGGCGACCGGACCGTCGACCTCACCGACACGCTCGCCGTCCTCAGCTTCTTCGGCGCCGACCACAACGTCACGACAGCGCCTTACGACCGCAACGTGCCAGACTCCAACAAGCCCTGGCGCAGCGGCGAGGATACAGACGGAATCGACCTCGAGGACGCCCTCGCGAACCTCCAGCAGTTCGGCCACCTCTGCCTCTAGCCCGAACTAGAAGCGCCCAACCGTGACAGCCCGTACCGCTTGACGGCCAGATCGCGGCCGACCCGCCAGTCTGTCGCCCTCCACACGCGCGACCCATTGACACGGATTTGCAATCCCGCGTACTATCGCGCCGATCCCCGCCGTTTCGAGTTGACTCGACACCACCGGCACCCGTGTGCCCTTTTTGGCGTACACGCAGGGGGAGACGTGCGAGGGCATCCAGCGGGTTCGGCACATCGGCGCACAGGTCGTGCGCGCATCTGGACAGCCGTCCGCTTCGGCGCCGTGGCCTCCATCGTCGCCGCCCTCTTCGCCGCCGCTCTCGCCTTCCCGTTCGACGACAGCTCCCGCATCGCTGACACCGCCTACGCCGAAGGCGAGCCGCTCCAGTGCTCAATCCCCGTCGATGCGGCCATCGTCTTCGACCACTCCGGCAGCATGGACGACGTCCCCAACCGGCTCTCCAACGCCAAGGCCGCCGCCATCGGCTTCGTCGACTTCTTCGCCGGCGGCCCGGCCGATACCGACCTCACCCCGCACCAGATGGCGCTCATTGGATTCTCCGACGGCAACGCCTCCACCGACGAGGCGCTCACCACGAACCCCGTTCCGATCCGCAACGACATCAACGCCTATACCGCCAGCGGCACTACCAACATCGCCCGCGCCTTGCAGCTCGGCCAACTGCAGCTCGAGAACCCGCCCGATCTCGATCCCGAGCCCGGCGATACCAACGACTACATCATCTTCTTCACTGATGGCAGCGCCAACCAGCCGCAGGACGTCGACCTCAGCGGCTCCAGCAATGACGTCTGGCTCGATGTCAACGACAACGGCGTCATTGACTCGGGCGATGACCTCAGCGTCGACTACCCGGGCGGCGATACGAACCCGGACTTCATCGTCGTCAACGGCCTCCTCCAGATCAGCGGCGAGACCAGCCGCCGTCAGGCCCTCAACGCCGATGACGCCAGCGAGGGCTCGCTCACCGATGGCGACCTCTCGAACGCGGACGACTACGACTTCATCGCTGACTTCGCCATCCAGCACCCCGGCGTCACGCCCAACTTCCGCGTCATCGATGGCACCCTCTTTCTTGATGCGAACGACGACGGCATCTTCACCGTCGGCACCGTCAACACATTCACGACCGGCCACACCGATGAAGTCGCCATCCTTCGCAACGGCAGCATGCGCTCCACGACCACGTTCAGCGGCGACGGCGTCGACGTCTACGCCATCTACTGGGCCTCCGCCGCCAAGCGCGCGGGCACCTTCGTCTACGCCATCTCCTACGACAGCGGCGGCGATGACGCCGTCATGATGTCGATGATGGCATCACCCGGTGGCTACTTCGCCGGCAGCCCCGATGACATCAGCGCCATCTTCGATGACATCGCCAACAAGATCTGCCAGATCACAATCGCCAAGACCCGCACCAGCCCCGCCCAGACCACCGTCGGCGCCAGCGTCACGTACACCATCACCGTCACCAACGGCGGCGCCGTCGACCTCGCCAACGTCGACGTCACCGACACCTTCGATCCCACCAGGCTCGCGTTCGTCAGCGCCGTCCCCGCGCCCACCACCGTCGGCGCCGGCACGCTCACCTGGGACAACCTCGCCCACTCCCCCGCCGACGGCACGCCCACCACCTGGGAACCGGCGAAGACCCGCACGATATCGCTCACCTTCACCGCCATCGCCGGCGCCGAGAACACCAACAACTGCGCCAGCGTCACCAGCGACGCGGTCCTCGACCCCAACTCGCACCCCACCGCCGGCCCCGCCTGCGTCGGCGTCGAGATCCTGGGGCCGACCGCAACCCCCACCAATACCGCCACCAACACCGCCACGCCCACGAACACGCACACACCCACCAACACGCCCACCAACACGGCGACGGCCCCCAGCACGCCCACCAACACGGCGACCAACACCCCGACCAACACACCCACGAACACGGCCACCAACACGCCTACGCGCACCAACACGCCCACGCCCACAAACACGGCGACCAACACGCCCACGGACACACCGACGCCTACGGACACCGCCACCAACACGCCGACTCCGAGCAACACGCCCACCGACACCGCCACGCCCACCAACACGCCCACGGACACCGCCACTCCCACCAACACCGCCACCCCGACCAACACGGCCACGCCGACCAACACGCCCACGGGCACATCCAGCCCCACGGCCACGCCGACCAATACGCACACGCCGACCAACACGGCAACGCCCACCGACACCGCCACGGCGACGCCGACGGACACCCCGACTGACACACCCACCAACTCGCCGACGGTGACGAACACGCCGACCGTCACCAACACGCCCACGAGCACCGCGACACCGACCAACACCGCCACCAACACACCCACCAACACCGCCACCAGCACGCCGACGGCCACCCCGACCGCCACCGGCACCAGCACGCCAACGGCCACCAACACGCCCACCAACACCGCCACCCGCACCAACACGCCCACGCCTACCGCCACCCTGACGCCGATCCACACGGCCACGCCGACCTTCACGGCGACCAGCACACCCACCATCGACCCCAACGGCTACAACGGCCTCATCAAGGGCGTCGACGGCGACGTGCCACCGCCCGGTCAGACCACCATCCTCTGGAACCTCTGGCTGTGCGCCGACCAGGAGACGGACGGCATCGATAACGACGGCAACTCCACCGTTGACGATGAGCCCCAGACCTGCACGGGCCCCGGCGAAGGCGTCCTGCGCGTCATCGAGCGCGTCTTCACCAAGCTCGACTGCGACACCCGCAACGACGACGATGACCTTGACGGCAAGCCCGTCGATGGCTCCGTCGCCACCGGCAGCGTCGGCGGCTACGTCGGCAGCAACCCGCGCCCCGAGTGCCCGCAGCCCACGCTCCAGGACTACAACCTCAACCTCGTCGACAAGGACGGCGGGGAACTGCCCGAAGGCATCGGCGGCGTCGAGTTCCAGGTCAAGTTCGACCACAAGGTCTTCGACCTCATGATCGAAGAGAGCAACGACTGGACGAACGGCCGCACGCCCAACTGCACCATGACCATCGTCTCCGAGAACGACATCCGCTTCGGCTGCGTCTCGGTCGGCATCGCCGAGTACGACCCCACGAACAACGAAGACGGCGGCGCCGCGGCCGACTGCGGCGACAACGCCGACAACGGCCCGGACGGCGTCAAGGACGTCAACGACCTCGACTGCTGGGACGATCTCGGCCTGCCGAAGGGCAGCGGCGAGGTCGCAGCCGTCATCCACGTCTTCCCCGAGCCCGATATGCCGTCCCGCCTCCGCCCCGGCAAGGACAACGGCGTCGTCCGCCGTCTCCTCGATGAGAACTGCGAGGTCGCGGATATCTACGGCGATATCTTCCCCGAGACCAACGCCGGCCTCACGCCCGACTGCTCCGACATCGATATCACCGTCCGCCGGCTCGAGGGCGACCTCGACATGGACTGCGATGTTGACGTCAACGACTCGCAGCGCATCGCCTTCCGCTATGGCGCCTTCTTCGGCCAGCTGCTCTACGACACCTTCTTCGATCTCGAGCCGCTCACCACGCCGGACTTCGATATCGATATCAAGGACCTGCAGTACGTCTTCGGCCGCGTCGGCTCCACCTGCCAGGCACCCATCCCCGATGAGCAGGAGCCCATCCCGGCCAACGGCCAGGGCCAGCCGTAGCAACCGCGCGTATCTTCCTTGACCGGTGACCTGACGCCGACCATGATTTCGACGCGCTCGCGGGGGAACGCGGGTCCAGGTGGAGGTTGTGTGGGGCTGCTCTCGCGAAGCCGGATCGCCATAGCCGCCTTCGGCGTCGCCCTCGTCCTCTTCGGCGTCGCCTGCAACGACGATGACGGCGGCGGCCCCGCCGCCACGCCCACCGCCCTCGCCGAGGTCACCCCGGCCGACCCCGCCATCATCGATGGCCAGATCTTCATCTCCACCGCCAGCGGCTATCGCGTCGAATTCCCCCAGGGCTGGACGCCCGACGACAACTTCCTCTACACCCCCGACCAGGTGATCGACGTCTTCTTTGGCCCGGCCGGCACCGCCGAGGTCCAGGCGAATATCCAGATCCGCTGCGACCGCGAGACCCAGGGCTTCACGTCCGAGGAGTACATCGCCGCCCGCCGCCAGGTCGCCGAAGGCTTCGCCATCGACCAGGTCCAGGAGCAGGCGTCCACCGTCGCCGGCGTCCCCGCCGTCATGCTCACCTATCAGCAGCGACCCGGCGGCACCACCACCGTCGACAAGACCGACGTCATCTTCACTGGCCACGGCTGCGGCTGGACCATCTCGCTCACCGAAGACCCCTCCGAAGACCAGCGCCCGCAGCTCGATGCCATGCTCGCCACCTTCACGTTCGTAGGATGAGGAAGACCATGCTCAAACTGATCGCCGCCGTCACGCTCGGAACCATCATCGCGCTCCCGCTCGCCGCCTGCGGCGATGACGATGACGGCGGCGGCGACAACGGCGGCAACGGCGGCAACGTCACGCCCGGCGTCACCGCGCCAGCGAACCTCACTCCCGTCGTTACCCCGCAGCTGCCCAATCCCGACGTCGTGACCGCCGTCGCCCTCGACGCCAACGCCGGCACACCGGAGGTCGATGCCGCTGCCGACTACCCCACCGGCACGCAGTTCCGCGTCGCCTTCGACATCACCGAGGCCGGCGGCGAGTACATGGGCTACCAGGTCGACTTCGAGTTCGATAACGCGGTCATCACATACGACGCTGTCGAGCACCTGCGGCCCGAAGGACTCGAAACCTGCAGCCCCACCCGCACGTTCGATGGCAACCGCTTCGCCGCCTTCTGCCTCGAAACCGAGCTCCTGCCCGTCAGCTACACCGGCCCCGTCACCGTCATCACCTTCACCTGCGCCGCCCCGGGCGAGACCGAACTGCGTCTTCGCACTCCCGCCGATGGCAGCCTCGGCACCAAGATCCAGTTCGAGACCGTGGAAGCCTCATATCTCCACACCCTCACCCTCGCCAACGCCACCATCCGCTGCACCTGATCGCGCCCTGGCGCGCGCCAGCAGCCAGCCCGACACAAGTCCACACGCCTGAGCTTGGGCTTCGACCCCACACGGTCGAGCGCGAGACCCTCAGCCGGTGCCTACCCCCAACCCACCGCACCTTCGCTTCCCCGCGGTTCAGGAAGCCTCAACGCAGCCTCACCGGCTGAACCCGCGAACTCCGGCCTACCGCCGCCGCCCGAAGCGCAACGCCACGATCCCCAGCCCCAGCGCCGCCCCGGCCGCCATCAACGCCAGCGGCCAGCCATCCGCCGGCGCCCCGCCACCCGTCGGCGGCAGACCCGGCGGTGCCCCGTCTGAAGGCGTCCCTGGCCCCACGATGATCGTCCGCTCCATTGTCGGCGTCATCACCGGCGTCCCCGGCAGCACCGTCACAAACGTCGTCGGCGTCGATGTCACGCCCCCGGCCGGCGTCCGCGTCACCGTCGGCGTGCCCGCGATGACCGTCTGCGTCCTGTCCGGCGTCCGCGTCGCCGTCGCCGTCGGCGTGATCGTCGGCGTGTGCGTGATCGTCGGCGTGTGCGTGATCGTCGGCGTGTGCGTGATCGTCGGCGTCCGCGTGATCGTCGGCGTGTGCGTGACCGTCGGCGTCTGAGTCGGTGTACGGGTCAGCGTCGGCGTGCGCGTGGGCGTGTGCGTCCGCGTCGCGGTTGCCGTGGCAGTCGGCGTCCGCGTCACCGTCGGCGTCCGCGTCACCGTCGCCGTGCGCGTGGGTGTCGCCGTCTTCGTCGGCGTTCGCGTGATCGTCGCCGTCGCCGTCTTCGTTGCGGTATGCGTCGGCGTCGACGTGACCAGCGGCGTCTCGGTAGCCGTCGCCGTGGGCGTGCTCGTCGCTGTGTGCGTCGCCGTCGCTGTGTGGGTGGGCGTCGCCGTGTGGGTGGGCGTCGCCGTCGGCGTCCGCGTGCTCGTCTGCGTCGGCGTGCTCGTGCGCGTCGGCGTGTTGCTCGGCGTGAAGGTGTTCGTAGCCGTCGGTGTCGGCGTCGCCGTCGGGCAGTCGCGTCCATCCCGCCCGAAGACGAACTGCAGATCCTTGATGTCGATATCGAAGTCGCCGTTGGGCGACGGCTCCAGGTCGTAGAACTGGTCGTAGAGCAGGATCCCGAAGAACGCTCCGTAGCGGTGCG
>Ga0073934_10002662_pt1 | contig 36109 bp, 29 predicted proteins | sample LarsenN4metaG_FD_76834 | JGI IMG/M metagenome (GOLD analysis project Ga0073934, IMG submission 76834) | Hot spring sediment bacterial and archeal communities from British Columbia, Canada, to study Microbial Dark Matter (Phase II) - Larsen... ... | reverse complement strand
CCGGCCAGCCAGATCACCGAACTCCTGCCGCATCACTGGCAGCCCATCACCTTGGCCTGAGTTCCGCACCAGTCGTCAAGACGGGTTCGCCGGACGCTTACGACGGAGCGAACGCGATGACGAGTGCAAGTGCAGCCCCCCACCCGGCCGGTCTCCGTGCGCCGCACCCGGGTGGGCCGCATCTCACCCTGGTGCACGGCAGCGCCGCCGGCGTGGCGCAGTGGAAGGCGCTGATCGCGCACCTGCCCGGCTCCTGGCAGGTGTCGACTCCGAGCCTGGCGGGCTACGACGACCCGGCGTTCGACTTCGGCGCGCCCTACGGCGCCGAGATCGAAGTTGCGCGCATCGCGCCGCCGTCAGCGGGCAGCAGCCCGCGTGTGCTACTGGGCCACTCGATGGGCGGCCTGGTGGCGGCGGCCACCTGCCTGGCCTACCCGGGGCGCTACTCGGCCCTGGTGCTGATCGAGCCGGTGCTGTTCGGCCTGCTCGCACAGCCGGGCTTCGCCGCCGTGCACCACGACGTGCGCAGCTACATGCGCTACTTCTGCTCGCTGCAGGACCCGACCCGGCAGCTCGACGCGGCGCGGGCGATGTTCCATTTCTGGAAGCTCTACGACGCCTGGGAGGCGCAGTCGCCCGCGCGGCGCGAGCAGGCCGCGCTCACCATGCGCAAGGTCCGCCTCGAGTGCCGGCTGTTCGACGACCCGGCCGTGCACGCGGATCGGCTGCGCGCGCTCGCCGCACTGCCCGTGGTCTGGGTGACCGGCAGCGAGTCGCCCTCGCACATCCGCAGCGTGCGGCAGGCCTTCTGCGCCCTCGTGCCGCACACCGAAGCGATCGAGATCCCGGGTGGCGGCCACCTCTGCCACCTGTCCCATCCCGGTGAACTGGCCGCACTGCTCGCGCGCCTGGTCGGCCGCCTCGGCAGCAGGCAGCTGGCCGAAGCCTGACGCCTGTTCGTCCTTCCGTCCCCTCTTCATCACGACCCAACGGAGAACACCCGTGTCCAACTCGAATCACCACCAGCGCCGCCTGCGGCGCCACCTTCTCGCCGTCGCGCTTGCCTCGGCCTTCACGCTGCCCGCGGCGTTCGCCAAGGACAACTCGCCCTGGTGCGGCAATCGCTGCGACCAGGTCGTGCTCGACTGGAACCAGGCCGCCCACCAGGTCATCAAGGCGGCCGACGGTTATGCCAATCCTCTGACGGCGTCGCGCTCGCTGGCGATGACGCACCTGGCCATGCACGACGCCGTGAACTCGGTCAGGCGCCGCTACGCGACCTATGCGGTCGACGAGCAGGCCGCCCAGCGCCGCGCCGGCGCCCGCGGTTCGGACGAAGCCGCGGCGGCCGTCGCGGCCAGTGCCGCGGCCCACGACCTGCTGCTGGCGCTGTACCCGACGCAGAAGGACCTGCTGCGTGCGACGCTCGACGAGACGCTGCACGATGCCGGCATCGGCGCCGAGGTGGCTGAGGCCGTGGCCACGGGCAAGCGCGCCGCCGCGGCCGTGCTGGCCAAGCGCGCGGGCGACGGCAGCCAGGGGTCCGAGGACTACCGCGAAGGCGGCGCGCCCGGCAACTACCGCTTCGTGCCGGGCACCAACTTCATCCTGATGCCGCACTGGCGCAAGGTGCAGCCCTTCGCGCTGCGCTCGCCGGACCAGTTCCGCGTCGCCCCGCCGCCCGCACTCGGCAGCGCCGAGTACACCGAAGCGTTCAACGAGGTCAAGGCCGGCGGCAGCGACGCAGCGGATGCCGCGCGCACGCCCGACCAGTCGCACTACGCCGCGTTCTGGTACGAGTTCTCCGACGCCGGCTGGAACCGCGTCGCGCGCGTCGTCGCGCGCGACCACGAGCAGGACATCTGGGAGCGCGCGCGCACCTTCGCGCTGCTCAACGTCGCGATGGCCGACAGCTACATCGCCGGCTGGGACTCGAAGCTGCACCACGACTTCTGGCGCCCGGTCACGGCGATCCGCGAGGCCGCGACCGATGGCAACCCGGCCACGCGGCCCGACGCGGGCTGGAACTCGTTCCTGCCCACGCCGCCGATCCAGGACCACCCCTCGACGCACAGTGCGCTCGGCGCCGCGGCGGCCACCGTGCTGGCGCATGCGTTCAACCGCGACGCGCTGAAGTTCAGCTTCAGCTCGCCGACGGCGGTGGCCGCCAACCCGCAGCGCTCGTTCACCAGCTTCAGCCAGGCGGCCCGCGAGAACGCCGACTCGCGCGTGCGGGCCGGACTGCACTTCCGGTTCGCGACCACCCAAGGTCTGCTGCTCGGACAGCGTATCGGCGCGCATGCCGTCGGCACGCTGCTGACGCCCCGGCACTGAGCGTCGCTGGAGCCGGGAGCAAGGCGATGAACCCGATCGAACACGGGGCCCTCGTGTCCTACACGTTCCTGATGACGCTGACGCCGGGACCGACGACCCTGATGGTCGCGGCGTCCGGTGCGCGCTTCGGATTCGTCCGTTCCGTGCCGCACCTGGCCGGCGCACTGATGGGCTACGAGTTGCAGTTGCTCGCCGCCGTCGCCGGCCTGGCCACCTTGCTGGAGCACGCGCCCGCGGTGGTCACCGTGCTGCGCTGGGCCGGCGTGGCGTACCTGCTGCATCTGGGCTGGCGCCTGCTCGGCGCGAGCACGGCGTCGGGTGCGGAGCGGGCGGCGCCGCTGCGCGTGATCGAGGCCGCCGCTCTGCAGCTGCTGAACCCGAAGTCGTGGTTCATGGCGCTGGCCACCGTCAGCCTGTTCCTGCCCGGTGCCGATGCCGATCGTGCCGGCGGTGCGGCGCTGCTGCTGTGGGCCGGCGTGGCCGGCACCGCGGGCATGTGCATCTGGGTCACCTGCGGCACCGGCCTGCGGCGTTGGCTCGACCGGCCGAGCCGCCTTGCCGCGTTCAACCGTTGCATGGCGGTCGCGCTGCTGCTGACCGCGGGCTGGGCGCTCTGGGGTTGAACCGGCGCTGCACAGGGGGCTCAGCTGCGCACGGTCGCCGCATCCTGCGAGACGCGGCGCGTCGTGCGCAGCAGCTCGGCCAGGCGCTCGAGCCCGGGCGCGCGGGCCTGGCGCAGGCGCGCGAGCAGTGAGGCCCAGCGATCGTCGGCCGCGGCGGCCGAAGCGGCCTGCTCGAAGAGCCCTGCGTAGGCCTCGAGCCGCGAGCCCCGCAGCCACGGCTGCAGTTCGGGCCGCTGCGACCAGCGCAGCTGGTTGCGCGCGGCAATCAGCTGCATGCGCAGCCAGTCCAGCGGCACCTCGGGCACCGGCACCGGTTCGCACAGGGCGTTCTTCACGTCGTCGCCGGCGTCGATCGCCGCCTCCACGTGCGCGACGAAGGCGGCGCTGAAGGTCGGCGAGCAGCGCCGCACGTACTGCGGCACGACGCGCCGGCCGCTGAACACCGGCTGCGGCGGGCGGCGCGGCAGGCCGCGCGTGCTGCAGTGCAGGTGGACGTGCTCCGGCGAAGTCGCGATCTCGCCGCGCTCCAGCACGATGCGGCGGGCCTCGATGGCGCGCACGCGGCCCAGGCGCACGACGCGGCGGATGCGGCGCAGCTGCTCCAGCTCGGCCTCGCTGACGATGGCGCAGCGGTACATCGTCGGCTCGACCGTGCGGTCGATGCGCATCAGCAGGCGCGCCGCCTCGAGGCGGGAGAACAGGTCGGGCAGCGAGCGGGCGTCGCGCGCGGCCTCGAGCTCGAGCGTCAGCGCCTCGATGGCACGCTGCGCGAAGGCCGGCGTCGGCTGCACGTTGGCGCGGTTGAGCAGCCAGGCCTCGCGCGGGCGGATCCAGGTGATCGAGTCGGGATGCACGCCGTGCTCGAGCAGCCACAGCGCGGTGTCCAGGGCGGTCTTGCCGCCGCCGACGATGACGTGCCCGGCGGCCGGGCGTCGCCACTGCGTCAGCTCGGTCGGCGTCAGCAAGGTCACGCCCTCGGCGACCTCGAAGTCCGGCCCGTGCGTGGCCGGCACCTGGGTGTCGGCCCAGGTCGCGTCGATCCAGCGGCGCCGGGCGACCAGCCGGCGGTGGCGGCCGTTGACGAGCGAGATCGCCACGCCGCTCGCGTCGTCGGCTGCGGTTCCCTCGGTCGCTTCGGCAGCCTGCACCTCGTGCATCGGCAGCCAGGTCACGCGGCCGCTGGGCAGCAGCCGCTCCTGCAGCACGCGGTCGAAGTAGGCGCAGATCTCGGCGCCGCCGGCCAGCTCGTGCAGGCCGCGGTTGAGGCCCACCTCGTCGATGCGCCCGCTGCCGAGCGCCAGCGAGTTGACGCCGTAGGTGGCCGACGGCGAGTGCAGGCGCACGAAGGGGTAGGCGTCGTTCCAGTGGCCGCCCGGGCGCGCACGCCGGTCGACGATGACCACGCTGGCCGCGGTTTCGGCGACCAGCGTGTCGGCCATCGTCAGGCCGACGGCGCCGGCGCCGACGATCACGTAGTCGGCCTCGAGGAGGGTTTCGCCCATGTCGTTCTCCCGTGCGGCCCGGCTGGCGGCCGGGCTCCGTGTTGTCGAGTTCCAGTGCGCGGGTTTCCCGAAGCGTCAGGCCTTGGTGACGACGATCTCGAGGTACTCGCTGGGCACGACGAGCGAGCCGGGCCCGGCCGTGTTCAGCTCGTCGAGCAGCGCCAGGATGGCGCGCTCCAGCGACGCGGCGCCGGCGGCGTCGAGCGCGGCGAAGGCCTTGTGCACCGGCCCGTAGACCTCGCGGAACACGTGCAGCCAGTGCGCCGCCGAGCGGTAGCGGAAGTTGAAGTGCCGGCGCTCGCAGCGCAGCTTGGCGGCCCGCGAGCCGAACAGCTCGACGATGTGCGGCTCGGTGCCCCACAGCGCCGGCGACTTCACGCCCGGCGGCGGCGCGACGTGCGCGCCGATCACCTTGAACAACCGGCCGATGAAGCCGCTCGGCGTCCAGTTGGCCATCGCGATGCGGCCACCGGGGCGCAGCACGCGCAGCATCTCGCCCGCGGCGCGCCGGTGGTCGGGCGTGAACATGACGCCGAAGGTCGACAGCACCGCGTCGAAGCTGGCGTCGCCGAAGGGCAGCGCCTCGGCGTCGGCCGGCTGGAACCGGATCGACAGGCTTTCCGCGTCGGCGCGCGCGCGGGCCTTGTCGAGCAGGGCCTGCACGTAGTCGGTCGAGGTCACCCGCGCGTGGCGGCGTGCCGCGGCCAGCGAGGCGTTGCCGTTGCCGGCAGCGACGTCGAGCACGGCCTCGCCGGCGCGCACGTCGGCGGCCTCGACGAGCGTCTCGCCGACGATCTGCAGCGTGGTGCCGATGACGGCATAGTCGCCGCTGGCCCAGGTGGCCTGCTGGCGCTGCTTGATGGCGGAGAAGTCGGGGGCGGTCTGGTCGATGACGGAGCTCATGCAAACGATCCTTGGCGTGGAGTGCAGGGGGAGGGACGAGGCGCTCATTCTTCGAACGCGGGCCGGTTGACGCTTGGCCCGGCATCGATCAAATTTGCTCGCGCGTCCGCGAAGAGGGGCACGCAGCCCGCGTGCGGACGGCCGGCTTGCCCGTGCGTCCGCGCGGCTTGACCGAAGCTCCACGCCGGAACGACAACGATGAGCCACGACCCGCTGTCCGACGTGCTGCGCAGTGTTCGCCTGCGCGGCGCGGTCTTCTATTACGTGAGCTTCGGCGGCGACTGGGCGGCCGAGACGCCGGCCTCGCCGGAGCTGGCCAGCGCGCTGATGCCCGGCGCCGACCACGTTCTCGCCTACCACCTGCTGGCGCGCGGCGACGGCTGGGCCGCCTGCGACGGCCAGTCGCCGGTGCGCCTGGCCGCCGGCGACATCGTGATGTTCCCGCGCGGCGACGGGCACGTGCTGTCCAGCGCGCCCGGACTGCGCGCCACCGAAGACCGCAGCGACTGGCGCTACACCACGCGCGACGATCCCAAGCCGATTCCCGTGGCCTACCACCGCGGCGTGCTGCGGCCCGGCGCGCCCGGCCCGGCGGAGGAGGCGAGCACGGTGGTGGTGTGCGGCTTCGTGGCTTGCGACATGAAGCCGTTCAACCCGCTGATCGGCGCGCTGCCGCACCAGCTGCACCTGCGCGCCGGCGAGCTCGGCCCGTGGACGGTGCAGCTGCTCGACCAGGCGGTGGCCGAGTCGCGCGAACGCCGCGCCGGCAGCGCGGCCGTGCTCGAGCGGGCCAGCGAGTTCGTGTTCGTCGACGCCGCGCGCCGCTACCTCGACGCGCTGCCGCCCGGCACCACCGGCTGGCTCGGCGCGCTGCGCGACCGCCACGTCGGCCGCGCCATCGCGCTGATGCACGAGCGCCCGGCGCACGACTGGAGCGTGGAGGAGCTCGGCCGCGAGGTCGGCCTGTCGCGCTCGGCGCTGCACGAGCGTTTCGTCGAGCTGGTGGGGCAGGCGCCGATGCAGTACCTCACGCACTGGCGCATGCAGCTGGGCGCCGGCCTGCTGCGGCGCGGCCTGGTGAAGGTGGCCACGGTGGCGCAGGAGGTCGGCTACGAGTCGGAGGCGGCGTTCACGCGCGCCTTCAAGCGCCTGATGGGCCAGCCGCCCGCGGCGTGGCGGCGCGCGCAGGTTGCGTAGGCGGGACAGCGCGTCGGCGGCTGCGGATCAGGCGGCGCCGCCGCTTGAGCGCGCTCAGCGCGCGACGCCTTCAGGGCCTGCGAACCTGGGGATACAGCGAGGACCGGGCGGCGCCTAGAGTGCCCGGCACCGATGGACGGAGCAGGGCGCGCGATGCCGGCAAGTTGCAGGGTGTGGACCGCCGGGCCTGCGGGCCCCGGCGTTGTCGATGCGGCGCTGCTCGAAGCGCTCGAGTCGGCGGCGGCGCGCCTGGCCCTCGAGCAACCCGAGCGCGTGGACGAGGTGCTGCTGATGGCCGTCGGCCCGGCCACGCACGCCGCGGCGCTGGCCGCGCTGGCCCGGCTGCGGGGCGGGCCGTGCGCCGTGCTTGTGGTCGCGTCGCGTCTCGCGCGCGCCCAGGTGCAGGCCCTGCTCGAGGCGGGTGCCGCCGACTTCGTCAGCGCCCCGTTCACCGACGACGAACTCGGGCTGCGGCTGGCGCGGCTGGCCCGCCGTGACGAGCTCGCGGCGGCCTCGCCGAGCGAGTTGCCGGCCAGTGCCCACCCGCGCATCCGCGACTTCATCGGCTCGAGCCCCGCCTTCATGCGCCAGGTGGCGCGGCTGCCCACCTTCGCCGGCTGCGACGCCGGGGTTCTGATCCTCGGCGAGACGGGCACCGGCAAGGAGGTCTGCGCGCAGGCCATCCACTACCTGTCGGCGCGCGCCTCGCGGCCCTGGGTGGCGGTCAACTGCGGCGCGCTGCCCACCGAGCTGATCGAGAACGAGCTGTTCGGCCACGTGAAGGGCGCCTACACCACGGCCTCGGGCGCACGCGCCGGCCTGGTGCGCGAAGCCGAAGGCGGCACGCTGTTCCTCGACGACATCGACTGCCTGCCGCAGGCCGCGCAGGCCAAGCTGCTGCGCTTCCTGCAGGAGGGCGAGTACCGGCCGGTGGGCAGCAACGCGGTGCAGCGCGCCGACGTGCGCGTGATCGCGGCGAGCAACCACAGGCTGCCCGAGCTGGTGGCCGCGGGCGCGTTCCGCCAGGACCTGTTCTTCCGCCTCAACGTGCTCACGCTCACGCTGCCGCCGCTGCGCGAGCGGCGCGACGACATCGCGGGCCTCGCCCTGTTCTTCCTGCGCCGTTTCGCGCTGCAGTTCAAGCGCCCGGTGGCGGGGCTGGCGCCAGCCGCGCTGGCCCGCCTGCTGCAGCACGAGTGGCCGGGCAACGTGCGCGAGCTCAAGCACGTCATCGAACGCGCGGTGCTGCTGGCCGGCTCGACGACGCTCGGCGCCGACGACATCGACTTCGGCGAGCCCGCGGGCGCCGAGGCGATGCCCGGCAACGCCGACGACTCGTTCCGCGCCGCCAAGGCGCGCGTGGTCGAGCACTTCGAGCGCAGCTTCATCGAGAACCTGCTCGCGCTGCACGGCGGCAACGTCACGCACGCGGCGCAGGCGGCGGGCAAGAACCGGCGCGCCTTTTTCGAGCTGATGCGCAAGCACCGCATCGAGCCCGGGCGCTTCCGCGCGCTGGACGCCTGAGGCGCGGCGGGGGCGGCGCAGGCGGACAAACTTGTCCGCCCCGCAGCCCCGGCTTCACGGCGGCACCAGGACAAAAGCATCCGGGCGCGCGCCGCGGTCACGCGGCGGATCAAGCACTTGCGTGCGCGCCGGACACGGCACGCGGTTTGCGAAGCCGTTCTTCGATGGACCCCGCGCCCGCCGATGGCTGCCGATGACGACGTGTCTGCGCTCGCGCGAAAACTCAGCCGCTACCTGCGCGACAACCCCCTGGCCTGCGACAGCGCCGAGGGCATCGCGCGCTGGTGGCTGGGCGCCGACGGCCCGCTGGACGAGGCGATCGTGAAACGCGCGCTCGAGCAACTGCTGGCCGAGGGCGTCGTCGAGGTGCTGCACGCCGGCGACGGGCGCGTGCGCTACCGGCGCGCGCAACCCGGGGCACCGCCGGGCGCGGCCACCGTCAAGCACTGAAGTCCCGCCTTTCCAGCATCCCCTTCCAGGAGTCGCCTATGCCAGTCGCGGTCAGCTACCCCGGCGTCTACGTCGAGGAAATCCCGAGCGGCGTGCGCACCATCGCCGGTGTGGCCACCTCGATCACGGCGTTCATCGGCCGCACCGTGCGCGGGCCGGTCAACGAGGCCACCGTGATCAACAGCTTCGGCGACTTCGAACGCCGTTTCGGCGGCCTCGCCAACGACAGCACCGTGAGCTTCGCGGTGCGCGACTATTTCCTCAACGGCGGGGCGCAGGCGATCATCGTCAGGCTGTTCAGCCCCACCTTCGCCGACGAGACGGCGCGCCTGGCGGCCCTGGCCACCGCCACCGCGCAGGCGCAGGCCGCGGCCGATGCGGTGGCCGCCGCCGCCGCGGCCGAAGCGGGCGGCGCCACGCCCACCGCTGGCACCGTGGCGGCCGCGGCACGCGGCGCGGTGGCCGCGGCGAGCGCGCCCGGCGCCGCCGCTGCGGCCGCCGCCGACGCGGTGGCCGACGCCGCCGAAGCCGCCGCCGCGCTCGCCGGCGCCGACGCGGCCTCGGTCGACACTGCCACCGCCGCGGCGGTGGCCGGCGCGGTCACCGCCGCCGCCGCGGCGCTGGCACCGGTGACGCGCGCGCGCCTGTCGATCGGCGGCATGACGCTGGTGGCGGCCAGCGAAGGCAGCTGGGGCAATGCGCTGCGCGCGCGCATCGACCACGACGTGTCGGGCCCCGGCGCCGCGGACCTCTTCAACCTCGCGATCCGCGACGGCGTGACCGGCGAGATCGAGCTCCTGCGCAACGTCTCGGTGCTCGCCAACCACGTGCGGCGCGTCGACAACGTGCTGCGCAAGGAGTCCAGGCTGCTGCGCGTGGAGGGCAGCCTGCCCGGCACGCGGCCGGCGGCCAACGCCACGCCGGGGCCGGGCGCCGACCCCTGGTCGACGACGAACAGCAACGGCATCAGCGCACCGGCGTCCGACGGCCAGGCCCTGGCCAACACGCACTACCTGGGTTCGGAGTCGGCCAAGACCGGCATCTACGCGCTCGAGCAGGCCGACCTGTTCAACCTGCTGTGCATCCCGCCGATGGCGCCCGCCACCGACGTGCCGAGCGACGTGTGGAGCGCCGCCGACGCCTACTGCCTGCGCCGGCGCGCCATGCTGATCGTCGATGCGCCGTCGGGCTGGACCGACGTGGCCGGCGCGGTGAGCGGCATCACCGGCGTCGGCGCGACGAGCCGCAACGCGGCGATCTACTTCCCGCGCCTGCGCCAGCCCAACCCGCTGCGCGACAGCCAGGTCGAGACCTACGCGCCGTGCGGCGCGGTGGCCGGGCTGATCGCGCGAACCGACGGCGCACGCGGCGTGTGGAAGGCGCCCGCCGGGCTCGAGGCCACGCTGGTCGGCGTGCCCGAGTTCAGCGTGCCGCTGACCGACGCCGAGAACGGCCAGCTCAACCCGCTGGGCATCAACTGCCTGCGCAACATCACGCCGGCCGGGCGCATCGTGTGGGGCGCGCGCACGCGCCAGGGCGACGACCGCCTCGCCTCGGAGTGGAAGTACGTGCCGGTGCGGCGCCTGGCCCTCTACATCGAGGAGAGCCTGTACCGCGGCACGCAGTGGGTGGTGTTCGAGCCCAACGACGAACCGCTGTGGGCGCAGATCCGCCTCAACGTGGGCGCCTTCATGCACACGCTGTTCCGCCAGGGCGCCTTCCAGGGCAGCACGCCGGCGGCGGCCTACCTCGTCAAGTGCGACCGCGAGACGACCACGCCCGACGACGTCAACCGGGGCATCGTGAACATCGTCGTCGGCTTCGCGCCGCTCAAGCCGGCCGAGTTCGTGATCCTCAAGCTGCAACAGCTCGCCGGCCAGACCCAGGCCTGAACAGGAGAGAAGTCACATGGCCCAGTTCACCGTCAACGCCGCGCGCTTCGACCCGTACAAGAACTTCAAATTCCGCGTCAAGTGGGACGGCCGCTACGTCGCCGGCATCAGCAAGGTGGGCGCGCTCAAGCGCAGCACCGAGGTGGTCGAGCACCGCGAAGGCGGCAACCCCTCCACCGCCAACAAGTCGCCCGGCCGCACCAAGTACGAGGCCATCACGCTCGAGCGCGGCGTCACGCACGATCTGGAGTTCGAGCGCTGGGCCAACAAGGTGTGGAACTTCGGCGCCGGCCTCGGCAGCGAGGTCTCGCTGAAGGATTTCCGCAAGGACCTCATCATCGAGGTCTACAACGAGGCCGGGCAGCTCGTGCTGGCCTACAAGGTGTTCCGCTGCTGGGTCTCGGAGTACCAGGCGCTGCCCGACCTGGACGCCAACGCCAACGCGGTGGCCATCCAGACGCTCAAGCTCGAGAACGAGGGCTGGGAGCGCGACACCGCGGTGGCCGAGCCGAGCGAGCCGAGCTTCACGGAGCCGGCCTGATGCACGAGGCGCCGCGCCCGCCGGCCCCGACAGCCCCGACAGCCCGGCTCGGCACCGCGCACGCGCTGGCGCTGTGGGAGCAGGGCCGCGCGCGCCACGCCGTGGACCGCGCGCTGCTGCTGCTGGGCGCGGTTCGCCCGGGCACGCCGTGGGACGAACTGGCCGACCTGCCGGTGGGCCGGCGCGACGCGGCGCTGCTCGCGCTGCGCCGCGCGAGCTTCGGCACGCGGCTGGAGGTGGCCACCGGCTGCGTGGCCTGCGGCGAGACGCTGGCCTTCGAGCTGGACTTGGCGGCGTTCGGCGGCGTGGAGGGCGTGAAGGACGATGACGGTGGCGACGATGGCGACGGTCTTGTGCAAGCGGCGGCGATCGAACTCGACGGCCGTCGCTACCGGCGGCCGACCAGCCGCGACCTCGCCGCCATCGCACACGAAACCGACGCCGAGGCGGCGCGACGTCAGCTGCTGAAGCGCTGCGGGCTGGACGATGCAGCGGCGCAGCCGGAAACGCTGACGCGTGTGGAAGCCGCACTGGCCGCCGCCGACGCGGCGGCCGACATCACGCTCGCACTGCGCTGCGAAGCCTGCGGCACACGCTTCGAGGCCGACTTCGACATCGCCGCGCTGCTCTGGCAGGACATCGAGGCCGCGGCGCGGCGCGCGTTGCTCGACGTGGACCTGCTGGCGCGCGCCTACGGCTGGTCGGAGCGCGAGGTGCTCGCACTGTCGGACACGCGGCGCGCCGCCTACGTCGAGCTGGCTTCGCGATGAGCGGCTACCTGGCGCGGCTGGCCCGTCGCACCCTGGCGCTGGGGCCGGTGCTGCGCGCCCAGGCGGCGTCCTTCGTGGCACCTTGGTCGGCGCTCGCCGATACGGCGCCGAGCGAGGGGACCGAGGTCGATGCCGTGCGGAGCGTGGCGCCGCGCGGCGCTGCGAATTCTGGCGAAGCGGCCGGCGAGCCTCGGTTCGCGCCGCGGGAAGCGCTCCACGCGAGGCCTTTGGTCGCGGAACGCGACGTGTTCGATCCCGCCGCGCCGTCGGATGAAGGCCTTCGGCCGGCGCCGCCGCTTCACGACCCGGCGCAGCCCGGTCCCGCAAACACGAGGCGCGCGTTGCCGGAACCCGCCAGGCCCTTGGTGCCAGCCCCGCTCGTCGCCGTGGTGGCCCGTGCCGGTGAGCATGTCTTGCCATTCCTGCAAGAGCGATCGCCCGCGGCGCCAGCGGTATCGCCGCGCGCCGAGGCGCAGCGGGCGCAAGCATCGCGGCTCGCTGCGTCGATGGATGCGGCACCGATCACCGCCTCGGACGGTGCCCCGGCCACCGCCGCGCGCCGCGCCACCTCGCCCACGCCGCTCGAGACCTGGCTCGACGAACTCACCGAGTCCTCGCCAGCGCGCACGCGGCCCACGTCGTCCCCGACCGGGCCGCGCAGCGCCGCCCGCGCGGCCGCTGCACGCACTGAACGCGCAGAACGCGCAGAACGCGCAGAACGCGTCGAACGCACTGACCGCGACGAACCCGCCACCGTGCACGTCAGCATCGGCCGCATCGAGATCTCCGCCGTGCACGCGCCGCCGGCGCCCGCGGCGCCAGCGGCGCGTTCGGCCGCGCCGGGGGCCAGCGCGCTCTCGCTCGACGAGTACCTCTCGCGGCGGCGGCAGCGATGAGCAACGCGCTGGCGATCGCCGCGGTCACGGCGGCGCTCAAGGACCTGCTCGACAGCGGCCTCATCGAGCACCGCGTCACCGACGCGCTCGGCCAGGGCGTCACGGTCACCGCGCTGCCGCCGGATGCCATCGTCATCAGCGGCGCCGAGGCGCGCGTCGGCCTCAACCTCTTCATGTACCAGGCCACGCCGAACGCCGCGCTGCGCAACGCGGCGCTGCCGGCGGTGAGCGCTCAGGGCGGACGCATCGCCTTCCCGCCGCTGGCGCTGGACCTGCACTACCTGCTCACCGCCTACGGCACCGCCGACCTGCAGGCCGAGGTGCTGCTCGGCTACGCGATGCAGCTGCTGCACGAGACGCCGGTGCTCACGCGCGCCGCGCTGCGCACCGCGCTCGACCCCTCGCCGGTGGACGGCAGCGTGCTGCCCGCCATCTACGAGGCGCTGCGCGCCGCCGACCTGGCCAACCAGGTGGAGATGATCAAGATCACGCCGACGCTGCTCAACACCGAGGAGATGTCGCGCCTGTGGTCGGCGCTGCAGGCACGCTACCGGCCGACCGCGGCCTACGTGGTCTCGGTGGTGCTGATCGAGTCGATGCGCGGCGCGCGTGCGGCGCTGCCGGTGCTCTCGCGCGGGCCGGTCGACCCGGCCACCCAGCGCGAGGCGGGCATCGGCGCCACGGCAAGCCTGGTGCCGCCGCTGCCGACGCTGGAACGTGCCATTCCGCCGCTCGCGGAGCCGGCGGCGCGCCTGGGCGACGCGGTGATGCTGCAGGGCCACCACCTCGGCGGCAGCGCGCGCTCGGTGCTGTTGTTCAACGTGCGCCTCCAGTCCGAGCTGAGCGTGGTGGTGCCCGACGGCGACGATGACGCCGCGCTCAGCTTCACGCTGCCGGCGCTGCCGGCGGCCCTGCCGGTGGGCGTGTACCTGGTCAGTGCCGTCGTGCAGCGGCCGGGAGAGACACGCCCGCGCAGCACCAACCGCATCGCGCTGGCCCTCGGCCCGCGCATCACCACGCCGCTGCCGATGAGCGTGGCGCGCGGCGGCGACGGCGTGGCGCAGATCGATCTGGCCTGCACGCCCGAGGTGCGGCCCGGTCAGCACGTCGGTCTGATCCTCGGCGAGCGCGAAGTGGCGGCCGAGCCGTTCACGCTGGCCACCGCGGCGCTGCGCTTCCGCGTCGCCAACCCGGTGGTCGGCCAGCCGCTGCTGGCGCGGCTGCGCGTGGACGGCATCGACAGCGCCGTGATCGACCGCAGCACGAGCCCGCCGCGCTTCTTCGACCAACGCATCACCATCACATGAACGCGCGCAGCGAAGCCCTCGACTGGCTGGGCGCCAACCAGCGCCACCTGGTGGCGCAGTTCGCGCGGCTCAAAGTGCGGCTGAACGCGCGGCTGGCGGCACGTGCGGGCGGCGACGGCGACGAGGCTGCCGAACTGGCCGCCGCCCTGGCCGCCGCGGAAGCCGACTGCGCCGAAGCCGAGCGCGCGCTGCCGCAGCCCGCTGCCAGCGACACCGTGGCGCGCTGCTTCGGACTCTCGGCCTTCGAGCGCGACGTGCTGCTGCTGGCCGCTGGCTGCGAGATGGACGCCGAACTCGCGGCACTCGCCGCGGCCTGCGCCGGCGCCGCCGGGCACGGCGCGCCGGGCCACGCCAGCTTCGGCCTGGCGCTGGCGGTGTTGCCCGATGCGCACTGGAGCGCGCTCGCGCCGGCCGCGCCGCTGCGCCGCTGGCGCCTGGTGGAGCCGGCCGACGACGCCGGCATCGCCCAGGCGCGGCTGCGCATCGACGAGCGCGTGCTGCACTACCTGGCCGGCATCGACACGCCCGATCCGCGCCTGGCGCCGCTGCTGCGCACGCTGCCGGCGCCGGCGCTGCTGGCACCGCGGCAGGCCGCGCTAGCCGAGGAGATCAACGCGCTGCTGATCGACGCGATCGAGCACGACGCCGCCGCGCCGCCCTGCCTGCAGCTGGCCGGCGCCGACCTGGCCGGCCAGCGCGACGTGGCGGCGCGCGCCGCGCACCACCTGGGTCTGCCGGTGCTCGCGCTGGCCGCGGCCGACCTGCCCACGAGCGCCGCCGACCGCCACGCGCTGGCGCTGCTGCTTGAGCGCGAGGCGCTGCTCGCGCCCTGCGCCTGGCTCGTCGAGGTGGGCGAGGGCGACCGCGCCGCCGCCTTGCCCTTCGTCGAGCGACTGCGCGGCTGCGTCTTCGTGGCTGCGCGCGAGCCGCTGCCGCTGGTGCGCGACAACCGGCGCTGGGCGGTCGAGCTGCCCGAGCCGACCGAGCAGCGCGCGCTGTGGTGCAGCGCGCTCGGCGCGCTCCCGGCAAACGATGCCGCGCGCGAGCGTCAGCTCGACGCGGTGGCCAGCCAGTTCCGCCTCAGCGCGCAGACCATCGCCGCGGTGGCCGCGCAGGCCGGCCCCGAGACCGACCTGTGGCAGGCCTGCCGCGCCCTCGTGCGCCCGCGCCTGGACGACCTGGCGCAGCGCGTCGAGCCGCGTGCCGGCTGGGACGACCTCGTGCTGCCCGAGGCGCAGCGCGCGCTGCTGCGCCAGCTGCTTGCCCACGTGCGCCACCGCCTGCGCGTGCACGACGACTGGGGCTTCGCCGCCAAGAGCGCGCGCGGCCTCGGCGTGAGTGCGCTGTTCGCCGGCGAGAGCGGCACCGGCAAGACGATGGCGGCCGAGGTGCTCGCGCGCGAGCTCGGGCTGGACCTGTACCGCATCGACCTGGCCGCGGTGGTCAGCAAGTACATCGGCGAGACCGAGAAGAACCTCCGGCGCGTGTTCGACGCGGCCGAGGACGGCGGCGCCGTGCTGCTGTTCGACGAGGCCGACGCGCTGTTCGGCAAGCGCAGCGAGGTCAAGGACAGCCACGACCGCTACGCCAACATCGAGGTCAGCTACCTGCTGCAGCGCATGGAGGCTTACCGCGGCCTCGCCATCCTGACCACCAACCTCAAGGGCGCGCTCGATCCGGCGTTCCAGCGCCGCCTGCGCTTCGTCGTGCACTTCCCGTTCCCCGACGAGCGCCAGCGCGAGGCCATCTGGCGCAGCGTGCTGCCCGACGCGCTGCCGCGCGCCGCGCTCGACCACCGCAGGCTCGCGCAGCTGCACATGGCCGGCGGCGGCATCCGCAACGTGGCGCTCAACGCGGCGTTCATCGCCGCCGAGCGGGGCGAGCCGCTCGCCATGGCGCACCTGGTGCAGGCGGCGCATGCCGAGGCCGGCAAGCGCGAGCGGCCGCTGGCGGACGCCGAGACGCGGGGGTGGGTGTGAACATGCCGCCTCGGCGCGTGGAGGTGCGCATCGAGCGCCTGGTGCTGCGCGGCTTCGCGGCGGGCACGCAGCACGCACTCGTGGCGGCGCTCGAGCGCGAACTCGCCGCGGGGCTGGCGGGCGGCGCGGCCTTGCAGGACGCGCCGCGTCTGCGCCTGGGCACGCTGCCGCTCGCGGCGGGCCTGACGCCGGCGCAGGTGGGCGCGGCCGTCGGCGCGCGCATCGCCCGGGGGATCGCGCCGCCGGGCGGCGAAGGTCACGACCATGGCTGAAGCCGCCGCCAAGGAACGGCTGCCGGGCCCCGGCACACAGCGCGCCGCGAGCGGCGAGCGCGAAGTGCGCGACGTGCTCGACGCACGCAACACGCGCGACGAAAGCGCCGAACAAGGCGGCGCGCGCTGCGGCTGCGCGGCGGGCCCGGGCAGCAGCTTCGCCTGCCCGCGCTGCCGCGCCGCGGGGCGCGGCGGGGCGCGGCTGGCGCGCTTCGGCCTGGGCCGGGCCCCGGCGCTGGCGCCGCCCGAGGTGCACGAGGCGCTCGGCGAGCCCGGCCGCCCGCTCGAGCCGGCGGCGCGCGCCGCGATGGCGGCGCGCCTGGGCCACGACTTCGCGCGCGTGCGTGTGCACACGGGGGCGCGCGCCGAGGCCTCGGCGCGTGCCGTCGACGCGCTGGCCTACGCCGTCGGCCCGCACCTGGTGTTCGGGCGCGGGCAGTACGTGGCCGAGGGCGACGACCTGCTCGCGCACGAGCTGGTGCACGTGGTGCAGCAGCGCGGCGCGGTCTACGACCCGGCCGCGCCGCTGCCGATCGAGCCCGACGACTCGCCCGCGGAACGTGCGGCCGAGCACAGCGCAACGGCGGGCGCACCGGTGCCCGGCCCGGACCTGGGCGGCGCGCGCGTGCTGCGCCAGCGGCCACGCCGGCGCGGCACGCCCACGCCACGCCCGCCCACCATCACGACGGTCGACGTCGACCAGAACACGCCGCAGCGCGTGACGCTCACCTGGAGCGACGGTCGCACCGAGTCCGGCACCTGCTCCACCGGCAAGGGCCATTGCTGCCTGGACGAGACGGCCGCCGAGGGCGCCGCCTGCACCGAAGCCGGCTCGACCGCCGGCGGCAGCAACTGCACGCCGGTGGGCAACTTCGTCGTCACGACCAAGCTGCCGGTCACCTCGAGCGGCGTGCGCCTGTGGACGCAGTTCCACGACGCGCGCAGCATCGCGCTGCACGAGTACCGGCCGGTCGACGGCACGCCGCTGTCGCACGGCTGCGTGCGCCTGAACGAGGCGACGGCGCAGCGCATCTTCGACGGCGCCGTGGTCGGCCGCACACGCGTGCGCGTGCGCAACCTGGCGCGCCCGCGCTGCGACCATCCGGCGCTGCAGCGCGAGTGGCTGGGCGACTTCCGCGAGGCCGGCTCGCGGCCGCCCGACGGCGACGCGATCAACATCACGACCGGCCGCCGCTACACGCGGGCCGAGCGGCGGCGCGTCCAGCGCCACATCGACATCACGCGCTCCGAGATGCGCTCGGCGCTCGGCGTCGACAACGCGGGGCTCGACAGGGCGCTGGAGGAACTCGACCGCGAGACCGACGACCTCGCCACCTCGACCGCGGCCGAGCGGGCCACCACGCTGGCGGGGGTGGCGCGGCGCATCCCGCGCTGCCTGCCCACCGTCACCACCGAAGAAGCCCGCGTTCCCGACGCTGCCGCCGCGGGGCTGGCCGGCACGCAGGCGCGGCGCGTGCGCGCCTTCGAGCGTGCGCTCGGCCGCACCGGCGGCGCCTTTGCGGCGCGCCGCGTGGTCGAGCGTGCGGGCCGCGAACTGTGGGACTGGGCCACCGCGCAGGCGCGCGCCGGCGGCAGCAGCGCCGACGACCGCCTGCTGTACTGGACGCGGCTGGAGATGACGCGCGTGCTGCGCTCGTTCGAGCCGGGCTGGCTGCGGCCGCCGGCGATGAACCCCGACCGCGCGCGCCGTGCGCGCATCTCGCTGCTCGATGCCTTCGAGCAGGCCTCGCGCGGCATGGACAGCGCGACCTTCACCGATCGCGGCGCGGACGTGCGGCGCATCGTCGTGGCCGGCTTCGACCCGTTCGACCTCGGGCGCGGCATCACGCGCGGCAACCCGTCGGCCGCGGCGGCGCTCGCGCTCGACAACCAGCTCGTCGGCAGCGCCGGCGGCGTGCGGGCCCGCGTGCAGGCGGCGGTGTTCCCGGTGCGCTATGCCGATTTCGATGCCGGCGTCGTCGAGCGCTTCGTGCGGCCCTTCCTGAGCGGCCGTCGCCCGGCGCACCTGATCATGACGATCAGCATGGGCGGCAGCACGGAGCACGAGCTCGAAGAGTTCGCCGGCCGCCGGCGCTCCACCGAGTCGGGCCGGCCCGAGAACCTCGGCGTGGCCGGCGGCGGCTCGCGCGACGCGCCGCGCGTGGCGCCGGGCGTCGGGCCCGGCCCCGAGTTCCTGCGCACCAACGTGCCGGGCGGCACGCTCGGCGCGATGCGGGGCGCTCTCGGGCGGCGCGCCGCGCTGCCGGCGAGACCACGGTCAGCGAGATTCCCGCCGGCCAGACCGCGGAGCGCGACGCGCCGGGCGGGCCGAGCGCCGGTTCCACGGCGGTCGCCGGCTCGGGCGGCGGCTTCCTGTCCAACGAGATCTTCTACCGCGTGCGCCTGCTGCAACGCGCCACGCAGGAAGGCGCGGGCGCACCCGCGGCCACGACGCTGGTGATCCACCTGCACACGCCGCTGCTCGGCCCGCCCACCGCGGCCACGCGCGCGGCTTACGAGCGCCAGCGCCAGGCCATCGTGGATCAGGCGCGGCGCCTGATCGTGGCGGCCCTGCCCACCCTGTGACGAGGCAGTAGACCGATGAGCCGCCCGCAACGCACCGGCCCGATCCGCGCCCCGCAGCCGGCGGCGCCGCTGCCGCGCTGGGCGCAGGGCGCGGGGCGTCCGCTCGACGTGCCCGCGGCGTCGCGCCTGGGCGAGGCGTTCGGCCACGACTTCGGCGCCGTGCGCGTGCACGACGATGCCGACGCGGCCACGGCCGCGCAGGCGCTGGGCGCACGCGCGATCACGTTCGGCAGGCACATCGGCTTCGCCGCCGGCCGCTACGTCCCGCACACGGAGGCGGGCACGCGGCTGCTCGCGCACGAACTCGCACACAGCGTGCAGCAGCGAGGCAGCGGTGCGGCGGCCCTCGGTTCGCTGCAGCGCGCCGAGGGCGAGGCCGAGGCAGCGGCCGAGGCGGTGGTGGAGGGCGAACGCCCGCCGCCGCTCGCGCCGCGCTTCGGCGCGCAGCCGCAGTTCGACCTCGAGAGCCCGGGGCGCCTGGGCCAGGTGCACGAGAACGTCTTCCCGTCGCCGCCGGCCGGCGGCGCCACGTCATCGGGCGGCTCCAGCGCACTCGGCGGCCAGCCTTGGGTGGACAAGGGCGGTGCCGGCGGCGGCACGGCCGAGGCCATCAAGAAGCAGGCGCGCGCCGCGGTGCTGAAGCTGAAGAAGGACAAGCCCCTGCTGTTCGAGCCGCTGGAAACGAACACCACCGACAAGCACGTCGACAACGACGTGCTCGTCGCCGACGCGCGGTTGCACAAGCGCTATCCGCAGATCACGAAGACCGTCGACCCGAAGAAGCTGCAGGACGCGGCCGACGTCTACTCGGCCAAGGACATCGTGCCGTCACCGAACCCCGGCGAACTGAGCTTCACGCAGGCGTGGCTGGCCAACAGCCTGCGCGGCTGGACCGACGTGTCCAAGTTCGCCATCCAGGAGACCGACGCCCGCTTCATGGCCATGCTCGACGAGTTGTTCGCGGACGCCGAAGTCGGCGCGCTGCTCAAGGAGCTGGTGCTGCACCAGTCGGGCTTCATCGCCGAGAGGGGCGACGAGCGCACCATCCGCATCAACCAGGCGGCCAGCGCGGTGCAGCGCTCGCGCACGCTGGTGCACGAAGTCACGCACTTCTACGCGCACGACACCTACCGCGAATGGCTGAAGGCGACCGCCGACCCGCGCACCTACGGCGAGGGCCTCACCGAGTGGCTCGCCCAGAAGGCCATGACCGACCAGGAGCGTGCCCTGCCGGGTTCGAGTTACGGCCCGCGCGTCAAGCGCGTGGAGACCGAGATCGTGGCCCATGTCCCCGAGGACGACATCGCGCGCGCCTACTTCCAGGGCGAAGTCTGGCGCCTGGAGACGCGCTCACCGGTGGCCCGCAAGTCGTTCGAAGAGGCCAGCGGCATCAAGGCCGGCGCCAAGGAGAAGGACGAGATCGCGCAGTCGCGCACCGGCAAGGGCCTCAACCAGGAGGTGCAGCGCGATGTGCACTACCGCTTCCTCAACCTGGGCCACGACCGCATCGAACCGAAGCCCGAGCACGTGGACTACTTCCGCGCCCTCAAGTCGCGCCTGCTCGACGCGCAGCCCGCGGTGATGCTGAAGTTCGTCGGCCACACCTCGGAGCCCGGGACCTGGGCCTACAACACCAAGCTGTCGCTGGCGCGCACCAAGGCCTTCTACAAGATGGCGCGCGACCAGGGCATCGACGCCAAGCGGCTGCCCGACGAGGCCGCGCCCGAGCACTTCGGCGAGCACAAGCCGACGCTGAAGGAGGACGACGCGCAGGCGCGTGCCTTCAACCGGCGCGTCGAGCTGTTCCTCACCGGCGCCGCCGCGCCGGCGGGGGCCGGCAAGGCCGCCGCCAAGGAGAGCGAAGAATGAGCAGCGCGCCCTTCGCGCCGCGCGTGCTGCGCGCCGGCCTGGTCATCGTCGATGCCGCCAACGGCCGCGTGCTGCGCGCCATCGCGCTGCAGTACAACCCCGATGCGCTGCAGCGCACGCTGCAGATCCAGGGCGCCGGCGAGGGCGGCGACCGGCTCGAGGCGCTGCGCCTGAAGGGCCCGCCGGTGGAGACGCTGCGCATCGAGGCCGAGCTCGACGCCGCCGACCAGCTCGAGTTCCCCGACGAGCGCAACAACCGGCTCGCGGTGGAGGTGGGCGTCGGCGCCCAGCTCGCCGCGCTCGAGGCGCTGCTGTACCCGCCGAGCGCGCAGCTGGCGGCGCAGGACGCGCTGGCCGCGCGCGGCACGATCGAGGTGCTGCCGGTGCTGGCGCCGCTGCCGCTCTTCGTGTGGAGCCGGCAGCGCGTGCTGCCGGTGCGCATCACCGAGTTCAGCATCCACGAGGAGGCGTTCGACCCGGCGCTCAACCCGATCCGCGCCAAGGTCACGCTCGGCCTGCGCGTGCTCTCGATCAACGACGTGCCGTTCGACTCGACCGCCGGCACCCTGTTTCGCGCTCATCAGCAGCAAAAGGAGGCGCTGGCGGCGCGCAGCGGCGGGGTGCCGCTCGAGAGCTTCGGCATCGGAGGTCTCCTGTGAGCGAAGACCGCATCACGCCCGCCAGCCGCTACGCGGCGATCGAGCGCACCGAGTTCACCTTCGCCGACGGCACCCGCGTGCCCTGCCTGAAGCGGCGCTTCGTGCCGCGCGCCGCGGGCACCGTGTTCGCCGAGCACCGCGTGACGGAGGGCGAGCGGCCCGACCTGCTGGCCGCACGCTACTTCGGCGACGCCGAGCAATCCTGGCGCCTGGCCGACGCCAACGCCGTGCTGCACCCGCAGGAGCTGGTGGAGCAGGTGGGCGGCGTGGTCAAGGTGGCGCTGCCGGCGGGCCTGGGCGGTGGCGGCGGTGCGAACGGTGGTGGGAGCGGCAGCGTGGGAGGCGGCGGTGCTTGACAGCCTGCGCGTCCAGCTGCACCTCGGCGCCGTGGTGCCCGAGCCGGCACCGCGCGAGCTGATCGACGCGCTCGAGTCGGTGCAGGTCAACGAGACCGCCGAGGGCCAGAGCGGCCTGCAGCTCAAGTTCAACGCCGCGCTCGGCGGGCGCATCCAGCGCGAGTGGCTGCCCGGCGGTTTCTTCGACCCGCCGCGCCGCGTGGTGGTGAGCGTGTGGACCGGCAGCGCGCAGGAGGTGCTGATCGACGGCGTGATCACGCGCCACGAGGTCACCGCGAGCAACGAGCCGGGCAAGACCCAGCTCACCGTCACCGGCACCGACCTGAGCCAGGTCATGGACCTGATCGACTTCAGCGGCTTTCCCTGGCCGGCGCTGCCGCCCGAGGCGCGCGTGCTGGCCATGATCGCCAAGTACGCACCCTGGGGCCTGGTGCCGATGGTGCTGCCGAGCGTGATGCTGACGGTGCGCAACCCGCTCGAAGGCATCGACCAGCAGAGCGGCACCGATCTGGCCTACATCCGCCAGCTCGCGCAGTACGTGGGCTACACCTTCCAGATCCGGCCCGGGCCGGTGGTGGGCCTGTCCACCGCGTACTGGGGCCCGGCGGTCAGGCTCGGCGAGCTGCAGCCCGCGCTCACCGTGAACATGGACGCGGCGAGCAACGTCGAGGCGCTGACGCTCGGCTTCGACGGCATCGGCAAGAAGGTCTTCGTCTTCTTCATCCAGGAGCCGAACTCGCGCGCGCCGATCCCGATCCCGCTGCCCGACATCACGCCGCTGTCGCCGCCGCTCGGCCTGAAGCTGCCGCTGCCGCTCGGCTTCGAGCGCATCGACTACCGGCTCCGGGACGACGAGGACGTCGACCGCACCACGGCCAAGCTCGACGCCGTGGCCGCCGCACTGCGCGGCCTGGCGCGCGCCACCGCGGCGTCCAACGTGGTCAACGGCTCGGGCAGTCTCAAGGTGGCGCGCTACGGCCACGTGCTCAGGCCGCGCAAGCTGGTCGGCGTGCGCGGCGCCGGCCCCACCTACGACGGCCACTACTTCGTCAAGAGCGTGAGCCACTCGATCAAGCCGGGCGACTACTCGCAGAGCTTCCAGCTCTCGCGCAACGCCCTCGTCGCGGCCCCCGTGCCGTTGCCGGTATGAACGCCGCGAACGGAGAACGCCCATGAGCGGCCAGCAACGCTACTACGGCAAGTACCGCGGCATGGTCGTCAGCAACATCGACCCGATGCAGCAGGGCCGCCTGCAGGTGCAGGTGAGCGACGTGCTCGGCCTGAACATGCTCAACTGGGCGCTGCCCTGCCTGCCCTTCGCCGGGCGCCAGATGGGCTGGTGGGCGCTGCCGCAGATCGGCGCCGGCGTCTGGGTGGAGTTCGAGCAGGGCAACCCTGACTACCCGATCTGGACCGGCTGCTGGTACGCCAACGCCTCCGAGGTGCCGGCGCTCGCGCTGGCCGCCACGCCGGCCACGCCCAGCGTGGTGATCCAGACGCAGGGCCAGAACACGCTGATGCTGTCGGACATGCCGGGCGCGGCCGGCGGCTTCCTGCTCAAGCACCGCGCCGGCGCGATGATCAGCATCAGCGAGACCGGCATCATCATCAGCAACGGGCAGGGCGCGACGATCACGCTCACCGGGCCCACCGTCACCGTCAACGCCGGCGCGTTGACGGTCACCTGAGACCACCATGCCCGGCCCGCTCTACCACGTCGGCGCCCAGGGCCAGTGCCCGCATGCCGCACCGATGAGCACGGTGTCGTCGAACGCACGCGTGCTGGTCAGCGGCCAGCCGGTGGCCACCTTCGTCGACGTGAGCACGGTGGCGGGCTGCCCGTTCCAGATCCCCATCGGCACCGGCACCAAGCCGCAGCCCTGCGTGAGCGTGAAGTGGCTGGTGCCGGCCACGCGCGTGATGGTGAATGGCCAGCCGGCGCTGCTGCAGACGAGCACCGGGCTGTGCCTGAGCGCGGAGCAGATCCCGCAGGGGCCGCCCACCATCACGGTCAACCAGACGCGGGTCATCGCCACCTGAGGCGCACGAGGCGCAAGATGAACTCCACCCAGGTCGCCTTCCCCTACCGCATCGACGAGCGCGGCCGCACGGCGCTCGCCGACGAGGCGCGCCACGTGCGCGACCTCATCGAGCAGGTGCTGTTCACGAGCCCGGGCGAACGCGTCAACCGGCCTACCTTCGGCAGCGGCGTGCTGCAACTGGTGTTCGCCGGCGCCAGCGACGCGCTCGCCGCCACCGTGCAGGCCAGCGTGCTCGCCGCGCTGCAGCGTTGGCTGGGCGAGCGCATCCAGGTGGCCGACGTGCGCGCCTCGGCGCTCGACGCGCGGCTCACCGTCGAGATCGACTACGTCGTCCTCCGCACCGGCGAGCGGCGCAGCGAGCGCTTCGAGAGGGAGGTCTGAGCGTGGAGGCCTACGTCGTCGACCGCGAAGAGCGCGTGCAGGCCGTGCGCGGCGCGCCGGCGCTCAACGGCATCCACTTCGTCGAGGTGACGGCGCCCGACCAGCGCGAGCTGACGCTGCACTTCCTCAAGCCCCTGCCGGGCCAGACCGACGGCGTGCCCGCGGCGCCGGTGCTCGGGCCGCTGCACCTGCGCATCGAAGGCGGCGTGCGCGTGAGCACGGTGCGCGTGCTCTCGGTGGCGGCCAACGGCACGCGCCTGGTGGTGCGCGTGGACCGCGCCGGCGACTTCAGCACCTACACGCTGCGCGTGGTGAGCTCGCCGACGAACGACGCGCCGCCCGCCGGCTTCGACCCGCTGCTCGCGCAGGTCCCGTTCTCGTTCAAGGTCGCCTGCCCGACGCCTTTCGACTGCGAAGCGGCGCCGCCGCATGCCGAGCTCGCCGCCGCGGCGCCCAACGACTACCTGGCCAAGGACTACCACGGCTTCGTCGGCCTGATGCTCGACCGGCTGGCGCTGACCACGCCGCGCTGGCGCGAGCGCAACGCCGCCGACCAGCAGGTCATGCTGGTCGAGCTGCTGGCCTACGCCGCCGACCAGCTCAGCTACTACCAGGACGCGGTGGCCACCGAGGCCTACCTCGGCACCGCACGCCAGCGCCGCTCGCTGCGCCGGCACGCGCGGCTGCTGGACTACCGCGTGCACGACGGCAACAACGCACGCGCCTGGGTGCACGTGTCGGTGGCGCCGGGCGGCGCGCTCGACGGCGCGGCGCTGCCCGCCGGCACGCTGCTGTTCGCCGACGCCGCGCCCGCGCCGCAGCTGGCCGAAGGCGAGGAGCGCGCGCTGCGCGAGCGCGGCGCCACCGCCTTCGAGACGCTGCACGCGCAGACGCTGCGCGCAACCCACAACACGATCGAGTTCCACACCTGGAGCCACGCCGCCACCGTGCTGCCGCAGGGCGCGACCGGTGCCACGCTGCGTGCGCCGCAGCCGCTCGGCCTGGCCGCGGGCGACGCGCTGCTGATCGAGGAGGTGCGTGATCCGGCCGCGGGCGGCTTCGACACCACGGTGCGGCGCCACGTGGTGCGCCTGGTCGACATCGCCGCGGTGAACGACCCGCTCGACGCGACGCCGCTCGTGCAGGTGCGCTGGCACGCGCAGGACGCGCTGCCCTGGGCGCTGTGCCTGGTCGCCGAGGCCGCCGGCGCCGGTGGCGGCACCACGCTCGAGCAGCGCGCGCGTGCGCGCGGCAACCTCGTGCTCGCCGACCACGGCCTGACGCGCGACGACGCGGCGCTCGAGCCCGCGGTGGTGGACGAGGCCGGCCGCTTCGAGCCGCGCCTGCGCCACCGCGGCCTGACGATGGCCGCGCCCTACGACCACGCCGCCGCGCAGCGCGCCTCAGCCACCGCGGCGCTGGTGCAGTCGCCGCGCGCCGCCCTGGCGCAGGTGAGCCTGGAGGGCGGCGGGCGCGACTGGCGCTGCCGCGCCGACCTGCTCGGCGCCGACCGCTTCGCCACCGAGTTCTGCGTCGAGACCGAAGAGGACGGCAGCGCACGCCTGCGCTTCGGCGACGACATCGCCGGCAAGCGGCCGTCGGTCGGCACCCAGTTCAAGGCGCGCTACCGCCTGGGCAACGGGCCGGCGGGCAACGTCGGCGCCGGCGCGCTGCGCCGCATCGCGCAGGGCGCCGCGGGCAGCGTGCTCGAGGTCTTCAACCCGCTGGCGGCCAGCGGCGGCCGCGCCGCCGAGTCGCAGGAGGAGGTGCGCCGCTACGCGCCGCACGCCTTCCGCGTGCAGGAGCGCGCCGTCACCGAGGCCGACTACGCCGCCGCGGCGCAGCGCCACCCCGAGGTGCAGCGCGCGCGCGCCGAGTTCCGCTGGACCGGCAGCTGGATCACCGCGGTGGTCACCGTCGACCGGCGCGGCGGCGGCGCCGTCAACGCCGACCCGGTGTTCCGCGCCGAGCTGCTGGCGCTGCTCGACGGGCTGCGCATGGCCGGCGTCGACCTCGCGCTGCGCGATCCGCAGTTCGTGCCGCTCGACATCACGCTGCGCGTCTGCCTCAGGCCCGGCTACTTCGCCGCCGACGTCAAGGAGCAGCTGCACGACCGCTTCGGCTCCGGCGTCACCGCGACCGGGGCACGCGCCTTCTTCCACCCCGACAACTTCAGCTTCGGCAGAGCGCTGTGGCTGTCGGAGCTGATCGAGCCGCTGAGGGCGGTGGAGGGCGTCGAGAGCGCCGAGCCGCTGGTCTTCCAGCGCTGGGGCAAGACGGCGGCTGGCGAAATCGCCGCCGGCGTGCTGCGCCCGGCGGCCAGCGAGATCCTGCGCTGCGACACCGACCCCAACTTCCCCGAGCGCGGCGCGATCGCCTTCGACGTGCTCGGCGAACGCTGAACCGGCGGACCTGGCCATGAACGACCCCACCGACCCCTGCGCCGCGCCGCCGCCGGCCACGCCGCGCAGCGTGAACAACCGCCCCGGGCTCGCCGCGCTGGCGCGGCGCGTCGGCGTGCAGGCCGACTTCCGCCGCTCGATGCTCGAGCAGATCGGCGCGCGGCTGCCGCGTCTGGCGGTGCGCGACGACGACGATCCGTCGATCGGCCTGATGGACGCCTGGGCCAGCGCGCTCGACGTGCTCGCCTTCTACCAGGAGCGTTTCGCCGACGAGGGCTACCTCGGCACGGCGAAGGAGCGGCGCTCGGTGCTCGAGCTCGCGCGCGCGATCGGCTACGAGCTGAATCCGGGCGTGGCGGCGTCGACGCCGCTGGCCTTCGTGATCGAGGCGGCGCCGGGGGCGAGCCCGGTCACGCAGGTGGCGCGCGGCCAGCGCGTGCAGAGCCTGCCGCGCCAGGACGAGCTGCCGCAGACCTTCGAGACGGTCGAGGCGATCGAGGCGCGCGTCGCCTACAACCTGCTGCGCCCGCTGCTCGTGCGCCCGCAGCGCCTGGACCGCCGCTCCACCAGCGCCTGGCTGGCCGGCGTGGCGACCTCGCTCAAGCCGGGCGACCGGCTGCTCTTCGTCGGCCCGAACCGCGAGCGCTTCGGCGGCAGCGAGCAGTGGGACGAGCGCACCGTGCTCGCCGTGGAGCCCGACGCCGCCGCCGGCCGCACGCGCGTGCACTGGAAGCAGGCGCTCGGCCACAGCATGCCGCTGATCGACCCCGCGGCGCAGCCCAGGGCCTACGTGCTGCGCCGGCGCGCCTCGCTGTTCGGCCACAACGCGCCCGACTGGCGCATGCTGCCGGCGGCGGCCAAGCGCGAGTTCTACAACCTGGGCGAGCGCGACACGCTGCCGTCGAACTGGCGCGACTTCGAGATCACCACGGTGGCGCTCAACCGCGTCGACCTCGACGGCGTCTACGCCGACATCGTCGAGGGCAGCTGGGTCCTGCTCGACAAGCCCACCTACAGCGAGCTGTACCGCGTGGTGCGGGCCGAGACCGGCGCGCGCACCGACTTCACGCTCACCTCGAAGGTCACGCAGCTCACCTTCGACACGCGCGAGCACCTGAACTGGTTCCCGCTGCGCGAGACGGTGGTGCACGCGGTCTCGGAGCCGCTCACGCTGGCCGACGAGCCGGTGCTCGACCCGGTGTGGGGCGACCGCCTCACCGTCGCGCTCGACCCGGCGCTCGCCGACGGCCTGCTGCCGGGGCGGCGCGTCATCGTGCGCGGCAAGCCGCTGGCGGCGATGCTCGTCGCGCCGCGCCGGCGCTGGCGGCGCCAGGGCCGCTCGCAGGTGGTCGAGGAGGTCGAGCCGCCGCTCGTGCTGCGCGCGCTCGCCGGCAGCGCCACGCGCACGCTGGCCGACGGCCAGCGTCTCGCGATCGCCGCGCCGCCCGAACGCCGGCCCGACGGCCACACGCGCTGGACGCTCGCCACCGCAGACGGCTTCACCGGCACGCTGGACGCCGACGCCGACGACCTGCTGCCCGCCGAGGACCTGCCGCTGCCCAACGTGGCCACGCTGGCCGACCTGGCCGCCTGGGCCGCCGAGGCGCACGAGATCGAGAAGGTCGAGCCGGCAGCGGGGACGGAGGGCGGCGTGGCCATCACGCTCGCACGCGCGCTCGCCGGCGTGTACCAGCGCGGCAGCGTGGCGATCCACGGCAACGTCGCGCTGGCCACCCATGGCGAGACGCAGCCGCCGGCCGGCGGCAGCACGCTGGCGGCGCTCACCGGGCCGCAGCTGGCGGTGGGCAGCGGCGACGCGGCGCTGCCGCTGCAGGCCTTCGTGCTGCCTCACAAGCCGATCACCTACACCTCGTCGGCCGAGGCCGGCGGGGCCGCGAGCTCGGTCACCGTGCGCGTCAACGGCCTCGCGTGGACCCAGGTGCCGATGCTCTACGGCCAGGCCGCCGACGCCCGCGTCTACAGCGTGCGCCATGCCGACGACGGCACCGCGGTCGTGCAGTTCGGCGACGGCGTGTACGGCGCGCGTCTGCCGAGCGGGCGCGACAACGTCACCGCCACCTACCGCACCGGCACCGGCAAGGTGGGCGAGGTCAAGGCGGGCCAGCTCTCGATGCTGATGAGCCGCCCGCTTGGCCTCAAGGAAGCGATCAACCCGCTGCCCGCGCTCGGCGCGGCCGACCCCGAGACGCTGGACGGCGCGCGCGCCAACGCCCCGCTCACCGTGCTCACGCTCGACCGCATCGTCTCGGTGCAGGACTTCGAGGACGCGGCGCGCGCCTTCGCCGGCATCGGCAAGGCGCTGGCCGACGTGCTGTGGAACGGCGAGCGGCGCTTCGTGCACCTGAGCGTGGCCGGCACCGGGCCCGATCCGCTGCCCGCCGACGCCGAAGTGCTGCGCAACCTGGCCGGCGCCGTGGACGGCATGCGCCAGGCCGACCAGGAGGTGCGCATCACGCCCTGCGAGGCGCTCGCCTTCGCGCTCGAGGTGGAGGTGGTGGTGCTGGAGGGCCATCTCGCCGCGGTGGTGCTCGACGCCTGCCGCCGCGCGCTCGAGTCGGCCTTCAGCTTCACCGCGCGCGCGCTCGGCGCGGGCGTCGCCGTGTCCGACGTGCTCGCGCTGCTGCAGGCGGTGGACGGCGTGGCCGGCGCGGTGGTGGTGCGCTTCGACGGGCGCGACCCGCTGCTGCATCCGCGCCTCGCAGCGCCGCGGGCGCGCTGGGACGCCGCCGGGCAGCGCGTGCTGCCGGCGCGCTTGCTCACGCTCGACGTGACGCGGCTCGACCTTCGGGAGCGCCTGTAGATGAGCACGCTGCGTCTGGACGCCGATTCCCTGCTGCGCCTCGTCCCCGCGGTCTACCGCAACCGCGACGACGGTGCGCTCGCCGGTCTGATCGAGGTGCTGGCGCGCGAGGGACGGCTCGTCGAGGCCGACATCGCGCAGCTCTACGACGACTGGTTCGTCGAGACCTGCTCCGAGTGGGTGGTGCCCTACATCGGCGAGCTGCTCGGCGTGCGCGGCCTGCGCGAGCTGGGCGAGGGCGTGCCGGTGTCGCGCCGCGCGCTGGTGGCCAACACGGTGGCCTACCGGCGGCGCAAGGGCACGCTGGCGGTGCTCGAGCAGCTCGGCTTCGACACCACCGGCTGGCGCGCCAAAGCGGTGGAGTTCTTCCAGCGCCTGGCCACCACGCAGCACGTGAACCACGTGCGGCCCGAGGCCGCGGGCTGGCTGAGCCTGCACGGCGCGGCGGCGCTCGAGAACGTCGGCACGCCGTTCGACCACGCGACGTACTGCGCCGACGTGCGGCGCATCGAGCCGGGGCGCGGGCGGCACAACATCCCGCACGTCGGCCTGTTCCTGTGGCGTCTCGGCGCCTACCGGCTGGCGCGCAGCGAGGGCGCGCCGGGGCCGGTGGCGGGCAGCCTGCACCTGAGCCCGCTCGGGCTCGACACGGTCTGCTTCAACCCGCCGCACACCGAGTCCGACCTCGCCGCGGTGACGCGGGCGGTGAACGTGCCGGCGCCACTGTCCCGCCGTGCGCTGTTCGACGAGCTCGAGGCGCGGCGCCAGGCGCTCGTCGACGGCCGCGAGCCCGATCGCACCTGGTTCGACGACCGGCCGAACGGCGGCGGCGTGCCCTTCGCGCTCGATCTCGACGGCGTGGCCGTGCCGGCTTCCGAGCTGCAGGTGTGCGACCTCGCCAACTGGACCGCGCCGCCCGACTCGCGCGACTACACGCGCCACCAGCCCGACGGCAGCAGCGTCACGGTGCCGATGCCGATCGCCGCGGCCTTCGATCCGCAGCTCGGCCGCGTGGTGCTCGCGCCGGCGCGTTCGGCGGCGCGCGTGCGCGCCACCTGGTGCTACGGCGGCGCGGGCGACCTCGGCGGCGGGCCCTACGGCCGCCAGGCCTCGGTGGAGGCGGCGCTCGAGCGGCGCGCCGGACCCGAGGCCACGCCGCAGGGGCCCGGCTGGCAGATCGGCGTGAGCCGGCTCGCCAGCCCGCAGCCTGGCCAGGTGGTGGCCACGCTCGCCGAGGCGATCACGGCCTGGCATGCGCGGCCCGCGGGCGTGAGCTTCGGCCTCATCACGCTGATGGATACGAGCACCTGGGCCGAGAGCCTCGTCGGTGCCGGGCGCCTGCGCATCCCGGCCGGTTGCCGGCTCGTCATCGCCGCGGCCGGCTGGCCGGCGCTGCCGGTGGCCGGCGGCGTGCCGGGCGCGGTGGCGCGGCAGGTCGGGCGGATCACGGGCGACGGCGTGCGCGCGCACGTGCGCGGCACGCTCGAGGTGATTGGCACCGCACCGGGCGGCAGCGAGACCGCGGGCGAGCTCTTCCTCGACGGCCTGCTGCTCGAAGGCGACCTGCGCGTGGCCAACGGCAACCTGCGCCGCCTGCACCTGGCCCACTGCACCATCGTGCCGGGCCGCGGCCGGCTGCGCGTGGTGGACGGGAATCCCGACCTGTCAGTCGAACTCGAACGTTCGGTCTGCGGCGTGATCGAGGTGCCGGCGGCCATCGAACGCCTGAGCCTCGACGGCTGCATCGTGCAGGCCGCCGGAGGCCTGGCAAGCACCGCGATCGACCTCGACGCCTGCCGGCTCGAGGCACGCGGCAGCACGGTGCTCGGGCGCACCCGCGTCGCCTCGATCGAGGCGCGCGACTGCCTGTTCGCCGGGCGCCTTGCCGTGGCACGGCGCCAGGAAGGCTGCGTGCGCTACAGCGCGCTGGCCGAAGGCTCGAGCGCACCTCGCCGCTACCGCTGCCAGCCCGACCTCGCGCTCGGCGAGGCCACCGGCGCGGCCGCGGCCGCGATCCGCGCGCGCTTGAAGCCCACCTTCACCTCGGTGACCTACGGCGAGGCGGGCTACGGCCAGCTCGCCGCCGCCTGCGCCGGCGAGATCACGCAGGGCGCCGAGGACGGCGCCGAGATGGGCGCCTTCAACTTCGTCAAGCAGGCCCACCGCCTGGCCAACCTGCGCAGCCAGCTCGACGACTACCTGCGCTTCGGCCTCGAGGCGGGCATCGAGTTCATCACCTGAGCAGGGCCGGGAGAGAGCACCATGAAAGGCGACTTCAGCCGCGACACCTTCGATCCCGCGCGCCACTACAGCAGCGTGCGCATGCAGCAGGGCCGCGTGCAGGTGGACGCGGACTGGAACGAGCAGATCGCGATCGCCGCGCACCGTGAAGAGACCGAGACGCGCGACGTCATCGGCCTGTGCGGCGGGCCGCAGCAGGGCGCCGGCCTGCGCATCGTGGCCCAGGCCGCCGCGCTCACGGCTGACGAGGCCGCGGCGCCGGGCAACGCCAGCCCGCCGCCGCTGGCCGGGGCGGGCGACTTCCTCATCACCGCCGGCCGCTACTACGTGGGCGGCTGGCTGGTGGAGGCCGACCGCATCACGCACTACCGCGGGCAGGACGACTTCCCCGGCGCGCCGGGGCTGGCCGCCGCCGGCACCTACTTCGTCTACGTGGACGCCTGGCAGCGCCACGTCACGGCGCTCGAGGACCCCTCGCTGCGCGAGGTGGCGCTCGGCGGCCCCGACACCGCCACGCGAACGAAGACGCTCGCGCAGGTGAAGTTCGTTCGCGTGGGCGGCGTGGCCGACGCGCTGCACTGCCTGTCGATGCCGCTGCCGTGGAGCGACGCGATCGCGGCGCCGAGCGGCCGCATCGCGGCACGCGCCGAGCTCGGCGAGACCGGCACCTCGCCCTGCGTGGTGCCGGCCGGCGCGGGTTTCCGGCGCCTGGAGAACCAGCTCTACCGCGTGGAGGTGCACGCCGGCGGGCCGCGCGGCACGGCCACCTTCAAGTGGTCGCGCGACAACGGCGCCGTGGCGGTGCGCTGGGAGAGCCAGCTCGGCAACGAGATCACGGTGAGCGCCGCCGGGCGCGACCGCTACCTGAGCTTCGCCGCCGGCCAGTGGGTGGAGCTGATCGACGACGCGCGCGAGCTGCGCGCCGAGCCGGGAACGCTGGTGCGCATCGCGTCGGTGGAAGGGCGCGTGCTGACGCTCGACCCGGCGAGCGCCGACGGGCCGATCACGTTCGCCAGCTTCGGCAGCAACCCGCGCGTGCGCCGCTGGGACAGCGCGGGCAGCCTGCGGCCGAACAACGCCAACTGGATCGACCTGGAAGACGGCGTGCAGGTGCGCGTGTCCTCCGGCAGCTACCGCAGCGGCGACCACTGGCTGATCCCGGCGCGCACCGCCACCGCCGACGTCGAGTGGCCGCGCGACGCCGCGACCGACGCGCCGCTCGACCTGCCGCCGCGCGGCATCGAGCACCGCTATTGCAAGCTGGCGGTGCTGCGCTTCGACGGCGCCGCCATCACCGAGGTGCTCGACTGCCGCCACCTCTTCCCGCCGCTGACCGCGCTGGGCGCCTTCTTCTACCTGGGCGGCGACGGCCAGGAGGCGCTGCCCGGCGCGGTGCTCGACCGGCCGCTGCGCGTGGGCGTCTCCAACGGCACGCTGCCGGTGGCCCGGGCGCGCGTGCGCTTCACGCGCGTGGGCGCCGCGGGCGGCCTGCTGATGGCGCCGGGCGCGGTGGAGGAGGCGGGCGGCACGGCGGCCAGCCGCATCGTGCTCACCGACGCCGAGGGCGAGGCCGAGGTCAGCCTGCAGCTCGGGCCGCCGGCGGCCGACGTCACGCACGAGGTGCTCGCCGAGTGGCTCGACGTGGCGGGCACGCCGCGCCACCTGCCGATCCGCTTCTTCGCACGCGCCAGCGTGGCCGCGCAGACCTGGTACGACGGCAGCGGCTGCGGCACGCTGGCCGAGGTGGACACGGTGCAGGAGGCGATCGCCACGCTCGCCGACCAGGCGCTCATCCGCATGCTCGGCGGCGACGCGCAGCCCATCCAGCGCGGCACGCCGCCGCTCACGCGCGCGCTCGAGGTGGCGGTGGTCAGCGCCTGCGGCCCGGTGGCCGGCGCCCGCGTGCGCTTCCAGCCGCAGGGCGCAGGGCGCGCCGCGGCCACGCTGGCCGACCTGGCCACGTCGACCGGCGCCGTCGAGCTGACGACCGACGTGAACGGCATCGCCAGCGCCTTCTGGCAGCCCGACCCCGACCCGGTGCCGAACGTGCAGGTGCTGCGCGCCATCGTCGTCAACGCCGGCGCACGGCGCATCCAGGCGCCGGGCGAGGTGGTCTTCGCGGCGCTGCGCGGCGGCGAGCGCTGCCACGACTTCCTCGACGAGCTGCGCAGCGACGGCGTGGTGCGCGACCCCGAGAGCGGCGTGTTCGGCCTGCGCGTCAGCTTTGACCCGGGCGGGCCGGTGCTGCGCGTGTTCTACAGTGCCGGCATCGCCTACGTGGCGGGCTGCCGTTTCGTGATTCGCGGCGGGCAGGTCGAGTTGCAGACCGACGCCACACCCAACCGCATCGTCGTCGACATGGACGGTCAGGTGCGCGTCCTCCCGAAGGGCCCGCCGCCGCGTGCGATGGCCCAGCTGGCCGACGTGCACATCGCCGACGGCCAGGTCGTCCATGTGGTCGACCGGCGGCGTGACCTGACGCACCTCGACGAGCGCGTGGATGCCGTGCAGGCCGATGCCGCGGCGCGCCGCACCGACCGGCGCGCCGGCATTCCCCTGCTCCTGCAGACCCTGCCCGACCTGCGTGCGCGCGACCTGCGGCAGCACGAGATCGCCGCGCCCGGCGCGTTCGGCATGGCCTTCGACGGCGAGGCCATGTGGGTCGCGAGCCTGAACGGCAGCGCGGTGCGCATGCGCGCCGACGGGCCGCTCAATGTGGCCGGTGCGGTCACGCCGGTCGCGCTGGATGCGCCGGTCTGGCGGGCGGCCTACGACGGCGAAGCGCACGTCTGGTTCTCGGCGCCGGCCGACGGCCGCCTGTTCGCGGTCAACAAGGCCACGCGGCGGCCGGTGTCGATCGCGCAACCCGGTGCGCCGTTCGCGCTGGCGGCCGGCGGCGGGATGATGTGGGTCGGCAACGCGGCCGCCGGCACCGTCAGCGCCTACAGCCTGGACACGCTGAGGCTGATCTTCAGCACCAGCCTCGCGCCGGCCAGCGCCGGGCAGCCGCTGGCGCTGGCCTTCGACGGCAGCCTGATGTGGGTGGGCACGAGCAACGGGCGCCTGGTGCGCATCGGCCGCGACGGCGCGATCGTCGACGCCTTCGGCTTCAACGACATCGGCATCCACGGCCTGACGTTCGACGGCGCCCTGATGTGGCTCGCGATCGGACAGGCCTTCACCGAGGGCGGCAGCGTCGAGCGCGCGGACGCCGTCACCGCGGCGCCGGCGGTGCTCGGTGGACGCGACCTCGCCGGCGACCAGGTCCTGTGCGACGGCTCCTCGATGTGGATCTACGATGCCACGCGCACCGCCGGTGCCCAGCCGGCATTCCGCTCCACGCTCACGCGGCGCGACTGCGCCACCGCGCAGCCGCGCGACTCGATCGCCTTCAACGAGGTGCTGACCTGCTGGGCCTTCGACGGCACGCATGTCTGGGCGGCCTCCTTCCGCGACGGCAGCAACCTCGGCGCCGCGCGCATCCGCAAGCTGCTCGTGGTTTGACGCGAGGAAGACGAACATGAAGATCCGCTACGACGCCCAGGGCCGCATCCTCGCCGTGGGTGACGACGCCAACGACTGGCCCGCGCCGCTGCTTCAGGTGGCGGCGCGCGACGTGCCGGCCGACCTGACGGCCACCTTCGCGCTCGGCAAGTACGTCGTGCAGCAGGGCAAGCTCGTCAAGGCGGCCGGGGGCCGATTCGCGTTGCCGCCGGCGCCGGCTTGGCTGCGTGCGGTCGTGGAGCGCGCCGGCACGGCCGACTTCGCGGCAGTGGTGGTGCCGGCGTCGGCGCCCAGGGCGGCCGCCAAGGTGCGCGTGGCACCGGAGAAGCCGGCGAAGGACGGCGCGAAGGAAAGCGCGAAGGGCGCGAAGAGCGCGAAGAGTGCGCGGCCCCCACCGAAGCGCAAGGCCGCGAAGAAGGTCTGAAGACCGCCGCTGAAGGCCGGCAGAATCGGCGGCGCCCGCCAGGACGGGGAGCCGATGAACATCGAACGCCTTTCGCTGGACCAGTTGCGCGTGCTCGTCACCACGGTGGAGGAGGGCAGCTTCTCGGCCGCGGCGCGGCGGCTGCGGCGGGTGCAGTCGGCCGTCACCTACGCCATCCAGCAGCTCGAGCAGCAGCTCGGCGTGCCGCTGTTCGACCGCTCGGGCTACCGGCCCGTGCTCACGCCGGCCGGGCAGTCGATCGTGGAGGACGCGCGCGTCATCCTGGCGCGCTCGGACCGCCTGCTCGCCAAGGCCGGCGCGCTGACGGCGGGGCTGGAGAGCACGGTCTCGCTGACGGTGGACGTGCTGGTGCCGTTCGAGGCGCTGGCGGGCATCCTGTGCGAGTTCGACACGGCGTTCCCCACCGTCTCGCTGCGCCTGCAGGTGGAGGCGCTGGGCGCGGTGGCGCAGCACCTGTACGACGGCGTGGCCGAACTGGCGGTGCTGTGCATGTTGACGCTCACCGTAATCTGACCCGGCGTGCTCATTCAATACTGACCCACCCCTGAAGGCTACCCGAGGGAGCCTTGTTCTGTGGATATCTCTGTGGTCTTCGGTTGCGGGTTGGGTCCTT
>Ga0073934_10002661_pt1 | contig 36115 bp, 30 predicted proteins | sample LarsenN4metaG_FD_76834 | JGI IMG/M metagenome (GOLD analysis project Ga0073934, IMG submission 76834) | Hot spring sediment bacterial and archeal communities from British Columbia, Canada, to study Microbial Dark Matter (Phase II) - Larsen... ... | reverse complement strand
GCTTCCGCCCTGTCGGCGAAAGGTACATAGACTTTCTCTCCGCTGAGCTCGTAGCTCCCGCCCTTGTCCCTGGCCTCGGTCGCGAGATCTTTCGGATCGAAATCGAACCGCGGTTCGATCATGGCAGCGGTATAAGGTTTCCATTCTGCCTCGATAACAGATGGCAGGTAGTGTTCTTTCTGAGGCTGGCTGCCAGCCAGCAGGATCGGCAGGGCAAACAGCCCCGGCGCAAGCACTGCCATCGCTCCGGCCAGGTCTCCCCAGGCCAGTTCTTCCGCCGCCAGGACACCGGTGACTGCAGAATGCTCTCCGTAGCCGCCGTACGCCTCGGGGATCGACGCCTGGAGGATACCCAATTCCCACCCCCTTTCGACCAGCCGCTCCGGGAGCTGGCCTGCCTCATCTGCCTGGTGCGAAGCAGGACGCAGGTCGTTCACCGAATAGCGCTGGATGGTATCGATCAGCATCTTTTGTTCATCGCTTGGTTCGAATGAGTACATGGTGGCCTCCTTTATCATGAACGCCGGGATCTACACCCGCCTGAATCTGAGCGGGACCGCGCCGTTGGACGTATCTACCTCGCTGAGGTTATCTATAGTCAATCGCCCTCTTTGGTAGAGATATTCCACGTGAGCTCCGGCTTCTTCCAGCGCCAGCAGGACGTTGTAGCCGTTCACTTTTCCGAATAACTCCCACGAAAGTTCTGCGATGGTATGGGTCTCTTTAAAGAAATCGAGCGCACGTTGAATTCGCCCAGCGTGCACGGCGCGGATTTCAGCGATACGCGCGCGCAGATCTTTAATCGGCCCATTATGTCCGCTGAGAGCCAGCTCTACATCGCCCGCCCACTCTTCCAACCGATCGAGGGATCGCAGGTAATGATCGAGGCCGGTGCTCAATGTCAGCCGTTCCGGCGCCTGGTGGGGAGAGATATCCATCAGTACATGGTCCCCGCAGAAGAGCACGTCATGCAGCCGGATGACCACATGTCCGGCGCAATGCCCGGGAACGTGCAAGAACTCGAATGGTTCCAGGTGCATTCCAAGCGCTTCATAGGTGAAATCTACGGGGACCGAGTGAATCAATTCCTTGGTGAACCGGTACATTCCCAGCAGGTTCGAGCGCGTTTCTGCGGACACACCGGCTTCGATCAAGAACTCTTCCAACCTGTGCGAGACGATCACCAGTCTTTCTTCGTAATTCGTCAGATTCCGTAGATCCAGCTCATGCACGCCAACCTGAGCCTCGGTTTTCGAACGCACGTTAGCCAGGCCCCCAAAATGGTCGAGGTGACCGTGTGTGATCAGGATGTGCGTCAGGTCGTCAAAATCGAAGGGTCTTCCGAGCAGGGCAGTCCCGGCCTGGGCCAGGTGCGAGCCAAGATAATCGTTCGACGCGCCGTACCCTGAGCCTGTATCGATCAGAACCCGGTAATCCTCCACGACAACCAGGTAGGTGTACGCCCAGAAGCCCGGAAATACTTCGACCGGCAATCGGAAAATGCGCCCGCCCTGAGACGTCTTGAATTCTTCGATCGGATGATTCGAATTCACTTAATCATCCCATTTCGGCGAGCGATCAGCCCATTCAGGAACAGATCCGCGAACTGATCCGCAATATCGCTGGCGCTCAGCGCGCCATCCTTCCTGAACCAGGTGACCGTCCAATTCATCACGCCGAGCAGCGCCCGCGCAGAGAGAGAAGCGTCATTGCACGCAAAAATGCCCGCCTCCTTCCCTTCCTGGATCAGGTCTCGCCAGACCTGTTCGAAGCGGTCCCGCCTGGGGACATGGCGCGCCCGGAAATCCGGCTCCAGCGAGCGGTGCTCGAGCAGCAGGATGGAAGCCAGGTTCTGATGTTCTCCGAGCGTGCTCAGGTAAGCTTTCATTGCGCTGCGCAGCCTGACATCGGGCGGGTCTTCCGAGTGGACGGCAGCCGACACCTGGTCGATGAGGATGTCTAACGCCCGGTTCAGAAGGTCGAAGAGGATTTCCTGTTTGCTCGATACGTGATGGTAAAGGCTGCCTTTTTGGAGGTTGACAGCCTCCGCGATGTCCTGCATGGACGTCCCGTGATATCCCTTCTGGCTGAAGATCTGTGCGGCTGCGTCCAGGATCTCGTCACGCGTCATTGTGTTACCTACCGAACGTTCGGTAGATTAAGCATAGCAAATTAAATCACAAAAGTCAAGATGATCAGTTGGAAAACTTTTCAGGGCAACCCGTGTAATCAGGGATTTATTGATCCAATGCAGTCAGGGCTGTGTGGGGAAGGTCAGCAATATCATCGGGTCAAAGTGGCGGAACTCCCCGCTCGTGCGCCACCTTTTATAAGCCTCCATCTCGGCGATGGTGGCCCGGGTGTCGTAGAACCGCATGCTTTCGAAGATTGTCCCCGCAGGCCCGATCCGCGTCTCCAGGTGCAGGTGCGGGATGTCGGTGTTTCCGGTCATCCCGACTTCTCCGAGAGACTGACAGGCTTCCACACGTTCTCTCAGCCTCACCGCCGGGGGGAGATTCAAGTGAGCGTATAAATGGTACAGCGATTCCCCTTCTCCAAAATGCAACTCGGCGATCAACCTGCCGGGAAGGTCCTGCCGGGTGGTCTCGATAATGACCATGTTTCCATAAGGATAGAGATCCCGGATCACGGAGGCGACGGTGCCAGGGAGGATCGCCTGCACCGGCTCGCCGAGCATCGAATCGCGGTCCCGGTAGTGCCAGTAGCTGAAATCCACCCCGTGGTGGCGCTCTTCGGGCCTATTCGGTGGGGGAGGCTTGTAGGGGTCGCTGATGATCTGCGGGAGCTCCTCGAGCGGATGCATGCCCAGAGGAGAGCAGATAGTGTCCAGTTGGATTTTCCCTTCGACCTCGTTCTGAGGCGGAGTCGTTGTGGGCTCGTGGACTGGCATTTCAGCGATAAGGTTATCTTCGAGCGGGGAGACTGTCCCTGGACCTGTCTCGCCACCTGGAGTAGATTCGATTCTAATCGCCGGGGCAGGCAGTGGATCCGACTGTGTGGGACCACAGCTGATCGATAGCACGAGGGTCAACGCCAGGCAACCGATCAAGAGCAGCCGCATAGACCCGATTATATCCCGGCAGGGCTTTCACAAAGTATCCTGGAAAACGAGTCAAAGTGTGTTGGCGCTCCCTGAGCGGAGCGCTCTTTGCTCAGTCGAAGGGCATCATCTGGCCTGGGGATTGCGGTTACCATCGGAACGCGCTATAATCTGGGGGCATTCGGGGCGTGGCGCAGCCCGGCTAGCGCGCTTGCATGGGGTGCAAGAGGTCCCGGGTTCGAATCCCGGCGCCCCGACTACCGGCCTGAAGGATATCAGTGTGTATCCTGATATCCTTTTTCGATTTCCAACTCATGGGAATAACAGGGTCGGATAGGTTTTGCCACTAAACAAAACATCTCCTCCGATCCAGGGACCCGCCCTTAAAGATAACCGGGCGACTTTGCAGTCACCCGTTATCCATATGACACTCGCACAGCGTCGAGCCGAGTCTAGCACGTTTCGTTCGACTTCTCACTTGCGTCTTTGTTAGCGCAGCTAACGGTCCTGTTGGGGAAAAAACAAGAGATGGGCAAGCCCATCCCGGTCGCCCACCCCTTGGACACTCGCACAGCGTCACTACTATTAACGCTTTATCCTGCTGATTGTTACAGATGGTTGCTTGACACTTAACCGTAATAAAGTAAGGGAGCGGTTTGCGGCGGCTGCACCGCCGCAAACGACCCCAATCTACCATTTTTGAGATAAGTTCTAATGAAATTATCATTTTCCGACAAGATGGTGAGCTTGATCTGTGTTTCAGGCTCAGTTACAATCCCCGAGGTATGCAAAGAATATTAACCCGGCGTGACTTCCTTAAATTGGGCGGACTGGCTCTGGGGACGATAGCATTCAACCCGTATTTTCCCCGGGAAGGCGACCAGGATTACGGCAACATCGCCAGGGTCACGATCCACGAGATCGATGTGCGCGCCGAACCACGCGACGGCGCGGTGATCGTCGGGAAACGCTTCCGCGACCAGATCGTCCAGATCTACTACGACCTGGAACCACCCGATGCACCTCAGTTCTACAACCGGCTCTGGTACCGGATCTGGGGCGGTTACGTCCACAGTACCTACCTGCAGCCGGTGAAGATTCGCTACCAGGTCCCGCTCGACCAGGTGAAAGAAGAAGGTCAGCTGGGCGAAGTGACAGTCCCTTTCACCCAATCGTACACCTACAACCAGTTCGACGGTTGGCAGCTCGAATACCGGCTGTATTACGAGACCACGCACTGGATCACAGGGCTGGACGAAGGGCCAGACGGCGAAGCCTGGTATCGCATCACCGACGAATTACAGCCCTGGGACTACTGGGTCCCGGCAGTCCACATCCGGCCAATTCCAGATGAAGAGTTATCCCCCATCTCTCCAGATATCCCATTCGGTGAGAAGAGGATAGAGATCGATCTGACCAACCAGAAGCTGATGGCCTTCGAGCAGGGGAGACTGGTGCTGGAAACCCGCATCTCTTCCGGCGTCCCAAGCAGAGTTGCAGCGGAGAACGGCATCCCGTCAGAGACGCCAAAAGGAAGTTTCAATATTTATTCGAAAATGCCCTCCAAACATATGGGAGACGGCAGGCTGATGAAGGGCGACCTGGATCTGGACGCTTACGAACTCGTCGGCGTGCCATGGACGATGTTCTTCCATGAGCTCCAGACCGGTTACGCCCTCCACGGCACGTATTGGCACAACAATTTCGGCTATCCCATGAGCCACGGCTGCGTCAACATGAAGAATGCAGACGCCAAATGGCTCTTCCGTTGGACAACTCCACAGAATTATCCTCCGATCATCGAACAGAATGGGTTTGGGACCAGGGTTCACGTCTTTTGATCGACTGGCCCGCCGGAATTTTCTTAAAATGATTCTAAATTTCAAAGAAAGGGAAGCAATCATGTCCCATCTCAAAAGCAGGTTCCTGTCCCTTGCGTTTTTCTCCATACAGCTGGCGCTGCTGTCAGTCTCCTGCCGTGGAGAAAAGTCTCTCGCCGTCCAGGATGCCTGGGCATATCCCGCCCAGTTAAACGGCAATGGAGCGGTCTACTTCCGCGTCGTTAACCAGAGCGGGCAGGAAGACAACCTGATCGGAGCAACTACGGAGATCGCGGCGCAGGTCGAAATACACCAGAGCCTGATGGATTCATCAGGGACAATGAGTATGGAACACCATCCGCGTATCTCCATCCCATCCGGCGGTTCGGTCTTTTTTGAACCCGGCGGCCTGCACGTGATGCTGATTGGGATTCAAAGAGAACTGAAAGCGGGCGATCGCGTCCCGCTCCAGCTGACTTTTCAAAATGCCGGGGAAATCTCCGTCGAGGTCGAGATCCGGGAACCCTGAGCAAGACTATTCGAAAATTCGATCAGATCAAAGCATCGACCATCAGCGCAAGGAACAGGAAAGCCAGGTACATAGAGGAATGCCGGTACATTCTCCACGCGACCTTATTCCCTGTCCCGCGCCAGACGCGCCAGGCAGCCAGGATCAACAAAGCACCTAGGAAAGCTGCCGATACCAGGTAAATCCCGCCCCCCAATCCGAATACCGGCAGCACGAGGGTCAGAGCCACGAGCTCCAGCGAATAGAGAAAAATCTGCCACCGGGTCTCCTTCTCGCCCCGCACCACCGGTAGCATGGGGACTCCGGCGCGAGCGTAATCCACCCTCCGCACCAGGGCCAACGCCCAGAAGTGAGGCGGCGTCCACATGAAAACGACTGCAAACAGGAACAGGGAAGGGATGTTCAGGCTGCCGGTCGCAGCCGCCCATCCCACCAGCGGAGGAATGGCGCCTGCTCCACCCCCGATGACGATGTTCTGGACGGTAGTTTTTTTGAGCAGAATGCTGTAGATCAGGACGTAGTAAATCGCCCCCGCGAGGGCGAGCACGCCAGCCAGGAAATTGACCATCGCCACCATCAGGTAGAACGCGGCGATCGTGGTCGCTACGCCGAAGGCCAGTCCCTCTGCAGGCGTCAGCCTGCCAGAAGGGATCGGTCTTTTTTCCGTGCGCTGCATCTTGATGTCGTCGTACCGGTCGATGTACTGGTTGATCGCCCCGGAACCCCCGGCGGCGAGGAAGCCGGCGAGCAGCGTCCAAAAAGCCCTCGAGAACGAAGGCCAGGACTGCGCCCCTACGACCATCCCGGCGAAAGTGGTCACGAGCAGCAGAGCCACAACCACCGGCTTGGTCAACATGAGATAATCCCTGAGCATCCCACCGATTCGCCGTGGGCGTTCGAACCGGGTATCCTCTGACACGCTGCTAATTCCGTTCCCGGAACTGAGGAGGGTGACCAACACGATCATGGCGCTCCAGACTGCCATCGCCGTGGCGGAGTGCAATCCGAGCAAAGTATTCGAATACTGTTCTCTTGCTTCGACGATGCCCATCAGAGCTTGTGCAGCCAGCAAGACCGCTGCCGTGGTCGTCGTAACGAGAACTGCCGGATGATGCCTGTGAGTCCTCCAGGCTCTCGCGAGCAGGAGAAACATCAAGATCCCGCCGATCAGCGACATTCCCCTGTGGATAAGGTTCAACCAACCCAGCGGATCCGTGGGGAACCGGAAGCCATCACAAAGCGGCCATCCTCCGCATGCCGCGCGCGCTCCTGTAGCCGATACGCTGATGCCCAGAATCAGCATTGCCAGTATCACCGCCATCGTCCATACGGACAGGGTGGTGAAAGAAGATCTACGGGAGAACCGTAAGAAGTACGAGGTCGCCTCAGAAGGCATGGAAGGCATGGACTGCGCGATCACGAGCGGGATCAATACCAGCGCCAGGGAGACCAATGCCAAGCAGAATTGCACGGCGGCTGGAACGGCATCGGCGGAACCGACCATCAAGCTCCCCAGCGCGATCTGAATCGCAGCTGTGATCAGGGAAAGGGTGAGCGGAAATTTCAGCCAGCGGAAAGCTCGATATCTTATCCAGGCGATAAACGTGGCTGATGCGATGCCCAACCCCGCCAGGCCGGCCAGGATCTGGTGAGCTGAAGCCAGGAGGACCTGACGATCTGAAGAAATCGACCAGGTCGAGGTACAGACCAGCCAGCCAGGACAGGAGGAGCCAGCTCCGCTCACCCGCAGGATAATGCCGATGAGGATCAGGAAAAATTCGAGGGAGGCGGTCGCGTACAACAAGCAAAGATATGCAGCACCTACCGGGACCACAGAGAAATTGATGCGCCTCATCTTCACGCGGGCCTGTGGGTGTGATTATCTTGTGAATTCATTGGCTTGTGATCGTCAACGTATAATCGGCGGGTGCTGACCCTCGCAGCTTCCCGAAACGCGAGTTCTTCTCTCCGGACATAGAGGGGGTATCCAACCGCCAGGATCAGGCTGAAGAGGAACCACTGCACAGCGTAACCCATGTGAGGACCTTCCGTAAGTTCCAGTTCTGGCAGGGAGCGGTAAGGGAGGCCGGTCCAGTCTGGATCGGGTGCCTGTTGGATATAGATTTGGAGGAAGTCGTAGGGAGTCTGGGAGGCGATCCCTGCAACATTGACCAGATTCCAGGCGAGGAGTGGTTCCTCACCAGGGCCGGGTATCTGGTCTGTGCGTCCGCCGATCTCGGCGATGGTCTGACCACGGCGTATCATCCCCCGGACCTCGACGGTCCCGGGTTCATCATATTGAGCCAGTTTTCCTCCGGTGAAATCCTCGAAGGGCACCCAACCTCGATCCACCAGGACCACCCGATCGCTGCCATCAATAAGGAGCGGTGTTAAAAGATGAACGCCGAGCTGGCTCTCCCAAATCTGGTTGCGCAGGACCACCTGGTACTCGTGACTGTAAGTACCCCTGACGACCACAGAGCGGTACTCCATGTCTTCCAAACCGGCAAACACATTGTGGTTGGATAATTCCAGAACTGGCTGGGCTAACTGCGCTTCGACCCTGGCGTTGAACGCTCTCCTTTGTTCCAGGCGATCGAGCTGCCAGATGCCCAGACGCACCATGACTGTGATCGCCGCGACCACCAGGATGGTCGTTTTAATCCAATGCCGGTTGAAAAGAATTGTGAACTTCATAAGCGTTTGAGCCGTTGACCTGCCGACGATGGCGCGTCGTCGGACTCTTCCTTAGCTGGCTGGATCGGACGGATCACCAGGCTGTAAAGGAACAGAATGGCAGTCGTTGCCGGCACAGCCAGTCCAATTGCGATCAGGCGGGTGATCCAGGTAGTCGGTTGCTTTACGACCAGACCAAAGTACTGGCTGGGTTGAAACGAGCAGGTGTACGCCAGTCTTTCAGGTACTTCCATTAATAAACTTGCGCTCGCCCTGGAAGGGATCCAGAGCGGTCCGAGCTGGTGGTCGACGTCGTCTTCGTTTCTGACCAGTAAGGTGTCCCCCAGGACGAACGTCATTTCCTCGGGAATGCCAGTCACGAGCTCTCCGGCTGCCACTTTCGCAGCGGTTCCCCTGGGAATCACCAGCTCCACCTGCTGCGGCGCACGATCGGAAGGGTCTTTTTGGACGATGAACGCCAGTTCACTCCCGATCCAGACCAGGATCAGAGAGACCAAGAATAATATCGCCAGGCGGCGCAGACCAAAGCGGATCACTGTCCGGCTGTCCATTCCATCTCACTCATCTCTGCTCGTTCAATAGAAACAGGACATCATCGGCGATATCCTGCCTGTCCGTCCCGAACAGGTAGGTAACTCGCAGGTTCCCACGCGGGTCGATCGCGTAGATCCGAGAGCTGTGATCGACCAGGTAGCCAACCGAGCTTGACGATGCGACCTGCTCTTGAAAAACGCCGTATGCCTTCCAGACCGGCTCGAGGTCCGCCCGGGAGCCGGTGAGCCCGATGAATTCCTCATCGAAATTCGCCAGGTAACGGCGGATCCTTTCGGGACTATCTCTTTCCGGATCAACAGTGATAAAGACAAATTTCACTCTATCTGCTCGAGGACCCAGCTGGGTCTTGATCGCTTTGAAGTCAGCCAGGGTCACCGGGCAGACGTCCGGGCAGCTGGTGTACCCGAAGAACAATAAGACAGCATTTCCCGACTGGTCATCCAGTCGGAACTTTTCCCCGCCAGCGTCGGAAAGCTCAATATCCGGAGCTGGGACCGGTGGATCGATGAGAGATCCACCGAATCTGTGAGGCCGGGTGAGTGCGAAGGCTGTCACAGCGCCTAAGACAAGGATCACCCCAGCGGAGAAAAGAAGAAGATAACGCATACGCATGGATCACTGACCTGGCTGACGCCCCGGTCATATCACCTGAATGATCTTTCGCCTCGCTAGACCGGAAAAGTTCCTACCCGACTGGCCTTCCCATCAGGTACAGGGCAGGGTAAAAGAACACCCAGACGACGTCTACGAAGTGCCAGTATACCGCCGCTGCCTCTACCGGCCAGTGACGTTCAGCAGAATACAGCCCCTTTTTGCCATTGCGGTAGACGACAGCCAGGAAGATCACGCCGGACAGGACGTGAAAGGCGTGGAATCCGGTCATGGTATAGAACACGGAAGCCATGGCGTTGTCGCCCGGCGCGAACGGAGCGATCTGCCATTCCACACCAACGACTCCGATGAGAAAGAGAACGCCCAGCGCCAGGGTTACCAGGGTGTTTCGAGTGAACGCCGTTACCCTGCCGTGAACGATTGACGACTCGGCGCGGTTCATAAAGAAGCTGCTGGCGAGTAGAATCGAGGTGACTATAAGCCCAAGGAATTGATTCAGTTCGGGCCGCTGACCGCCGAACAGATAAAATCGGCTGACGAGCAGTCCCACGAAGACAAAGGCATCAGACAAGATGAACAGCCACAGACCGATCCTGTTCGTTGCAGTCTTGTAACGATACTCAGAGAGCGTATCCGCGTGCGTGGTCATTCGGCTCCCTCCTCGGAGCTGGCAAATACCCTCGGCAGGTGCATGTAATCCCGAATGATCATCGCAGCTTTGATGAGAGCGATCCCCCACAGGGGCCAGGACCAGTTGTATGCAATCGATCCAATGAAGAATTCTCCTATGGTCAGGGCTGCGAGCAGGATGATGACAGCTATCCCTACCCGGTAAGCCTGTGACAGTTTCTCATTTCCTTGCTCTTCCATGTTCATACTCCTGGATGTTTCTCAATCAGATAAGATTCGTCCAACCGCGTTCTTGAACCTCCCGCCTGCAGGTCCGTGGCAACCTGCAGGAGATTCATATCCTTTAAAAAATCAATCCGCGGCGGCAGGCGCGCGTCCGGGTGCCGCTTTTTTTACATATATCGAATTGGCCAGTCCATAGTCATACGGTTCGCCAACCACCTCGATGGGTGTCTCGTAATTGTGCGCCGGGATCGGCGAGGGGAGCTGCCATTCGGGGGAGCGGGAGTTCCACGGGTTGGCCGCTGCGACTTCCCCTTTCCGGGCGCTCCGGATCACATTCACGAGAAATACCAGGACTCCTACAGCGATCACAAAACCGGCAATTGTGATCATCAATTGCTGCAGGTCTATTCCAAGCGCCGGGTCGTAATCCGCGATCCGTCTCCGCATCCCAAGCAGACCGACCTGCATCTGGGAAAGCGATTGCACGTAGAAGCCGAGCAGCATGAACCAGAAGTGCACCTTGCCAAGCCGCTCGTTGTACATGCGTCCGGTGATCTTAGGGAACCAGTAGTAAATGGCCGCGAAGAACGGGAAGACGTACCCGCCGAACATCGTGGCGTGGAAGTGACCGACGATCCAGTACGTGTCATGGAGGTGGAGGTCGGTTGCGACCGTCGCATTCGGCGGTCCACTCAAACCGCCCAGGAGGAAGATCGAGATCGCTCCGAGGACGAACAACATTGGCGTCTCGAAAGTCATCTTGCCCCGCCAGATGGTCGCCACCCAACTGAAGAACTTGACCCCCGTCGGAACCGCAACCAGGAGGGTGCTGTAGGTAAACGGGACCCGAAGGTAGCTCGCCATACCGGAGGTGAACATGTGGTGCGCCCACACAAAGAATCCGACCAGGGCGATGCCTAGGGAAGACATCGCCACCCAGCGGTAGCCGTATAAAGGTTTCCGGACGAAAACCGGCAGCAGCTCGCTGATCACCCCCAGACCAGGCAGGACGAACACGTAGACCGCCGGGTGGGAGTAAAACCAGAACAAGTGCTGAAACAACAGTACGTTGCCGCCCTGGTTTGGATTGAAGAAATCCATCCCAAAGATGCGCTGGAACAGAACCAGCTGGAATGACAAGCCGATCAGCTGCGTGGCGGTCAGCGCAATGATCGAAGTCGCCAGGGCGGACCAGACGAAAATCGGCATGCGAAACAGGCTCATCCCCGGGGCGCGCATCCGCAAGATCGTGGTGATGACGTTGACCGCCCCAAGAATCGATGAAAGCCCGATTACGTATACCCCGAGGAAAAACATCCCAAACCCGATCTTGACCAGGTTCGCGCTCAGGGGGGGATATCCAGTCCAGCCTGCGTCGATGCCTCCCAGGACCAGGGTGCTCATCAGCATGAGAACGCCGGGCAGGTTGATCCAGAAGGCAAATGCATTCAAGCGGGGGAATGCCATATCATTGGCGCCGATCATGAGCGGCACCAGGTAGTTCATCATCGCCCCTACCCCCAGCAAGATCCCGCCAATATTGACGATGCCGTGGAGGCTGATCAAGGTGTTGAAGACATCCGGCTCCAGGTATTGGAGACCGGGTTGAGCCAGCTCGGTCCGAAAGATCAGAGCAAAGAGACCGGCGATCAGGAACACCATGATCGAAGTCAGTCCGTACTGCACACCGATCACTTTATGATCGAACGAAACGTGCAGGTACTTTGAAAAACCTTTCAGGGGATTTTCATACTCATGCGGTTCAGGCGTTGACTCGCCTTTCATCCACCGTAGCCAATCGTCCAGGACTCCCGTTCCGTACATGAACGTCAACACACCTAGGGTAGCGCCGGCAACGAGCACTGGCTCTGCATTCCAGGCTGGCAGTCCCATCAGGAGACGGATTGCCATCGTGATCAGGACGCCGACGAATGTACCAAAAAGTTGAAAAAGGATACCGCGTACCAAGGAAAATCGATAGAATTTCATCCCTGCCTCCGCGCTGCTCATTTGAGACTCTCCATGAAAGCGGCGATATCTGCGATCTGGTCATCGGTAAGATCTGCGCCGATATTCGCCGGCATCAGATTTTGGAAACCGGCGACGATTTGAGCCCCAGGATCACGGATCGAATTTCGGATGTACTCCGCATCGACAGTGACTGTCGAGCCATCTGTCAGCTGCTCTTGGGTCCCGAAAATCCCCTTCCAGGTTGGTCCGACCAGCGGCGAGCCATCGACGCTGTGGCAGGCCCGGCAGCCGAATTGCTGGGTCCAGAGGTCACCCCGGGCAACCGGATCCTCCGGGATGGCTGTGACCATTGATTGCACCCAGACATCGAAATCAGCCTGTGAAAGCACCTTGACCAACGCCAGCATGTTGTAGTGCTGGCGTCCACACAGCTCGGCGCACCTTACTTTATACTCTCCAACTTCACTCGGTGTGATGCGGAGTTCCCTTTCGAAACCATCTCCCGGCAGGGCGTCTTGTTTGACCCTGAACTCAGGCACCCAGAAAGAGTGGATGACGTCCGTTGAAGATATCGTAAGCAGTGCCTGTTTGTTCACCGGCAGAATCAGATCTGTAGAGGTGATCCCCTGGTCCGGGTAATCAAATCTCCATGCCCATTGGGAACCGATCACATCCACCCTGAGCGGTTTTGGATCCGCAGCCTGGGTCCTGCCCAACGCCAGGCTTCCCACGAACGCCAAATAAAGCACGAAACCCAACGGGATCACCGTCCAGGCAACTTCCAGCTTCATATTTCCTCGGATGTTTGGCCCATCCGTGGTATCGCCTTCCCGCCGTCTAAACACGATGATGCTGTAAACCATCAGCCCGACAATTAACGCGAATAAGACTACAATCGCCGTGAAATCCAGGCGGAAAAGGTCATCGATCGGGATTGCCTGCAAGCTGGCAGTTTGTGGCAGGAGATCTATCCTCTGTAATGCGAAGATCCCCGCCACCGCCAGGACCACGACGAGTAATCCTGCGGCGATAGCATGTTTCATGTTGCCTCTCCTCAGTGATTGTTCGGGAACTTTGCTCTTCTCGTTCTCTTCTGGTAAATTTGGAGAAATTCTTCTTTCAGGTCTTCGCGTACCGGTCCATTCATCCAGCCAGTCTTCGACCTGAGACGCAGCCAAGGTCCGACGGTCATAGACGATCGCATCCTGCCCGCCTTCTTTGAGTGACAGGAGCACGACCCTCAGTCTCCCCTCCCCCTCTACGAACCGGGCGAGGAATTCATCTCGATTGACCTGCTCGTCGTCGTAATCCACGATGACCAGATCAGGCTGGAGATCCCTGAGCGCATGGAGGGCCTCTTCGATGGTCGAGACCATGCCAACCACAACAGCATCCATCTGCTGGCGCTGGTGCAGCAGGCTCCGCAGTCCCTCCGCAAAGAGAGGATGGCTGGAGGCGATCAAAATCCTCCATGGGCCAGCTTCTCTTCTAGTCACCATACCATTTCTACTCGCAACACGATCGTTTTAGACCATTATTGGAGTAAATTTACCAAATTCCTTCATTTATGTCATTCCCCTCCCCTTCTCAAGTCAGGATTATTTTAAAAGCACGAAAGGGTGATCCTGTCATCACCCTTTCATGCATACCATAGAATCTGCCAGCGCTGGAATGCTACTGCTTGATGATCCCCAATTGGATCGCTTTGCTCACCGCTTCCGCACGGTTTGCAGCCTCGAGTTTTTCTAAGATGTGTCTGACGTGAGTTTTCACCGTGTTTTCCGTAATGAACAAGCCGGAGGCGATCTGAGTGCTCGTCATCCCCCGCGCGAGACATTCCAACACGTCCAGCTCCCTCCGGCTGAGCCTGATCTCCGGAAGCACACCGCGGAGTCCTCCGATAGCTTTCATCACCCTTCCCGTGACTTCGGGAGAAAGCACAGACTTCCCCTCGACAACCAGGTTGATCGCACGCTGGAGTTCCCCGGGTTCCGCGTTCTTGAGCAAGTACCCATCTGCACCAGCTTCGATGGCTCCGAATAGATCTTCGTCGTGCTTGGAGATCGTCAGCATAATGACATGGATCTCTGGGTGATCCTTCAACGCCTTGACCGTCTCGATCCCGTTCATCCTGGGCATGTTCACGTCCAAAAGGATTACATCCGGCTTCGTCCGGGGAAGCCCCTCCAACGCCTGCCGCCCATCGCCCGCTTCACCCACCACCTCGAATTCCGGCATCTGAGAGAGCAGGCTTACCAGGCCGGCCCGGAACAGGGCGTGGTCGTCCACAACAAGCACACGGATCTTCTTCATTGCCTAATCACAGTCGAAGTGTTCGTCCAGGCAGATCCTGGCCAGTGTCCCTCCCTCGGGCTGGCTGATGATCTGTAAACTCGCGCCGATTAATTCCGCACGCTCGCGGATCCCCCTCAGTCCATATTTGGCGGAATCTGGGACATCTGCGAGGGTGAAACCGCGCCCATCATCTTCGATCTCGATCACGGTCTTCCCGTCAGCTGACCGGCATTCGATCCGCACATGACTGGCGAAGGCGTGCTTGCGGACGTTGCTGAGGATCTCCTGGACGATCCGGACTAACTGAGCCTGGATTTCCGGTTTCAGCTCGATCCTTCCGCATTCCACAACAAGAGAAACTGGAATTCCGTTCGTGCTCTCGAATTCTGAAGCTGTCTGCTTCAGCCACTCCGCCAATCCCGCCTCGCCCGGCGAAGATCTCAGATCATCGATCGCCTGCCGGGTGTCTAGGTACGCCTCGGAAAGGACTCTGTAGGCAGCATTGAGGCTCTCAGAGAGGCGGGCAACCTCACCCCTGGAAACCAGCTCCTGCATCTGGGCCATCTGAAGCTTGAGAAAGCCAAGTGTTTGGGCGAGGCCATCATGAATCTCACGCGCCAGGCGAATCCGTTCTGCGATCAACGTTTTGAATTCAAGCTCGGACATCAGCTCGACATGCCGGATGGCAAGTCCGATCTGATTAGAAAACGAACGCACCATCCCAAGGTGCTGCGAATTGAAACTCTGTGCACGGCGATTCCCAACGAAGAGAACTCCGACAGGTGCTGAATTCCCTCTACTGATCGGAGCGGCTGCAATGGACCGGAGCCGTCCCGGGGTGCCTCCGGAGTTTCCGATATCCCCGATCAGGATAGGTTGTCTGGTTTGGAGGATGTCCTCGATCATATTCTCGAACCCAGACTGCTCCAGCCCATCGATCCGCCCGATATGAAGGCGGATCGGATCTCCCCAAAGTTCACTCCCCTCCAGGTATAGTACGGCGCAGTCGGCTGTAATCGCCTCGTAGAGATTTTCCACTATCGTCTTCAGGTACCCTGCCAGGTCGTCCTTCTGTCTCAAGGATTGGAGCTTATTCTCCGAGGATTGGATGTTTCTCCTCAGGCGGAGGCTTTCCAATACCAGGGATGTCTCAGCCAATATCCCCTGGAGCAGTTCCTGGGTATTGGGGTCGAGCAATAAGCCTGCCGGGAGATAAAGATTGAGCACGCCGAATTCGACTTCGCCGCGGCGCAAAGGCATGCAGCAGATGGTCCCTTGAGTGTCTTCGTCTTCCGCCAATCGGACCGATTGCTCCAGCAATGAGCAGCTCTTGACCTGATGCAAGGTGTTCTGGCACGACTCGCAATTGCGTCTGACATCGGGAGAGGCCAGATACTCCAGCCAGGAATCCGTTACGGACTTTGGGAAATTGCCAGACCTGAAAAGAGAAAGCGGCTGCCCTAGAGCATCGAGCGGCACGACAGAAGCGCCGCGCGCGCCTGAGATGATCACAACTGTCCTCAGCAGCTGTTCGATCACCTCCTCTTCTTCATTCGCTTCGACGAATTTCCTGGTCAGCTGGAGCACCTGATTCGCTTTGTTGGCAGTGCGGTCGAATTCGGCGACACATTTCTGCAATCTCTCCAACTCTGCTTGCAGTGCTCGTTGCTTTTCGAGGACCAGGTAGATAATCCAGGCAGCTGCCGATGCCAATGCAACGGCGAAGAAAACGGCGCTGTATTGTTTCAGCCAAATCCCCCCTATGACAGCCGCCAGCACCATTATTGCAATCCCGCTGGTCATCCAGCGGGAGGCAGGGAAAAGTAGATTAGCTTGAGGCGGCCGCCAGTTGAGCTTCACATGATTAATTTTACCCGAATTCGGTTAAATTAACCCGAATTCTGTCTGATTTTTCACAAGCTGGATGCCCCTACTTATTCAGAGTCCTCAAGTATGAGATCACCTGCCAGATCTGTTCTTCATCCATAATCCCCCGCCAGTTAGGCATGACCGAGTTAAAGGGCTCCATCAGACCGCCATCGGATATCCTCCAGAACAGGTAAGCGTCGCTCAAAGAATCGATCTCCTCCGCCAGGTTCCTGGGACGAGGTTCCAGTCCGGCTGCCGCCGGTCCATCGCCTTCACCGGATACGCCGTGGCAGGAGGAACAGTTTGCCTGGTAGAGGACTTCACCCTGGGCTGCCTGATCATCGTCGCCATCGAAGGGGTTGGTCAGTTCCCGGTACTCTTCAGGGATCTCCAGGGCTTCGAACGTTGCCGTAGTATCTGCATCAATAAGGAACCCAGAGGGTGGTTCGGCTTCACATGCAGAGGATGCTGCCGCGACGAAGAATAGCAGTGGGATTGCTTTGCTCCACGACCGCATACAAATTCAAACCTCGCTGTCTAAAAATTCTAAGATCTCCTTGCTGTGTTCGGCTGGTCTGACGTTCTCAAAGACCTTGAGCAGTTTTCCGTCAGGCCCGATCAAGAACGTCGTCCTTAATATCCCATCGAATTCCCGCCCCAGGAACTTCTTCTTCCCCCAGGCGCCGTAAAGCTCACTTACTTGATGATCCGGATCGGAAAGTAAGGTAAAAGGGAGGTTGTATTTCTCCTTAAACTTACGGTGTGATCTTGGGGGATCGGGGCTGACGCCTAAAATGACGACCCCCCTCTGCTCGAAGAGGCTGTAATCATCCCTGAATCCACAGGCTTCTCTCGTGCATCCCGGAGTATCGTCTTTGGGATAGAAATACAGGATCAAAGGTTTTCCCCGGTATTCCGAAAGGCGGTGCCATATCTGGTTTTCATCCTGGAGGCTGAAATCGGGTGCGGGTTCACCAGTTGTGACTTTCATGTTCTTCCTCAAAAACATCGTCTAATTTAATTCAGCAACGATTTTCCCCATTTGAGAGACTTCATAACCGGGGAGTCTGGCTATCGCCTGCTGAAATTCCGGGTCTTTAAGAATCTGAAGCAGCGGTTCGAGCAGCTCGCTGGAGAAATGGTCCTCCGGGATCGCCAGCTCATAACGCTCCTCGAAAAGGTGGATGAAGTCGAGATCGAGCGCCCGGGCAGCAGCCGCAATGCCAAGCCCGCAATCCGCCTTGCCAGAAGCGACGGCTGCCGCAACCGCCAGGTGTGTGAACTCCTCGTGGGTGTAACCCTGAATCTGGTCGGGGGCGATGCTCAACTTTCCCAGGTGGTAATCCAGCAGGACCCGCGTCCCTGCCCCCCTCTGCCTGTTGACGAAGATCACATCGTCTCTGGTTAAATCATCGAGAGAACGGATCGCCTTTGGATTGCCTCTTGGGACGATCAGACCCTGCTGCCTTCCAACCATCCCGACCAGTTTGACCGCCACGCCGGGCAGATACTGCCGAATATACGTCACATTATAAACGCCCGTCTCAGGATCCAGGAGGTGCGTCCCCGCCAGGTGAGCCTCGCCCCGCCGCAGCGCAACCAACCCGCCGATGCTCCCGACGTTCGCTGAAACCAGCCTCCGGTAACGCCTGGAGATATGCTCCGCCAGCACATCTAGGGCCATATCGTGCGAACCGATCACGAAGATAGTACGATCAATCTCCTCGAGGGGGCGGTACAACTGCACCTGGACTTCTTCCCCGGCTGCCAATCCCTGTACACCGCGCGGAAGCACAGTGATGCCATCCGCACGGACCAGGGAAGTGATCACTCCGGCGCCGCGCGCCAGGGGAGCAGCCAGGATTTCCTGCCCAATCCGTCCTATGACTACACGCAAATAATCGTCATCTCCCGGCGGAGAGGTGATTTTCCTTGTAAGGCGTGCCTTGATAACTGGTTTTGATCCCGGTTCCCGTCCCAGCCATCGGGATAGGAGGGGTTCGACGAAGATCTCCCCGGTGAGCGCGGCCGAGACCGGATACCCAGGGACCCCGATGACTGGGGTAGGTTTCGATTGATGGATTGACTTGTTGAGCATCCCCAGGATCACTGGATGTCCGGGACGGACCGCGATTCCATGAACATAGACTTCGCCCAGCGCCTCGACCACCCGCGCGGAGAAGTCTCGGGAGCCTGCTGAGGAACCGGACAGGAGCAGCACCAGGTCGGCCGTTCTTGCAACTTCAGAGACCTTTTCCAGGATTGAAGTGAAATCATCCGGCACGATCGGGTAGCGGAGAGGTTCGCCGCCCCAGGAGTGGACCTGGGCGGCGAGGACGAGGGAATTGTATTCGATGATCTCGCCTGCTTTGACTTCCCTGCCCGCGGGAACAAGCTCGCTGCCAGTCGGGATCAGGGCAACGCGCGGTTTTCTGGCCACCCGCAGCATCCCCTGCCCGCAAGCTGCTATCGCCCCCAGGTCGACCGGCCGCAGTACTTGACCAGCCGGTAAGATCAGTTCGCTGGCGACGATATCCTCACCCATCGGGCGGACATTGCTCCAGGGGGTGACGGCTGCCCGGATGCGGATCCAATAGGGAAACCGCACGTCACCGGCCGGTTGTTCATGTTCGTCCAGCGGTTCGACGGATTCGACCGGGATCACCGCATTGCAGGTCTCAGGTAACGGGCTGCCAGTATCCACATAAATCGCCTTCTTCCCGACCAACAGCTTGACAGGATTGGTAGGCATCGCCCCGTCGGTGTCCCCAGCCTGCACAGCAAAACCATCCATGGCTGCTGCGTGATAGTGAGGAGATGAAATCTTCGCCCAGACAGGTTCTGCGAGCACCCGGCTGCACGCCTGGTAATCTAGCGGGAGTTCTTCTACCCCCAACACCCCCCAGAGGGAAGCTTCAACGAGCGCAGCTTCGAACCGGGTTCTGGCTTCTGGCAACGGGATATCTCTCAAGTACATACTACTATCGCAAGGTCCTCTCAAGCAAAAAGATACACATCGACTTCACTGCCTGCGGGCAGTCCGGTTGCAGCCGGCTCAATCCGCACCAATCCATCCGCCCGGCTCAGCGAGAAGATTAAGTTACTTTTCCCGAATACCGGGGCCGCGACGAGAGTTCCTCACCTTCGATGAGCCGCACCGGAATCCAGTCCTCCCGCCCCGCCTGGGAAGCCAGATTGATCGAGAGCCTCGCATGCACCCTGGGTCGCTGTGATGGCGTGCGCAATCCAGATAACTTCTTTATCACTGGATCAACCACCAATGTAGCGATCACCAGCGCACTGACCGGGTTGCCCGGCAGGCCAATTACTGCCTTTATTGCGCCTCCTTCGGTTGCTCTGCAAGCAGCCAGGATGGTGGGTTTCCCTGGACGAATGTTGATCCCGTGGAAAATGACTCCCGGGCTCCCGACTTCGTTGATAACCGCGGCAGTCATATCTCGGGAGCTCGCCGAAGATCCTGCTGTAATTACCACCAGATCGCAGGCATCCAGGGCGATCCTGACCGCGGAAAATAATTCCTGACGCTGGTCTTTCACGATCCCGTACCGTATGGGAAGTGCACCGCAGGTCTCGACTAGGGCGCTGAGTGAGTAGGAGTTGACGTCTCGGATTTTACCCTTCGGTGGGACGATTTCCGGTGGGACGATCTCATCCCCGGTCGAAATTATCCCCACCAGCGGGCGGCGGGTGACCTTGATCCGGGTGATCCCCAGCGCCATTAACCCCCCAATTTCTGCCGATCTCAACTTGACCCCTGGAGGAATGACTTCTTCACCCTTCCTGACATCTTCGCCAGGAAGAATGACATTCTCCCCAACACCAACAGCCCGAAAGACCTCGATTTCGCCTGCTCTCACGGACTGGGTATGCTCTAGCATGACGACGGAGTCTGCCCCTTCGGGCAGCATCCCACCCGTGTGAATAAGTCCGCAGGTTCCTGATGAGATCACAAAATCCGGCGACTCGCCCATCATCACTTCACCGATTACCTGCATGTAGACCGGCAGCGAATCGCTGGCCCCGAACGTGTCCCGCGCTGCCACCGCATAGCCATCAACGGTACTGCGAGGAAAAGCAGGCAAAGGCGAGCCAGCAAATATGGATTCGTAATTCACACGGCCGACCGCCTGGATGGTTTCGATCTCTTCAGGGCTGAGAGGCGAATCGAATTTCTCGAGGAATACTCCAAGCGCCTCGTCTGGGACAGCCAGTTTCAAGAACTCAGCCATACCACCTTTTCGTCCTCAACAGGTTGTGAACAAATTGCTAAAATAGATCACCTGATCCAGTACGTGAAAGCAAGCAGGTAACCCACGCTGCCAAACAGGGCGACTGCGGTCAGTCCGAGAGCCCGCCAGTTCGGTCTTGCACCAGCTGCGATCCGCCTCATCTGCCAGATCTGGAGCAGACCCACCGGAAATGACAAGAACGCTGGAAGCGCTATCGGGAGAGGCAATCCGAAACTGGCCGCTGCGCCGATCAACAAAAAGCCGCCCAGGATCAAAGAGTTGTGCAAAACCATGCCTCTCTCCCAACCGATCCGTACCAGCAGTGTCCTTTTATTGTATTTGATATCGGTCGCGTAGTCTGGGAATTCAAATACGAGCATCATCGCCAGGTGGAAAGCAGTCAGCGGGAAGGTCGTCATGGCAAGCAGCTGGTGGAAATCGCCATTTTGTAATAAAAAGGAAAATATGGGTACCAGGTTCGCGACTACGATCGAAGTGGTCAGCTCGCCGTAACCCGAACTGACCAGCCTCACCGGTGGGGACGAGTAGAAAAAAGCTCCCAGGAAACCCAGGGTGATCACCAAAACGAGCAGGGGGGAACCATGTCCAGATCCGATTAATAACACCGTCAGGGAAGCCAGGATCGTGAGAGTCGTCAACGCCGCGAGCAAGACCGTGTTCCGGGGGATTTTTCCCTCGCCAACTGCGCCGCTCCCTCCAGAAAAAGGCGTCCGGTTCGAATTTCTCTGATCGACCGGGGAATCGAAGTATTCATTAAGGTAATGCGCGCTTAGTTGCAAGACGGTGACGTAGAGCTGTCCGAGCAGATACAACCCCCAATCGATATCACGCCCCAGGTAGTTTGAGATCCCTGCTCCAAGGGCGAACATCAATGCCCCGCCTGCCAGGAACAGGGGCCGAGACATTCGGAGGAACAACAGGACAGAACGCGACATCTAACCTCAGGGTTCCACAGGATATCCTGCCTCGACCCAGGCTTCCAATCCACCTAAAATGGGGTTGGCGCGAATAAAACCGTTTTCCAGGAGGATTTGCGCTCCACGAGCGCTTGATTCCTCCGCCGGTCAGGTGCAGTACAAGATGTACCACGCCTCGGGGTCGAGCTCGTTCAAGCGGCTGCTGAGCTCCCCGAGAGGGATCGATAGCGCACCCGGGATGTGATGCTCCTGGTAGGCTCCTGACGTACGCACATCGATGAAAACTGCATCCCCGGAGTCGAAAGCAGCTTTCGCATCGGCAAGCGAGACCCGGGGGAGGTCTTGCGCTGAAATTTCGGTACTTGTGACATTGACCTGGTCTTGAGACCCATTTTGATTGAGAAGAAGGATCGCTCCAAAGACCAGGATTAACCCCAACAAAACCACTCCTAAAGGCAATAAATTTCTCCTGACCATGTGATACCTCTTGTTTGGTTCCTCTTGTGGTGAATTTTCCTGCTGGTTGACAGTCATGCATCATACCATAAAGTATCCCGAGGTATCCGCAGTAACGCCACTGGCAGGGCTTCCATAAAGTATCTTGGCCAACGCGTAAAAGTGAATTGGCGCTCCCTGAGCGGAGCGCTCTTTAAGCAGTCGAAGGGCTTCATCTGGCCTGGCGCCCCATCCTTCGACTTCGCTGCGCTCCGCTCAGGATGATGGTTGCCCTTCTTGTGAAAACCCTGACCCCTCCGGATGAACAGGGAGTGATATGTGTTATAAATAAGGACATGAGAAGAGGTAGCTCGTTTTCGGCATTGCGGTGGATATCGCTGTTCTTGATCCTCGGGGCTGTGATTCTATTTACCATTCAGCTGGTGCGGTTCAGCCGCCTCAGATCCACCTTCCCCGAGGGAATGACCATCGCAGGTGTCCCGGTTGATGGTCTGGATCGTGCGGCAAGCGCACAGCGTCTGTTGGAGGTTTATTCTGCGACACCTGTTGAGCTCCACTATGGAGAGAATGTCATCCATCTCAATCCAACGGTCGCTGATTTTCAACTCGACCTGGAGAGCATGCTGGCTGCTGCAGACCTGGCAAGGAGCCAGCAGCCTTTTTGGGTGGAGTTTTGGAATTTCCTTTGGGGCCGCAACCCATCTCCGTCAGATATCCCCCTCCGGGCACGATTCTCCGAGGCACGGCTGCGCGAGTACCTGGAGGAGGAAATTGCTGCCCGCTACGACCAGCCGCCCACAGCCCCACTCCCGGCAGTAGGCACTATCAACTTTAACCCGGGAAGGCAGGGTACTCAACTCGACATCGACCGTTCCATTGAACTCATCGAGAATGCCTTCAGATCCACATCTCGCAGAGTCGTCGATCTACCTGTTGGGCGCACCAATCCCCAGCGCCCTTCCATGGACAACCTGGAGATCCTTCTGAAGCAGACGATCGATTTATCAGGTTTCGATGGGCTGGTCGGGTTGTACTTGCTCGACCTGCAAACCGGCGAAGAAATCCATTTTGCATATGAAGAAGGGGAGAGTTACCCAACCAACCCCGACATTGCATTTACTGCAGCCAGCATCATCAAGATCCCCATCATGGTCTCTGCCTTCCGGCGCCTGGGAAACGATGTCGATTCGGAAACTTACCGGCTCATTGAAGAAATGATCGAAAAATCGGGCAACGACCCTGCGGACTGGCTGATGGAAAGGGTGATCGACACCTTCGATGCGCCACTCCAGATCACCGCCGATATGCAGGCCCTAGGACTGCAGAACACCTTCCTTGCGGGACAGTTCTTCCCCGGCGCTCCTCTGCTGGCAACATTCCAGACACCAGCTAACCAGCGGGCGGATGTATTCACTGACCCAGATATTTACAACCAGACGACCCCCTCAGATATGGGCATGCTCCTGGAGGACATCTACCAGTGTACGCAGCATGGAGGTGGGACGCTGGTCGCTGTTTTTCCAGGCGAATTCACCCAGGCAGAATGTCAGGCCATGGTCACTTATCTGACCCGCAACAAGCTGGGATTATTGATCGAGGCCGGCGTGCCGGACGGCACCCAGGTCGCCCACAAGCACGGCTGGGTGACATACTTCGGTGTGATGTACACGTTGGGAGACGCCGGGATCGTCTACACGCCAGGCGGGAACTACATCCTGTCGGTTTTTGTCCACCATCCGGAACAGCTGATCTGGGAACCCGCCTCAGAACTCGTTGCAACCCTGTCGGAAGCGATCTACAACTACTTCAATCAACCCATTCAAACTGGATCGTAAGCATCGATGCCGTACTGAGCACGGTTAATAAGGCGTCAAGGCACGGCTGGAACCTTGAGGATTAGGCCCACCGCGTAGCCGACCAGCGCGCTGACCGTGCCGATTGCAGCCATCTCCAGGCCGCTTTTTCCGGGATGACCAACCGTCATCCTGGCTTTCAAGGCTCCCACAAAGAAAAGAACCAGAGCAGAGATCAGGATAGAACCCGCGATGGCTAGGGATACAGGCAGAAACAGGAATGGGATCAATGGGATCAATGATCCAAAGATCGCGGCCAGGCCGACGACGATACCCGACCGCAGAGCAGTACCCCGGTTTATCGCAGAGAGCTGATGCTCCTCCGCCATCATGACCGCCACCCAGACATCCTTGTTTGCCGTGATCGTTTCTACGATCCGGTCCAGCATTTCCCCTTTGAATCCTTTTTCACTGTAGATGCTGCGGATCTCTTCCCTTTCAAGATTCGGAACTTCATGGATGTGGCGGTACTCCCGCTTGCGCTCACTCTCGTAGACATCTGCATCCACCATGGTCGAAGTGTAAGCCACAGCAGCCATCGATACCGATTCGGCAAAAGTTGCGGCAAGGCCAGCTACCAGGACGATGCGCGCGTCGCCGGTCGCGGCAGCGATCCCCAGGATCACACCCAGGACGTTCACCAACCCATCCTGGCCTCCCAGGATAATGTCCGACAATGCAGAGGCGCGCCAATGCGGATCGGCGTGGTTGTGATGGTGCAGCTCAGCAAGAGAGGCGTCAGAGTGATTGTGATCTGCTTGATTCATTTTTTTAGAATCCTCGAGATTAAGGACCTTGGGATGGACCTGTGAGAAGGTCCTGGTAAACACTTACCAGCTTCCCGCCGATCGTCTCCCAGCTGTAGTCTTGAGCAAATAACGCAGCTTGTTCCCCCATCCGTTTTTGTAAATCTGGATCCTCGATCAGCAGGGTCAATTTTTCCGCCAGAGCTTCCGGCTCATCGGACGGCACGGTAAATCCCGTGATCCCATCCTGAACGAGAAACGCGAGCCCACCCACCTGACTGGCGACGACTGGCGTCCCACAGGCCATCGCCTCCAGCGCCACGATGCCAAACGATTCGTAATGCGAAGGTACGATGACCGCTTGAGCTGCGGAGTAATAATAAGGCAGTGTGTCCTGACTGCGCTTGCCGAGAAAGGTTACCACGTGTTCCAGCCCGAATTTCTCACGCAGCGCTAACAACCTTCCCATCTCCTCGTTTAACTGTCCCGGACCCTCGAATGGATCCCCCCCGATCACGATCAGGCAGAAAGGGAATCTTTCGAATACGCCCTTTTTTTCAATCAGGGAGATGGCTTTCAACAGCGTATCGATCCCCTTGAGAGGTTCAATCCGCCCAACGTAGAGCAGCATATTATCGCAGGGATGCAATCCCACAAATTCCTTGGCTTCGTCAGGCGGTATTGGATAGAAATGGCTGAGATCGACGCCTGGCGGGATCACTTCGATCTTCGAAACATCGGCCTTGTAGAGCCACTGCAACTGGGCAAATTCAGCAAGCGTTGCAGCGATGATTCGATCGGCGATCTGCAATACACGCTTCTCACCTTCCAGCCGGTATTCCCCTTCCGGCGCCTCCCCTGGGCGTGCGACCCTCTGTTTCATAATACCCAGCGTGTGGAACATATGCACAACCGGGACTCGCCACCGGGTTTTAAGCTCGGATGCTGCGATGCCTGACATCCAATAATGGCTGTGGATCAAATGATAGCGGACTTTCTTGGTATCGGAGAAGTCGTCGATCTTGTCAACGAATTCATCGATGAATCTGGTCAGTTCGTGCTTTGGTAGTGGAACCTCCGGACCAGCGGGAATGTGGACAACTCTGTTTCCATAACCGAGATCGTGAAGCACGTGAGGCACGTGCTCGTCCTGGGATCGGGTAAACACATCCACCTCGATCCCCATGGCGCCAAGCTGCCTGGTGATATCTCGGACATATACATTCATCCCGCCCGTATCTTTACCACCCAGGGTCGCCAATGGGCAGGTATGGTACGAAAGCATCGCGATTCTCAAAAGGCACCTTCCGACTTGCCAGAGCAGTCTTTCCCTTGTATAATGTCGCCAGCTCAATCGCCACCGTAGCTCAGCCGGCAGAGCAGCCGCTTCGTAAGCGGCGGGTCAAGGGTTCGATTCCCTTCGGTGGCTCTTTTTTTTTCGATTTGCGTTTTTCGTCACTACCTCCAGTATAATTCCAATATGGCGAATCGTCCAACACCCATCGTAATCGGGATAGCCGGAGGCACCGGGTCCGGCAAAACCACGGTGGCGAACGTGATCCTCGGCCGGGTGGGCGCCCACCGCATCGCCTATCTTCCCCACGACGCATACTACAAAGACCTGATGGATCTGCCCATCGCCCAACGCGATCAGATCAATTTCGATCACCCCAACTCTCTCGATACTCCCCTGCTCATCCAGCACATCATCGATTTAAGGAACTGGCAACCGATCGACCTGCCGGTTTACGATTTCAGAACACACACCAGGACCACCCGTACGATCAAAGTCCAGCCTCAGCCGCTGATCATCGTGGAAGGTATCCTGATCTTTGCGGAACCCGAATTGCGCCAGCTGTTCGACATGAAAATCTTCGTCGATACGGACCCGGACATCCGCTTTATCCGCCGGCTCCAAAGAGATATCTCCGAGCGCGGCCGGACCACTGAATCGGTCATTCAACAGTACCAGTCCACCGTGCGCCCGATGCATCTGGAATTCGTCGAACCTTCCAAACGGTACGCGGATGTGATCATCCCGGAAGGGGGACTGAATACTGTTGCGATGGATATGGTCGTTGCCCGCCTTAAATCGCTTCTAAACGAGGAAGCGCGCCATCCTTGATGGGTACAACTCAACATCCTACGAGAAGAGTGGACAATCGCCACAGATGAAAGTCCAGCGACTGACCCTGGTCAGAATCCTCGCTTTCATATTCGTGGTGAGCATCAGCATCGTTATCTACAGCGTGAGGGATCGTGCGGCGCAATTGGCGGTGTACGGATACCCCGGGATATTCCTGCTCTCTCTCCTGTCGTATGCAACCGTCCTGGTTCCGGCTCCAGGCATCGCGGTCGTGTTCACGATGGGAAGTGTGTTCCACCCGGCAGGAGTGGCAATCGCGGCAGGAACGGGAGCTGCATTCGGCGAACTCTCCGGTTACCTGGCAGGATTCAGCGGGCAGGCCGTGATCGAGAGAATCGATGTCTACGAACGGCTGACCCGCTGGATGCAACGTTATGGACTTGTTACAGTGTTCGTCCTGGCCGCGCTGCCGAATCCTTTCTTCGATGTGGCTGGGGTCGTCGCCGGGTCATTAAAACTGAGAGTCACCACATTTCTTTTCTTCTGCTGGCTGGGAGAGATCACGAAAATGCTGGCATTTGCCTATCTCGGCTCGCGATTGTTCAGTTTGCTCAATAGTTAGAAAGGAAAAGATCATGGACGATTTCACCGCGATCAAGAATTATCTTGAATCGCACCTCGAAGAAAGCATCCAGGAACTGGAAACGCTGTGCGCCCAACCGAGTGTGGCTGCCCAAAACTGGGGGCTGATAGAATGTGCAGAGCTCGTTAGGGCGATGCTGACAGAACGCGGCTTTTCAGTATCGATCCTCCAGACTGGGGGCGCTCCCGTCGTTTTTGCGACCCGCGCAGGCAGAACCGACAAGACTCTCCTTTTTTACAACCACTACGACGTCCAGCCGCCAGAACCGCTCGAGCTCTGGGAGACGCCCCCTTTCGAACCGGCCAGGCGGGATGGCAGACTCTTCGCCCGGGGCGTCAGCGACGATAAAGGCCACATCACGAGCCGGCTGCACGCGATAGACGCCTTGCTCGCCGTGGAAGGAGACCTGCCTTGCAACGTGAAATTCATCATCGAAGGCGAGGAGGAGACCAGCAGCCTCCACCTGCACAGCTTCATCGAAGACCACCAGGACCTGCTCACCGCGGATGCCTGCATCTGGGAATTCGGCGGTGTGGACCACCGGGACGTCCCCATCCAATACCTCGGAATGCGCGGCATCTGTTACGTGGAATTGAGAGTAAGGACTGCCAGCATCGACGCGCATTCCGGTTTGGGTGGTTCCATCTTTCCCAATGCTGCCTGGAGGCTGGTCTGGGCGCTGAACTCACTCAAAGGTCAAGACGAACGTGTCCGGCTCCCTGGGCATTACGATAAAGTCATCCCGCCCTCCCAGAGAGATCTGGAGCTGTTGAAAGCCCTTCCCGATGAAGCTGAAGACCACAAGGAAAGATATGGTCTGGACAGATTTCTGATGGGGCTGTCAGGAGGGCTCGATCTGAAGATTGCTGAAGTCTTCGAACCCACGTGCACCATCTGCGGGATCACGAGCGGCTACCAGGGAGAGGGCGCGAAGACGGTGCTGCCCGCTTATGCATCCGCCAAGGTCGACTTCCGCCTCGTGCCCAATCAGATGCCGGAGGATGTTCTGATAAACCTGCGAAAGCACCTCGACAACGAAGGATTCGCAGACATTGAAATCGTCTATCTCGGTGGTGAACCTCCTGCCAGGACGGACCCCGATGATGCGTTCGTGAAGCTGGTCATGGAAGCCGCCGAACCCGTCTACAACCATCCGATGCAGGTCAAGCCCATGATCGGCGGGTCCGGTCCCAATTACCCGTTCATCCACACTTTGAAGCTGCCCGTCGCGACCGCCGGAGTCAGCTATCCGGGATCCCAGGCGCACGCGCCGAACGAAAACCTGAGGCTCGATCTATATCTCAAAGGCGCAGAACACATCGCTAGAATCTTGAAGCGGTTTGGAGAATCCTGAGGGGAAATGACCGGGAGGGCGCGGATGGTATAATCTCCGCGTATGCCCACCCTGGTGGCCCTCGACATCGAAACCACTGGCCTCGATCCGAAAAAGGATGCAATTCTGGAGATCGGGGCTGTTCGTTTTAATGGCCGGCGAATTGAAGATAAGTGGTCGACCCTGGTAAATCCTGGCCGGACGATCCCGCCGTTTATCTCGCAACTGACCGGCATCACGAATGAAATGGTCGCCTACGCGCCGCCTCTCGTCGACGTTCTAAGGGACCTGGATTATTTCGTTGGCGAGGACATTATCGTCGGTCACAACATCGGTTTCGACCTGGGTTTCCTGCGCAGGCAGAAGCTGTTCCGGTTTAACGAAGCGATCGACACCTATGAAATGGCCTCGGTGCTTCTTCCGAGAGCCAACCGTTACAACCTGCGAGCGATGGCCCAGCAGCTGGCTGTCGCTTTGCCAGCCGCTCATCGCGCCCTGGACGACGCGCTCGCCACACACGGTGTATATCTCCGCCTGCACGAGATCGCCTTAGATCTCCCTATCGACCTGCTGGCCGAGCTCGTCCGCACCAGTGAACAGGTGGATTGGGGGGGGTATTGGGGGTTCAGCCTGGCCCTCCAGGAGAGGTCAAAGCAGCCCATCCGAGGGCGGACCGCGGCGCCTGTCCGGGAGGCAGCCTGGTTCGGCGAGAAGCAAAGGAGAGCTGCCCCGCCGATCAACCCTCATCCTGAGCAGGGTTATCTGGACCCAGATGAGGTCGCTTCCATTTTGGAATACGGAGGCGCTTTTTCGCAACACTTTCCCAACTACGAGTACCGCCCGCAGCAGGTGGAGATGACGCGGGTGGTCACGCGCGCGCTTTCCGAAGGACGCCATCTGATGGTCGAGGCGAGCACCGGCGTCGGAAAATCTATCGCTTACCTGATCCCGGCCGCGCTGTGGGCCATCCAAAATAATACCCGGGTCGTGATCTCGACGAACACCATCAACCTCCAGGATCAGCTGATCAACAAGGACATCCCTGACTTGAAATCCGCGTTGGGCTTGGATATTCAAGCAGCTGTACTGAAAGGACGCTCCAATTATCTCTGCCCGCGGCGGCTTGACAACTTGCGGCGGAGAGGCCCGAACTCCCCCGAAGAGGTGCGGATTTTGGGCAAAATCCTGGTCTGGATGCAGGACTCTCCCTCCGGGGACCGTACGGAGATCAACCTGAACGGCGCCAGCGAACGCGAAGTCTGGTATCGCCTGTCCGCTGAAGATGAAGCCTGCACGACCGAATCCTGCATGCAGCGCACGGGGGGCGACTGCCCATTCTTCGTAGCACACCAACAGGCGCAGAATGCTCACCTCGTAATCGTGAACCACGCCCTGCTGCTCGCCGACATCGCCACCGGGAACCGGGTCCTCCCGGAATACGACTATTTGATTGTCGATGAAGCCCACCACCTGGAGGAAGCCACCACTGGAGCGCTGAGCTATCAGGTGACGCTCCCTGACGTCGAGAGGCTGCTGCGCGAGCTCGGCGGTGTCAGCGCAGGCACCCTGGGCTGGTCGGTTTCGGTCGTCGAAGGGATACTCAATCCTGTAGATTTTGGAGCCTACCACCAGCTTGCTGGGAGAGCCACGGACCTGGCTTTCCAGTTCAACGAATACATCAATCGGTTCTTCGAAGCATTAAACCAGTTCTTATTCGAACAACGGGAGGGCAGACCGATCGGACTCTACGCCCACCAGGAACGCATCCTGAATGCAACCCGGGGCCAGCCAGCCTGGATGAACGTCGAGGCCTGCTGGGAGGACGCCAGGAGCGTGCTCCTGAGCTTGTTGGACAGCCTGGCCAGCCTCAACCAGGTGCTCGCCGGGATCGTGGACGTGCTGTCAGAGGAAAGTCTGGACCTCTACGGGCAGGTGAACAGCCTCTACCGACGGTTCAAAGAGCTGTCAGACCAGCTGGATGCCTTCGTTTTCAAACCTCAGCCGGACCAGATTTATTGGGTAGAAATACAGCCGGATGGGCGGAGGCTTTCCCTTCACGCTGCTCCCCTGCACATCGGCCCACTGATGGAAAAACACCTCTGGCACGAGAAATCCTCCGTGATTTTGACCTCAGCCACGCTGACAGCTGCCGGCGAGTTCGAATATCTGCGTGATCGGCTGCACGCAGCGGATACAGAAGAACTGTCTTTGGGTTCCCCGTTTGATTACGAAAACGCAGCCCTTTTGTACATCCCGAACGACATCCCTGAACCGGGCGATCGCCACGGCTACCAGCGCGCCCTGGACCATGCGCTGATTCACCTCTGCCGGGCGACTGAGGGGAGAACGCTGGTGTTGTTCACTGCCTATGCGCAATTGCGCGCTACCTCCCAGGCGATTTCTAGTCCCCTGGCAGAGGATGGCATATTCGTATTCGAGCAGGGTGATGGCGCCTCGTCTCATTCCCTCCTGGAAACTTTCCGCACTGCTGAGAAAGCTGTCCTACTGGGCACGCGCGCCTTTTGGGAAGGAGTCGATGTGCCTGGCGAAGCCCTCTCGGTGCTCGCCATCGCCAAACTTCCCTTCGACGTACCTTCAGACCCGATCGTCGCCGCTAGGGCAGAGACTTTCGAGGACCCCTTCTATCAGTACACGCTCCCGGAAGCCATCCTGCGCTTCCGCCAGGGATTTGGCCGTTTGATCCGGACGCAGTCAGACCGGGGCGTGGTCACGATCCTCGATCGACGGGTCCTGACCAAGCGCTATGGTCGAGCTTTTCTCGAATCGCTGCCGCCCTGCACCGTCCAGGTCGGACCACTGGCAGGCCTGCCCAGGGCAGCAGCGAACTGGCTCAATCTATAATAGGCTCTAACCGCGCCGCGTGCGAAGGGCTCTTACGAGCAGGATCAACCCGGCGGCGATCAGCGCCAAAGCCCAGAGGTAGTTGATCACCGTGGGCATCGCTACCATAATCAACAGCCCGATCACGCCCAGGATCACTGCCGGGATGAACGCCCACCGCATGGAGCCCTGGGGATTCGGCAGCAGTCCCACCAGGGCGAACGTCAACGCAAGTCCGAGGAAGAAGACGCCGCCTACTTCGACATCACCCAGGGCATTTTCAAGCCCGACGACCAGGGCAAGAGTCGCCATCACTCCAGCAGGGATCAAGGCCCACCAGAACTCCCTGTTCGAGAGGTAGACAGCCAGAAACGCCAGTCCGATCCCACCCAACACGAGGCTGCCTCCCCAGTTCCCCAGCCCGCCTGGAAGGGTTCGCTCCAGCAGGATCAACGATCCAATGGCAAGCAGAACAAACCCAGGGATGAGAGCCCACCAGTTCTCCCGCCAGGAAAAGTACACGGTCAGGAAGGCGAGGCCGCCTACCCCAAACAGGACCCCCCAGATCACTTCGCCAATATTGATGACATTCATACTGTCCAGGAGGAATAACACCCCTGTGACCACGAGCAGCAACCCCCAGAAGATCCACAGACTCGATTTCATGGCATTCTCCTTTTCATGGATGATTGTGACCAAATCAAGGGATATGTGTTTCTAGCTGACTCTTTTCCAAAGTCTTGGCAATAAGATCCTGCTTCATCTTCCAGAGCTTCTCGGTGAGCGAAACATGGTAAATGTGGGGGTTCATCATCCGGCGAACCCCGGGGTCCAGCCGTTCGATATCTTTCACCCGGCGCGCTCGCAGTGCATCGATAGGAGGTAAGTCGACCATCAGTCTGCCATCGACGAGAATGTCCACCAGCAGGGGTTCGAATTCAGCAATCGATCGTACCGGGAGTGTGCGGAACTTTGTCGGCTCAGATGGGTGATGGAGGGTAAGCACATCCCCATCCCAGGGGTTCTCCCCCTCCAATCCCATCAGGTCGGCGGTTGCTTTGCTGCGCTGGTCATAAATCCGCCACACGCATTTGTGACCCGGGTTAGGGGTCTTATCAGGGGATTCGGAAATCTTTATCGCCGGGATCCAATTCCCCTGGTCGCAGACTGCGACGAGTTTATACACACCGCCCAGGGCGGGATCGCCATCCGAGACGATCAACCGTGTCCCGACGCCATAAACGAGGCGCCTGATGAGCTGGTCCGGATCGACGCCGTAGCGCGGCGCTTCTTCCTGGATCTGGGTGAGGATCTGCCAGATCACGAGCTCATCTAAATTGTTCGAGAGAACGATGACCGTGTCTGGGAAACCCGCCTTGTCCAGCATCTTCGCCGCCTGGATGCTCAAATATGCCAGATCCCCTGAATCGAGGCGGATACCGACCGGGGTATGCCCCTTCCTTCTGAGCTCCTCGAAGACAGTGATCGCATTCGGAATCCCGCTCTCCAGGGTATCGATGGTATCAACCAGCAACGTACACTCATCGGGATAGACCTCGGCGTAAGCCCGAAATGCGTCCAGTTCACTGCCGCCCAAAGCGATGAAGAGCTGCACCATGCTGTGCGCGTGGGTCCCCTTCGGGGGATACCCCAGGATATGAGAGATCCCCACATTAGAGGTGAAATCGGCCCCGCCGATCAATGCGGCGCGCGTCCCGGCGAGGGCGCCTCGGTCCTGCCCGCGCCTCAACCCGAACTCAAGCATGACCTGACCGCGTCCGCTCTCCTTAATGCGGGCGGCTTTCGTGGCGATTAAGGTCTGATAGTTCAGATGGTTCAACAAGGGTGTTTCCAGGATCTGGGCGATCGCCAGCGGTCCCTGGACAACCGTCAGAGGGACATTTGGATGCACCACGCGGCCTTCTGGGATCGCCTGGAGAGAAATCGACCCAAAATCCCCATTCTTCCTCAGCCAGGAGAGGAAATCCTCTGCGAAGATCCGCGTGCCTGCCCGGTTCTTCTGGCTGCGGAGGTATTCAACATCTTTGTCGCTGCAATGTGTCTGGCTCATCCAATCCAGCAGCGACTCCAACCCGGCGTTGACGCAGTAGCCCGCTTTGTGCAGCCCGTAATCCGGGTAATCTCTGAAGAAGTGGTCAAACTGGCATTCTTTCTCATGGAGGCCCATCCGGTAATACAGCTGCGCCATCGTCAGCTGGTACTGGTCCGTGTATAAGAAGCCCTCAGCCGTGATCCGATCCATTTCCTTCATCGCATTTTCCTTTCTGATCACCAAACACTTTCCAGAGTTCGGCATCCTGAGCGGAGCAGCGCGCTTTGCTGCGCAGGCGAAGGATGCTCACGCGGGCGCTTTTCGACTCCACGGAGTTCCGCTCAAAGTGCCTCCGTTCGCACAAGATGCATCGTGTCGAGTGGCGAAGTTCCTTTATTATTGCTCATTTTATATCTTACCTTTTCTCCTAATCAACCATTTCTCGATCTCCACCCCAATAAATACTGCCAGACTGGCAAGCAAGCTGATCAACAGATCGATGGGCGCCAGGGCAGTGGTCGTAAAGATTCCCTGCAGAAAGGGGAGGTAAATTACCAGCATCTGCAAAACAAATGTAAGCGTGACTGCCTGGAGCATCGACCGGTTCGAGAGCAGGCCTATTGAGAAAAGGGATTCGCGGTTCGATCGTATCGCCAGGGCATTTCCCATCTGCGAGATCGTCAATGTCGTGAACACCATCGTCTGCCAATCGGGATGACCTATGGACCAGTACGCATACCCTACCCCGAGAGAAACCAGACCCATCAACAGACCGACCCAGATGATCTGCCGCGCCATCCCTCGAGCGAAAACGTTTTCGGTGGGTGGATAAGGGGGACGCCGCATTACATCCCTTTCGGCAGGTTCCACTCCCAACGCCAGACCAGGCAACCCATCGGTGACGAGGTTGATCCATAAGATCTGCAAAGGCAGGAGCGGGAAAGGCATCCCAATTAAAGGCGCTAGTAGCATGACCCAGATCTCTCCCGCATTGCTGGTCATCGTGTATTTGAAGAATTTGCGAATGTTATCGTAAATTCTCCGACCTTCTTCGACCGCGGCGACGATCGTCGCGAAATTATCGTCCAGCAAAACGATGTCAGCTGCCTCTTTGGCAACATCAGTGCCAGTGATGCCCATCGCGACGCCAATGTCCGCTTCATTCAATGCTGGGGCATCGTTAACTCCGTCGCCGGTCATCGCAACGATATGGCCGCGCTTCTGCAAGGCATCTACGATTTTCAGCTTGTGTTCTGGCGATACACGTGCGAATACACTGACGTATTCGACCGCTCTCTCGAGCTCTTCCGGCGCGATGCCCGATAAGTCGCTTCCGGTGAGGATGTGCCCGTCTGAACTGATCCCCAATTCGTCTGCAATCTTCTTGGCAGTCAGCGGGTGGTCACCAGTGATCATCACCGGGCGGATGCCGGCGGTGATGCAGGTGCGGACAGCGTCTTTCACTTCGGGGCGGGCGGGATCCATCATCGAAACCATCCCGATGAAAATGAATTCTTTCTCCAGGTTCTCGGCATCCACTTTTTCAGGCAACGCATCAGAAGAACGTGTCGCCACACCCAGGACCCGCATGCCGCTTTTCGCCTGCCCTTCGTTAGCTGCAACAATCCGCTGCCTCCAATGTTCATCCAGCGGTTCGACATGATCATCGACCCAAACCCGGTCGCAGATCTGGAGCAGGCTGTCGACTGCGCCCTTGGAAAATAGGACATAAGGAAACTCGCCGATGTACCCACTCCAATTCCATACATGCTCATATTCAGATGGGATTTCCGCTTTATTGTCCGGAAAATGGTGTACCGTGGTCATCCGCTTTCGTTCTGAATCGAAGGGGGCTTCAGCCTCGCGTGGGAAAACCTCCTCCAGCGTGTCTTTCATCAGCCCGGCGCGGGCTGCGGCGATCACAAATGCGCCTTCGGTGGGATCACCGATGTACTCGTATTCGTCCTCGCTGCACTCTAAGATGGCATCGTTGGCGAGCGCACCTCCGGCAAGGAGGAGCAGCAGGGCCGGGTGCTCTTTGAGGACCTGCAAAGTGTCGACGTCTGGTTCACGGCAAGGAGAACCGAAGCGGTACCTGCCATTCCGCTCCATTTCCTCGACGAGATCGATCCGGTGACCTGCCACATCGAGCACTGTAACTGTCATTCGGTTTTCGGTCAGAGTACCAGTCTTGTCAGAACAGATCACAGTGACCGAGCCGAGACCTTCAACGGCCGGAAGCTTCCGCACCAGCGATCTCCTTTTGAGCATGCGCTGTGCGCCTAACGCCAGGGCAACCGTCACGACTGCCGGCAGTCCCTCTGGGACCGCGGCGACTGCCATGCTGATCGCTGTCAGAAGCATGAGTTCCAGCTCTTCGCCGCGCAGGATGCCCAGCAGGAACACCAGGACGACCAGGCCCAAAGCTGCTACTGCCAGACCCTTGCTGAGCTCGTTCAGGCGGCGCTGCAAAGGAGTCTGTTCCTGAGTCGTAGTCTGGAGCATGGTGGCGATGTGGCCCAATTCGGTATCCATTCCGGTCTCGACGACCACCGCCAGGCCGCGCCCGTAAGTGACGGTGGTGCCCATGAACGCCATGTTTTTCTGGTCACCCAGGGGTATTTCCGTCGCTGCGGTGAATTCTGCCTCTTT
>Ga0073934_10002660_pt1 | contig 36123 bp, 34 predicted proteins | sample LarsenN4metaG_FD_76834 | JGI IMG/M metagenome (GOLD analysis project Ga0073934, IMG submission 76834) | Hot spring sediment bacterial and archeal communities from British Columbia, Canada, to study Microbial Dark Matter (Phase II) - Larsen... ... | reverse complement strand
TTGAAGGGCGACCCGAGCACCGCCACGCTCAACGCGCCGTCACGCTCGACGATGGCCTTGAGCTGCGTCGCCGCGTGCTCGATCAGCTCGCCCCAGTGCGCGGGGAACTGTGGCGACCCCGCCGGCCCGCGCCGCACGAGGTGCCGCTGCAGCCGCTGCTTCTGCGAGATCGCGTCGTAGTGGAACCGCCCGCGCACGCAGATCTGGTCGCCCGACACCGGGTTCACCGGGTCGGGCTTGACGATCACGGCCCGCCCGCCGCGCGTGCCGATGCTGATCGTGCAGCCGACCGAGCACGAGTTGCACGTCGTCGTCGTCCAGTCCTCCGTGCGCGCGATCCACTTGTTCGGCTTCTCCATCAACGTCGCCGTCGGGCACACGTCGATGCACGCGCCGCAGAAGTCGCAGTTCGACTCGTGCACGGGCCCGCCCGCCCCGAAGGCGATGCGCGTCGGGAAGCCGCGCCCCGCCAGCGTGATCGCGCTCGTGTGGCGGATCTCGTCGCAGGCGCGCACGCAGCGCGTGCAGAGGATGCACATCTGCGGGTCGAACTCGAGCCAGGGGTTGCCGCGGTCCGGGTCGGGCACCGGGAACTGGTAGTACGTGCGCGGCTCGCCGGCCCATGGCTCCACGTTCTCGAAGCCCATGTCGAGCAGCTCATTCGTCGTCTGCAGCTCGCACCGGTAGTTCTTCGAGCACGTCACGCAGCGGTGCGTCACGACGTCGTCGCGCAGGCAGATGTCGCCCGGCATGCACTTCACGCGCCGGTGGCACGTCAGGCAGCGGTCCGAGTGGTTGGCGTTGATGATGGCGAGCACCTGCTGGCGCGCGTGCTTCACCTCGCCGGCCTCGGTGTCGACCACCATGCCGTCGGCGACCCGCGTCGCGCACGAGAGCTGCAGGCCGCGCGCCCCCTCGATCGCGACGAGGCAGGTGCGGCAGCCGGCGTACGGCGGAAGCCCGTCGATGTAGCAGAGGTTGGAGATCCAGACGCCCTGCTGCTTGATCACCTCGACGAGCGGCGCGCCGTCGGGCGCCTCCACGTCGACGCCGTTGAGCCGGATCCTAGCCACGGGTGCTCGCCTTCACGACGCGCTCGCCCTTCGACACCGGCTGCGCCGACTGGCGCGCCTCCAGCGCGATCAGCTGGATCACATCCTCGGGCGCGCGCTGCCCGTGCGGGTACGTGTAGTCGTTGCGGCGGAGGTGCTCGTGCGCCAGCTTCGTCAGGTCGTGCTTGTCCTTGTACATCGAGTCGAACTCGTACACGGCATCCTCGAAGACGCCGCCGGCCTGGATCGCCTGGTACGGGCACGCTTCCACGCACAGCCCGCAGTACATGCAGATGCGGAAGTCGATCTCGTAGCGGACCTTCTCGAGCGTGCCGTCCGGGTTCGGCCGCGTCTCGACCAGGATGCAGCCGTCCGGGCACGCCTGCGCGCACGTGCTGCACCCCGTGCACCGCTCGTCGAACCAGAGCAGGTTCGTGCGCGCGCGCGGCGACATCGGCCGCGTCACTTCTGGGAACTCGATGGTCGCGACGGGCATGACCATCCGCTTGAAGGTCGCCATCATGCCCTTGAGGACGCCGATTCCGTACATGCGCAGCCGATCAGCCTGAACTCAGCACGGGACGCGCCGGCCCGGAACCGGCCGGCCAACCGATTGTAACAGTTTTCACTTACCGAACAACCGCCCCGAATCCGATCACCCTTGCACGTCTAGCCACTGCAGGCTCACCCGAGAGCCGACTCGGACAACCTCATTCGTGTCGACAACCTAACCGAACCGGCCACGCGCCGAGACGCCGTTGGTGCTGCAACTGCCAGCGGCCGCAATTCCCAGCTGTCCCTGCCATCGCCGCCATCCGCCAAGGAGCCGTCAACGTACGGCCAGGCTCCGAACTCACCACGCACAACCCCAGTGACATCGCCCCCTTTGCCTGCCCGCCCCTCCCGCGCACAATCGACACCACACACCTGCAGCACCCCGGAGGTCCGCCCATGCCCGAACGCACCACCGCCCCCACCGCCCGCAACGCCCTCCGCCACGGCCTCTACGCCCCGCCCGACGTCGCCGTCCACGACGAGCAGCCCGGCGACTGGGCCGCCTTCCACCAGGCCGTCCTCGCCGACCTCGCCCCCGAGGGAGTCGTCGAAAGGGCGCTTGCCTCGCGCATCGCGCTCGCCCTCTGGCGCCTCCGCCGCGTCCCGGTCGCCGAGGTCATGGCCATCCAGCGCAAGGCCGAGGAGGATGTGCGCGACGAAGAGGACCACCGCGAGTTCATCAGGAGCTGGCGCGCTGCCCTCAGGCCGGGCGGCTTCTACCACAAGCGGCTGCCTGAGCCGCCTGATACGCCCGTCGTCCCGCCGCCTGCCGTCCTCCCGCCCGACAAGGCGCTCGAGACCATCTCCCGCTACGAGGCCCACCTCAACCGCCAGCTCGTGAAGTCCCTCCACGAGCTCCAGGCCCTCCAGGACCGTCGCAACGGCCGCCCCGCCCCGCTCGCCCGCCTCGACGTCGACATCTCCTCCGGCGATGCTGGTCGCGTCGCCCCAGGCGCCGCAGTCATCGCCGCCGAACCTGTCGATCTCTCACGCGGCCACGAAAACCGGGGAAACAAGCCGGCTGACCGCACCGCGCTTCTGCCGCCGCCGCCTGAAAACGCGAAAAGTGACGAAACAGAATCCGCCGCTCGATCGCGCATCCAGGTCGCCCCGGCCGATCGCGGGAAAACTGAGGAAACAACCACGTGCCCGCCCGGCCCCCTGCCGCCGCCCTGGCGCCCGCCGGATCAGAAAACTGAGGAAACAAGGCCGCCATTCGCCGGCGCGACACAACCCGCGCTCGACGAAAACCGAAAAAGCGAGGAAACAAGCCGCACCGACAACGCCAACGCCCGGACACCTGACGGCGCGGCTGAGAGTTGAAGGCTGACGGCTGAGAGTCAAATGGTGGGCGATACTGGACTCGAACCAGTGACCTCCACGATGTCAACGTGGCGCTCTAACCAGCTGAGCTAACCGCCCACTCGTGAGGCTCCTGATCGTATCCAGCGCGCAGAGCCGAAGTCAACGCAGCTGACCGCTGATGGCTGAGCGCTGACCGCTACTTCCCCGCCAGCCGCGCGACGATCGGCGCCACCTGCTCGAAGACGTCGCCGGAGAAGACGACGTACGAGAACCCGTACTCGGCGCGCCGCCGCTCCAGCTCGTCCACGATCGCGCCGGCGCTGCCGATGAGCGCGTGCGGGCTCCGCGGCAGCTCGTCCGGCGTCGTGCCGAAGCCCGCGGCCATCCGCTCGGCGATCTTCGACGTGTCCTCCGCCACGACCGTGGCGAAGATCGTCACGTTCAGCTCGAGCTCGTCGAAGCGCGCGCCCGCCGCCTCGCGGATCCAGGCGATCTTCTCCTTCGTCGCCTCGGCCGTGCCGGTCATCATCGTCTTCGGGTTCACGGCGCCCTCGCTCAGGTTGAAGTTCACGCCGACGATGTCCGCCTCGCGCGCGGCGAACCGGAGCACACGCTTGCCGCCGCCGCCGATGAGGATCGGCGGGTGCGGCTGCTGCAGCGGCTTCGGCGCCCCTCTCGCGTTCGCGATCGTGTAGTGCTTGCCGCTGAACGTCACCGGCTCGTCGCCCCACAGCCCCTTGATGATGCGTACGGCCTCCTGCAGCCGCGTCACGCGCACGCCCGGCTCGTCGTACGGAATGCCGGACTGGTCGTAGTCGGTCTTCATCCACCCCGCGCCGATGCCCAGCTCGACGCGCCCGCCCGAGAGCACGTCCATCGTCGCGGTCTCGCGCGCGAGCACGAGCGGATGGCGGAAGTCGTTGTCGAGCACGAGGCCCGCCACGCGCAGCGTCGTCGTGGCGGCGGCCGCGCACATCAGCGCCGGGATGGGCGAGAGCTGCTCCGTGAAGTGATCGGGCATGAACAGCGTCGAGAATCCCAGGTCCTCGATCTTGCGCGCCTTCTCCTCCCACGCCTCGCGCGATCGGGCGTTCGACGTCTGGATGCCGAAACGGAACGGGTGTGGCATGGAATGATCCTTCCCTCAGCAGCTGCAATGGGAAGGATCATAGGTGATGCCGGGCGTATGGGCAGCCCGCGGACAGCGTCGCCGCGCGCCTACTCGATCAGCCGCGTGAAGATGAGCGCGGCGTCTGGGTCGTAGACGCCGGCGAGGCCGTTGGCCGTCAGCTCGGCGTTCGCGAAGCGGCCCTTGATCTCGCAGGAGTTGCCCTGGCACTTGCCGCCGTCGTAGCCCTCGAGGAAGAGCAGCGCGAACTCCGTGATCGTCCCCGGGTCCGACGCGCCGCTGCCGAACTCGTCCACCACCGGGATGATGATCACGCGCCGGCTGCAGATGTCCGTGTTCGACGTGCACTTGCCGGGCCCGTCGAGCCACGGGTTGCAGTCCTCGGCCAGCCGGTACTTGCCGCCGGCGTCCGGCGCGCCGAACACCTCCTCGAAGGTGTCGCACTCCGCTGACGTGTGGCTGATGCGGAAGTCGACCGCGGCGCGCGTCGGGCCGATGACGTCGCCGGTCTGGGGCGTGCACTCCGGCCCGTCGCACGTCGGCGAGGTCTCGGCGCAGCTGTCGCCCGGGCAGTCTTCGGTGGTGCAGCCGTCCGTTGTGTCCGCGCAAGCCAGCTCGGTGCTGCCGTATCGCACCGACTCCTCGTAGGTCTTCGAGCCGGGACCGTCGATGCGGATCGCCCCGAAGTTGCCGGTGTCGACGCCCGTGGCGTCGTACTTCATCGTCACGAGCTCGCCCGGCACGACCGAGTTGCGCGTCTCGTCCGTGATCGACCAGGGCACGATGCCTGCCCCGCCGCCATACGACACCTTCACCGCCGCCGCCGACGCGCCGATGCCGCGCGAGTCGACGCCGAGCACCTTCATGAACGCGAAGCGGTGCGAGCTGTCGATGCGCACGTGCACCTTTGGCGCGGGCGCTCCGGTGGTGATCGTCAGGGTCATGTCGTCGATGTCGACGTCGTTCTTCACCGCCCACTCCTCGGCGACGGCCTGCGCGGCGGCCTGGTTGGGCAGCTCGTGCGACGCCGCGAGCGCGATGCTATCCGCCGCGTTCTGCAGCGAACGCCGGTGCCCGGCGTATGTGGCCACGTCGATCGCGAGCCCGGTCATGCCCAGCAGCACGGGCAGCATGCCCGCGACGATGATCAGGACCTGTCCGCCCTCTTCGGCGGCCTTGCATAGGCTGAGCAACCTCTTCATCTCACCACTCCATGCGCGTCGGATTCGTGCGATTCGTCGCATCGTTCATCGTGCAGTGCGCCCGGAGCGGAGTCTGGTGCGTGTGGACGCGGGATGCGGCTGCGTGCCGGCGGGTGCCGCCGTACGGGCCGATGGGCTGCTGCGGGCGCAGCTTGCACATCTCCTGCAAGGGGTAACGGCGCGGCCTGACGGCCATTACAGGCCGATGCCCGGGCTGGGCCGGCTCAACCCGCTCGGGAGCGCCAGACGGGTGGATGGCGCCCGCTGCTTGTCAAGTTCGCGTATCGTGCGCGGATCTGCGCGTTATTCGTCGCCGTTCGCGCCCACGCTGAAGTAGGTGGCGTCCGGGTGGTGGAAGACGAGCGCCGAGACGCTCGCCTCCGGCTCCATCATGAAGCCTTCCGTCAGCTCGACGCCGATGTCCTCGGGCCGGATGAGCGAGAACAGCGTCGCCTGCGACTCCAGGTCCGGGCACGCCGGGTAGCCGAAGGAGTAGCGCTTGCCGCGGTAGTGCGCCTGGAAGAGATCCTTGCGCGTCGTGCCCTCCGGGTCCGGGAAACCCCACATCCCGCGCAGCCGGGCGTGGATCCACTCGGCGGCCGCCTCCGCTGTCTCGAGCGCCAGCGCCTGCAGCGCGTAGGAGCGCAGGTACTCGCCGTGCGCCTTCGCGCTCTCCGCCAGCTCGCGGATGCCGCCGCCCGCCGTCGTCACGAAGATGGCGATGTGGTCGCGGCGGGTGATGCGGCCCTGCTCGTCGCGCTTGGGCGGCAGCACGAGGTCGGGCAGCGCGAGGCCGTCCGGCCTGGGCTGCCGCGGGAACGCGAACGTCGCGATCGGCCGGCTACGGTCGTCGCCGCCGAAGACGTGCAGGCGGTTGCCATCGGGCTCCGCCTCGAAGTACTGCCAGACGGCGCGCACCTGCATCGCGCCGGCGCGGCACTCCGCTTTCACCGCCTCGATCTTCTGCTCCAGCTCGACCGCCTTCGCGTCGCCCCGCTCGAGCATCTCTGCGAAGCGCCCGCGGAAGCCGAGATGCCGCCCGTAGAGCATCTGCGGGTTCACGTAGCTCCAGATGTCGTCGAGGCCCACGCTCTCGCGCCGCGGCACGCGCGCGCCCGGCGTCGGCCACTCCACGACAACCGGCTCACCGGCGATGGCCACGGTGTGCCGCTCGACGTCGGGCACCGGCGGGATCGGGATGTCGACGGAGATGCGCGAGCTGCGCCGCTCGCCCGCGTCGATCCTTTCCTCGCGCTCGGTGCGCGCGCGTTCACCGCCCGCTTTCTCCATCAGCTCCGCCTCGAGCTGCGCGCGCGCTTCCGGGTCCATCAGCTTGTTCAGCGTGTCGAGCCCGTTCATCGCGTCGTTGCAGTAGACGACGGTACCCTCGTACTGCGGCTGGATCTTCGTGCGCGTGAAGCGATCAGAGAGCGCGGCGCCGCCGACGAGCAGCGGCAGGTCGACGCCGGCGTCCTTGAGGTCGCTCGCCGTCACGACCATCTGCTGCGCCGACTTCACCAGCAGCCCCGAGAGGCCGATGGCGTCGGGGTTGTGCGCGTGCGCCGCCTCGATGAGCTGCTCCGGCGGCACCTTGATCCCGAGGTTGATCACCTCGTAGCCGTTGTTCGAGAGGATGATGTCGACCAGGTTCTTGCCGATGTCGTGCACGTCGCCCTTCACCGTCGCGAGGACCACACGCCCGCGCGTCGATGACGCCGACTTCTCCATGTACTGCTCGAGGTGGGACACGGCGGCCTTCATCGCCTCGGCGCTCTGCAGCACCTCCGCGACGATCAGCTCGTTGTTGTTGAACAGCCGGCCGACCTCGTCCATCCCCTTCATCAGCGGCCCGTTGATGATGTCGAGCGGTTCCGCCTCCTGGCGCTTCCGCTCCAGGTCCTCGATCAGCCCGTCGCGCGTGCCCTCGATGATGTAGTTGGCCAGCCGCTCGTCCAGGGGCAGCTGGTCGAACTGCTTCTTCGCGCGGGCCTTCTTGCCGCGGAGGTGCGCCGCGAACGCCGCGATCGGGTCTTCGCCGCGGTTCCACAGCAGGTCCTCCGCCAGCCGCCGCTCCTCCTCGGGGATCGATGCGTACCGCTCCAGCTTCTCGCTGTTCACGATCGCCAGGTCGAGCCCCGCCTTCGTGCAGTGATAGAGGAAGACCGAATTGAGCACCTCACGGCCGGCGTCCGGCAGCCCGAACGAGACGTTGCTGATGCCCAGCACCGTCTTCGAGTACGGCAACGCCTCCTTGATCATGCGCACGCCCTCGATCGTCTCGACGGCGCTGCCGGCGTAGTTCTCGTCGCCGGTCGCGCAGGGGAACACGAGCGGGTCGAAGATGATGTCCTCGGGCCGGATGCTGTACTCTTCCGTCAGGAGCTTGTACGACCGCAGGGCGATCTGCAGCTTGCGCTCGCGCGTGATCGCCTGCGCCTGCTCCTTGTCCTCGTCGATGCAGCCGACGACGAGCGCGGCGCCGTACTTGCGCGCGAGCGGCGTCACCTTCTCGAACTTGTCGAGGCCGTCCTCCAGGTTGATCGAGTTGATGATCGACTTGCCCTGGCAGTACGTGAGTGACCGCTCGATCGCCCGCGGGTCCGTTGTGTCGATCATGATCGGCACGCGCACCTTGCGGATCAGCTTCTCGTAGAAGCGGTCGATGTCGTACAGCTCGTCGCGGTCGGCGTTCTGCAGGTTCACGTCGATGATCTGCGCGCCGCCCTTTACCTGCTTCCGCGCGATCTCGCTCGCCTCTTCGTACTTCTCCTCGCTGATCAGCCGCTTGAACTTGCGCGACCCGACCTCGTTCGTCCGCTCGCCGATGATCAGCGGGCGGTCGTCCTCGTCGGCCTCGACGAAGTCCACGCCCGAGAAGAACGTGCGGTGCTGGCGCTTCGGCGCGCGCGGCTTCTTCCCGTTCGCCATCTGCGCGAACGCGCGCGCGTGCTCGAACGTCGTGCCGCAGCACCCGCCGAGGATGTTCAGCCAGCCGTTGTCGGCGAACCGCTCGAGCACGCTCGCCATCTGCTGCGGCGTCTCGGCGTAGTTACCCTCTTCGTCGGGCAGCCCGGCGTTCGGCCAGACGGACGTCAGGAACTCCGTCATGCCGGCCAGCGTCCGCATGTGGTCGGTCATGAACTCCGGGCCGGTCGAGCAGTTGAGCCCGATCGACAGCAGGTCCGCGTGCATGAGCGACGCGGCGAGCGCATCGACGGCCTGGCCTGCGAGCATCGTCCCCGTCAGCTCGATCGTCGCCGAGACCATCACCGGCAGGCGGAAGCCCGCCTCGGCGAAGACCCGCTCGATGCCGATGAGCGCCGCCTTGATCGTGCGCGTGTCGTTCTGCGTCTCCAGCACGAGCAGGTCGGCCCCGCCTGCGACGAGCCCGTTCGCCCAGCCGTAGTAGACCTGGGACATCTCGTCGAACGTGATGCCGCCGGTGACCGTGAGCGACTTCGTCGTGGGGCCCATGTTGCCCGCCACCCAGCGCGGCCGTCCCGGCGTGCTCAGTTCGGCGGCGACGCGCCGCGACAGCTCCGCCGCCGCCTTGTTGATCTCGAACGTGCGGTCCTCGAGCCCGTACTCGGCGAGGACGATCGAGCCGCCGCCGAAGGTGTTGGTGCTGATGATGTCCGCGCCCGCCTCCAGGTAGCCGCGGTGGGCATCGGCGATGACGTCCGGGCGCGTGATCACGAGCTGCTCGGGGCAGCCCTCGTACTGGGCGCCGCCGTAGTCCTCGGCCGTGAGGTTGCGGCCGTGGACGTACGTACCGTATGGCCCGCCCATGACGAGGATGCGCTCTCGAAGCGCCTCATGCAGCAGCTTGATGCGGTCGTCGCGATTGCTCATCGGACTAGCATGGTAACAGAGCGTCCGAGGCGCCCCGACGCGCTTACGCGCCTACCAGTCCGGCACGTTTTCCCGCAGGTCGGGCGTCGAGGTGAGCTTGCGGACGTTCGCCCCGTCGGCGTCCATCAGGTAGAGGTCGAAGTTGCCGTCGCGGTTCGAGAGGAAGACAAACTGCTCGTCGTCTGGCGAGGGGTTGGCGTAGTCGTCGCGGCCCGGGCTGTCGGTGAGCCGCACGTCGTCCGCGCCCGTCGTGTCGTCGGAGTCGAGGTCGTGGCGGAAGACGTCCGGCTCCTCATTCGGGCTCACGGGCGAGCGCGCGTACGTCATGTACTCGCCGTCGTGCGTGAAGTGCGGGCAGACGTCCGGCGACGGGGTCGAGATGCGCACGCGTACCTCCCGGGTCTGGGGGTCGACCGAGAGGATGTCGATGCTCTGGCTGTCGTCGGTGATCGCCGCGAAGTAGATGAGCGCGCCATCGCGCGTCCACGCCGGAAACTCGATGAAGTCGTACGGCCCGGCGATGAGCTCCTCCCCCGAGCCGTCCGGCGCGATGATGCCGAGCCAGTACTGCGAGTCCTTGTTCACGACCACCGCGATCCGCTCGCCGTCGGGCGAGAACTTGGGGCTGCGCTCGGCCTGGTCCGGCGTCGACGTGACGCGCTGCACGTCGCGGCCGTCGGGCAGCATCGTGTAGATGTCAGTCATGTTCCGCTCCTGCCCGCGGTCGGAGATGAACATGATGCGCTCGCGGCCGGGCGTCCATGCCGGCTGCCCGTCGTAGCCTTCGGCGTCGGTGAGCTGTCGCGTCTCGAACGTCTCCGGGTCGACGACGAACACGTTTGTCACCTGCACGCCGCCGGCGATGCCGCTCGCCTCGTAGACGATCTCCGCGACCTCATCCTCGCCGTCATCGCCACATGCGGCGAGTACCAGGCAGGCAAGGGCGGCCATCAGCAGCAGCAGGGCGCTCGGGCGGGGCAGCATCGTCACATCCGGTCGGGCGCCGACATGCCCATCAGCGTCAGCGCACGCGCCAGCGTCACGCGCGCCGCCGCGCACAGCTTGAGCCGCGCCTTCGAGACCGGCAGGTCGTCGTCGTTGATGACGCGGCATTCGGTGTAGAACTGGTGGAATGACGTCGCCAGATCCTGCGCGTAGTGCGGCAGGTGGTGCGGCTCATACGTGGTCGCCATCAGGTGCACCAGCTCGGGCAGCTGCAGCATCCTGCGGATCAGCTCGAGCTCCGTCGGATGCCCGAGCAGTGATACGTCGCCGTCGTCGAAGGTAATCCGGCGCTCAGCGGCGTTCATGAGGATGCCGGCGATGCGCGCGTGCGCGTACTGCACGTAGTACACCGGGTTCTCCGCAGACTGGCGCTTCGCCAGCTCAAGGTCGAACTCCATCTGGCTGTCCGCCGAGCGGGCAAGGAAGAAGAAGCGCGCCGCGTCTGCGCCGACCTCGTCGATCACGTCGCGGATGAGCACGATGTTGCCGGCGCGCTTCGAGAGCCGCACGAGCTCGTCCCCGCGGCGGAAGTGCACAAGCTGATAAATGAGGATGTGCAGGCGTTCCGGGTCGATGCCGAGCGCCACCGCCGCCGCCTTCATGCGCGAGACGTGACCCTGGTGGTCGGCGCCCCAGACGTCGATCACCTTGTCGAACTTGCGCATGAAGAACTTGTCGTAGTGATAGGCGATGTCCGACGCGAAGTACGTCGGGCGGCCACTGCTGCGGATGACGACGTTGTCCTTGTCCTCGCCCAGCTCGGTGGACGCGAACCAGAGTGCGCCCTCCCGCTCGACCAGGTAGCCCTTGTCGCGCAGCTCCTTCAGCGCCGTCTCGTACACCTTGCCGTTCTCGTAGAGCGAGCGCTCGCGGAACCAGTTGTCGTACGTCACGCCGAGGCGCTCAAGGTCGTGCCGGATGCCCTCGACGATGATGTCGACACCGCGCAGCACCATCTCGTCGGGCGGCTCCGCGGCTTCGACGAAGCGGTCGCCCATCTCGTCCTTGATGCGCTTGGCGATGTCGACCATGTACTCGCCGGGATAGCCGTCGGCGGGGATCTCGACGTTGCGGCCGAAGAGCTGCTGGTAGCGGGCGAGCAGGGTGCGCCCGAACACCTCCGTCTGCGTGCCGCCGTCATTCACCAGGTACTCGCGCTGCACGTCGAAGCCGGCGGCGTCGAGCACCGACGCCAGCACACTGCCGATGGCGGCGCCGCGCCCGTTGCCGGCCGTGAGAGGGCCGGTCGGGTTGGCGCTGACGAACTCGACCTGCACACGCTCGCCGTTGCCGAGCGCGACGTTCCCAAAGGCTGGACCGGCGGCGATGATGTGCTCGACCTGCTGCCGCAGCCAGGCATCGGAGAGGCGGAAGTTGATGAAGCCGGGCGCCGCGACGGTCCAGTCCTGGAGCGCCGGCAGCGCCTCGAAGCGCGCGGCGATCTTGTTGCCGATCTCGACGGGGTTAGCGCGCGCCGCCCGCACGAGCCGTAGCGGCAGGTTCGTGGCGTAGTCGCCGTGCTCGGGCCGCGCCGGCCGCTCGATGACGACCTCGGGCAGCACGACCTGCGGGAGCTCGCCAGCGTCCATTGCCGCCCGCGCCGCCGCCTCGACCATTCGTGCCAGGTCGTCGCGAATCATCGTCCGTCAAATGGAAAGGCGCGCTGCTCGATCAACCCGAGGACGTCGTCCACGGCGGCGCGCGCCCGCTCAATAACCTCGGCAGGGTAGCGCATGCGTTCGCTGTGGTCGAGGAACTCGTCCTCGTCGAGCACGCGGGGCGCCTCGTCCGTATACCAGCTCACGTCGAGGTCGAGGTCGGTGCAGGCGAAGGTCTCGCCATCGAACACGCACGGGGTGGCGATGTTGACGTAGTACCACGTCCGGCCATCCCGCGGGCACCGCGACACGTTGTACCAGCGATCCTCGAACAGGTAGATGTTCCCGCCAAACCGCGCCGGCACCGGCGATGGATCGTCCGCCGGATCCGGCGTGCGGGTGATCGGGTCGTACGCGGCGAACGTCAGCAGGTAGAGCGGCCCTTTGCGCAGCACGAAGCGCGCCGGCCACCGGCGGTGGTACGACCCGTCGTACTTGCTGATGTGGATCGCCGTCGCTCGCCCAATGAGGTCATCCATCTGCGCTGAGCGTGGACGGTGCCGGACGCTGACGCAAGAAAATGAGAGGGCTCCGTCCGGAGCCCTCTCGTCTCGATGCCAGCTGGCTACTCCGCGATTGTGCCTTCCTGGCCTTCGCCGAATCCCTGCGCCGCCACCTGCTGCTTGTAGAGGTCACCGTTCAGGTACGCGAACGCGCCGTCCGGGTTGTCGAAGCCGTCGGCGACCCACACGTGCATCATCCAGCGCAGGTCGGCGGTGAAGCGGCCGCCCTTGGCGTCGCACGACTCGCGCGTCTCGCCCTCGCTGGCGTCCTCCGTGCCGACGAGGCAGAGGCCGAGGTGGGCGTGCCAGAGGTCGAGGTCGCTCGCGAAACCTTCGGGCTGCACCTCGCGCGTCAGCCCCGGCTCGCCGACGCCCGGCAGCAGCAGGAACCAGACGCCGACGAGCTTCGGCGGGCCGTCATCGACCTTGCTGAACAGCAGCCCTTCCGGCTGCAACGGGTCGAACTTGCCGTCGCGCACGTAGTTGAAGTTGAGGAAGTGCATCCCCATGAAGGGCACGTCGCTCGTCGTGTTCACGTAGCCAGCGGCGTTCGCGTCCTCGACCGTCTTGTATCGCTCGGCCACGCTGCGCACAGCCATGATCTGCTCGCGCAGGAGTGGCAGGTCTTCCGCCTTCACGGTGCCTTCGGGGAAGAGCGGCAGCAGCTCCGCGTCGCTCAGCGCCGTCCACTGCGCGAAGGTGGGCTGCTTGCCGTGGTCGTGGCGGCCGTCGGGGTGCCCGCTCGCGCCCTGCGTGAGCGCCCCGCGCACGGTCGAAGGGTCGACGTCGTCGCCGATCAGCCCTTCTTCGTCGAGCGCGTCGGCGATGCCGGCTTCACCCACCGCGTCGTCATGGTCGTGGTCGCCGGCGGCGACGGAGCTGTCGCCGTGATCGCTGTGGCCGACGGTGGCGCCCGTCGCGCCGATGTACGTGATCGACGAGATGCCCACCGCCGCGACGGCCACCCAGGCCGCCGTTACGGGCACCATGCGCCGGACCGCGCTCTGCGCCGAGTCGACGCCGCGGAGCGCTGTCGCGCTGAAGCCGATGAGCGCGGCCAGCGAGGTGATCAGCAGACCGATGCCGGCGACCAAGTGGCCCGGGTTGCCGAGGCTGAGCAGCGACTCCTCCTCCGCGCCGTTGTCGTGCCGCCACGCGTCGATGCCGAGGCCGACGAACACGACGAGCATGCCGGCGATCGCCAGCGCAAACCAGGTCGATGCCTGCGCGAGCCAGCTCGCGCCGACTTCCCGCGCGCCGCGATCGCCGCTGCGCTCGGCGGATCCGTACCTGTCGAGTGTTGACATCTGCCTGTTCTCCCTAGCGGCCCTGCTTGCTCTGCGCCCCCGCGTCCCGCTTCCCGGACGGCGCCAGGTACGCGACGAGCATATCCGCGCACGCGTCGCGGTACTTGTCCGCGTCCTTCCCGTCCGACACGACGAACGCCTGGTACACGGCGATACTCACCGCGCCGCTCACCAGGTTCGCCATCACGACCGGGTCGCCGTCACGCACTGTGCCGTCACGCATGCCGCGCTGCAGCGCGCGCGCGAGCGGCTTGTTGCGGTCCGCTTCCGCTTTCCGGATGCGCTTCGCCGCCGCGCTCTCCGGGTCCGTATTGAGTACGACAAGCCGCACGAGATCCCGGTTCTCCGAGCACGCCGCGAAGATGTTGGCGATCTGCAACCGTGTCGTCTCCTCGGGCGTCGAGCCGCGCGGCGCCTCGACAGTCGCCGTCGCGATCACTTCGCCGAGGCGCTCCCGCAGCGCCGCGAAGACGTCGTCCTTCGAGCTGAAGTAGAGGTAGATCGTGCCGAGGGCGATCCCGGCTTCGTCGGCGATGTCGGCGATCGTCGTGCCCCGGAAGCCGTTGCGGGCGAACACGCGCCGCGCCGCGTCGAGGATCTCCTCGCGCCGGGCGGCCCGGGCCAGCTCCGCCTTGTGGGTGCGCTCGGAAAGCGCCGCGTCTGTCACAGCTCCTCCTGGCTGAATGTGGTTCATTGTCCGGCGCGCTCGGGTGGGTGTCAACGCTCGCCCTTCGTGCTCCGGTACATTCGACGCGACGGTTCGTGGGGCGCGGCCGGGATCTGCCTGCTGCTAGAATCGCCGTGCGGGCCCGTAGCTCAGCGGCAGAGCACCCGGCTCATAACCGGTGGCGCGCAGGTTCGAATCCTGCCGGGCCCACCACCTGCGCTCGGCACCCACGCGTGCGTAGGTGCCCGCCCCCCACTCCACGCGCCCCGCGAAAGCGCCGCTCTTCCACTGCCGATACAGAAGCGAGCGAGCCCCGGAACGGTCCCCGTTGGGCCCGCTCGACGCCGTACCCGAGGCGTCCACGCCGGCGAAGGAGGCGCTTGCGATGCTGATTCTGACGCGCAAGGTAGATCAGGGAATCGTGATCTCCGGCAACATCCTCGTGCGCGTGCTCGGTGTCGAGCGGGACCGCGTGAAGATCGGCATCAGCGCACCCGGCGAGGTCACCGTCCTCCGCCAGGAGCTGTGGACCGGCCCCGACAACTTCGACAAGAAGGATGCTCCTGCCGACGGCAGCAACGGCCCGACGGCGGCATCTGCGTAGGCCTTAGCCTGCGAGATCCGACCCGCGGCCGACGAGGAAGAGGCCCGGGCGCGCTGCCTCGCCCGAGGCGTGTCCGCCGCCCGTGATCACCTGCAACTGCGGACGAGACGATCCTGGCTCGACCGGCATGAATGCGCCACCGGCCGCGGCCGACGCCCGCGCAGCCTCCCAGACAGCGGCCGTCGCCGTCAGATCTCGCGCGTTCGCAACGGCCATGTCGCGAGCACGCACGGCGGCGACGAAGCGCTCGGCGACGGCGCGCAGCGGCTCGATGTGCGTGTCGGGCGCGGGATGCTCGGAGATGGTCTCGCGGAACGGATGGCCGCTTACGGGGCCGGCGTGGCGCCCGTGCGCGTGGATCTGCAGCGGCGCGCGCCGGTCGTAGGCATCGAAGACGATCGTGCGGCCGTCGCAGGCCACGATGAGCTCACGCTGAGGCACAGGCTCGATCGCGCTCACCACGATTGTCGCGACGGGGCCGCCCGCGAAGGTCAGCGTAATCATCATCGCGTCCGCGTGGCCTGACTCGTCGTCGACGCGGGGCGACACGGCGCTCACCTCGCGGGGCGCGCCGCCCATCACGCCGAGCACGCAGGCGATGTCGCTGAACGCGACGTCCTGGATCGACGCGTGCTCCTCGCCGGTGCGGACCGAGCGCACGTAGTGCGGCCGCCAGAGCGCCTGCGGCGTCGCCGTCATCCGCCGCACGAACGCGAGGCGCGGGTCGCCGGCGCAGCCATCGTCGAACGTGAGGACGCGCTGACGCCTCCGCGCCATCTCATCGAGCGACACCAGCGCACGCACGGGCAGGGCGACCGGCGCGGCGACGAGCACGTGGCGCCCCGCGAGCAGCGCATGCTTGATCGCAGACGTCAGCTCGCCCACCGGCGGCGCGAACGCGATCGCATCGACATCATCGCGTGCGACGAGCCCGAGGACGTCGCCGTCGGTGCGCTCGTCCGCCCGGACCGTCTCGATGCCCGGGACGCCGCGCAGCGCCCGAGAGAGCGCGTCCGCGGCGGGATGCGCGCCGGCGACGGCGATCGTCGTCGGGGGCGACCCGTCCATCAAGCGGCGTCCTGCAGTTCTTGCGCCAGCACCATGCGCAGGCGGCGGATCGCCCGGTGCCGCAGCTGCGACGCCCGCGACTCGGAGATGCCTAGCGCCTCGCCGATGCTCTTCAGGCTCTGCGATTTCATGTAGTAGAGCCTCACGATCATTCGCTCGCGATCCGGGAGCAGCTCGACGGCCTCTGCGAGCTTCGCGCGCACCATCGTCTCCTCGACGACGGCGTCGGGGTCGACGTTGGGGTCGTCGTCGGCCATCTCCCAGAGCTTCTCGTCGTTGTTGCTGTTGTTCTCGTTCAGGCTCTGAAGCGACACTACGCGCAGGCTGCTGGTGCGCAGCGACGAGAGGAAGTCTTGCGGGTCGATGCCCATCTGCGCCGCCAGTTCGTCGCGTGAGGGCGCGCGTCCCAGCTTCACGTGGAGCGCCGCCGTGGCCTTCTCGAGGTCGCTGCCGAACTTCTGCAGCGAGCGGGGCAATGGGTGCGTCGCCCGCAGCGCATCGAGGATCGAGCCGCGTATGCGGGGTAACGCGTAGGTGGAGAACTTGGCGCCCTTCGTCGGGTCGAACGAGTAGTAGGCCTCGATCAGCCCCTGCACGCCGCAGGACACCATATCCTCGTACTGGAGGATGCCGCCGTGGGCGCTGCCGACGGCGATGCGGTTGACGGCGTGCCGCACGAGCGGCATGTAATCCTTGATGACTTGCGTGAGGTTCGCGTCGGAGAACTTTTCGTCCTCGAGGTCTTGAATCGTCTCAGGGAGATCGTCGTCGCCACCATCCTGAGACCGCCCGGAGATCGGCGAGTCCGGCAATTGTCCCTCCCCAGGTGCAGAACCGCGGCGCCCGCCGCCCGAAACGGTGTTATGACAGTGCGCAGTATTCAGTCGCGGCACGTCCCATCACATGCGGCTGCACCCCACAGCCATGTCGCCGCAGCCCCACTCCATAACGACGGAAACCCTGATGGATCAGCACGACCGGCGGTCGCGATCGGATCGCGGGCAACGCCGGATAGCCCTCGACCGTAGCTCGGGTATAATCGCGCAGGCCTATGCGCGTTCCGCATGACCCCGGCCGGCCACTGGCTGACGGCGAGCGACCGTTCGGCGCCGTCGACCTTCTCCACCTCATCCTCGAAGGCATGCGCCCATCGCTCGGCTTCGACGTCGCCGTCGCCGTGCTGTGCGAGGACGGCCGCCACGTCGCTCCGATCTACGCCGCGGGCACGCTGTCGGGCGGCGCCGTCGAGGGCATCCACGTACAGGCGCTCGCCGCCTTCGTCGAGCTTGCCGGGCCCGACCACGCGACGTGGCCCGCCGATGAGCCCGTGGTCATGAGCCTCAACGGCGCGGATGGCCGCGCGATCGGAGAGCCGGAGACCTACGAGGACGCGCCGCTCGTCGTGGGCGGCGGCGTGGCCGGCATGCTGCGGGTCAGCACGCCGGCGCCGCTCACGCGCGAGCAGCGGGCGCTCTACTTCGCCATGGCGAGCGACGTGTCGAAGGCGATCGAGCGGCTGGACGCGCAGCGCGCCCGGACTCGCCTCGTCCAGGAGCGGCTGCTCCAGTCGGAGAAGATGTCGAGCGTCGGCCAGCTCGTATCGGGCGTGGCCCACGAACTGAACAACCCGCTCACGGGCATCATGGGCTTCGCACAGCTTTTGCTCCTCAAGGATCTCGATGAGGCCTCGCGCCGCCAGGTCGAGACCATCTACTCGGAGGCCGAACGCGCCTCGAAGATCGTCTCCAACCTGCTCACGTTCGCGCGCCGCCGCAGGGCGCAGAAGGAGCCGGCGAACCTCAACACGCTCATCGAGCGGGTTCTCGAGCTGCGCAATTACGACCTGCGCGTCCGCAACGTCGATGTGCAGCTGCGGCTCGACCCGAGCCTGCCGGAGACCATGCTCGACACGAATCAGATCCAGCAGGTGCTGCTCAACATCATCATCAACGCGGAGCAGGCGATGCGCGGAGACGGCGCGGAGGGGCGCCTCACGATCACGACGGCGGCGCAGCATGGAGCGATCGTGGCCTCGTTCACCGACAGCGGGCCAGGGATGAGCTCCGAGACGCTGCGGCGCATCTTCGACCCGTTCTTCACGACGAAGGACGCCGGCGAGGGCACGGGACTCGGTCTGACCATCAGCTACGGCATCATCGAGGACCACGGCGGGCGCATCTGGGCCGAGAGCCAGCCCGGGAGCGGGACGACCTTCTTCATCGAGCTGCCCGTCGTCACGGGCGCGGCGCCCGCGCGCACCGCCGACAACGGCGACGAGCCGGCACGCGCCGGTGTCGAAGGCTGCCGTGTGCTCGTCGTCGACGATGAAGAGAGCATCCAGGAGCTGCTGACGAACGTGCTGCAGATGGACCGCCACCAGGTCGTGCTGGCGCGCAACGGCGCCGAAGCGCTGGACCTCGTGACGAGAGAGCCGTTCGACCTCATCATCACTGACATCAAGATGCCAGTGATGGGCGGCACCGAGCTGTACCAACGGCTCCACGACGACGGCCACCCGCTCGCCCGCCGCCTCATCTTCGTCACGGGCGACACCGTCGCGCCGGAGACACGCACGTTCCTCCAGCGCGTCGCGAACCCGGTGCTCTCGAAGCCGTTCCGCCTCCGCGACGTCCGCGAGACGGTGCAGACCGTCCTCGCCCGCTAACTCGTCGCCCGACCGTCCTCGATCGTCAGAGGTTCTCGCCGTAGGCTGTCCGTCATGCGCACGTGGCAGACCGGCACGACCGAAGTGGCGCGCGGCGTCTTCGCCTATGTGCAGGCGCACGGCGGCCTCTGCGTCGCGAACGCCGGCCTCATCGGCGGGCGCGCGGGCGTGACCGTCATCGACGCGCTGTTCACGCCCGCCATGACGCGCGCTCTCCTGGAGGAGGCATCACGCGTGGGTGGCGGCCGCATCGAGCGGCTGATCAACACGCACCACCACGTCGACCACACGCTCGGCAACGCCGCGTTTCCGCCGGACACGCGCATCGTCGCGCACGCGAAGGCGAAGGCGGAGATGGAGCGCGCAGGGCTGGGCGTGCTGCCGCTCATCGAGCGCATCGCGCCGCACTTCCGTGGCGCGCTCGACGGCGCGCGCGAGCGGCTGCCCGACGCCACGTTCGACGGCGACGCGCTCGAGCTGGAGGCGGACGGCCGACGCGTGCAGCTGCGGCACTACGGCACCGGCCACACGCGCGGCGATGTCGTCGTCTACCTTCCGGAGGAGCGCGTGCTCTTCACCGGCGACCTCGCGTTTTTCTACGTGACGCCGCTCGGACACGAGGGCCATCCGGGCAACTGGATCGCAATCGCTGAGCGGATCATCGACAGCGTCGACGCCGAGACGATCGTGCCGGGTCACGGGCCCGTGGGAGCCGCGAGCGACTGGCGCAAGATGATCGGCTACCTCCGCCTCGTCCGCGACGGCGCGCGCCGCGCGTTCGACGCGGGAGCGCCGGAGGCGGAGGCGGTACGATCGATCGACCTCGGCGAGTACGCAGAGTGGACCGAGGCCGAGCGCATCGCGCCGAACGTCGCGCGCTGTTATCAGGAGTTCCGCGGGGAATTGGACACAATCATCGAGGGGCAGCCGAAGGAGTCGTTATGAACGTCACGTCACGCGAGGTCGAATACGCATCGAACGGCGACCGCGCCACCGGCTATCTGGCGCGGCCGGACGACGGCGCGCCGCATCCGGGCGTGATCGTCATCCAGGAGTGGTGGGGCGTCGACGGCCACATCAAGGACGTCGCCGAGCGCTTCGCCCGCGAGGGCTTCGTGGCGCTCGCGCCCGACCTCTATCACGGGAAGGTCGCGAGCGAGCCGGACGAGGCGCGCAAGCTCGTCATGAGCCTGAACCGCGAGCGCGCCGCGAAAGACCTCAGCGGCGCCGCAGATTACTTGCTCGCGATGGACGAGGTACAGCCGAAGCGCATCGGCTGCATCGGCTTCTGCATGGGCGGCAGCCTCACGCTGACGCTCGCCGCGATGATGCCCGACGTGGTGGCGGCGGGCGCGCCGTTCTACGCGGGTTTCCAGCCGCCGCGCGAGGAGATCGCGAAGATCCAGGCGGAGCTGTTTTGCGCGTTCGGCGCCGATGACCAGGGCATCCCGCTCCACCGCGTGCAGGCGTTCGAGCAGACGCTGCGCGAGACGGGCAAGAACGCCGTCGTCAAGGTGTACGAGGGCGCGCCGCACTCGTTCTTCAACGACACGAAGCCGAGTTACCGACCCGCCGCCGCCACGGACGCCTGGGAGCAGTCGCTCGCGCTCTTCCGCAGGGTGCTGCAGTGACAAACGAGTGGGATGACGACGAAGGGGAGGAGGAAGAGTTCGGGCCGGGCGACGCCGACTACGACCTCTCCGAGCAGCACGGCTACATGTGGGAGCCCGAGCGCGAGTCGTGGCCGGTGCCACGGTGGACGCTGGTCGCCATCTCCGTGCTCGTCATCGCCGCGCTCGTCCTGCCCGCGCTGCTGATCTTCCTGCAGCGGAACTAGTCAGTCTTCGTACCTGCCGGCGAGCAACGAGGCCGCCTCACCAATCATCTCCCACCGCGAGCGCGCGCTGCGCCTCCCGCAGGTTCACGCGTCCGTCGTACAGCGCACGGCCGGTGATCACGCCCTCGATCTCGTAGCGTGACAGCTCGAGGATGTCCTCGACCGAGGTGATCCCGCCGCCGTAGATGAGCGGCGCCGGGTCGCCAGCGGCGAACGTCCGCTCCTCCGCGAGCACCGCGACGAGCGGTGGCACCAGCTCGAAGTCGGGGTGCTCCATCATCCCGTCGCGGCTGATGTCTGTGAAAATGAAATGCCGCACGCCCGTCTGCGCCATGCGCCGGATCAGGTCGTCGGCCCGCAGCTCCGTCGTCTCCGTCCATCCCTGCACCGCGACGATGCCGTTGCGCGCGTCCACGGACACCGCGACGCCATCGCCGTGCGCGGCCACGGCCTGCTCGACGATCGAAGGGTCGCGCGCCGCGACCGTGCCGAGCACCACGCGCTGCGCGCCCGCGCCGAGCCACCGCCCGACCGTCTCGAAGTCGCGCACGCCGCCCGCCACCTGCACCGGCACACCCGCCTCGCGCACGATGCGTTCGATCAGCGCCTGGTTGCGCGGGCCGCCCTCACGCGCGGCGTCGAGGTCGACGACGTGGAGCCGCCGCGCGCCCTGCTCGACCCAGTGCACGGCCATTGCCACCGGATCCTCGGAGAAGACCGTCTCGCGGTCATAGTCGCCCTGCGCGAGGCGCACGCAGCGCCCGCCGCGGATGTCAATCGCGGGGATCACGTCCATGCGCCGATGATAGCGGAGGATCGTCTGCCGGGGGCCTGTGCGCGGACGCTAGTGCTCGTGCGCCTGCATCGTCGCGATGCCCCACCGGTAGCCGAAGGGATCCTCGACCTGGCCGTAGCGGTCGCCCCACTCCTGGTCGGCGACAGGCGCGATGCTGCGAGCACCGGCGGCGAGCGCGCGCTCGTAGACGGCGTCGCAGTCTGGCACGTACATGTGAAAAACCATCGGCGTGCCGCCGAGGGCCTGCGGCGACGGGGCACGGTCGCTCTCGTCGGCGAGGTACACGGTCGCGTCGCCGATCAGGATCGTGGCGTGGTCGACGCGCCCGCCATCGCCTTCGAAGCGCGACAGCTCACGCGCGTCAAAGGCCTTCTTGTAGAAGTCGATGGCCTTCGCGGCTCCGCGCACTGCGAGGTAGGGCGTGAGCGTCGTGACGCCGTGCGGGCGGTATTCCCGTTCCTCCGACATGCGATGGCCTCCGTTCAGGCGAGCGAGAGGAAGTTCGCGTACATGCGCAGCCCCATCTCGCCCGACTTCTCGGGGTGAAATTGCGTCGCCACGATGTTGTCCCGCGCCAGCACCGAGGGGAACGTCACGCCGTACTCCGTCTCGCCGATGACAACGGACGGGTCATCCGGCTCCGGGTAGTAGCTGTGGACGAAGTAGAAATAGCTGCCGTCCGGGATCCCTTCGAAGATCGGGTGGGGCGCCGTCTGGCGCACCTGGTTCCAGCCCATGTGGGGCACCTTGTGGCCGGGAGGTAGCTTCTTCACGCGCCCGGGAATGATGCCCAGGCACTCGTGCTCGCCGCCCTCCTCGCTGACGCTGAGCAGCGCTTGCTGGCCCATGCACACCCCGAAGAACGGCCGGCCGGAGGCGATGTGCTCCCGCACGGGCTCGACCATGCCGCTCTCCCGCAGGTTGCGCATCGTGTCCGCCGCCGCGCCGACGCCGGGCACGATGAGCGCCTCCGCCGAGGCGGCCTCGCGCGGGTCGGAGGTGACGAGCGGCTCCTGGCCGACGTGGGCGACGGCCCGCGCCACGCTCCGCAGGTTCCCGGCCCCGTAGTCGACGATGACGACTTTCCTGCCCATGGGACCTGAGTGTAGCTAACAGCGGCATCCGCCCCCCATCTCGAATCTGGCGCGTACCGGTGACGCGGTATGCTTGACCCCCTGATCGGGGCGCCCGTATGATGCGAACGCAACGCAAACGAAGCAAAACGCGACTGTTTGCGGGGCATGGACGATTACCAACCAGAAAGAGAGGCAACCCATGACCGCCGTCCTCGGCGCCGTCATCGGCGTCGTCATAGGATTGGCGATCGGGGCTCTTCTCGGCTATGCGCTCCGGCGCAGCGCCACCAGGGACCAGGAGCTTGAGGCACAGCGTCAGGCCGACCAGCTCCTGGCGGAAGCACAGGCAAAGGAAAAGGAGATCCTCCTCGGTGCGAAAGAGGAGGCAATTCGAGTCCGAGCTCAGGCGGAGGAAGAACTCAAGTCACGCCGTGACGAAGTGCTCCGGCTTGAGCAGCGTGTTGCTAACAGAGAAGAGAACCTCGATCGCAAGCTAGATGCGCTCGAGCGGCGTGAGGCCGCATTCACCGAACGCGAACGCCAGCAGGAAGAGACGCGCGCGGAGCTCGAGGAGCTGCGCAAGGCCAAGATCGCCGAAGTCGAGCGTGTCTCCGGCATGACCAGCAGCGAGGCGCGGGACCTCCTCCTGAAGGAGCTTGAGCAGGAGATCCGCGAGGACGCCAACCGTCTCGTCCGCAGCATCGAGGCGGAGGCCCGCGAAGAGGCGGATGCACGCGCCCGCCGCATCCTCGCCACCTCCATGCAGCGGCTGATCGCCGACGTCGTCACGGAGACGACCGTTTCGGTGGTGCCGATCCCCAGCGACGACATGAAGGGCCGCATCATCGGCCGCGAGGGCCGCAACATCCGCGCGCTCGAGACGGCCACCGGCGTCGACCTGATCATCGACGACACGCCGGACGCGGTGACACTCTCCGCGTTCGACCCGGTCCGGCGCGAGACCGCCCGGGTCGCCCTTACGAAGCTCGTGCTCGACGGCCGCATCCACCCGACGCGCATCGAGGAGGTTGTCGAGAAGGCGCGCCACGAGGTGGAGGCCAGCATCAAGACCGCCGGCGAGCAGGCCGCTATCGAGGCGGGCTGCCCGGGCCTCCACCCGGAGATCCTGCGGACCCTCGGCAAGCTCAAGTACCGCACGTCGTACGGGCAGAACCAGCTCAAGCACGCCGTCGAGTCGGCCTTCATCGCCGCCATGATCGCGGAGGAGATCGGGGCCGACGTCAACGTCGCGCGCCGCGGAGCGCTGCTGCACGACCTCGGCAAGGCGATCGACCACGAGGTCGAGGGCACGCACGCCATGCTCGGCGGCGAGCTGGCGAGGCGCTACAACGTCAGCCCGGCCGTCGTGCACTGCATCGAGGCGCACCACGAGGAGATCGAGGTCGAGACCGTGGAGGCCGTCATCGTCCAGATCGCCGACGCCATCAGCGGCAGCCGCCCGGGCGCCCGCCGGGAGACGCTTGAGCTGTACATCAAGCGCCTCGAGGCGCTCGAGGGGATCGCCAACAGCTTCAAGGGCGTGGAGAAGGCGTTCGCCATCCAGGCGGGCCGCGAGATCCGCATCCTTGTCAAGCCTGAGGAGATCGACGACCTCGAATCCATGCGCCTTGCCCGCGATGTGAGCAAGAAGATCGAGGAGTCGATGGAGTATCCGGGCCAGATCAAGGTCACGGTCGTGCGCGAGACGCGGGCGACGGAGTACGCCCGCTAGCGCGAGTACGCCCGCTAGCGCGGGTACGCCCGCTAGCGCGGGTACGCCCGCTGACCGGCGGTATCGACCGGGTAGCATGTGACAGGGGCGCGCTTCCGGCGCGCCTCTTGTTTGACGGAGCTTCATGTGCGCGTGCTTGTGATCGGCGACATCGTGGGCAAGCCGGGGCGCAGGTGCGTCGCGGCGCTGCTACCATCGCTCCGGCGCGAGCTGATGCTCGACGTCGTCGTCGCCAACGGCGAGAACGCGGCGGCCGGCCGCGGCCTCACGATCGCCACGGCGAAGGAGCTCTTCGAGGCGGGCGTCGACGTCATCACGTCCGGGAATCACATCTGGGACCAGAAGGACATCATCCCCTACCTCGATGGCGAGGCGCCGGTGCTCCGGCCGGCCAACTACCCGAAGGACGCGCCCGGCCGGGGCCTCACGCGGTTCGGCGCGCTGACGGTGATCAACCTGATGGGCCGCACGTTCATGTACGAGATCGACGATCCCTTCCGCGCCGCCGACGCGCTTCTCGAGGGGGTGGCGCCGGGCTCGGCCGTCGTCGTCGACATGCACGGCGAGGCCACGAGCGAGAAGGTGGCGATGGGCTGGTACCTCGATGGGCGCGTCTCCGCCGTCGTGGGCACGCATACGCACGTCCCGACGGCCGACCAGCGCCTGTTGCCGAAGGGCACGGCGTTCGTCTGCGACGTCGGTATGTGCGGCCCGAAGGACTCGATCATCGGTGTCGAAGCCGAGGGCGTAATCCGAAAGTTCCTGACGGGGCTGCCGACGCGATTCGTCGTCGCCGAGAAGTCGAAATCGGTACAGTTCAATTCCGTGCTTGTCGACATCGACGAGGCGACAGGCAAAGCGCGCAGCATCGAGCGAGTGGACAGGGAGTGGATACGCGATGGTGAGCAGGGGTGACTTTCACACACACAGCACCGCCTCCGACGGGCGCCTGACGCCGACCGAGCTGGTCGACCTCGTCGCCAGTCAGGGCGTGGTCTACCACGCGCTCACCGACCACGACTCCACCGAGGGCATCGCCGAGGCGCGACGCGCCGCGGCGAAGCACACCGGCTACACGCTAGTCCCGGGCGTCGAGATGGGCACCGACATCGAGGGCGCGGAGGTGCACATGCTCGGCCTCTTCCTCTTCCCGGAGGACGGCGAGCTTCAGGCGCGCCTCAAGAAGCTGCGCGACGGACGCGTCGGCCGCGGCTACGGCATCGTCGAGAAGCTTCGGGGGATGGGCATCATGATCGAGTGGGAGCGCGTCCGCGCGATCGCGGGTGACGCCGCCGTCGGGCGCCCGCACGTCGCGCAGGCGCTGCTCGAGAAAGGCTACGTGAAGACGATCCCGGAGGCGTTCGACCGCTGGATCGGCCGCAACGGCCCGGCTTACGTCGAGCGCGAGAAGATGACGCCGTCCGAGGCCGTGGAGTTCATCGTCGAGCGCGGTGGCATCGCTTGCCTCGCGCACCCGCACGACCTGCTCGACCTGGACAGGCTGCTCGCCGAGCTGAAGGCCGCCGGCATGGCCGCGATGGAGGTCTACTACAAGGACTACCAGCCCGACACGGTCGAGCGCCTCCGCCGCGCCGCCGAGCGGTTCGACCTTCTTCCGCTTGGCGGTAGCGACTACCACGGCATCTTCGGACCCGACGAGCCGCTGCCCGGCCACATGTACAGCCCGCTGCCCGACTCCTCGATCGAGCGGCTGCTGGCGCTGGCTTCCGAGCTGCCGAACCGCGAGCTGGTGCCGTAGCCGATCGATTGCCGCTTGTTAAGCTGAATGAGAGGGAGCTGAAGGGCCGGCGAGCCCCTTCGTCATGTCCGCGAACATCCATGCAGTGCGCAACTCATCCTGACGTCGAAACGGACCTCGGCTGCAGCCGGTGCGGCAAGCCCATCTGCCCGCGCTGCCTGGTGCACACGCCGGTTGGCGCGCGCTGTCGCGACTGCGCCAACGTCCGCCGCATTCCCACGTACAACCTCGGGGGCGAGACGTTCGCCCGCGCTGCCATGGGCGCGCTCGTCGCCGGCATCGGCATCGGCGTCATCTGGGGCATCTTCAACCCGCTGACGGGCTTCTTCTTCGGCATCATCGCCGGGCTCGCCATCGGCTTCGGTGTCGGCGAGGGTGTCTCGCTCGCGACCAACCGCAAGGCGGGCCCGCCGCTGCAGGCGATCGCCATCGCGGGCGTCGGGCTCGCATACGTGATCCGCGTCGCCTTCCTCTTCACGATCGGCGACTGGGTCTTCGATGATCTGAGCGTGGACCTTGCGGGACTGATCGCGCTCGGCATCGCCGCCGCTACGGCGACGGGACGTCTCCGCTAGCGAAGGACGATCGCCAGCACCACGAGCGCGACGACGACGAGCGCCGCGAGGATGAGAATGCGCCGCAACTCGTGCAGCGCGTAGCGCGTGTCGCGTTCGGCGAGCGCGTGCACGTCCAGTTCGCGGCGCTTGCGCACGCCCTGCTGCTGGATCGCGCGGACGCTCGCGGGCACACGCGTGGACGCAGGCGTGGGAGTCATCGCCGCAGCGGCAGCCGTCACGGGGGCAGGCTCGGACTCGGGTGCCAGCGTGTCGGCGAGCAGCGCGGCGCCGTCCTGCGGCTCCTCAGCGGGAGCCTGCTCTTCCTCGACCGGCGCGGGCGCCGGGGCTGTCGCGCCCGCCGGCCGCAAGTAGGTGCGGTCGGTGCGCTTCTTCTTGGCCTGGAGTCGCCCGTCACGGACGAGCGGGCGGTTCTGCTTCGGCAACCTCTACTCCTGTGACGCTCGAGGTGGAGTGGCCGCTCATTATAGCCGCGGCCTCGTGGCCTCACAAAGCCAGAACGCGCCTGGCCCGAGGTCGTGTCAGTACGCTCCCTGCCGTTCGAAGATCGCGCGGGGATTGGCGACCGTCATCGTCTCGATCTGCGCGTCCGTCACGCCCGCCGCGCGCAACGCCGGCACGACGTCATCCGGGATGTGCAGGTAGTGCCAGCGCGGCATCACCTGCTTCGGCACATCCTCCGGGTACCAGTCGATGTAGCACATCGCGTCGTGCGACAGCACCATGCGTTCGGCGTAGCCGCGCTCGCACAGCTCGGCGATCGTCGCGACGCGCCTGTCGGTCGGCAGCATCGAGTCGATGCCAAAGCGGTCCATGCCGATGTACGACCCCGCGCTGATCAGCTTCTCGAGGTAGGCGACGTCTTCGGTGTCGCCGCTGTGCCCGATGACGGCGCGCGACAGGTCGACGCCCTCCTCCTTGAAGATGCGTTGCTGGTCGAGCCCGCGCTCGGTGCCAGCGTGCGTGTGCGTCGAGATCGGCACGCCGGTGCGCCGGTGCGCGCGCGCGACCGCGCGCAACACCATCTCGACGCCCTTCGTCACGCCCTGCTCGTCGGTGGCTACCTTGAGGATGCCGGCCTTGATGTCCGTTCCCTGGATTCCGGCCTCGATGTCGCGCACGAAGAGGTCCGCCATGTGGTCGGCGCCGCGATGCTCGAAGTAGCGGGGCACCTCGTCGTAGGTGTAGAGCCCCGTCGCCACGATCACGTTCACGCCCGACGCGCGCGACACCTCCTGCGCGAGCGTCACGTCCCGGCCCAGGCCCATTACCGTCAGGTCGACGATCGTCGAGACGCCGTGCGCCTTCGCCTCGCGCAGTGCCTCGGTCGCGCGCTGGATTCGCGCTTGACGGTCCCACAGGTGCGGGAAGTTCGCCACGAGCCCTTCGGTAAGCACGTAGATGTGCTCGTGCATGAGGGTAAAGCCGAGGTCTCTGGTGTCGATGGGACCGGTTACCGTGTTGACGGTAGGCATGCGCTCCTCCGTTCGCGTGCGTGCTCGGCGTGATTGTAGGCGCGCGCCGCATCAGCGTCGAGCGGCGGGTATTCCCTGATCGACCGCGGCGCTGCGGCGTGCTATCGTGCCGCGCGGACGCCCGGCGGAAGGCCGGCGGGCGCGGACGCAGACCGCACGGCAGGCATGCAGAAGATCAAGGTCAAGAACCCCGTCGTAGAGCTGGATGGCGACGAGATGACGCGCGTCATCTGGGCGATGATCAAGCAGCAGCTTATCCTGCCGCACCTCGACATCAACCTCGAGTATTACGACCTGAGCATCGAGAACCGCGACGCCACCGATGACCAGGTGACGATTGACGCGGCCAATGCGATCAAGCGGCGCGGCGTCGGCGTTAAGTGCGCGACGATCACGCCCGACGAGGCGCGCGTCAAGGAGTTCAACCTCAAGCAGATGTGGAAGTCGCCGAACGGCACCATACGCAACATCCTCGACGGCACGGTCTTCCGCGAGCCCATCGTCTGCAAGAACGTCCCGCGGCTCGTTCCGTCGTGGACCGACCCGATCGTCATCGCCCGTCACGCGTTCGGCGACCAGTACCGCGCGACGGACTTCGTCGTCCCGGGCGCGGGCGAGCTCACCATCTCGTTCAGGCCGGCGAATGGCGGCGCGCCCGTCGAGCACCGCGTGTTCAATTTCGCGGGCGGCGGCGTCGCGCTCGCCATGTACAACGTCGACGACTCGATCCGGAACTTCGCCCGCGCCTGCTTCACCTACGGACTCCAGCGCCGCTACCCCGTCTACCTCTCGACGAAGAACACGATCCTCAAGGCCTACGACGGCCGCTTCAAGGATCTCTTCCAGGAGGTGTTCGACGCGGAGTACGCGGGCGACTACAAGCAGGCGGAGCTCTGGTACGAACACCGCCTGATCGACGACATGGTCGCGTACGCGCTGAAGTCGAACGGCAACTTCCTCTGGGCGGCGAAGAACTACGACGGCGACGTCCAGTCGGACGCCATCGCGCAGGGCTTCGGCTCGCTCGGCCTCATGACGTCCGTGCTCCTTACGCCCGACGGCAGGACGGTCGAGGCCGAGGCGGCGCACGGCACCGTCACGCGCCACTTCCGGCTGCATCAACAGGGCAAGGAGACGTCGACCAACCCGATCGCGTCGATCTTCGCATGGACGCGCGGGCTCTCCTACCGCGGCAAATTTGACGACACGCCCGACGTCGTGCGCTTCGCCGAGACGCTGGAGCGGGTGTGCGTCGAGACGGTCGAGTCCGGTCAGATGACGAAGGACCTGGCGTTGCTCATCGGCCCGGAGCAGCCGTGGCTGACGACGCAGCAGTTCATGGACGCGCTGGCGCGCAACCTCGAAGCCGCGCTCGCCGCATAGCCGCACCGATGGCCGATAACCTCATCGACCGCTCCTCCTGCGCCGCGCTCGTCATCACCTGCTCGGACTTCCGCTTCAAGTCCGTCGAGCGCGCGTTCCTCGAACAGCACGGCCTGCGCGACGACTACGACCTCATCGCGCGGCCGGGCGCCATCCGTGCGCTCGTGGAACCGAGGTCAGAGGCGGCGCGCACGACGATGGAGGAGGAGATCCGGCTGCTCCTGTCGCTGCACGCGTTCTCCCGCGCGCTCCTCGTCAACCACATGAGCTGTCGGGCCTACGACGACCTCACCGCGGGCGCCGACGAACGCGCGGTGCACCGCGATCACTTGCGTCGCGCCGCCGCAGCGTTCGGCACGCTGTTCCCGGGCGTTGCCGCCGAACCATACCTGATCGAGATCGAAGGGACGACGCTCGTCGTCCGACATGTGTAGCGCCCGCTCGAGGCGGTCGCTGTTCGGTCGGTTGTCGCTGTGGCTACACGCGGTGGCAGGCCACCATGTGACCGCCGCCGACGTCGCGCCACTCGGGGATCACCTGGCGGCACTCCTCGATGGCGATCGGGCAGCGGGTGTGGAACACGCAGCCCGGGGGCGGGCGCAGCGGGCTGGGTACGTCGCCGGTGAGGATGATGCGCTCGCGCTGGCGCTCGACCGACGGGTCGGGCACCGGCACGGCCGAGAGTAGCGCCTTCGTGTACGGGTGCAGCGGGTTCTCATACAGCTCGTTCCGGTCGGCCAGTTCCATCAGCTTGCCGAGGTACATCACCCCGACGCGGTCACTGATGTGCCGCACCACCGAGAGGTCGTGCGCGATGAACAGGTACGTCAGCCCGAACTGCTGCTGCAGGTCCTCAAGCAGGTTGATGATCTGCGCCTGGATCGACACGTCCAGCGCCGATACCGGCTCGTCGGCCACGATGAAGTCCGGCTCCACGGCCAGCGCCCGCGCGATGCCGATACGCTGGCGCTGTCCGCCCGAGAATTCGTGGGGATAGCGATTCGCGTAGTAGGGGTTCAGCCCGACGACGCGCATCAGATCCTGAATGCGCTCCTTGCGCGCGCGGCTGCCACGAGCGAGCCCGTGAATCGTGAGCGGCTCGCCGATGATAGCGCCGACGGACATGCGGGGGTTCAGCGACGCATACGGGTCCTGGAAGATCATCTGCATGCGGCGCCGCATGCGGCGCAGCGCGCCGCCGTTCAGCGTCGTCAGCTCCGTCCCGTCGAAGTTCACGGAACCGGCCGTCGGCTTGTAGAGCTGCAGGATGGCGCGCCCGGTCGTCGACTTCCCGCATCCCGACTCACCCACGAGCCCGAGCGTCTCGCCCCTCTTCACGGAGAAGTCCAGCCCGTCGACCGCTTTCACGTCCGCGATCTTCCGCTGGAAGATGAGTCCGGCGGTCACCGGAAAGTACATCTTCAGGTTCTCGACGTTGATGAGGATGTCGGAGGCGGTACGTACGCTGCCGATGTCTTTCGTTTCGGTCGCCATTCCTGCCTCCTAGCTTGATGCGACAGGCGCCGGGCCGACCGGCGCCGGCGTAGCGCCGTTCGTCGGCGTGTCGATCGTGGGCATGACCCAGCATGCCGCTTCGTGCTTGTTGTCACCCGCCGGCATCAGCGGCGGGTCTTCGGTGAGGCACTTGTCGATCTTGTACGCGCAGCGCGGCGCGAACCTGCAGCCCACGGGCGGGTTGATCAGGTCGGGCGGCGAGCCTTCGATCGGCTGCAGCCGGTCTTTCCGCCCCTGGTCGAGGCGCGGCACCGACTTCAGGAGCCCGATCGTGTACGGATGGCGCGGGTTGGCGTACAGATCCTTCGCCGTGGCCTTCTCGACGATCTTGCCGGCGTACATGACGTTCACGCGGTCGGCGTAGCGCGCCACCACGCCCAGGTTGTGCGTGATGATGACGACGGCGGTCCCGAGCTCCTGGCTCAGCCGCGCCATGATCTCGAGGATCTGCGCCTGGATGGTGACGTCGAGCGCGGTCGTCGGCTCGTCGGCGAGCAGCAGCTTCGGGTTGCAGGACAGCGCCATTGCGATCATCACGCGCTGGCGCATGCCGCCCGAGTACTGGTGCGGGTAGTCGTTCAGCCGCGACGCGGCCTCCGGGATGCCCACCATCTCGAGCAGCTCGGCAGCGCGCTTTCGGGCCGAGCCCGAGTCCATCTTGAGATGCAGCTCCAGCGCCTCCGTCAGCTGCCGGCCGATCGTCAGCACGGGGTTCAGCGACGTCATCGGCTCCTGGAACACCATGGCGATGCGGTTGCCGCGGATGTGGCGGATCTCTTCCTCGTCCAGCTTGAGCAGGTCTTCACCCTCGAAGAGGATCTCGCCCTCGACGATCTTGCCCGGCGGGTTGGGGATGAGACGGAGGATCGAGAGCGCGCTCACGCTCTTGCCGCAGCCCGACTCACCGACGAGCCCGAGCGTCTCGCCCTCTTCGACATCGTACGAGACGCCATCGACGGCGCGCACGATGCCATCTTCGGTGAAGAACTGCGTCTTCAGATTCTTGATCTGGAGCAGCGTGCCCATTCGACCTCCCTCAGGGATGGGCCCTCACGCACCACCCGATACCCTGCGCCGGCTATCCGGCGCTCACGTCCGCACCGATACCGCGCTCAGGCGGCCAACCGCGCGCGTGGCGGTAGCCGGACGTGCGGGGTGCGGCGGCCTGGTGGGGAAGAGGAGACTCGAACTCCTACGCCTTGCGGCACGTGATCCTAAGTCACGCTCGTCTGCCAATTCCGACACTTCCCCGCGGCGCCCAACCGATGAACTCAAATGCTGGAAACAAGGCTCAGGAACGCCGTGCTTTCCTTTATACACCGTTGGGCGGCGAGTCTGCTACCTCTATAGCCGCACTCGCTCGCGCGATCCTAGCCGCGAAGGGAGCCTGTGTAAAGCGCATGGAAGCGCACGGCGCCCGGGATGAGCGCCCAAGCGCGTGCAACGTCAACCCTCGCCTGCTACTGCCGCATGTGCGCGGGCACCTCGTACCGCGAATACACCTCGGCCTTGTTGGGCGGAGGCGTTCCCGGCAGGTGAAGGAAGTTGCGCACCTCACGCACACCCTCGACGTGCGCCGTGTCGCGCACCAGCTTCCGGATCTCGTCCGGATGCTCGAGCTGGCCGCGGAGCGTCACGCAGCCCTGGTAGGCGTCAATGTGGATCTCGCCGGCCTTGAGGCGCTGGTCGCGCAGCACCTCCGACCGCACGCGCGCGACGAGCGTCTCGTCATCGACTGCGGGGTGCCCGTTGAACGGCAGCGCGTCGGCTGCGTGATGCACCACGCCGCGCGCCACGCCGCGAAAGAAGCGCCCGCGCTTCTCGATGCGCTGCGGCATGTTGCGCGTCATCACGTTCTTGAAGTGCACGGCCTTGTCTCGCAGTAGCGCGCGCCGGCGCCGGCCCTGGTGCTGGTCGAAGTAGTACATCCCCAGGATGCCGGCGCCCAACCCAATGGCGAAGATCACCGTGCGCCCGAACACGCCGCCCGTGAACGACATGCGGCGTTGTCTCGTGGCCTCCGGCGTTCGCGATGACGGGGCGCGTCGGGGCAGTCGCTCACGGATGTCGCGGAGCGCCGGCCTGGCCCGCCGCTCGGCCATGCGCCTCATGCCCATTGCGGCGCTGAAGGCACCCGCGCCGATCGCGTTCCACGCGTCCGCAGCGACGTGCCGCGTGGCGCGTCCGGCGCGCACCGGCTGCGCCCGCCAGTACTCGCGCATGGGCACGCGCCGGCCGAGCACGGGCATGCGCGCGGCGATCGCCGCCTGGTCGGGGTGTCGCCGCGTGCCCAGCAGGCGGCGGTAGCGGCTCGAGGGGAGGAGGATCTCGTGCATCAGCGCGCTCCTTTCGGGTTCGGCAGCCAGCGTCTCGATTCTAATCCGACCGCCGTGACAAAGGCGTATCGAGAACGGCAAGAGCGGGTCGAATCAGCGCGAATCGCCGCCATTGCCGCTAACCACGCCACTGAGCAGTATGCGGCGGTGGACGTTGGGGTAGTCGTGTTCGTCGTTATGGTCGTGCTGGTCGCGGGCGTCGCGCAGAGCGTGACAGGCTTCGGCTTCGCGCTCGTCGCCGTGCCGCCCCTTATCGCCGTCCTCGAGCCGGCCGATGCCATTGTGATGATTTCGCTGCTCGCGCTCGTGAACTCGGCGCTCGTCCTGCACCAGACCGCGGCGGCGGTGCCGTGGCGCTCCGTCACGCTTATGTTCGCCTGCAGCGCCGCCGCCATGCCGGCCGGGCTCGTCGTACTGCTCGTGGCGCCCAGCGACGCGCTGCGTATCGCGGTCGGCGTTACGTCGGTGGTCATGGCGGCTGCGCTCGTGTCGGGGTTGCGGATCGGAGGCAACGGCACGACAGGAGGCGTCATCGCCGGGGCGACGTCCGGCGTGCTCCTCACGAGCACGGGCATGAACGGCCCGCCAGTCGTCCTCCACCTGACCGACCAGCAGCTCCCGCCCGCCGAGTTCCGCGGTGCGCTCTCTGCCTTCTTCCTCGCCTCGGGCCTTTTGTCGCTCGTGGTCTTCGCGATTGGCGGTGTGGTGAGCGAGCGAGCGCTCCTCTACTCGGCCGTGGGGGCGCCCGCGGTGCTCATCGCGAGCCAGGCGGGGCGCGCCCTCGTCGACCGCGTCGACCAGCGCACCTTCCGCTTCCTCGTGCTCGCGCTCCTCGCCGTCACCGCCTCGATCGCTGTGACGACGTCGGCCGCGCGCCTCGTGACGTAGCTGCTTGCGCGCCCGCCATCCGCGGTGATAGCGTGGCGCCACCCAGGAGTTTCGGATGAAGTTCGGCATCTTCTATGAGCTGTCCGTCCCACGCCCGTGGGACCGCGAGGCCGAACGCACTGTCTACGAGCGCGCGCTCGAGCAGGTGCGCCTCGCCGACGAGCTTGGCTTCGACCAGGTCTGGTGTGTCGAGCACCACTTCCTCGAGGAGTACTCGCACTCGTCCGCGCCGGAGCTGTTTCTGACCGCCTGCGCCATGCAGACGAAACGCATCCGCGTCGGCCACGGCATCGTCGTGTGCGTGCCGCAGTTCAACCACCCCGTGCGCATCGCCGAGCGCGCCGCCGTCCTCGACATCCTCTCCGGCGGCCGCCTGGAGATGGGCACCGGGCGCTCGGCGACGTGGACGGAGCTTGGGGGCTTCCGCGTCAACCCGGACGACACCAAGAAGACGTGGGACGAGATTGTGCGCTGCCTGCCGAAGATGTGGACGCAGGAGCGTTTCAGTCACGATGGCGTCGCGTTCTCGATGCCGGCGCGCGCGATCCTTCCCAAGCCCTACCAGAAGCCGCATCCGCCGATGTGGGTCGCCGTCACCAGCCCGGGCACGGAGATCGACGCGGCGGAACGCGGGTTGGGGAGCCTCGGGCTGACGTTCGGCGGATTCGGCGAGCAGGAGAAGCGCATCGCCGAGTACCGCCGCCGCATCAAGCAGTGCGAGCCCATCGGCGAGTTCGTCAACGAGCAGGTCAACACGGTCAACTTCCTCTTCTGCCATGAGGACGACGCGACCGGCATCGCCACCGGCACGCGCCTCTCCGGCACGTTCGGCTATCTCGCCGCGCAGCTCCTCTCGACGCGGGAGGCCTACCCCTCGCGCTCGTATCCATCGCTCGGCCTGCTGCCACAGCTGCGCCGCGAGCAGACGAGCCCCGGCGACGCGCCGCGCGTGCCCGAGGGCCTGTGCATCGGCAACCCCGAGCGCGTCATCGGGGTGCTGCGCAACTGGGAAGCGATCGGCGTCGACCGCGTCAACTTCCTCCTGAACGCGATGGAGACGGTGCCGCAGGAGGAAGTGCTCGCGAGCATGCGCCTCTTCGCCGAGCGCGTCATGCCGAAGTTCGCAGCGGCGCCCGCCGCGACGGCGGGAGGCGCCTGATGCCACTCGCCGGCACGCTCGACCTGACCGATCGCGTGCGCACCGCGCCGCAGATGCCGAATACCGACGCCGAGCCGTGGGAGATCGAAGGCGTCGAGTTGCTGCACGTCTCGTACGAGATCGACGACCGCCACATGACGAGCGTGCTGCCGCCGGCGCTCCACCCCACGATCCCGCCGACGGTGTACTTCTCCGTCGCGCGGTACCCGGACAGCCCCGTCGGAGCGTTCATGCTCGCCCAGGTGCGCGCGGGCTGCCGCGCCGCGACACTCCCACGCGGTTTCCTGCTGCGCGCGTACACCGACTCACCACGCGCAGCCGAGGCGCTCGCCGCCAACTGGGGCTACAACTGCGACATCGCCGACGTCCGGCTCAACCGCCGCTACGAGCGCATCGAAGGCATCGTGCGCGTCGACGGGCGGGAGGTGCTCAACGTGGCGCTGCTCAACCCCGAGCCGATTTCCGGCGGCGACATTCAGTACGTGGCGAACATGAACCTCGCGCGGCTGCCGGACGACAACGGCCGCGGCGCGCTCATCCAGGTCGACCCCGAGTACCGCTTCCATCGCGCCGATCGCGGGCGCCCGCAGATCGTAGCGTTCGACCGTGAAGCGTGGCACGCCCGCGACGTCGACCCGGTCGACCCGATCGTCGCGAGCTGCGTCGTCTGCGACACGGGCTTCCCGCGCATCCGCTACGTCCTGGACCCGACCGTGCCGGCGATGGCCGGCACGCGCAAGGTTGGCGGCTGATTCGATCTCGCCCCGTTGCTCCGCCGTGGGGCGGTTGTCAACGCCCGCACGGCGCGGTGTGCGCCGTGCGGGACGGACAGCGACTCAGGAAGACGTGACAAGGCTCCGGGAGGGCATCCGGAGCCTTATCATCGAACAGGAACTGTTCAACTGGGGAGCCTAGTTGTAGTTCCCCCATAGGTTGTTGACACAAGAGGACGCTCCGAGTCGGCTGTGGGTGCCAAACGCCTACAGTCGAAAGGAGCGCCTCTCGTGTCTCATGGTAACG
>Ga0073934_10002659_pt1 | contig 36124 bp, 36 predicted proteins | sample LarsenN4metaG_FD_76834 | JGI IMG/M metagenome (GOLD analysis project Ga0073934, IMG submission 76834) | Hot spring sediment bacterial and archeal communities from British Columbia, Canada, to study Microbial Dark Matter (Phase II) - Larsen... ... | reverse complement strand
CCGACTTGCCGAACGCCCGCCGGGCGCCCGCTTCGGCGCCGAATTCGCCGTTCGGCCCCCACTCGGCGACGTTGAGATAGATTTCCAGGATGCGCCGCTTGGGCAGGACAAGATCGATCCACAGCGCGAGCGGCAGTTCCAGCGCCTTGCGCAGGAGGCTGCGGCCCTGCCACAGAAACAGGTTCTTCGCCGTCTGCTGGGTGATGGTCGAGCCGCCCCGCACCTCGGCAAGATCCTCGGCCTCCTCGATGGCCTCTCGGATCTGTCCCCAGTCGATGCCACGGTGGGAGCAGAACCGCGCATCCTCCGAAACGATGACCGTGCGCGGCAACACCGGCGCCATCTGCTCGAGCGGTACAAAGCTGCGGACAACGCGCTCACCGACGGCCCAGCGGGCCAGCATCAGGGTCGAGACCGGATCGACGAACCGGTAGAGCGGCGCAACGGCATAGGGCAGCAGCAGGAGGACGAGGATGGCCACAACGAGGCCGCGCAGAACGCGCCCAAATCGGCCGCGAGTTTTGGGACGATCCGACGTCAGCGGTGGACGGGCGCTTGTCATTGCGGCGCAGTTAAGCACAATTCCCCCATGTCCCGCCCTGCCGCCAAGGCCGAGCCCCGCTCTGACACCTCCTTTGCCGCCCGGCTGACGGCCGCGGCCGCGGACATCGAACAACTGCTCGACCGGCTGTTGGCCCCGGCGCCGGCCGAGGGGGAGATTGCCCGCCCGCACCGCATCCTCGACGCCATGCGCTATGCGAGCCTGGGCGGCGGCAAGCGCCTGCGGCCGTTTCTGGTCGTCGAGACCGCGGCGCTGTTCGGGGTTCGCCGGCAACACGCGCTGATGGCGGGGGCGGCGATCGAGTGCGTGCACTGCTATTCGCTCGTGCACGACGACCTGCCGGCCATGGACGACGACGCGCTGCGCCGCGGTCGGCCGACCGTGCACAAGGCCTTCGACGAGGCCACCGCGATTCTCGCCGGCGACGGCCTGCTCACGTTTGCCTTCGATATCCTTTCGCGACCGGAATGCCATCCCGATCCCGCCGTGCGCGTCGCCCTCGTCACCGGGCTTGCCCGTGCGGCGGGCCTCGGCGGCATGGTCGGCGGCCAGATGCTCGATCTTGCCGCGGAAGGCCGCTTCGGCCGCAACGACGCCCCACAGGGCGAGGCTGATGTGCTCACATTGCAGGCCATGAAGACAGGCGCCATCCTGCACTTCTGCTGCGAGGCCGGCGCGATCCTGGGGCATGCACCGCAGGCCCACCGCGAGGCGGTCAGCCGCTACGGCAAGCTGCTCGGCCAGGCCTTCCAGATCGCCGACGACCTGCTCGACGTCGAGGGCGATACGGCAACGCTCGGCAAGGCGGCCGGCAAGGATGCGGCCCACGGCAAGGCCACTTTGGTCGATCTGCTCGGCGTGTCCGGCGCGCACGCGCGGCTTGCCCAGCTCGTGAGCGAGGCCGAGATCGCGCTCGCCCCGTTCGGAAAGGACGGCGCCATTCTCAAGGATGCGGCGCGCTTTGTGGCCGAACGGCGCGCCTGACCGCGCCGGCGCCGGCAGCCCCGGAACGAACGCGATCGCCGCTCTACATGGCTCTGCTTGCAATCCGCATGGCCGGTTACCAGCCCGCCCGCTCGGTGCATACCAGGGCGTTGCATCGATTGGCCGAGCGGCTGCGCCAAGAGCTCGGCGGGGCGGCCGACATCGTCGTCACCGACAATGTCACGACCGCCGGTCGCCGCGCCGCCGACCTGCTGGCCATGACCGAGGGCGGCGAACTCGACATCTGCTATTTTTCGTCGAGCTACCTGGCCGCGCGCGTGCCTTCGCTCGGGCTGTTCGACCGCCCCTTCGGCTTCGAGGACCGCGAGGCTGCCCATGCGGCGATGGACGGCGCCGCCGGCCGGCGGCTGGCCGAGGATCTCGCCCGGGCAACGAATCTTCGCGTGCTGGCGTTCTGGGACAACGGCCTGCGCCACATCTCCAACCGGCTTCGCCCGATCCGCACGCCGGCCGACTGTCGAGGCTTGCGCATCCGCACGCTCGACAACGCGCTGCATCAGGCGTTCTTTCGCCGACTGGGTTTCGAGCCGGTCTTTCTCGACGTGAGGGACTTGCCGCGGGCAATCGCTGACGGACGCGTCGATGCGCAGGAGAATCCGTTGACCAACGTGGTCAATTTCGGAATGCAGGCGCATCACCGCTTTGTTTCATTGACCGGCCACCTCTTCGGTGCGGCGCTGCTGCTCGCCAACGGCGCACGCCTTTCGGCGTGGCCAAGACCGCTGCGCGAAGCCGTGCGCGGAATCGCCGTCGACATCACCGCCGCGCAGCGATCCGACGCCATTGCAGAAGACGCCGCCTGTCACGAGCAGCTCCTCGCCGAGGGTGTGCAGATCCTCGGGCCGGACGACATCGATCGCGCCGCGTTCCGGCGCGCGGCACACTAGCGCGGCCGCGCCCAGACCGCGAGCGAACCGCCGCCATCACCACCCATGGCGGCGGCGCCAATGGTAGTAGCCCCAGGGCCGCCAGGGCCGATAGTACCCGTAGGGATAGTACCCGTAAGGATAGAACCCAAAGGGCCGGTCGTAACCGTAGTAGTAGAACGGCCCGGGTCGCCACCAGCAGGCACGCCGCCAGCCGCAATAGCCGTAAGGCCCGCAGCGCCAGACCCAGCGGCAGACATAATCCGCCTTCGCGACGGGATCGACGTCCTGCGCCGCGACGTTGAGGCCGATCGGCGCGGGCAGCGGCAACGCCGCCGCGGGCTTTCCGGCCCACGGCCCCGCCACCAGCAGCACGGCGCCAAGGACGGCGCCAGACAGCACTCTGCGCATGGAACCCTCCAAGTAATTCTCCGAGCGAATTCCTGGCTCTGGTGAGGAGTTTGCGCGCTTCGCGCTGAATGGCTCGTGACGAAGAGCGTCAGCGTCCGTTCATCCGCGACCGGAAACCGGAAGGCCGCGAGTCAACGCCGCCACCACCACGCCTGCAATCGCCGCACCGCTTCGCGCAGGCGGCTCGAAACCAGCACCAACAGGACGACCACGATCAGCAGGGGGATCCAGAGCAGCACGAGCCCGGCGATCACCAGGGTCGCCACGATCGCGATCAGTCCGACAATGATGAGGCCGAGCAGGACCCAGGGCAGGCCGGGTCGGACGATAACAATCCGATGCACGCCCACGCGCTCGTCGAAGCGCATCCGCATCTGCGACAGCGCCTCGGCGCGCCGCGCCTCGCCCGGCGGGATGATTTCCGGCTCGGTGCGCGGCTGCTCCGGCCTGTCGTCGCGGTCCGCGGTCATGGTCCTGATGTGGGGTCGATTTCGGCGACAGGCAATGCGCGCAAGGCGCCCCCCTTCCCGGACAAGTCACACTTGCCGCCGGCGCCTGCCGCAATGCGTGCGTTCAGAACGGCCGCTCGCCCTTGACGGTGACGCGGTTGCCGTAGCGGGTGTGCGGCCAGTAGTCCCACATGGCGCGGTGCTGGGTGCAGCGATTGTCCCAGAAGGCGATCGCATTCTCGGTCCAGCGGAAGCGGCACTGGAACAGCGGATTCTCCGCGTGGTCGTAGAGATAGGCGAGAATCGCGTCGCTCTCGTCGCGCGGAATGCCGATGATGTGGCGGGTGAACCCGCGATTGACGTAAAGCGCCTTCTTGCCGGTCACCGGATGGGTGCGCACCACCGGGTGCACGGCGCTCGGGTAGCTCGGCTTGTCGGCAATGCCGTGGTTGGCGTAGAGCCCGCGATAGACCGGCTCGCCGTCGTGCAGCGCGGTCAGGCCGTCGAGATAGGCCTTCATGCGGTCCGACAGCGCGTCATAGGCCGCATACATCGAGGCGAACAGCGTGTCGCCGCCGTGCGGCGGACACTGCTTGATGTAAAGGATCGACCCCATCGGCGGCTCGACATCGCAGGACACGTCCGAGTGCCAGCCCTCGCCGTTGGCGCGCGGCGAATCCTTGTCGGCGTAGATTTTCATCAGCGCGGGCTCGCCCTCCTCGTGCGGCGCGGCCGGATGAATGTGCAGTTCGCCGAACAGGCGGCCGAAGGCGAGATGCTGCTGCGGCGTGATGTGCTGGTCGCGGAAGAAGATGACGAGATTCTCCGCCAGCGCCCGATGAATCTCGTCAACCTGGCGGTTGGACAGAGGCTTGGCGAGATCGATGCCGCGCACCTCGGCGCCGATGATCGGCGTGAGCTTGTCGAGCGTGATCGTCTCGTAGGGCGCGCCTTCGTCGACGACGTGGCGAATGCGCGGGCCGTCCTTGCCGGCGAGCGAGCTCATGGGGCACCTCCCACGGACCGGGATGAGTGGCGCGATGGTAGCGGGCGGGGCGCAAAGTGCAATCCGGGCAGGCCGGCGCGCGGCCGAGCCTGGCACCGCGGTGTGGCAGGCCGCCGGCCCGGGCCATGCAGAGGCGCGTCGGCGCAGACCAGGGATGCGCGCACAGGCTCGCGCCGGACGGCGCGGCCGCGATATGGTCGCGTCTGCAAGTCCGCAAGTGCGCAGGCCTGCCATGACGGCGCGTGTTCTCGATCGGCTCGAAATCCCGTTCCGCACGCTGGGCGCCGCATTCGCCGACTTCGCACGCCGCCATCCGGACAAGCTTGCGATTCATTCCATCGACCAGCGCCTGTCGATTGCGTTTGCGCCGCTGCGCGAACTGACCGATCGCGTCGCCACCCGCATGAGCGGGCTCGGCGTCAAGCCCGGCACGCGCGTGGCGATCCTTTCCGGCGAGTGCCTGGAAAAGCTCGTGCTAATGTTCGCCGCCTGGCGCTGCGGCGCGAGCGCCTGCCCCTTCCATGCCGAAATCGCGCCTGCGCATCTGCGCTCGATTCTCGGCACCATCGCGCCTGCGCTCGTCGTCTGGCGCCGCGGCGATCTTGACGGCGCGGCGCTCACCGCAGGGCTCGGCTGCCCGAGCCTTTCGTTTGCCGACATCGAGGACCCGCTGTTTGCACCGGTATCGGCGCTGGTCGCCGGTCCCTTGCCGGCGGCCGGCGTGGAATACGCCTGGGACGGTGAGGGCTGCATCTTCGCCACCTCCGGCACCACCGACCGGCCGAAATGCGTGGTGTGGGACCATCTCGGGCTCTGGCTGTGCGGGCTCTCCACCATCGATTTCACCGGTCTTGGCCCCGACGACCGCCTGCTCGAGTACCGCACCTTCAGCTGGCTGTCGCCGCAAATCGTCACCTTCATGCCTTTCGTCGCGCTCGGGCTCAGCGTCTTCATGGCGGCCGGCTTTTCGCGCTCGCGCTTCTTCGACTGGGTGCGCGCGCACAAGATCACGGTGGCGGCCGGCGTGCCCACCGTCATCAACATGCTGCTCGACCAGCCGGTCGAGGTGAAGCGCGAGGACATCGCCACGCTGCGGCTGATGACGGCAAGTTCGGCGCCGCTTGCGCCGGAGCGCTGGCGCCAGTTCGAGGAGCGCTATGGCATCACCATTGCGCAGTTCTACGGCGCCTCCGAAGGCGGCTGGCTGTGCGGCAACCGCCACACCCATCGCAAGCACGGCACCGCCGGTCCGCCGGCCAAGCACATGGACCTCGCCATCGTCGATCCGCAGGGCGCGGTCTGCCCGCCCGGCGTCGAGGGCGAGATCACCATCCGCGGGCCGCAGACCGCGACCGCGGTGATCTCGCCGGAGGGCGAATGGCAGGATCGCCGTCCCTATCGGCTCACCGAGCGGGTGCGCGTCGGCGATCTCGGCGTGATGGATGCCGACGGATTCGTCACCGTCACCGGCCGGGTCAAGGACGTGATCCTGCGCGGCGGCGCGAGCATCGCCCCGCTCGAAATCGATGCCGCCATGATGACGCATCCCCGCGTGCGCGAGGCCGCCGCGGTCGGCGTTCCCGACCGCATCTGGGGCGAGGAGATCGTCTGCTACGTGGTGCCGGACAAGGCGGTACGGAACGCGGCGCAAGCGACGCAAGCCAAGCAAGGGCCGAGCGACGACGGGCCAAGCGACGGCGGATCAAGGGACGGCGGGTCAAGAGACGGAGGGGCAAGCGAACGAGGGGCAAGCCACAACGGGCCAAGCGACGATGGGCCGAGCGAACAGGACCTGCTAGCCTTCGCAGCCAAGGTGCTGCCCGACTTCAAGCGCCCGCGCCGCATCGTCTTCGTCGACCGCCTGCCGCGCAACGAACGCGGCAAAGTGCGCCGCGACGATCTGAAGGCGCTGTGGGCGCGCACGAATGGCGCGGATAATTCGGCATGACGGCATGGTTCGCCGAACGCTGGTCCCCCGCGACCCTCGTCGATCTTTGATTGTCTTGATTCCTGAAACCCCAGCGCCATGCCGGCTCGGTTGCTGGTTTTCGGACGTCCGGAAAATCCGCCGATCGGGGCTTGTGATCATGTAATGACAATGTCGTTACGGGCGCCTATAGTGGGTTGCAAGGAGACACGTCCATGAGCCCGACCCGCCCCGCCAAGCGCGAAACCCTCAATTTGCGCATCAAGCCACAGGAGCGCGGACTGATCGACCGCGCCGCCAAGAGCCTCGGCAAGACGCGGACCGATTTCGTCCTGGACGCCGCCCGCCGTGCGGCCCATGATGCACTGCTCGACCGCGTGGTGCTGGCCGTGAGCCCGCGGGCCTATGCGGAATTTCTCGCCCGCCTCGATGCACCGCCGCGGCCCAATGCCCGACTGCGGCGGACCATGAAGACCCCGGCGCCCTGGGACTGAGTGTGGCGCTGTCCGCACCCGAACCGCTCACCGGACGTCACCGGCTTGTCGACTTCGATTCCGGCGTCGTCACGCTCGACGATTGGCTCAGGCGCCGCGCCTTGGCCAACCAAGCGAGCGGAGCCTCGCGCACCTTCGTGGTGTGTGAAACGGAGAACGTGGTCGGCTATTATGCGCTTGCCTCGGGGGCAGTCGGCATCGCCGCCGCGCCGGGGCGCTTTCGTCGCAATATGCCGGAACCGATTCCCGTTGTGATCCTGGCGCGGCTCGCGGTCGATCGCACCTGTCAGCGCCGCGGCATCGGCCGCGCGCTGTTTCGCGACGCCGCTCTGCGCGTGCTCAGCGCCGCCGAGGTCATCGGCATCCGCGGCATCCTGGTGCATGCGATCTCGAACGAGGCGGCGGCGTTCTATCGCGCGCTCGGCTTCGATCGTTCGCCGCTTGATCCATTGACGCTGATGCTGACGCTCGGCGACGTGCGGACGAGTTTGTAGGTCGCAGCGCCTACTCAGCCGCGGTCCGCTGCCCCGTCCCGTAGCGGCGCTCGATGTAGTCGATCACCATCTGCTTGAAGTCGGCGGCGAGCGTAGGCCCGCGCAACGTCGCCGCCTTCTTGCCGTCGATGAAGACGGGCGCGGCCGGCTGCTCGCCGGTGCCGGGCAGCGAGATGCCGATGTCGGCGTGCTTGGACTCGCCCGGGCCGTTGACGATGCAGCCCATCACCGCGACGTTGAGCCCCTCGACGCCCGGATACTTCTTCTTCCATTCCGGCATCGAGTCGCGGATAAACGCCTGGATCGAGCCGGCCAGTTCCTGGAACGTGGTCGAGGTGGTGCGGCCGCAGCCGGGACAGGCGGCGACCAGCGGCACGAAGGTGCGGAACCCCATGGTCTGCAGGATTTCCTGCGCCACCTTCACCTCCAGCGTACGGTCGCCGCCGGGCTCGGGCGTGAGCGAGACGCGGATGGTGTCGCCGATGCCCTGCTGCAGGAGAATGCCGAGCGCGGCCGACGACGCCACGATGCCCTTCGATCCCATGCCGGCTTCGGTCAATCCCAAGTGGATGGCGTAGTCGGAGCGGCGCGCAAGCTCGCTGTAGACCGCGATCAGGTCCTGCACCGCCGACACCTTGGCGGACAGGATGATGCGGTTGCGCGGCAGGCCGATCGCCTCCGCGCGCGCGGCCGACAGCAGCGCCGACTGCACCATCGCCTCCTGCGTGATCGCGCGCGCCTCCTTCGGCGCGTTCGATTTGGCGTTCTCGTCCATCAGATGCGTGAGCAGTTCCTGGTCGAGCGAGCCCCAGTTGGCGCCGATGCGCACCGGCTTGCCGTGCCTGATTGCCATCTCGACGATCGCGGCGAACTGGCGGTCCTTCTTTTCCTTGAAGCCGACGTTGCCGGGATTGATCCGGTACTTGTCGAGCGCCTCGGCGCAGCCGGGATGCTCGGCGAGCAGCTTGTGACCGATGTAGTGGAAGTCACCGACGATCGGCACCTCGCAGCCGATCTTGAGCAGGCGCTCCTTGATTTTCGGCACGGCGGCGGCCGCCTCGTCGCGATCCACGGTGATGCGCACGATCTCGGAGCCGGCGTTGGCGAGCGCCACCACCTGCCGCACGGTGGCCTCGACGTCGGCGGTGTCGGTGTTGGTCATCGACTGCACCACGATCGGTGCGTCGCCGCCCACCGTCACCTGGCCGACCTTGACCGGCACCGATCGCCGCCGCGGCTGCAACAAAGCCTCAGACATGGGTCACTCCTGCCACAGACATATAGCCGCCGCCCGGCCTCTTGACGAGTGCGCGAAACGGGCATCGCCGCGACGGTCCCGTCCGCCCCTGTTCCGCCGCGCCGGCCGACGATAGGATCGCCGCCTCAGGCTTTCCGCTCGTCGCTCAAGGACCGTCCGATGGATCAATCCAACCCGATGACCTTGACATTCCGGTGTCCGCCCGAGCTCGAGCCGGTGCTGCCGAAGCCGATCCCGGCGGTGCTCGGCCTGCCGGACTGGTTCAAGGCGCTGCCGGCACGGGCGCCCAACGTCACCATGGGCGAGGAGGGCCTGACGGTGAAGAAATGCCCGCCCTTCATCGATGCCATGACCTATGGCTTCCTGATGCCGCTCGTCTGCGATCTGCGGGTCGAGAACGGCGAGTTCTTCTGGGACAGCGACCTGCCGACGGTGGGCGTGGCAAGCCTTTCTCGCTCGCCCATCGACTTTCATGATCCAGGCCAGGTCGCAGGCACGCCGCTCTTCGCGGACGATCGCTACATCATCAAGTTCAACAACTTCTGGACCATCACCGCGCCCGCGGGCTATTCGCTCTTGTTCACGCATCCGGTGAACCGCACCGACCTGCCGTTCACGACGCTCACCGGGCTCGTCGACTGCGATCTCTACTGCGACAATCTCGTGAATTTTCCGGCGCGCTGGCACGATGCCGCCTTCAGCGGCGTGCTGCCCAAGGGCACGCCGGTGGCCCAATGCCTGCCGGTCAAGCGCGAGAGCTGGGGCCTGCGCACCGAACCGCTCTCTCCGGAACAGGTCCTGCGCCTGCGCGAGACAGCGCGTCTCGTCTCCTCCGACACCGACGTCTATCGCCGCCAGTTCCGCGCGCCCAAGCGGTAGGGCGGCAATGCCGGCGCGCATTGTTCGCAGCCTGCTAATTCGTCTCGCCGCGCAGGAAGCCCACGGCGTCGCTCGGCCTGAGCCAGAAGCGGCCGCGCCCGCACTTCACCAGCGTCGCCAGCACCTTGCCGTGCAGCCCCGGCGCAGTACGCACGGCGGTGCGCAGGCAGCCGTAGCCGGCATCGCTGTTGCCGATCTCGATCAGGCAGATGCCGAGCTTCACCCAGGTTTCCTGATCGTCGGGACGCGCACGCAGCGCGCGCCGGAAATGCTCCGCGGCCGGAGCATGCTCGCCGCATTCCATCAGCGCAGTCCCCATGCCGCTCAGCGCGTCGGGCGCGTCCGGCGCGACGGCGAGAGCCCGCGCAAATGCCGCCTTGGCGGCGGCGCGGTCGTTGCGCATCAACTGGACATGACCGAGCTGGATCGACAGTTCCGGCATCATCGGCGCGAGTTCGAGACCCTGTTGGAGCGCCGCGGCGGCCTCGTCGTGGCGGCCGAGCGCGGCGAGCAGGAAGCCGAGCTCGTGGAAGGCCGGCGGATAGGCCGGCCGGCGCTTGCTCGCGCGCCGCAGCCGCACCAGCGCATCGTTTGGACGCCCGATCTGGCGCAGCGCGATCGCAAGCTGGGTATCGATCTCCGGATCGTGTCGCCCGCGCCCGGCCTGCTCCAGCGGCTGGATGGCCTCGAATGCACGCCCCTGCATCAGCAGGGCGCAGCCGAGCACGTGCATCGCGCGCGGATGCTGCGGGTGCCCGAGCAGCACGGCCCGCGCCAGGCGTTCGGCCTCATCGGGCCGCCCCTGCTGCAGCGCCATCAGCCCCCGTTGCAGCGGATCCTCGCCCAGTCCCGGCGTCCGCGGATCAGCAGGTCCCGTTGCCATCACCAAACGCACCTTACGCCCGTCGACAAGCGATAGAACGTCGTCATCATAACGATCACCGCGGCCGATTGACGAGAATGAGGCCGGCCGCCACCAGCAGCACCGCCAGCGAGAAGCCCGGAGTCAGCGGCTCGCTCAGCACCAGATGGCCGGCCATGACCCCGAACAGCGGGGTCAGAAAGGTGAAGGCGGACAACCGGCTTGCCGAAAAGCGCTGCACCAGCGCGAACCAGGCGATGAACGTCACGCTCACGACCAGCGTCTGATAGCCGAGCGAGCCCAACGCCAGCACCGAAGGCGCGCCCGTGATGCGCTCGCCGAAGCCGAGCGCGCCGAGACCAACGATCGGAACGCAAAGCGCAAGCTGGTAGAGCAGCGTCTTCTCCGGCGACACGCGGGCGAGCGCGCTCGCCTTGATCACGAGCGTGGTCGCGGCCCAGGCCGCGGCGGCGGCAACCATCATCAGATCGCCCAGGAGCTGACGCGGATCGACGGCGGGTGCGGGCGCGCCGAACGCCAGTACCATGCCGGCGAAGGACAGGATGAGGCCGGCCCATTGCATCGCGTTGAACCGGTCGCCCGGCAGGACGAAGCGCGCGCCGATCACCACAAAGAACGGGGCGAGATAGATGAACAGCACCGCGCGCGAGGCCGTGGTGTAGAGCAGGCCACGATAGATCAAAAGGAACTCGAGTCCGAACAAAAGCCCCGCGATCAGGCCGGGAACGAGCGTGCCGTCATGCGCGACAAGCGGAAGGCCTCGCAGGCGCATCCAGCCAAGCACGATCAGCGTGCCGAGCGCCGTGCGGATCGCGCATTGGGTCAGCGGCGGCACGTCGGCGATCGCGAGCTTGATCGCGACCTGGTTGAAGCCCCAGAGCAGACACAGGAGCACGGTGAGCGCCATCCCGGCGCCGTCGAGCGGGCGAGCGTGGTGGGATGTTGCAAGCGTCATGCGACCGCAGCCGACCCGTTGCCTTCCTGTCGCTTTCGCATCCCCGGAGCCGCACGCCATGACCGGGCCCGCGGTCGATGGCTGGCGGCTGCAGGGCGCGGCAACGCCGTCGGCGCCATCATCATGCACCAAGGCAACGCACGAGCATCATGCCACGGCACGGCAGTGCGCGCAGAGGCCCGTGACTTCGATCACCGGTGCCTTCGGCGTGAACCCGGCCGCGCCTGCAGCAGCCCTCAGCTCGTCGGCGACCGCGGCGGAGGCAGCCTCACCGACGTCACCGCAACGCTCGCAGATCAGGAACACGACAAGCTCGCCGCGGCCATGGTTGCTGACGCAGGCGATGAAGGCGTTGCGGCTCTCGATGCGATGGACAAGACCGTGCTCGCGCAGGAAATCGAGCGCGCGATAGATCGTGATCGGCGCCGGCCGGCCGCCGCGCGCCGCTGCACGGTCCATGATCTCGTAGGCGCCGAGCGGCTTGTGGCTCGCCAACAGCAGTTCCAGCACCTGGCGGCGGATCGGCGTGAGCCGCTGCGCCCGCTCCGCGCACAGCGCTTCCGCGTGCCGGAGCGCATCGGCGGTGCAGCGCGCGTGATCGTGGTCGGGAGCCGGGAAGACAGGCTGGGACATGGGCGGGCTCGGAAAGTCGGTGGCGCGAGCGATGCGATCTTAGCGTGGGCCATCCCGTCGCGGAAAAGTGAGGCGGATTATGTTGCAATGCAACAAAATCTTCGCCACCTTGCCTTTGTCCCGCGCGCCGGCGCAAGGCCGGGCGCTTCTGAGGAACATGCCGAGAATTCAGATGCTTAAGGGTAAGAACGCGGTCGTCACGGGCTCCACGTCGGGGATCGGGCTCGGGATCGCACGCGCCCTCGCCAAGGCGGGAGCCAACGTCGTGATCAACGGCTTCGGCGAGGCGGCGGACATCGAAGACACGCGCAACGCGATCGCCAAGGAGTTCGGCGTCAAGGTGCTGCATTCGCCCGCCGACATGTCGCAGCCGGCAGAGATCGCGGCCATGATCAAGGCCGCGGAACGCTCGCTCGGCTCGGTCGACGTCTTGGTGAACAACGCCGGCATCCAGCATGTTGCGGCGATCGAAGAGTTTCCGATCGAGAAGTGGGACGCCATCATCGCCATCAACCTGTCGGCGGCGTTCCACGCCATGCGCGCGGCGGTGCCCGGCATGAAGGCGCGCAGATGGGGCCGCATCATCTCGACCGCTTCGGCCCATTCGCTCGTCGCCTCTCCGTTCAAGGCGGCCTACGTCGCGGCCAAGCACGGTCTTGCCGGACTGACCAAGACGGTCGCGCTCGAACTTGCGACGCACGGCATCACCGTCAATTGCATCTCACCCGGCTATGTCTGGACGCCGCTCGTCGTCCGCCAGATTCCCGACCAGATGAAGACCCGCAACATGACCGAAGAACAGGTCAAGCGTGACGTTCTGCTGGCCGCGCAGCCCACCAAGGAGTTCGTCACAGTCGAGCAGGTGGCCGAGCTCGCTCTCTACCTCTGTACGGATGCAGCCTCCGCGATCACCGGCGCCAACCTGTCCATCGACGGCGGCTGGACCGCGCAGTGACGGGCGCCGTCGCGGTCGCATCCGAGCAATCGAATGGCCGAGGTCGCGACATGAATTTGTTCAGCCGTGCATTGGGTCGGAATGCGCGCACGCAGGCAACCTCCGGCAAAAAGCGCATCAATCTCGCGCTGCAGGGCGGCGGCGCGCACGGCGCGTTCACCTGGGGCGTGCTCGATCATATCCTGCAGGATGACCGCATCGAAATCGAGGGAATTTCGGGAGCCTCTGCCGGCGCGGTCAACGCGGTGATGATGGCCGACGGCCTGGCCCGCGGCGGTGCGGAGGCGGCGCGGCAGCGGCTCGCCGACTTCTGGCGCGCGGCAAGCCGCGACGGCGACATGTCCGCGTTTCAGCGCGCCATCGCCGACCGGCTGTTCTCGCTCGTACCGATCGGCGGCGCGCCGATGCAGATCTGGTTCGAGGCGGTGTCGCGGTATCTGTCGCCCTACGACCTCAACCCGCTCAATCTCAATCCGCTCAAGGACCTGATCGTGCGTCTGGTGGATTTTGAGGCGGTGCGCGCAAGCCCTCTGCAATTGTTCATCGCCGCCACCAACGTGCATACGGGCCGATTGCGCATCTTTTCGCGCGAGGCGATCACGGCCGATGCCGTGATGGCGTCGGCGGCATTGCCTTACGTCTTCCGCGCGGTGGAGATCGACGGCGTGCCCTACTGGGATGGCGGCTATACCGGCAATCCGCCGATTTTTCCGTTCTTCCGCACCACCGCGACCGAAGACGTGCTGGTGGTGCAGATCAACCCGGTGCTGCGTGCGACCACGCCCACGTCGGCACAGGAAATCATGAACCGCGTCAATGAGATCACGTTCAACGCCTCGCTCGTCGCCGAATACCGTGCGATCGAATTCGTCACCCGGTTGATCGACCAGGGACGGCTGCCGCGCGGCACGGCGCCGGGCGAATACCGCCGCATCAACGTGCACCGCATCGATCTCGGCTTCATCGGCAAGAAGCTCACCCCGGCGAGCCGGCTGAACACCGATTTCGATTTCTTCGCCATGCTCCACCGCGCCGGCCGGCGCGCGGCGCGACGTTTCTTCGACCAGCACTATGACGACATCGGCGTGCGCAGCACGGTCGATCTGCGCGCCGAAATGCAGATCGAACAGGCACACGCCTTGCCGGCGGCATCCCCCGGGCGGACGCGCGAGAACGCGCCCCGGCCGGGCTGAACCCGGCGTACGCTCCAATCCCTGCATTTGCGCAGGTCCTGATCGGCGAGCCGGTATCCACATCGCCGGGACATCGACCTGGGCCGTCGCACCGCTTCAAGCCGATCCCCGTTGGCCCTAAAATCATTGCATGACCGCTCCCCTCGTCACGGCCGAAGTCGGCTCCGCGCGCCTCGAGGTCGTGGTGGCCGATATCACCACGCTCGCGGTGGACGCGATCGTCAACGCCGCCAACAGCCGGCTCAAGCGCGGCGGCGGTGTTGACGGCGCCATTCATCGCGCCGCCGGCCCGGAGCTTCAGGCCGAATGCGACCGGCTCGGCGGCTGCCCGACCGGCTCGGCCAAGATCACGCGCGGCTACCGGCTGCCGGCCAAGCACGTCATCCACGCCGTCGGTCCGGTCTGGCACGGCGGCGACCACGGCGAAGACGACCTGCTCGCCTCCTGCTATCGAACGGCGCTGTCGCTGGCCGCCGAGCACGGCCTGCGGTCGATCGCCTTTCCGGCGATTTCGACCGGCGTCTACGGCTTTCCCCCGGATCGCGCGGCGCGAATTGCGGTCGGCACGGTGGTGTCGGAGCTGTCCGCCGATCCGCGCGGCATCGCCCGCGTCGTGTTCTGCTGCTTCTCGCCCGAATCGGCGGAGCACCACAAGAACGCGCTGGTGGAACTGGGATTGGCGTAGCGCCGCCCGGCCTCACGCCTTCGGATCGACGTCGAGACGCACGACGAGACCGGCGAGCGCGGGCGTGGCCGCGGGATAGATCCGCATCACCGCCGGATCGTGGCCGGGCACGATGTGATGACGCGAGGAGGCAAGCTTCTTCAGCGTCTCGTAGCCCTCCAGCACCTCGGCGAGATTGTAGGTGGTCGGGAAGATGCGGCCCTCGTCGAGATGCGGGAACAGATGCACGGCGTCGGCGGCGAGCATGACAAAGCCGCGCTTCGTCTTCACCCGGATGCTCTGCAATCCCATGGCGTGGCCGCCGATGTGGTGCAGCGTGACGCCGGGGGCGATCTCGTCCACGCCGTCGTGGAAGATCACGCGGCCGGCGTAGAGCCTGCGCACCATGGCGACGACGTAGTCCTCCTCATAGGAGGCCTGCAGTTGCCGGTGACACATGCAGCGGCCGGTGCAGTAGTGCATCTCCTTGTCCTGCACGTGGTAGCGCGCGCGCGGGAAGAGATCGACATTGCCGCAATGATCGTAGTGCATGTGGCTGATGATCACGTGCTCGACCGCATCAGGGTCGATCCCGAGCCGTTTCAGCCCCTCGCCCACCGGGGTGATCACCTTGCGCCCGCGCTTGTCGCCGACCGGCTGGTCGAAGCCGGTATCGACCACGAACAGCCGCCGTTCGTTGCGGATCACCCAGACGAAATAGTCGAGCGGCTGCAGGATGTCGTGCGGATCGCCGCCGATGTAATTGTCCGCCGCCTTGCGCTGGTGTTCGGCATAGCGGACGGCGAAGACCTCATAGGTATCGTCGCTCATGGCAGATCCTTTTCGAAGCGGTCGCGAACGCGGCCTTGCCGCGCTCTCTCGACGGGCGCGGACGCTGCGGCGCGGCCCGCCCCGTCATTTCCGCGCCCGCATTTCCACGCCGGCGCCCCTCTCCACGGTCTTGGCGATCGCGGTGAAGTCCGCCTGCGGTCCATGCTCGGCGAGCGCCTTCTCCCACAGCCGCCCGACCGCCGCCGCCACCTCGACAGGAATGCCGAACGCCTCGGCCTCCTGCAGGAACAGCCGCACGTCCTTGACCATCAGGCCCATGCCGAAGCCGTAATCGAAGGTGCCGGGCAGGACCGAGCGCGGAAACTTCTGCGTCGTCGCGGTGTTCATGCCGCTGCCGGCGTTGATCACGTCCACCATCAGGCTCGGGTCGAGCCCGGCTTTGACGCCCATGGCGATCGCCTCGCAGCTTGCCGCCATGCCGGTGGCGGAGAGGAAGTTGTTGGCGAGCTTCATGCTCTGCGCCAAGCCCGGCCTGTCGCCGCAGTAGAACAGCTTGCCGAACACCTCCAGCGCCGGGCGCAGCAATTCAACCTCCTCGCGCGGCCCCGAAACCATCACCGCGAGCGTGCCCTTCTCGGCGCCGGCAACGCCGCCCGAGACCGGCGAATCGATCTGCACGATGCCGCGCGGCTTCAAAATCTCGGCCGTGGCGATCGCCGCGCGCGAGCCGGTGGTGGAGAGATCGACGTAGCGGCGCACGCGATTGCCGCGAATGATCCCGTCCTCGCCGCTGACCACCTTCATGCCGACGTCGAGCGAGGGCAGGCTGGTCATGACCGTTTCCACCCGATCGGCCACCTCGGCCGGCGAGCGCGCGGCCTCGGCACCGAGTTTGACAAGCGGCTCCATCGCCTCTTTCCGGGTGTCGAACACGGTGAGCTTGTGACCCGCCGCCATCAGGCGGCGGCTCATCGGGCCGCCCATGTTGCCGAGACCGATGAAGCCGATGTCCATTGCGCTCGCTCCCTCGCTACGTTTGGTCCTTGTCGTCCTGCCCGCCGTCATTCCGATGCGTCGGCCGCCATCCCCGGTCGGGACGCTTGGTCCGGCGACGCCGCGGCCGGTGTCCCGCTCGAAGGATCAGGCGCGGCGCACCTTAGCAGCATCCGCCGCAAACTCGGCCCGGATTTTTTCCGTGTGCTCGCCGAGCGCGGGCACCGGGCCGTAGCGGCGCTCCTCCCCCGCCCATTGCGCCGCCGGCGCAGGATATGCGATCGGTCCGGACGGAGACGCGACGGTGATGCGGCGCAGGTGCGGATGGCGGGCCAGCTCCGCCGGCGTGTTGACCCGCCCGAAGGCGATGTCGGCGGCCAGAAGCTTTGCCATCAGCGGCTCGACGTCGTGGGCGGCGAAGCAGGCGGCCACCCGGCCGTCGGTCTCGGCGCGCCGCTTCACCCGCTCGGTGTTGGTGGCAAAGTTCGGATCGGCCGCCAGCGCCGGATCGCCCAGCACCTTTTCCGCCAGCACCCGCCACTCGCGGTCGCTCTGGATCGAGATGAGAATGTCGGCGCCGTCGCGGGTCTTGAACACGCCGTAGGGAGAGATCGAGGTGTGCGCAAGCCCCATGCGCTTGGGCGGGGCGCCGCCCTCGTATTGCAGCAGCGGCGTCGTCATCCAGTCGGCCATGCCGTCGAACATCGACACGGCGATCTCGGCGCCCTCGCCGCTGCGTCCGCGCGCGATCAGCGCCTCGAGAATCGCCTGATAGGCGTTCAGGCCGGCGGCGATGTCGCAGATCGACACGCCGACGCGCGCCGGCGCCTCGGGACCGCCGGTGACCGACGCAACTCCCGCCTCGGCCTGGATCAGCATGTCGTAGGCCTTGCGCTGCGCGTAGGGTCCGGTCTCGCCATAGCCGGTGATCGAGCAGACGATCAGCCGCGGATAGTCGCGGCGCAGCCGGGCGACGGGAAAGCCGAGCTTGCCGATCGCACCGGGCTTCAGGTTCTGGATGAACACGTCGGCGCGGCCGAGCATCGCCTCCAACAGCGCCCTGTCCGCATCCTGCGTCAGGTCGAGGACGAGCGATTCCTTGCCGCGGTTGAGCCAGACGAAGTAGCTGCTCTCGCCGTGCACCAGGTGGTCGTATTCGCGGGCGAAATCGCCCTCCGGGCGCTCGATCTTGATCACCCGCGCGCCGGCATCGGCGAGCTTGCAGGAGCACATCGGCGCGGCGACCGCCTGCTCCAGCGAAACGACGAGGAGGCCGGAAAGAGGAAGGGGCATGCTTTAACTCACGCGCGCCACAGACGCACACGTCATCGCCGGGCTTGTCCCGGCGATCCCGATTAGCTGGCTACCGAATCTCGTCATATAGATCACGCCACGTGCTGTTTCTTTCGCCGATCAGTCGTGTCTTCCATGCGCGTGGCCAGTGCTTGATGTTCTTTTCTCGTTGAATCGCCTGATAGGCCGATTCGTAGACTTCGAAGTAGACCAGCCGATCAATTCCGTAACGCTTCGTGAATCCCGCGATCAGACCCATCTTGTGCTCGTAGATCCTCCGCACAAGGTCATTGGTAACCCCGACATAGATTGCGCCGCCGGGCCTGCTGGCGAGGATATAGACGTAGTACTGCCTCATGCGCCGAGCTTCCCTGATCGGGATGGCCGGGACAAGCCCGGCCATGACGTCGATCAACGTCGCACGTCACGATCATGGCCATTTTAATACGATCGCGGCAGGCCGAGCACATGCTCGGCGAGGTAGGAGAGCACGAGGTTGGTCGAGATCGGCGCCACCGTGAACAGCCGTGTCTCGCGGAACTTGCGCTCGATGTCGAACTCCTCGGCGAAGCCGAAGCCGCCGTGCGTCTGCACGCACATGTCGGCGGCGGCCCAGGCGGCCTCGGCGGCGAGCTGCTTGGCCATGTTGGCCTCGGCGCCGCAGTCGCGCCCGGCCTCGTAGAGGACGGCCGCCTCGCGGACCATGAGTTCGGCCGCGCGCATCTGCATGTAGCAGCGGGCGATCGGGAACTGCACGCCCTGGTTCTGCCCGATCGGCCGGCCGAACACCCGCCGCTCCTTGGCATAGGCCGCGGCCTTGTCAATGAACCACTTGGCGTCGCCGATCCCCTCGGCGGCAATGAGGATGCGCTCGGCATTCATGCCCGAGAGGATGTAGCGGAAGCCCTTGCCCTCCTCCCCGATCAGGTTCTCCGCCGGCACCGGCATGTTGTCGAAGAACACCTCGGTGGTGGCGTGGTTCATCATGGTGCGGATCGGACGGATGGTGAGACCCCTGTCCTTCACCGTGCGCATGTCGACCAGGAACACCGAAAGCCCCTCGGTGCGGCTCTTGACCTGCTCGCGCGGCGTGGTGCGGGCGAGCAGCAGCATCAGGTCGGAATGCTCGGCCCGCGAGGTCCAGATCTTCTGCCCGTTGACGATGTATTCGGAATTGCCGCGGCGCTCGGCAGTGGTGCGCAGGCTGAGCGTGTCGGTGCCCGAGGTCGGTTCGGTCACGCCGAAGGCCTGCAGCCGCAATTCGCCGCGGGCGATGCCGGGCAGATACTTTCGCTTCTGCGCCTCGCTGCCGTGTCGCAGCAGTGTGCCCATGGTGTACATCTGCGCATGGCAGGCGGCACCGTTGCAACCTGCGGCATGGATTTCCTCGAGGATCGCGGCGGCGGCCGAGAGCGGCAGGCCGCTGCCGCCATACTCCTCGGGGATCAGGGCGGCGAGAAAGCCGGCCTTGGTCAAGGCGGCCACGAACTCGCTCGGGTAAGCGCGCTCGCGGTCGAGCCTGCGCCAGTACTCGCCCGGAAAGTCCGCGCACAGCGCCCGCACCGCCTCGCGGATGGGTTTGAAATCGTCGGCATGGTCGGCGGACGCAGCCATGGGTCACCAACGATGCAGCGAGCACAGCGTTGCCACTTCCCGCAAGCGTAAAGAGGAAGCGCGCCGCGCAGGCGGCGAGGATCGCGCTGCAATCGCAACGCCCGTCATCATCTCACCTCCGCGCGGCCGTTGGTCATGGCCACGACGTTGCGCTCGACCACCAGCGCGCGAAAGCTCACCACGTTGCCGTCGCGCCAGAATTCGGTGCGGATGGTCTCGCCAGGAAACACCGGCGCGGAGAAGCGCCCGGAAAACGACCTGACGCGCGTCGGATCATAGTCGCAAACCGTGCGCAGCAGCGCATGACCGACCACGCCGAAGGTGCCGAGCCCGTGCAGGATCGGGCGCGGGAAGCCTGCGGCCTTCGCCACCGCCGGATCGATATGCAGCGGATTGCGGTCGGCGGAGAGCCGGTAGATGATGGCCTGCTCCGGCCTTGTCGACAGGTCGCAGGCCGCATCCGGCGCGCGCTCGGGCAACGGATGGGCCGGCGGCTGCTCACGCGGCGGACCGCCGAAGCCGCCGTCGGCGCGGCAGAAGGTGGTCTGGGTGACGGTCGCGATCAATTCGCCGCTTTCCCTGTCGGTCACCGCGCGCTCGGTGTAGACCAGCGCGCCCTTGCCCGGTCCCTTGTCGACCACCTCGACGATGCGGGTCCTGCCGATCACGGTCCCCTGCGGCGCGACCGGCCGATGCAGAACGATGCCCTGCTCGCCATTGACGATGCGCACCCAGTCGATGCCGGTGGGCAGGTCGCGAATCCAGAAGCCGGGATAGCCGAGCACCGCGGCGAACGTCGGCAGCGCCTTCAGGTTCTTCTCGTAGACGAAGTCGAGTTGCTTCAGGTCGAGCGGATCATGGCCGAGGCCGACGCCGATCGCATAGAGCATCGTGTCCCTGTCGGTGTATCTTTGCTCGACCTCCGGAATCTTGAGCGCCAGCAGCTTGTCGTAGTCAATGGCCATCACTCACTCCGCGAACGCCTCACGCTCCCACGTCTTCGCTCCCATTTCATCGCTCCCACGTCATCGCTGCTCCGTCATCGCTGCCACGCTCGCCGCGCTTGTCCCGGCGATCGCGATCAGGACGGCACAGTGGTCGCCTGGGCGGGATGGCCGGGTCAAGCCCGATGGAGGAGAGACGGTGCCGTGAATCCTGCGATCATATCGGGTCCCAGGAGAACACGTCGCCAGAACGCTCCAGCGGCGTGAACGAGGGGGCGAAGGCGCCCTTGAGCTGGGCGTCAAGCTTCTCCGGGGTCCAGCCGTCGGACCGGTGGATCGCGCGGATCGGCCGGGTCTGGTTGAACAAAAAGATCTCGTTGTTGCGCACCGAGAGAATCTGCCCGGAAATGCCGTCGGCGCGGTCCGAGGCCAGATAGACGGCAAGCGGCGCGATCTTCTCCGGCGTCATCTGCTGCAGCTTGGCGACGCGCGCCTTCTCGGCCTCGGTCTCGGTCGGGATCGAGCCGATCATGCGGCTCCAGGCGAACGGGGCGATGCAGTTCGAGCGCACGTTGAAGCGGGCCATGTCGAGGGCGATCCCGCGCGACAGCCCGACGATGCCGAGCTTGGCCGCCATGTAGTTGGCCTGGCCGAAATTGCCGACGAGGCCGGAGGTGGAGGTCATGTGAACGAAGGCCCCGGACTGCTGCTCGCGGAAGTGGCCGGCGCAGGCGCGGCTCATGTTGAAGGAGCCGTGCAGATGCACCGCGATCACGTCCGACCAGTCCGACCAGCTCATGCGGTGGAAGATGCGGTCGCGCAGGATGCCGGCGTTGTTGACCAGGATGTCGATGCGGCCGAAGGCGTCGAGCGCGGCCTGCACGATCCGGTCGGCATTCTGCGGCTCGGTGATTGAGAGCGTGGAGGCAACCGCTTGGCCGCCGCCCGCCCTGATCTCGTCCACCACCTGTTGCGCCGGCCCCGCATCCTGGCCCGACCCGTCAAGGCCGGCGCCCACGTCGTTGACCACGACGCGTGCCCCCGCCCGCGCCATCAAGAGCGCGATCGCGCGCCCGATGCCGCGCCCCGCGCCCGTGACGATGGCGACCTTTCCTTCGACGATTCCCGGCATTGTTCCGACTCTCCCCGCGGCGACGTGAACTCTCCCCGCGTGCGGGGAGAGACCGACCGCCAGGACCATAGGCGCGTTTTCGCGCGTCTTCGACGCGCTATGGCGAAGGCGGTCGGGTAAGGGGGCAATGCCACGGTCCAGGCGTTTGGAAAAGCCCCCTCAACCCGCTCGGCGCCACGCGCTTCGCCGCCCTGTCCCCCCCCCGCAAGCAGGGAGAGAGGGAAAGCGCCGCGTTGCGCGCGGCTTACCGCCCCCACACCTCCTCGGCCACTTCGACGATCAGGCGCAGCTTCGCCCATTGCTCGTCCTCGGTCAGCAGATTGCCCTCCTCGGTCGAGGCAAAGCCGCATTGGCCGGAGAGGCAGAGCTGGTCGATGTCCACGAACCTCGCCGCCTCCTCGATGCGGCGCTTGAGCATGTCCTTGCTCTCGAGCGCGCCGGTCTTGGTGGTGACAAGACCGAGCACCACGGTCTTGCCCTTGGGCACGAGGCGCAGCGGCTCGAAGGAGCCGGCCCGCTCGGTGTCATATTCCATGAAATAGCCGTGCACATTGATCTGGTTGAACAGCACATCCGCCTCGGCGTCGTAGCCGCCCGCGCCCATAAAGGTCGATTTGTAGTTGCCGCGGCACAGGTGCATGGTGACCGTCATGTCGGCGGGAATGTCCGATATCGCCGTGTTGATGAGCCGGCCGTAAAGCGGCCCGAGCTGATCGGGGTCGTCGCCGCGGTCGCGCATCTGCTGGCGGTACTTCGGGTCGCACAGCATGGCGATGAACACCTCGTCGAGTTGCAGATAGCGGCAGCCGGCGTCGGCGAAGCCGCGCACCGCCTTGCGGTAGGCTTGGCCGAGGTCGTGCCAGAACGCGTCCATCGAGGGATAGGCCGTCTTGTCGATCGGCGTGCGCACCGGCCGGCCATAGATGGCCGAGGGCGCCGGAATCGTCATTTTTGCGGTGCGGCGCGTATGCGCCTGTACGAACTTGAAGTGCTCGACCATCGGATGGGGGCCGGCCATGCCGAGCTTGCCGGTGACCTTGACGCCCTCGTTGCGGGTGGTGACGGCGGCGAAGGCGACGCCTGAGTCCATCACGTGCCTCTCGACCCCGTCGAGGCCCCACAGGAAGTCGAGATGCCACCAGGAGCGGCGAAACTCGCCGTCGGTGACGGCGAGAAGCCCGACCGCTTCCTGCTTCTTGATGACGCGCTCGATCTCCCGGTCCTCCACCGCCTTGAGCTCCTCGGCGGTGATCTCGCCGCGCGCGCGCCGCGCCCGCGCCTCGTGCAGAACGGCCGGACGCAGCAGGCTGCCGACGTGGTCGGCGCGGAACGGAGGCTTGGTGCGCTTCATGGGTCGTTGATCCTTGCTCGTGCCGTCTCTCCCCGCTTGGGGAGAGGCCGGATCGCGAAGCGATCCGGGTGAGGGAGCATCACGGCGCGCGTGAGCCGCTCCGTATCGTGGCAACGCCCCTCACCCCGACCCTCTCCCCGCACGCGGGGAGAGGGAACACGCGCGGGGCGCCCGCGCGCGCTCCTTGCAACGCGGGTATCTACTGCTTCGCCTTCTCGTAGGGATAGATCAGGTCCCCCGACTTGTACTGCGGCGGATACAGGATCACCTCGGTCTTCAGGTCGCGGAACTCGTCGATGCTGTTGCCTTTGATGTTCTGGAACTGCACCAGCAGCATGCGGTCCTGCGCCCATTCGCCCTTGTCGCCGAACTTGACGTCGCCGACCGTGGTCTTGAACGTGGCCTTGCGGATGTAGTCGGCAAGCACGTCGTCCTTCAGGCTCTTGGTGTTCTGGATCGCCTGCTCCAGCACCTGCAGGTAGGCATAGGCCCACACCGGCATGTAATAGCCGAGCGGGTCGACGCCTTCGGCGGCGGCGCGCGCCTGGTACTTCCTGAGCAGTTCCATGGAGCCGGGGAACTGCATGGTCGGCGCCGGGATCCAGGTCTCGTAGTTGACGATGCCGTTGAGCAGCGGGCCGAGCTGGGTCTTGAACACGGTGGCCTGCAGCCCGACCATGGCGCCGCCGACCATCTTCGGCTTGAAGCCGATCTCGTGGATCGCCTTGACCATGCCGACGGTGTCGAGCGGGTAGGAGCAGATCACCACGATGTCCGGATTGGCCGCCTGGATCGCCCGCACGATCGGGGCAAAGTCGGTGGTGGCGGGCGGATAGCGGCGGTTGTAGACGACCCTGAGGCCGTATTTCTTGGCGTTTTCGTTGGCGCCGTCCTGCGCGTTGCGGGCGAATTCGGAATCGGCGGCCACGATCGCGACCGTCTGCGGCTTCGGATTCTGCTGCATCGCCACTTCGAAGTAGCCCTTGGTGAAGGTCGGCTTCGGGGTCGGGCCGGTCGGCAGCATCGAGAAGTACTTGTCGTAATTGAACTCCTCGTTGATGGCGGTACCGAACAGGCTCAGGAACAGCCGCTTCTTCTGGATCATGATCGGCATCGCCGGCGCGATCTGCGTCGAGGCGTAGGCGCTGACGGCGAAGTCGACCTTGTCCACGTCGAGCAGCTTGGTGTAGATGCCCGGCACCTGCGCCGGGCTCGACTGGTCGTCGTAGTAGATGAGCTTGACCGGCCGCCCGAGCAGGCCGCCCTTGGCGTTGACGTCCTCCTCCCAGATCTTCATCGCCACCAGCGACATCTTGCCGTTGGCGGCGAGCGGGCCGGTGAGCGACATGCTGAAGCCGATCTTGATCGGCTCCCCGCTCTGTGCAAGCGCGGCGCCCGCGGTCGCCGCCACGAGCGCCACGGCACCGACCAGGCGCGAGATCCCGCGCCACCCGTTCAGGATCGTACCCATTGCCACCTCCCTGCTCTGTTGTTCCCTTGGCCCGCGGCGCATCGGCGCCGCGCGTCGCCCGGCAACCCTACCCCAATTCGGCGTCTGCATCCTTTCGGTCGCGGCGGTGGGCCGTCTCCCGGCCTGCCGGGATGCCTTGTCTCATCGGCCCCACACCTCCTCGGCGAGTTCCACGATCATGCGCAGCTTGGCCCATTGCTCCTCTTCCGCAAGGATATTGCCTTCCTCGCTGGAAGCGAAGCCGCATTGCGGCGAGAGGCAGAGCTGATCGAGCGGGGCGTACTTCGCCGCCTCATCGATGCGACGCCTGATGTCGTCCCGGGACTCCAACCGACCGCTCTTGGATGTGACGAGCCCGAGCACCACGGTCTTGCCCTTGGGCAGAAAGCGCAGCGGCTCGAATGAGCCGGCCCGCTCGGTGTCGAACTCCATGAAATAGCCGTCCACATCGATGCCGTTGAACAGCAGTTCGGCCACCGGCTCGTAGCCGCCCGAGGCGATGAAGGTCGAGCGGAAATTACCGCGACACAGGTGCATGGTCACGGTCATGTCGGCGGGCACGTCGGCAACGGCGGCGTTGATCATGCCGGCGTAGGCGGCCGGCAGCGCGTCGGGATCCTCGCCCCGCTCAACCACGATCTGGCGCTGCTTCGGATCGCACAGATAGGTGAGATTGACCTCGTCGAGCTGCAGATAGCGGCAGCCCGCGTCGTAGAAAGCGCGCACCGCCTTGCGGTAGGTCTCGCCGAGGTCGCGATAGAACTCCGCCATGTCGGGATAGATGGATTCCGGCACGCCCTCGCGGCCGTGGCGGAAGTGCACCGCCGAGGGCGAAGGAATGGTCATTTTCGCCACCGCGCTGGTGTGCGCCTTGAGAAAGCGGAAATGTTCGACCATGGGATGGCCGTCGAACCGCCCGAGGCGGCGCGTCACGCGCAGCAGCACCTGCCGCGGCTGCGGACCCTGGAACCTGAACTTGCGCTCGCCCTGATAGGACTCGATGCCCGGCAGTCGCTCGAGGAAGTCGATCTGCCAGGAACGACGCCGGTATTCGCCGTCGGTGACCGCCTTGAGGCCGATCGCTTCCTGCTTGCGGATCAACGCTTCGATCTCGCGATCCTCGATGGCGGAAAGCTCGTCCGCGCTGATCTCCCCCTGCTCCCGCCGGGCGCGCGCCTGCTTCAGGGCGGCGGAGCGCAGGAGGCTGCCGACATGATCGGCGCGAAAGGGCGGCGCGGTGCGTTGCATGCTGTTACTCCGGACTTGCCACGGCACCCCCTCCGCCTCGCGGGCGGAGGACGCCTGCGGCGCGTCATCACCCCCACACCGCGTCGGCAAGCTCAACGATCATCTCGAGCTTGGCCCATTGCTCGTTCTCGGCGAGAAGGTTGCCCTCCTCGGTCGAGGCGAAGCCGCATTGCGGCGAGAGACAGAGCTGATCGAGCGGGACGTACTTCGCCGCCTCGTCAATGCGGCGCTTGATGAAATCCCTCGCTTCAAGCTGGCCGCTCTTGGAGGTGACGAGTCCGAGCACCACGGTCTTGTCCTTGGGGACGAAGCGCAGCGGCTCGAAGCCGCCCGCGCGATCGCTGTCGTATTCCATGAAATAGGCCTGTACCTTGACCTTGTTGAACAGGATGTCGGCCACCGGCTCGTAGCCGCCCGAAGCGACAAAGGTGGACCGGAAGTTGCCGCGGCACAGATGCATGGCGACCGTCATGTCGGCGGGCAGGTCTGCGATCGCCGCATTGATGACGTCGGCATAGATGTGCGGCAGTCGCTCCGGGTCGTCGCCGCGATCGGCCACGAGCCGGCGCAGGTTCGGGTCGCAGAGATAGGTGAAGTTCACTTCGTCGAGCTGGAGGTAGCGGCAGCCCGCGTCGTAGAAGGCCCGCACCGCCTTGCGGTAGGCCTCGCCCAGATCGCGGTAGAACTCGGCCATGTCCGGGTAGATCGACGCGGGGACGGCATCGCGTCCGTAGCGGAAATGCAGCGACGAGGGCGAGGGGATCGTCATCTTCGGCGTCCGGCGCGTGTGCGCGGCCACGAATTTGAAGTGATCGATCATGGGATGGCCGTCGAAGGCGCCGAGCCTGCCGACCACGCGCAGCATCATCGGCTTGGGTTGCGGTCCCTGGAACTTGATCTTGCGCTCGCCGAGATAGGCCTCGACGCCCGGCAGCCGTCCGAGAAAATCGTAGTTCCAGAACGCGCGTCGGAACTCGCCATCGGTGATCGACGCCAATCCCACCGCCTCCTGCCTGCGGATTACCGCCTCGATCTCGCGGTCCTCGATCGCCTTCAGGGCCTCGGCGCCGATTTCGTTGCGCTCGCGCTTCGCCCGCGCGTCTTTCAGCGCCGCGGTGCGCAGGAGGCTGCCGACGTGATCGGCGCGGAATGGAGGCCTGGTCCGTTGCATGCGCTCTACTCCTCGCTCGCGACCGAATCTCTCTCCGCCTGCGGGAGAGCAAACAGGCGGCACGTCATCGCCCCCAGATCTCGTCGGCCAGTTCCACGATCATGCGCAGCTTCGCCCACTGCTCGGCCTCGCTCAGCACGTTGCCTTCCTCGGTCGAGGCGAAGCCGCATTGCGGTGAGAGGCAGAGCTGATCGAGCGCGACATATTTCGTCGCCTCGTCGATGCGCCGCTTGATGTCGTCCTTCTTCTCCAGTGCGCCGCTCTTGGAGGTCACGAGGCCGAGCACGAGCTGCTTCCGGCCCTTGGGGAAGAAGCGCAATGGCTCGAATCCGCCGGCCCGCTCGGTGTCGTATTCCAGGAAATAACCGTCGAGCGGCGTCTCGTTGAACATGATGTCCGCCACCGGCTCGTAGCCGCCTTCGGCGATCCAGGTCGAGCGGAAGTTGCCGCGGCAGGAATGCATGGTGACGGTCATGTCGGCAGGGCGGTCCTTGATCGCGTCGCGGATCATGCGCGCATAGATCGCCGGCAGCTTCTCCGGCTCGTCACCGCGCTCGCGCGAATATTGCAGCTCGCGCTTGTCGCACATCATCGACCAGGTGGTGTCGTCGAGCTGCAGGTAGCGGCAGCCCGCGTCGTAGAAGGCGCGCACCGCCTTGCGATAGGCCTCGGTCAGGTCGCTGAAGAAGGCATCGAGATCGGGATAGACCTCCCGGCTGATGGACTTGCGCCCCTGCCGGAAATGCAGCACGCCCGGCGCCGGGATGGTCATTTTCGGCGTCACGCGGGTGTGATCCTTCACGAAGCGGAAGTCGTCGAGATGCGGATGTCCGGAGAAGCCGATCTTGCCGATCACGCGCACGCTCTCGGCCTTGGTCTCGACCCCGGCAAAGACGATGCCCTTGCCGGTGGAATAGAGTTCGACCCCGTCGAGTCCCTTGAAGAAGTCGAATTGCCACCAGGAGCGACGGAACTCGCCGTCGGTGGCAAGCTTCAATCCGACCTCTTCCTGCCTGCGGATGGCTGCCGCGATCTCGCGATCCTCGATCGCGCGCAGTGCGGCGGCATCGATCTCGCCCTTCTCGCGCTTGGCGCGCGCCTCTTTCAGTACCGCAGGCCGCAGCAGGCTGCCGACATGGTCGGCGCGAAAGGGAGGTGTGGTGCGTTGCATGTTGTTGCTCCGGATCTGGCGCTGCGCCGCTCCCCGCCGGCGGGGTGCGGTCGAGGGCCGCAGGCGGTCGGGCGGCGACATGCCGCTGCCGCTCCAGCGATCGATAAACCTCACCCGGCCCGCCGCAAGCCGGCGAGCATGCGGGCGACCATCAGCGGCCCCACACCTCTTCAGCGATTTCCACCACCTCGCGCATCTTCGCCCACTGCTGCTCCTCGGTGAGGATGTTGCCCTCCTCGGTCGAGGCAAAGCCGCACTGCGGGCTGAGCGCGAGCTGTTCGATCGGCGCGAATTTCGCCGCCTCCTCAAGCCGGCGCTTGACGTCGTCCTTCTTCTCCAACGTGCCGCTCTTGGAGGTGATGAGACCCACGACGACGATTTTCTTGCCCTTCGGGAGAAAGCGCAGCGGCTCAAACCCGCCGGCCCGCTCGGTGTCGTACTCCAGGAAATATCCGTCGTAGTTGCACTGCGCAAGCAAACGCTCGGCCACCGGCTCGTAGCCGCCCGAAGCGATCCAGGTCGAGCGGAAATTGCCGCGACACACATGCGTCGTGATCACCATGTCGGCCGGCTTGCCTTCCAGCGACGTGTTGATGACGCGCGCATAGTCGTCGGCCAGCCGCTCGGTGTTGAGCCCGCGATCCTTGGCCTTCTTCATCTCGACGTCCGAACAAAGATAGGCCCAGGCGGTGTCGTCGAACTGCAGATAGCGGCAGCCGGCATCGTAAAAGGCCCGCACCGCCGTCCGGTAGGCGGCGGCGAGATCGTCGAAGATCGCGTCGCGCTCGGGATAGGCGTTCTTGAGGACGGCGCCGGGCTCGAGGCGGAAATGCATGACCGTCGGGCTCGGAATCGTCATCTTCGGCGTCACCCGGGTGTGCGCCTTGACGAAACGGAAATGATCGAGAAAGGGGTGATCGGCGGGAAAGCCGATCTTGTCCTTGACGCGGATGCTGAGCGGCTTGGTCTGCACCCCCTGGAACTGAATGCCGTGGTCGAGCTCATAGATCTCGACGCCATTGAGAAGGCCGTAAAAGTCGAAATGCCACCAGGAGCGGCGGAATTCGCCGTCGGTGGCAAGCTGCAAGCCCACCTCCTCCTGCTTGCGGATCAGCTTTTCGATCTCGCGGTCTTCCACCGCCTTCAGCTCGGCTGCGCTGATCTGTTCCTTCTCACGCTTCTCGCGCGCCTCCTTGATCGGCGCGGTGCGCAGGAAGCTGCCGACATGGTCGGCGCGAAAGGGTGGCGTGGTTCTTCGCATGGACATTGGATCGTCTCCTTCCCGGCGGGGCGGCAGGCCGGCTGTCGCCAGAACATCCCATGGCCGTTGTCAGTGGTCGATAACCGGCGCGGCGTCAATCCTGCGCCAGGGCTGGCAGGACACGGCCGTCGCACGTGGGACGCATCCCATTGACGCTGCGGCAGACGGCGGGCGGCGGCTCGAGCCCGCCCGAGACAGGCTCGGACGGCGAACCGACGAACCGGACCACCGTCGCTTGCGCGGTTTTCCCCTTTCGCCCTACTATCCCTTCACCAACCCGGCGCGCCAAGGCCGGCAGACACCAACATTCGGGAGGGTTTCGATGATGAATCGGCTGCTCGCGGGGGCGGCGGCATTGGCCGTCTCCGCCACGCTTGCCCACGCGCAAGAGATCAAGATCGGCGTCGCCCTGCCCTACACCGGTATCGGCGCCGAGTTCGCGCAACTGGTCGACCGCGGCATGGAGATCTACCTCAAGCTCAATGCCGACAAGGCCAAGCCTTACAAGTTCACGCTGATCAAGCGTGACGTGAAGAATCCGGCCGGGGCCGATGCCAAGATTCAGGTGCAGGAACTGCTCACCCAGGCCAACGTCGATATCCTGGCCGGGTGGGTCTACTCGCCGAACGCGATCGCCTCCGCGCCGATCGTGACCGCGGGCAAGCGGCTCGGCGTGATCATGAACGCCGGCACCGCGCACATCACCAAGATGTCGCCCTACTTCGTGCGCACCTCGTTCAGCATGTGGCACTCCGGCCACCCGATGGGAGAGGCGGCAGCCAAGCAGCTTGGCGCCAAGACCGCGGTGATCGGCTACTCCGATTTCCCGCCCGGCAAGGACGAGCGCGACGCCTTCAAGCGGGCCTTCGAGGCGAACGGCGGCAAGGTGATCGACGAAATCCCCATGGGCGGCCCCGCCCAGGTGCCCGACTTCACCCCGTTCTTCCAGCGCGCCAAGGACAAGAAGCCCGACGTGTTCTTCGTCTTCATCCCCGCCGGCGATCATGCCGCGGCGGTGGTCAAGACCTACGGCGCGCTCGGCATGCGCCAGGCCGGAATCAAACTGATCGGACCGGGCGACATCACCCAGGACACCAAGCTGCAGGCGATGGGCGATGCCGCGGTCGGCCTCATCACCATGCATCACTACCATGCCGACCTGGAGAACCCGGAAAATCAGCGCTTCGTCGCCGCCTGGAAGAAGGAATACGGCGCCAACACGACGCCGGACTTCATGGCGGTCGGCGGCTATGACGGCATGGCGCTGATCGTGCACGTCGTCCAGCAGCTCAAGGGCAACGTCAGCGACATCGACAAGGCGCTCGCGGCCGCCAAGAGCTTCAAATACAACAGCCCGCGCGGCCCGATCTCGATCGATCCGGAGACGCGCGACATCATCATGAACGAATATCTCTCGGAGGTGGTGAAGGGGCCGGACGGCAGGCTGCGCCAGAAGGTCCTCGCCACCATTCCGAACGTGAAGGACCCCTGCAAGGCGCTCAAAGTCGGCCCCTGCGGCTGAGCCGACGGGCACCGGCTGCGGCACGTCCTCTCCGCGCAGGAGAGCGGGCCGCAGCGTCGCCGCGCCGGCACGCGATGGACGAGGGGTCGCGGCATCCGCGGATGCCGCGGCCCCTCAACGTTTGTGGCGGCCGTCGTCCGTTGTCGCGGTCGAGGGCATGTTGTGACTGCCTTGATGTGAGTGGCTTGCGGTCCATGAATGCCCCTGGTCCGAGACTCGAGGCCGCGACGACGCACGCCGCCGTCCGCACCGCCCTGCGCGGGGCGTGGCGCGCCGACGCGACCGCGTCGTCGCTTCGCTTGCAGTTTGGTCGGTTCCCCCTAAAATCCGCGCAACAAAGGCCGGCCGAACCGGTCGGAGGGGTTCCGTGGCGACGTTCTTGGATTCGCGGGGTACGAACGCCCGTAGCTGGCGGGCGTCGGCGTGATTTTCGGCATTGACATTGCGAGCATCCTGCTCGGCGGCCTGGCCGCCGGGATGGTGCTGTTCATCGTCTCGGTCGGGCTCTCCGTCACCATGGGCCTGATGGGGTTCGTCAATCTCGCACACGGTGGTTTCGCCATGCTCGGCGGTTACGTCATCGTGCTGAGCATGCGGCATTGGGGTCTCGGCTTCGTGCCGGCGCTGGCGCTGGGCTTCGTCGTGATCGGCGCGATCAGCGTCGTGTTCGAGCGCTTGCTTTATGCGCGGCTGTATCGCGCCGGCGAGCTCGACCAGGTGCTGTTCACCATCGGGCTCGTGTTCATCATGATCGCCTCGGTGACGCTTCTGGTCGGTCCGGAGAACCAGCCGCTGACGCTGCCGGACGCGCTGCGCGGCCAGTTCAATCTCGGCTTCATCGAATATCGCACCTACAGCATCTTCCTGATCGCGGCCGGCACCGTCATCGTCGTCGCGCTCTGGCTCGGCTTCGAGCGCACGCGTTTCGGCGCGCAGATTCGCGCGGCGGTCGACAACCGCCGCATGGCCGAGTCGCTCGGCATCAACATCGACCGGCTGTTCGCGGTGACCTTCGGTTTCGGCAGCGGCATGGCGGCGCTCGGCGGCGGGCTCGGCGCCGAGTTCCTCGGCCTCGATCCGCAATACGCGCTGAAGTACCTGGTGTTCTTCCTGATCGCGGTGTCGGTCGGCGGGCTCGGAACGGTGACCGGCGTGTTCTATGCCTCGCTCCTGATCGGCGTGCTCGATTTCGCGCTCAAGCTCTACATTCCCAAGGGCGGCACGTTGTTCATCTATGCGCTGACCATTCTGCTGCTGCTGCTGCGGCCGCAGGGGCTGTTCGGGAAATCGGCATGATTTCGCCTCCGCGCGCACACGACCATCCCGGCGCGCGCGCGCTCACCGAGCGCCATCGATTGCGGCTGTGGGAGCCGCTGCCGTGGCTTCTTGCGCTCGCCTTCTATTTCGCCTTCCCGCAATATCTCGGCTTCGGCACCGACCTTCTGGTCACCATCCTGTTTGCGATTTCGCTCGATCTGGCGCTCGGCTATGCCGGCATCATCACGCTCGGGCACGCGGCCTTCTTCGGCGCCGGCGCCTACACCGTGGGCGTGCTGGCCTATCACGGCATCTGGAACGAGCCGATCACGAGCCTCATCGCCGGTGCCGTCGTCGCCGCGGCGATCGGACTGGGGTCGGGTCTCGTGCTGCTGCGCACGACCGGCCTGACGCTGCTGATGCTGACGTTGTGCACCATGGCGCTGCTGGAGGAGGCCGCCAATCTCGGCCACGACTGGACCGGCGGGTTCGACGGCCTGCCCAGCATCACCATCCCGCCGCTGTTCGGGCTGTTCGAATTCAACCCGCTCTATCCGCGCACGCAGTATCTCTATGCGCTCGGCGTGCTGTTTCTGTGCTTCGTCTTCGTGCGCACGCTGGTCTATTCGCCGTTCGGGCAAAGTCTCACCGGAATTCGCGAGAACACACTGCGCATGCACGCGGTCGGCGCGCCCGTGCGCTGGCGCCTCGTCGTCTGTTACACGATCTCGGCGGCGGTGGCCGGCATCGCCGGCGGGCTGTGGGCGCAGGCCAATGCCTACGTCAATCTGACCACCCTCGGCCTCGATCGCGCCGCCACCGTCCTGATCATCCTCGTGCTCGGCGGCTATGGCCGCCTGTACGGCGCCTTCATCGGCGCGGTCGCCTACATGGCGCTGCAACACTTCCTGTCGAAGGTCTACCCCACCGCCTGGCAGCTCGGACTCGGACTGCTCCTCGTCGTCATCGCACTGTTCGCGCGCGGCGGCATCCTCGGCCTCGGCGATCTGCTGTTCCGCCGGCGAGCGAGCGGGAGCACGCGCTCATGACCGCGCTGCTGGAGACGCGCGCGCTGAGCAAGAGCTTCGGTGCGCTGCGCGCGACGAGCGATGTCGACTTCGTCCTCGAAGAGGGGGCCCGCCATGCATTGATCGGCCCGAACGGCGCAGGCAAGACCACCTTCATCAATCTCTTGACCGGAGTGCTGATGCCGACCGCCGGCAGGGTTCTGCTGCGCGGGCGTGACATCACCCACGTCGAGCAGGCCGAACGGGTCAAGCTCGGAATCGCGCGCACCTTCCAGATCAACCGCCTGTTCCGCGGCCTGTCGGTGCTGGAGAACGTCTACATTTCGGTTGCCGAGCGGGTCGGGGCCGCCTCCAACATGTTTACGCCTGCGGGCCGAAGGCGCGACGTGATCGAGGAGGCGATGCAATTGCTCGAGGCGCTCAAGCTCGCCGACGATGCCCGCCACACCATCGCCGAATTGCCCTACGGCCGCCAGCGGCTGGTCGAGCTCGCCATCGCGCTCGGACAGAAGCCGCAGGTGCTGCTGCTCGACGAGCCCGCCGCCGGCGTGCCGAGCGCGGAAAGCCACATCATTCTCGATGCCATCGACGCGCTGCCGAAATCCATCGGCGTGCTGATCATCGACCACGACATGGACCTGGTGTTCCGCTTCGCCAAACGCATCACCGTCATGGTGCGCGGGGCGGTGTTCGCCGAAGGCACGCCGCGCGAGATCGGCGGCAATCCGGATGTGCGCGCGGTCTATCTCGGCCAGGCCACAACGGGCGGTGCGCAGGCCCATGGCTGACGCGCTCGAACTCAAAGGCGTGTTTGCCGGCTACGGCGAGACCGTGGTGCTGGAGGACATCAACATCGCGCTCGCCGCCGGCGAGAGCATCAGCGTCATCGGCCGCAACGGCGTCGGCAAGACCACGCTGCTCGCCACCGTCATGGGGCACACCACCCTGCACCGCGGCGATATCTTGCTCGGCGGGCGCAGTCTCAATCGCGTACCGGTCTACCGTCGCGCCACCGCAGGTCTCGGTTTCGTGCCGCAGGAGCGCGAGATCTTTCCCTCGCTGACCGTGCTGGAGAACCTGGAGGTGGCCGCGCGGCCGGGGGAATGGACGCAGGCGCGCGTGTTCGAACTGTTTCCGAATCTGCGCGAGCGGCTTTCCAACCGCGGCAACCAGCTCTCCGGCGGCGAGCAGCAGATGCTGTCGATCGCGCGCGCTCTATTGACCAATCCGACCGTCCTGCTCATGGACGAGCCGACCGAGGGGCTCGCGCCGGTGATTGTCGAGGCGCTCACCGCTGTGCTGTTGAGATTGCGCCGCGAGAGCGGCCTGTCGATCGTGCTGGTCGAGCAGAACAGCCGCGTGGCGCTGGAATTCTCCGAGCGCACCGTGGTCATGGACAAGGGACGCATCGTCTACGACGGCCCCTCGGCCGCCCTGCGCGAGGATCCCGAGCGCCTGCACAAGCTGATCGGGGTCGGGGAATAGGACTCCATCGACGCAAGCTGCGATGGATTACGGGCCCCTGGCTAATATAGTATTGCTACCCATATCATGCTCGCCATCGATAGAGGCCTGCTATGAAAACAACGCTCGATATCTCCGATGCGCTCCTGGCGGAAGCGAAACGGATCGCAGCGCGAGAAAGAACCACTTTGCGCGCACTGGTCGAGCAGGGCCTTCGTCAGATCGTTGCGGAGAAGAAGCGCCCTCCGGGCAAGTTCAAGCTGCGCAAAGCCAGTGTCGCGAGGGGCTGGCTCCGGCCTGAAATTGAAAATGCCGGTTGGAGGCGAATTCTTGAGCTCGCGTATGAAGGACGCGGGGCATGATTGCCGTCGACACCAATATCCTGGTGTAGCCCATCGCGAGGCTTCGCCCTTTTTCGAGGCTGCCAATGCGGCGGTGACGAGCCTGTGCGAAGGTTCATCGGCATGGGCGCTGCCATGGCCCTGTGTCCATGAATTCATGGCGGTCGTGACGAGCGCACGCCATTTCGAATCGCCCAGCACCCCGGAGGAAGCGATAGATCAGGTCGAAGCATGGATGGAATCGCCCAGCATCGTCCTGCTCGCCGAGTCGGGACAGCATTGGCGGGAACTGCGCACATTTGTACTGCAAGGTCGCGTGACCGGATCGCTCGTCCACGACGCGCGAATCGCAGCCCTTTGCCGCCAGCACGGGGTGCGCGAGCTGTGGTCGGCCGATCGCGACTTCAGCCGCTTTCCCGGGCTGAAGGTCGTCAACCCGCTGGTGGCGCAATGACCGCAAGCGGCCATAAAGGCTGATCGAGAACAGGCGTTACGTCGACCTCACGGCATCGCATCGGGGCGCCGCGGGCGCAATTTTGGCAATACCGATCAGAAGGACGCTGCCTTCCGAAGCGATAGGGCGGCAGGAGTCGGTCCAGACGTTATAGGGGCGTGCGCGAGCGCCTACGCGTGCGCCTTGCGCTGCGGATCGATGATCTTCTCGAGCCTGCCGAGCACGTGCATGCAGGGCAAGAGCTGCTGCAGGCTTGCGTTCGGCTCGCGCTTCTTCTGGATCGCGTCAATGAACTCGCGGTCTTCGAGTTCGATGCCATCCATGGACACGTCGACCTTGGAGAGGTCGATCTTGTTGTCCTTGCCGTCCGACAGATCGTCGTAATAGGCCTTGAAGGTGCCGTTGTCGCAGATGTAGCGGAAGAACGAGCCGATCGGCCCGTCGTTGTTGAACGACAACGACAGCGTCAGAATGGCGCCCGAAGGCACCTTGGCGACGATGCCGATGTCCATGGCGATGTTGAGCTCGGGATGGATCGGCCCCTGCACGGCATAGCAGTCAGAAATGAGTTCGCCGGTCTGATACTGGAACAGGTCGATGGTGTGGGCGGCGTGGTGCCACAAGAGATGGTCGGTCCAGCTGCGCGGGTTGCCGGCGGCGTTGATGTTGCGCCGGCGGAAGAAATAGGTCTGCACGTCCATCTGCTGGATGTTGAGTTCGCCCGCCTCGATCTTCTTGTGGACGTACTGGTGACTCGGATTGAAGCGCCGCACATGCCCGCCCATGGCGATCACTCCGGTCTCCTTGGCGATCTTTACCAGGGCTTCGGCGTCCTCGACCGAATCGGTGATCGGGATCTCCACCAGCACGTGGCGGCCCGCGCGCATCACCTGCTCGGCCTGGCGGAAGTGCATCTTGGTCGGCGTGGTGAGGATCACCGCTTCCGAACGCTCGATCCCCTCCGACAGGTTCCCGGTGTAGTG
>Ga0073934_10002656_pt1 | contig 36184 bp, 21 predicted proteins | sample LarsenN4metaG_FD_76834 | JGI IMG/M metagenome (GOLD analysis project Ga0073934, IMG submission 76834) | Hot spring sediment bacterial and archeal communities from British Columbia, Canada, to study Microbial Dark Matter (Phase II) - Larsen... ... | reverse complement strand
TCGCGCTGGACGCGCGCGCCGGCGTGCACGAGGCGCGACAGCTCACCGCCACCGCCTCGGAGTCTCCGGGCACGGCAGAGGATTACTTCGAGCGCCTCGGGCGCTGCCTGCAGGAGCTGCGCTCGGCCCGGGGCTGGAAGCAGCAGCAGCTCGCCGACGAGGCGGGTCTCGACCGCACGTACATCAGCGGTCTCGAGCACGGCAAGCAGAACCCCACGATTGGCGTCCTCCTCCGGCTGGCGCGAGCGCTCGAGGTTCCGCTCGATCGGCTGGTAATCCTGGAGCGTGCCCGTCCTTGACGAGACCCGGGTGGTGAAGGAAGATCAGCGCGCTCATCGACCGGGTGCCCGCCGAGGACGCGATGGCGACGAGGACGAATGCGGCGCCCGGATCTGCGCCAGCGGGAGACGCGGCGCGACCACCTCACGGCGCAGCTGGACGCGCTCGCGAACGCGGAGACGCTCGCGGCGATCGACCCCGCGCACGTGAGGCGCGACCTCTGCGAGCGGTTGACCGATTGGCAAGGACTGCTCCGGCGGGAGACCGCCGAACCGCCTCAGATCCTCCGCGAAGTGCTGGTCGGGCGCCTGATCTTCGGGCCGAGGATCGACGGAAGTGCTCGATATTACGAGTTCACCGGCCAGGCGACCCTCTCGGGACTCCTGGCCGGTGTGGTTTCTCCCGAAAGGATGGTGACCCCGGCGGGATTCGAACCATTCGGCGTGCGCCAAGTCCGCGGGATCATGAGGGTGGCCTGAGCGCATGCTGAAGCATCAGCCGGCCGGTGCCTGCTCCTATCGGCCGGGATCCTCACCCAGTTCCGCCTCCTGATCCTCCCGGCGGGCCTCCGCCCGATACCCTTCCGCGATCCGGCGGAGCATCGCGGCGGTTCGTGGCCACCGGTCGGCGATCGCTGCAGCGAAGCCCGTATATCGGTCCGCGAGCTGACGCTCCTGCGCCCCGCCCTCCCTCGGATCCTTCGACACAACTCCCCGGCTGTTGTACACGGCGATCTCGAACCCACGCTCGAGCTCGACGCTCTTGATGTCCTCGATCACATCTCGCACCGCCGGGTGCGGCCAGGCTCCATCGGGGCCGGCCGGGGAGCCACTCAACGCTTCGCCGATCTTGTGGTCCCCGACAGCCGCACGTCCGCTCGTCGCAAGCGCTTCCCGAGCGTGCTGCACCCAGGCCTTGAGGCCGGCACCGTCGATGCTCCCGTCGTCCGTCGTCCCCGGCACGACCCTGAAGGTGTCCAGCAGTTCGTACGCATGCCGGGCCCGGGCTCGCTCTTCCTCGGAAAGCTCGCGCGGTTCCTCGCCTTCGGCCCGGTACGCCAGCGCGACGATCTCGGCGAAGAACGCGGGGTTCCGCGAGAGCTGTCGGTGGAGGAGCTTCGGGGCCCGCTCGTGGCGCCCCACGAGTGGCAGATAAGCCCATTCGAGGGCGGCGATACGCGTCGCGCCGACTTCGTCCGACGGCTCCAGAGCGTCGAGAAGCCTGGCCACGTCGTGAGCGAGGTCGCCGAGAGGGCGATCGTGGGCCGGCGAGGTGCGCGCCGCACTCTCCAGGACCTCCGCGATGAGCCGGGACGAGACTGTGCTCCTCCGCCTGGCGTGGAGCCCGAGCAGCTTGACGGCCGTGTACGGCCGGCCGTGGGCGACGAGCTTTCCAGCGGCGATGACAGCATCCCGTGGATCGGGAATCCAGTACGCAGTCACGAGGCGCCAGTACCGCTGCTCGGTCTCGCTGTCCGACCCAGCCGCGAGATCCCAGGTGCGTGGGTCGCACGGCAGGCAGGCGAGGAGCTCGGCACGCTGCGCCGGTGACCACGTTCCGGCGACCCCGGCGAGCTTGGTCTCAGCCCATTCCCGGCCTCGACGCGACACCCGCCCCGCCGCGAAGCCCCGCGCCACTTCGGCGAGAACTCCGTCATCAGCGCCGAGAAACTCGCCGAGCACCTGGTCCTCCTGCTCCGTGAGGAGCTCGCTGTGTCCGAGCGTGACGCCGAACTCGCCCGGTCGCTCGGCGTGCCGCGCACATTCCAGCAGCGCTGGTAAACCTCCCTCTGCGTGAATGCTGCGCACTGCGGCGAGCCGCGCCTGGGCGATCGCATCGCGGTATGCCGCGATGTACTGCTCGCCGCCCTCGGGAAGCTCGGGCCTGTCGCTGAAGAGCCAGGCGTACCGCCCCACCGGTTCCACTGGCTCGAACCGTCGGTGGATTTCCTCGAGCCGGTCGACTCGCTCTCCGGGTAGCGCCCAGTCGGCATCGGCGAACGAGCGGTGCTGCGAGATGAGCTTGCGCAGCGCATTCCAGATCAGAGCGCGGTCCTTGGTCCTTGGATCCGAGACGGTCGACCTCCATGCCGGCGAGGCGGCTCACGATCGCCTCGTGCTGATCGACGGGGAGCCTGGCCAAAGCCTCGATCAGGGTCTCCCAGCGTGGCCCGCTTTGATCCGCGTCGGCCAGCATCCGGCCCGTGATCTCGCGCACGGCCTCGACGTACTCGCCGCGCCTCACGCGTGGCGGCCCCGCCGCCCAGTCGCGCCAGCTCGGGGTCGCGGTGTTGAATCCGATCCCATGATGCTCCGGCAAGAGCTGCCGGAGGAGCTCCCATGCGACGTCGGCTTCGCTTCTGCGCAGCATGTCCAGGACACTGAGCCGCTGCGCGAGCCCCGCCGTCGTCTGTGGATGCCAGAGGAGAAATATTCCGCGCAGGCTGTTCATCGGGCGATTCGCCAGCCGGCCGCCCGGGTCGAGCCGGGCGAGGCTCGCCAGTAGGGAGGCCGCATGCCCGAGATGCTCGGGGCTCCACGCGACCGTCTCCAGCGCCCAGAGAAGACCGGTGTGGGGGGAGGAGCCGAAGAGGGGATCCGTCTGCTCCGCGAAGAGCTTCAACAGGACGGGCTCCGCCCCGCTCAAGCCCTGCCCCACCGCCGTGAGAAATTCGTCCGGCGCCGCTTCCGCTAGAAGCGGAAGAACGGGCGAGAGCGAGGCCCAGATCCGCCAGTCGGCGTTCGCCCCCTCAAGGAGCCTCCGGACGATCCGGGCGGCATAGTGGCTCGGGGAGGCGCCGGTCGTGACGGTGACCGTCTCGCCCCGGGCACCCATGACTGCGAGCGTCTCTGCCAGGCCCCGGCGCAGGACGTCTGAATGTCGCGGCGCGCGATTCAGTGCACGCGCCATCCACCGTTCGCTCTCCGGAAGATCGAAGCGCGGGTCACGCGCGCCCAGCACGTCCAGAACGACCGCCTCGAGTCGCTCGAGGTCGTCCCGCGTGAGGTATCGCGCGAGCAGGGACCAGGCGTCCTCTCTCGAGACGATGAACCAGGTGTCGCCGATGTGGCGAGCAGGAGGGTCGGACTCGTTCGACCAGCGAACGGCGATCCCGCTGACCTCTTGATACGGGACCCGTGCAAGGGTGGCCAGCGCCTCGCGGTCGGCCTCGTTGGCGTCGCTCCATGAGCCCGCGAGCAGGGCGGGCAGGAGGGACCGGGCCTGGCCCGGGCGCGCCCAATCCGGCTGCTCGATCTCGGGCCGCACGGCCAGCCGGCGCCGGAAGGACATGAAACTCCGCCGCGCCAGTGCTGCCAGCTCGCGCGCTCGCTCCTCCGGAACGCCGGCGGCGCCGAGCGCTTTCGTCGCGTCTTCCTGGGCCAGCCGGGGGACGACGAGCGTCATGCCCGAGACGCTGTCCGCGCGCCCGAGTGCGACGACCACGCGGTGGCCGCCGCGAGCCGCTCTGGCGATCGCCTCACGGCTTTCGAAGACGGGGACGAGGATGAGCGATTCGCCCGAAGCGGCCAGCCGGTGCCAGGCCGGAAGATCACGTACGACGAGCTCGGGAGCAAGATGCGCGACCCGCTCCTCGGGCGGAAGCTGCTGCACCGCAGCCGCGAACACCGCCATGGCCTCGTCCCGAGACTCGGCCTGCAGCGCGAGCGGGGCCGACGGATCCCGGAGCCAGGCGTGGACCTTCTCCACCGCCTCCCCCCGCCCCGAGAGGATGAGTTCCGGGGAGACGGCCGGGCGCGTGGTTCCCGCCCAGTCGGTCCACCAGGTCCCGAGGTCCACGGCGTTCTCGGGGAGCTTTCCGAGGACGATCGACAGCCACACATGGACGGCCGGTGCCAACTCCAGCCAGGCCTCGAGGTCGTCCGCGTCGTACGCGCGCACCGCGCGCCACACTCTCTCACCTTCCCTGGCGGCCACCCAGGCCGCCTTCCCCTTCCACCGTCGTGGAGTGACGAACACGAACGTGCTGTCAGCCGGATCGATCCGCCCGGGGTCGCCCCGGCGCTTTTCGTAGTCGTCGTCCGCCTTGCCCTTGATGTCCTTGCCGGTGCCGAGCTCCCAAGCCGATACGCCGCCGGGAACGAAGGCGTTGCCCTCATCGACGGCCACGATCCCGTCCCATCCGCCGAGCTGTACGCCCTCTCCCGAGGGGAACCACGCGCGGATGACTTGGCGGACCGTCGCATGCACCAGTCGGCGAAGGACTCGCGGCAGGACGTCCTAGGCGTCGCGGCGGTTCGACCAGGCCTCAAGGTCCGTTGCGTCGACCAGCGTCACGGATCGCACGGCGCTACCTCCCAAATTCGGCCGGCAGGTGCGGGTCGTGCGTCCCGGCACCTCTGGACCCGCCCCTTGAGTGACCACTGCGCGCGAAGCGCCTGGTCACCGCCCACCGCGCCGGCGCGTCCACCGACGGGTGCGGGTGAGATGGGTATCAACCCCGGTGACGTTCAGGCGGTACTGGAGCATGTCGAGACTGACGCCGTAGCGTTTCGCCGCGGAGTCCGCAGCAAGCCCCTGCCGTCGGATCAACATCAATGCATCGCGCGGCAGCAGAAGGCACCCACTCAGCCAGCGTGCCTCCTCCTCCTGCTCCCGGCCGTACGTGTTCAGCAGCAGCAGGCCGTCCGCGCTCACGTCCACGCGCGCCGGCGTGTGGTCGAGCAGGATGTGCGCCAGTTCGTGCGTCAGGTTGCTGGCTGGCCGACCCCCCGAGTGGGCGGAGTTCAGGACGACCACATGGCGATCGGCGACGCGAAGGGTAACGGCCGACCAGCTGTCGGGGTCTTCGCGGAGCAGGACCCGCAGCGAGCGCGCATCCAGGCCCGGCACCTCGTCCGCCCTCCACACGGTGACTTTCAGGTGACGGGCGAGGGCCCAGGGGTCAAGCGGGTCGACCGGGTCCAGCCCCAGTTCCCGGCGCTGCCGGACCGCAACGTTTTCGCACCAGGTCTTGAACCCCCGGGCGAACACGTCACCGACTCTCCTCCGGGCCCTCCGACGCCATCAGGGCCCGCTGTGCCGCCAGGATGAGTTCGGCCAGCGCGCGGGCCGTGGGTAGCGCGAGCTCGCGGTCCTTCCGGAAGTGCACCGCGACCTTCGGGCGCGTGGTGACCGACGGCTTCACTCTGAGCACCTCCCCGGGATCGACCCCGAGCCACTTGCAGACCTTGCCGAACGTTTCCAGGTCCGGTAGGTGGCCCCGCTCAACGCGCGAGAGGGTGGCGGGGCTCACGCCGATCTCGGCGGCGACCTCCCGGATTCCTCTGCTGGCGCGCTTCTCGAGCAGCTTCCGTCCCAGGGTTTGCAGGGTCAAGGTCACTAGGCGCCTCCGTTTCGTCTCTGAAACATTGGTTGACTCGTAAGGCAGGCGGCGGTACTGTCTTATGCATAAGACATGCTCGCATGCGAGAGACGCCGTGGTCAAGGTTGGCGGTGCGTCTGGGGGCGGGCAGATCCATGGAGGACTGAGCGATGGCCGACAACCGCATCGAGGTCACCTTCAGCACCACCGCCGGCGACCTGACCGACACGTTCCCGACGCACCAACCGCTCCACGCCCTCAAGCGCGAGGTCATGGCCAGGCTCAAGCTGGACCCGAGCCAAGCCGACCAGTTCGTCGTCACGCTAGACGGCAATCCGCTCGACGAGAGCAAGAGCCTGGGGGCGCTGGGCGTGGCCGAGAAGGTCGTGCTCGTCAGCCTCCCGACGCCCGACGTCGTCCAGGCGGTGACGCTCGGCGAGCGCGGTGTCGTCCACGGCACGCGGGTGCGGACGTTCGTCGACCTCTCGACCACCGGTCCCCGGGTGGCCCGGGCGGTCGCCGAGGGGCTCGCCGTCCGCGGGATCGCCGCGGTGGACGCGCCGGTCAGCGGCGGCGTCTCCGGCGCCCGCGACGGCACGCTCGCCGTGATGGTCTCCGGCCCGAAGGAGGCCGTCCAGGCCGTGGAGCCCCTGCTCGAGGTCTTCGGGCGCGTCTTCGTCACCGGCGAGCGGGCGGGCCTGGCCCAGACGGCCAAGCTGGCGAACAACCTGCTGGCGGCGGCCGCGCTCGTGGTCTCGTCCGAGGCCATCGCCATGGGGGTCAAGGCCGGGCTCGACCCGCGCCTCCTCATCGACATCATCAACGCCGGCAGCGGCCGCAACAGCGCCACCCAGGACAAGTTCCCGCGCGCGATCCTGACCCGCACGTTCGACTTCGGGTTCGCGACCGGGCTGTCCTACAAGGACGTCCGCCTCTGCGTGGACGAGGCCGAGGCGCTCGGCGTGCCGATGATCGTGGGCGCGGCGGTGCGCGAGATGCTGGCGGTGACCAACGCGCGGTTCGGGCCGGCCTCCGACTTCACCTCGGTCGCCCGGGTGATCGAGGAGTGGGCCGGCGTCGAGATCCGGGGCTAGGGCGCGGTTCGTCTCGCGCCCGCGGCGGCGGCCCGCCCCGCGCTCGGGCGCGCCAGGACGACGGCCGCGGCGTCCTCACACGAAGTGTCGCGTGTGAAGCGCGGAGACCGCTTCGGCGTCGTGCCCGACGCGCTCGACGATGCGGATCGCCGCGCCGCCGTGCCGCGCGCCCCTACCTCACCACGCCGTGATCTCGCAGCTGAGGATCACGCTGGTTGGACTCGCTTCGATCTTGGGTGTGATCTTCGGCTTGTAGGGACCGCTCCCGCCACCGCCGCTGCCGCCGCCGCTGGCCCCCTTCTGACACGAGCAGCTCGTGCTGAGCCCGAAGTTGAGCAGCCTGCCGTCCGGCCCGGTGCAGAGGCACACGCCCCCCGGACCGCCGCCCGGACCGGAGCCGGGGCCGGACCCAGGGCCGGGCCCGGGACCGGGACTCGGGCCTGGACCGGGCCGGCAGCTTCCGAAGAGCCCGCACTTCACCAGATCCTTCAACGCATCGACGATGGCGTCCACGATGACTTCCCGGGCGGCGTCGGTGGCCGCCTCCGTGACCTCTTCCTTGGACTTCTGCTCGTTCGCGGCCTCGCCGGCTGCCTTCGCCGCCGCAGCCGCGGCCTGCTGGGCGACGTCGCCCACGTCGTCCAGGCCGGAGGGATCGCTGCGGTTGACGGGGTCGCTGCCGGCGTAGGCGTAGAGATCGCCGGCGCCGGCCGCGAACAGGATCGGATCGCGCGTCGTCCAGCGTCCGGCCTCTGGATCGTAGTCGCGCGCGCCGAAGCGCACGAGGCGGGTGTCCCGATCGTACAGGCCCCCGGCAAAGCCGAAGGGCTGGAAGCCGGGATTGGTATCGGCCAGCACGTTGCCGAAGGCGTCGTAGTCCAGCCGCTGCACGACCTGCCCGGTCCCGACGTCGATGACCAGCCGGACACTGCCGACCTGATCGGCGACGATGCGATAGGTCACCCCGCCCTTGACCAGGTAGGCCGGCGTCAGGCCACCGTCGTCGTACACGAACCGGCTGACGACATTGTCCGCGCCGTCCAGCTCCGCCACGATCTGCTGGGCCCCGTCGTAGAGCCAGCCCCCAACGAGCACGCCATTCACCCGCTTGCCGACGCGGCGGTTGCGGCCGTCGATCAGGTAGTCGATGCGCGTGCCGTCGGGCAGCGTCACGGCCGTGAGATTGCCGAGCGCATCGTACTGGTAGGCGGACGCTCCGGCGGCCGACGTCCGCGTGAGCAGGTCGCCGTTGCCGTTGTAGGCGTAGCTGTTGCCGCCCAGCGCCGTCAGCCGGTCCTGGGCGTCGTAGGTCGCGGTGGTCGTGCCGGCCGGGGTGGTGACACCGGTCCGGTTGCCGTTGCCGTCGTAGGCGTAGCTCGCCACCGTCACGGCGTTCTCCTGGACGCTGGTCAGCCGGCCGGCGAGGTCGTAGCCGTAGGCCGCGTCGGTGGTGACGCCGGCGATGGTTTCCGTCTTCCGCACGATGCGGCCGAGGGCGTCGCGGGCATACACGACGGAGTAGACCGGGCTGCCGTTGAAGGCGATCGCGACGCTCCGCAGCTCGCCGAAGTCGGTGTAGGTCCGCGCCTCCGTCACGCCGCCCAGCGTGCGGCCGGTCACCCGGCCGCTCTGGGCGTCCCGGGTCACCGTCAGCGCCCCTGCCCCGGTGACCAGGTCGTCCGGGTCGTAGGCGTAGGCGATGGCGTTGCCGTTGACGCTGACCGTCCTCGCGCGGAAGTCGTCGTCGTACGTGGTCGCGACGACGCCCGCGACGGGGCCGCTCCAGCTCTCGCTGGTGGGGAGGAAGCCGTCGTAGGTGTAGGCGACTCTGACCCCGTCGGGAGCCGTGATGGTCGCGACCTGCTGCGTGGTCGCATCGTAGGTGGAGACGACCTGGCCCCGCCCGAGTCCGAGCTGGGTCAGGCGGCCGGCCGCGTCGTACGCGAAGGTGACGCTCTGGCCGTCGGCCCGCGACACGCCCGTGCGCCGCCCGTCGGCATCGTAGCCGTAGGTGACCGGCCCGCCACCCGGCGGAGCATAGGACGCGATGCGGCGGTCGGAGCGGAACTCGAAGGTGTGCGCCGGTCGTCCCGGCGGGGTCACGCTCGCGAGCGCGCCGTTGCCGTCGTAGGTCAGTTCGAAGGTCTCCGAGTCGGCCGTGATGAGCCGGCGCAGGCGTCCGGCGGCGTCGTACGCGAACCGGACGACGCGGGCCAGCGGGTCGGTGGCCGACTCCAGGAGGCCGGCCGTCGGACCCACCGCCTGGTACGAGAAGCCGTAACGGCGCGCGTCGCCGCGCCCGGCGCCGCTGGTCAGGCTCGTCAGGCGCCCGCGCGCGTCGTAGGCGGCATCCATCGGCGGTACCCCACCTCGCGACGCCCGGATCACCCGACCGCGGCTGTCGAAGGTGAACGCCAGCCGGCGCCCGGCGGGCGTCACCACGGTCAGCGTTCGGGTGGCCGCGTCGTAGGTGCGGGTCGTCGCCCGCCCGTTGACGGTGACGGTCTCGGTGAGCGTTGTCACGCTGAACGGGTCACCGGGGTTGGCGAGCAGGGCACGCCGTTCCACCGTGGTCGTGCGCGAGCGCCCGCCCGGCGTGGCAATGGTGTGCGCCTGGAGCACGGGCGCGAGCATGCCCCAGCGCGGGTCCGGTCCGAGACGAATCGAGACCCGGGTGCCGTCGGCGTAGGCCACCGTCTGGGTGGCGTCGGCGCCGCGCGCGACCTCAGTGCGCGCCCCGTCCGGGAAGGTCGTGCTCTGGCGCCCGACGCCCCCGCCGGGGTTGTCGACCACGTAGGTCGTGGTCCGACCGAGGGCGGTGGTACGCGTCACCGTGGAGCCAGTGGTCGTCGCGACACGAGCCAGCGTGGTCACGAGGCCCGCGGAGTGCTCGTCACGCGCGAGTCGCCCCGCCGAGTCGTAGAAGAAGCGATGCGTGTTGCCCCGGGGGTCGGTCAGGTGCGTGAGCAGCCCGTCCGCGGTGGAGGCCATCTGGTGGGAGGCGCCGGCGGGATCCACGATGCTGGCGAGATAGCCGTTGGCGTCCAGGGTGAGGCTCGTCCGCTGGCCGAAGGGGGCGACGATCGCCGTGGGAGCGCCCGTCCCCTCGCGCTCGATGGTCGTGACATTGCCGTCGGCATCGACGATGCTGGCCAGCCGGCCGCTGGCATCGTAGTTGAGCCGGCGTCGCGCAGAGCCGGTCAGCGCGTCCAGCGTCCGCAGGTGCTGGCCGGCGCTGCTGAACTCGTAGATCTCCTGGCCGCTCTCGGCGGCGACCAGGAAGCTGCTCAGCGAGAACCCGGGCAGCGGGGGGCGCACCCGACGGATGCGGAAGGACAGCGCGTCGCCGATCCAGAGCGTCCCATCCTGCTCCGTAGCAACGCCGAGATGAACCTCGAACTCTGCCAGCAGCGCCGGGCCTCCGTCACCACAGGGCAAGCCGACGCAGCCCGTGCCTCCCCCGGCCACCCGCGCGATCACGCCGTCGGGACCGACCCGCCTGATCCGCTGCAACCCGCCCAGGACGGGTTTGCTGTCGCTGATGTAGAGGCTGCCGTCGGGACCGACCGCGAGCCCCTGGGGGTAGAGGAGCTGAGCCTGGGTCGCCAGGCCCCCGTCGCCGCACGGCTCGGAGGGGCAAGGGGTACCGGTCCCCGCCACGGTCGTGATGATCCCACTGGCATCGATGCGACGGACCCGGTGTCCCTGAAGCTCGGAGACGTAGAGGCTTCCGTCAGGCCCCAGGGCGACCCCCTGTGGGTCGGCGAGCTGGGCTTGGGTCGCCGGACCGCCGTCCCCGAGAGTCAAACCGCCTCCGGCCACGCCGGTGAGCATGCCGCTCGGGTCCACCCGAAGGATCCGGCTGAGACCGCTATCGGCCACGTACACGCTGCCGTCCGGCCCCACGGCGATCCCCGCAGGAGATTCCAGTCGGGCCTGGGTCGCTGGCAGCGCCGCACCATCGGCCGGGACGACCGCGCCGCCGCCGGCGACCGTCGTCAGGATGCCGCCCGAATCCACCCGTCGCACCCGCGCCCACGGCCCCGACCCGTCGGTGAAGTAGACGCTGCCATCCGGCCCGACCGCGACGCCGATTGGGCCGCTCAACCTGGCCTGGAGAGCCGGCCCGCCCTCGCCGCAGGTGTCGGTGCTCGATGGCAAGCACCGGGGCCCACCGGTCCCCGCCACCGGGACCGCGGCCCCGTTCGCCTCAACGCGGTAGATCCGATTCACCGTGGAGCCCACCACGTAGAGGCTGCCGTCGGGCGCCAGGGCGATGGCGGAGGGCAGGACGTTCAACCCCCCGACGTTCGTGAGCACGGCCGCCGTGTCGATGGTGCTCGCCAGACGGTCCGCGCTGCGCGTGCCACCGTCCCCGAGATACAGCACGCGGGGCCCGAAGTCGTAGGCGTGGTGCGCGCTCAGGGTCCAGCCGCCGAGCGCAGCGGCACCGAGAGCGAGCACACCGAGGGTCACCGTCCGCTGCGACCACAACGTGACCTCCTGGCGGGTGCGGTTGCCGGAGATCAGGCCGTTGCCGTTGTAGCCGAAGCTCGCCTCCAGGAGCGCGGGTGCCTGGTAGACGCCGTCGTAGACATAGCCGATCCGCACCGTCGCCGGCTGGCCGCCGTTCACGACGCGGCCGTAGGCGTCTCGCCCGTCCCAGGTGAAGCTGGCGCGCTGATTCGGCGCGCCGGGGAAGGTCTGCGAGAAGAGCTGCCCCGCGACGGCGATCTCCAGATCGATCCGCTTGAGGGTCGCGGGAACCGTGGCTCCGCTCAGCGCCATGGTCAGGTTGTACAATGCCCTCCGCCCGGGAACGCGGTCGCTCGCGTAGTGGAGGCGGAACGGCGTCCCGGCGACGGCGACCGCCTCCCCGAGCACCTGGGTCTGGCAGGCGATGATCGAGCCGTCTTCCCGGCAGCTGTCGTCGTTGTCCTGGCGCGGGTCGGGCCCGGGCGGTGGCGGCGCGCAGTTCCCCGCGCAGTTCGGGCCGAACGCCCAGTTCGAGTCCCACGACGAGAAGTGCGGCAGCGCGACCCGCCAGAGCGTCTGCCCGGCGGCGTAGAGGCCGGCCAGCGCCTGCCGCTCCGCGGCCGTCATGCCGATGGCGGCGCCGCCGTCGGCGACGCCGTCGCCGTCGGTGTCCACGCTGGCCACGCCGCCGCTCGTGTCGAGCACCCGGATCACGCGGCCGTTGGGGACCGGCACCCACGCCGCCCGGTCGGCGTCGTAGTAGCCGGTCGGGACGGCCATGCCGACGGGGAAGCCGAGGAAGTTCTCGACGTAGAACGGGACAGGCTGGCTGAGGAGGACGTCGCGGCCGCCGATCTTGGCCACCGCCTCGTCGGCGCTCACCTCGAAGGCATACGTGTAGCCGCTGTTCGCCGGTAGCGGCGCCGGCATCGCCTTGGGGCCGTTCGGGCCGACCGTGTACTCCGTCAACCGGATGCTGAGCGTGCTGATGGCCTGGGTGCTGCCGTCGGGCAGGATCACCCGGGCCTGGGTGCCCTGCGGGATCATCACGGTCGCGCGCCGCGTCCCGTCGCCGTCCGCCGACTGGCTGCCGCGCGCCACCTGGACCGGTGCGCCCGACGTGAGGTCGACGACCGTGACCTGGGCGTCCCGTGGCACCAGCGCCACGTCCTCCACGACCGTGAAGTCCCGCGGGCGGACGAGGACCTGGCGCTGCGCGGGCAGGTAGCCGGTGGCGCCGTACCGCACCACGAGGAGGCCGCCGCCGTTGACTGCCAGGTCGAACATCCCGTCGGCGCGGCTGAGCGTCTGCCCGAACTCCTGGCGCCCGAGGATCGAGATCGTCACGCCGGCCAGCGGCGCGCCGCTCCGGTCGATCACCCGGCCGCGGACGACCGCCGCCCGCGCCGGGTCGATGGTGCCCGGCGCCACGCCGGTCTGGATCGGGTTCGGGCCGGTGTAGAGGAACTCGGTGCTCGCACCGACGGCGGTCCCCACGCCGGGCGTGACCGGCGGCGCGACCGTGCCGGGGTCGGGGGGGAGTCCCGAGCCGGGGGCCGGCTGGACCGTGATCGTCACGTCGCCGGTCGACGCGAGCGCCCCGTCGAAGGCGGTCAGCCGCAGCACGTACGTCCCCGGCTGGGAGAACGACGCGGTCGTGGAGGTCGCGGCGGGGTTGGCGATCGTCACCGGGCCGGGGCCGCTCACCACGCTCCACGTCGTCGTGACGGCGCCGGGCGGGTCCGGCAGCCCGTCGTCGGTGACGACACCGTTCAGCGACACGGTGGCCGGCAGCGTGACGGTCCGGGCGGGGCCGGGGTCGACGACCGGCGCCTGGTTCACCGGCGGGGCGGGGTTGACCACCACCGTCACGTCGTCGCTGCTGGCGAGGGCCCCGTCGGTGGCGGTCAACCGCAGCACGTAGGTGCCGCTCACTGCGAAGCGGGCCGTCGTGGTCGCGGCGGAGGGGGTGCCGAACACGACCGGTCCTGGCCCGCTCACGGCCCTCCAGAGAATGGTCAGGCTGCCTGCCGGCAGACCGTCATCCGTGACCGAGCCGGCGAGGTTCACCGTGTCGGTGGGCAGCGTCACCGTGCGGTCCGGCCCGGCGTCGACGACGGGAGCCAGGTTCACGGGCTGCGCGGTGATCGTCACCGTCACCGGCAGGCTGTCCTCCGCCCCGTCGCTGACGATGAGCTGGACGACATAGGTGCCGGTCAGGTCGACGACGAAGGTGGGCCGAGGAGCGCTCGGATCCGACAGGACGGCCGCGCTGCCCGCCGGACGCGCCGTGAACGACCAGCGGAAGGTCAGGGCATCGCCGTCCGCGTCCGAGGAGCCAGTGCCGTCGAGCTGCACCGTGGAGCCCACCTGGACCAGCTGGGCCGGCCCCGCATCGGCCTGGGGCCGCGAGTTGCGCGTGTCGATTTGCACCGTGTCCGGCTGGCTGTCCAGCGCACCGTCGCTGACGATCAGCTCGACCACGTAGCGCCCGGGCAGGTCCGCCATGAAGGCCGGCCGGTCGGCCGTCGGGTCGGTCAGTGTCGCCTGGCTGCCAGCGGGGCGCGACCGGAAGCTCCAGCGGAAGCTCAGCGGATCGCCGTCCACGTCGAAGGATCCGGTGCCGTCGAGCGCCACCGTGCTGCCGACGGCGACGGTCTGGTCGGGACCGGCGCTGGCCACGGGGGCCGAGTTCTGGGTGTCGATCCGCACCGTGTCGGCGGCGCTGTCGCTGGCGCCGTCGTTCACCACCAGCTGGACGACGTAGGTGCCGCGCCGGTCCACCACGAAGGTCGGGCCCACGGCCGTCGGGTCGGAGAGCGTGGCGCCGCTGCCCGCGGGCTTCGACACGAACGACCACCGGAAGGTCAGCTCGTCGCCGTCGACGTCGGTCGACGCACTGCCGTCGAGCTGGACCGTGGCGCCGAGGAGCGCGGTCTGGTCAGCGCCGGCCCTGGCCACCGGCGGGTGGTTCAGCACCAAGAACGGCACGCGCGCCGTCACCCCACCCGGGTTCGAGACCTCGACGTGGGTGGGCCCGGGGGGCACGCGCGGGACGCGAAACGCGACCGTACTGGTCAGCTGAGGGCCGTGCCGCACCGACAGCACGGTAGCCGGCGCGTCGTGCACGCTGACGCGGACGTTGGGACCGCCGGCGCCGCGGACGACGACCGTGACGACGTCGCCCACGAACGCCTGGGCCGGCGTGACCGATCGGATGGCAGGGCCGCCCTCGGCCGCCGAAGGCGCCAGCAACGCCAGCACCAGCACCACGACGGCAGGTACCGCCATCGTTCGTTCGCGTCGCTGCCGCACGCCCATCGTGCCCATTCCGACGTCCGGTCCAGGAGCCGCCCTTGGCAGCCGGTCGAGGCCGGTCGCGCCAGCCCCGCCGCGCATGACGGCCGGCGTGGTCCCCAGTATGCCGAGATGTCGGATCGCCCAGGGTGGAAATTGCGTCCAATTTCGGTGCAAGCGGCCTGGAGCCCTGGCCGCACACTCGAGATCCCCGGCGGGTGTCCGCGGACCTGGCCCCCTCAGCGCGATCCGGCTGCCCTCCGGGTCGGTACCCTCGCGCGGAGCGTCCGGTCGAACTCGACCACTTGTCGGAGCACGTCCAGACTGGCCGCCGGCGTCTCGACCCAGACCCGGGAGCACGGGACACCCACCCAGACCCGGAGGGCGGGCGCCACGCCGCCCGTGGTCCGCTCGAGCAGCGCGCCGAGTCGCGCCAGAACGTCGCCGCCCAACAGGGCCTCGGCGACCCGCTCGTCCGCCGCCAGGACCTGGGGCCGGCGCCGACTGGAGGGCAAGATGCCTGCGACCTCCACGGCGGTTCGGGCGAATCGGATGATCACCCTGTCGGCGCCGCCCGCGCCGAGCCGCAGGGCGTAGTCGTTGAGCGCCTCCGGAGGCAGACCGCGAGCCAGGGCCGCCTCGAGGGCGGCGCGCAGCTCGCCCGGCGGGGGCCCCGCATGCTGGAGCACGACCCCCTCGAGGAGGAAAGGCAACCATCGCCGGGACGGGTCGCGCACGTCGGTGATGGCCAGGAGCAGTGCGTCGAGCTGCCGCGGACCGCTCCAGAGCGTGATCCGGTCCGGCGTCCCCTGGCTGTCCTGGAAGAGGGTGACCGTGAGCGTCGTGTCCGCCCCACAGCCGGGCACCGCGAAGCTCACGGTCCCGCGCTCCTCGCCGATCAGGTGCCAGCCGAGGGCCCGCCCCTGCGTCAGCAGCTCGCGCGTCCGCCGTCGAATGCCGGGCATGCTCGCTCCAACCGCGGGCCCTTCGGGCGCGCTCCTGTCCGTCGGCGGCGGCCGCTATCCTGGCCCACCCCTCCGGGCCCTCCCGGGTCCAGGGTGCCGGCGTCCAAGCGCGTCGGACCTGACGGACCGTCCGCTCGCGGGATGCGCTGGCGGCCCGCACCGCCTGCCCCGGGATGGCGGCGCCGTCGCCGGTCCGGGCGTGGGCGCGCCGCGAGGCGGTCGCCCGCGGGCTCCCGGCCGTCACCGAGGCAGCGGCTGGGAGGGCCGGAGCATGACGTCGACGACCTTCTCGCCCGAGGCCAGGAAGCGCAGATAGCGCACCTGGTAGACCCGCGGCGAGAGCTGCTCGCTGCACAGGATGTCGACCTCCAGCCGGATGCCCTTGCCGAGGTCGAGCCCGAGCGAACGGTCGATCCGGGATGAGAGCAGCACAGGGTCGCGGGCCGCCGACCCTGCGACACCGGCCCCGGGCGGGCCGCCGGGGGAGCCGGCGCGGCCGGTTCCTGCCAGGGGGCCTGTGATGCGTGGCACGTCGGTGCGGGCGGCGGGAGGGGTGGGCGCGGCCGGTCCAGGATCGCCCCTCGCGATCTTCCCGCTCAGGTCCCTTTCGCCCGGCGACGCCAGGCCGCGGTCGTAGACTGGCCCTGCATAGAGCCAGGTAGGCGCCTCCGTCAGGCGCACCTTCTCCGCGGACACCTCGATCGGGCCGCGGGGAGTCGCCTCCCGGACCCGAACGTCGAACTGGCCGCTGCCCGGCGGCGCCTCCCGGATGTGGACGGCGATGCGAGCGTCTTCCACGAAGACCGTGTCGCCCCAGGTCAGGCTCAGGCGGTCGCCCGGTGCATCGGGCGCGGGCACGAAGACGATGGGCGTGCAGGGTTTGTACTCGGTGAAGGATCGGCCTTCCCCGGTCACGCAGAGAGCGGGCCCGCTCATGCTCCGAACTGGATTCGCCGCATCCCGGAAATCGAGGATCAGCTCGCAGGCGCCGAACCGCGACTGGGGATCCGGGTGGCGGATCCGCAGGAACGCCACATGGCCGTCGGTGTTCGCCATCGATCCCGCGGCGAAGGCCGCCCCGGACTTGACGCCGTTGATCGCGACGATGTAGTCGAATTCGGACTTGACGCTGCCGAACGGCACCGAGACCAGGAATTCGACCACCGTGCCGTCCGTGGTCACGTACCGGTTGGCGACGTTCGGCCGGAACGTCGTCCGCGCGTTCCGCTCCTTGACGCCGCTCACGAACCGATCGAAGGACAGGTTGTTTCCCGGTAGTGCCTGGTCGTAGGTCTCGAAGAATGCGATCTCGGGGCTGTCGTAGACCGCCAGGAAGTATCCGGGCGGTACCTTCTTGGTTGCCGACATGAGCACCCCAGACCCGGGGGGCAAAACCCAGTAGAACTTCCACGGGCCCTCCTGGTGTCGGGGCTTCAGCCAGGAGGGAATGCTGATGCGCGACCCACAGGCGAAATTCGGCGCCACGCAGATGTTGCCGAAATAGACCTCGCCGTCCCGGGGGGCGAAGTGCAGCGTCTCGTCGGTCGATCTCAGTGCTCGGTCGCGCGGCAAGAGGAGCGTGAGGACAGCTATCCCCCTGTCATCGGACTTTCCTCCAAAGACCGGGAGGCGGTAAGCTTCGTCCGCCACCAGTCCTCCCGCGCTGATGGTGTAGCTGGGGGACCCGAAGTAGATTTCCGTCGTGTGGTGGTGGAACGTCTGGTAGAAGCGGCGCGCCTCGCGGTTGACCAGGACGTCGAGCACCAGGGGAGGCAGACGGTACTCGCTCACTGCCGCCCAGACCATCTCCCACGCGAACTCCTGCCGCACGAAATCGCCGGGCAGGTTGTACTCCTGCCGGACGAACTGGCCGAGCAGGCCGTGGTTCCCAGCCAGCTGGAGGAGGAAGCCGACGATGGGATCGGGATGCGGGCCCCCGAAGAAGGAAGGGTCCGCGTACGATGCCTTGCGGCGGAACGGCACGGACCGGCGCAGGTCATCCGACGAGACGGCCGCCTTGAGAAAGACGTAGTCCAGGACCATTTGCGCCGCCGTCTTGACGCGCTCGTCCCGCGCGTAGCTGTAGAGGTTCAACAGGGCGGTGATCGAGTAGTCCTGATAGGGCCTCGCGTGGTACTCGATGAAGTCCTCAGCCAGGAACCGGCGCAGGTGCGCCAGCATCCAGGCCGTCATCCCGTTCTGGCCGTTGTCGCACACGGTCGGGGGCGCGAGGCGGTGCTCGCAGAGCAGCTGGTTGGTCAGGTAGCGCGAGGTCTCGATCATCAGGATGTGGTTCTCGGTCTCCGGGATATTGATGATGGTGACGGTGTGATCGCTCGGGTCCACCGGCCCCCGCTTGTTCAGGAGCGTCGTCAACACGTGCTGGAAGACCGGCTTCGGCAGCTCGTCGCCGAAGGCGTACAGGAGGGCGACCCACCCCGTCATGGCCACGTCGTACTCGCCGGTCCGGTAGACACCCAACATCCCGTCGATCGACGTCCCGCTGGCTGACTCCACGCGCTGCTGCAGAAGCCAGTCGGCCACTTCCCGGCGATTGTCGACGTCGCGCCCGGGGCAGCGATCCGAGCCGAAGAGCTTGGCGTAGGCCATCTTGGCGAGGACGATCATGGTCGAGTCGGCCTCGTTGCGGAAGGCGCTCCACGGCAGGATCCGCCCGCAGGCCGCCTGGAGGACGGCAGCCGCAGCCCGCTTGAGAAACCAGTCTCGGGATTGCTCGACGGTGCTGGCGTGTGGGATGCCCGTGAGGTCGACCGCCATCGGGCCGGGCGCGGGCGTGGTCATGACGACGGCGGCCGGGCCGAGCCAATCCTGGGGGCAGCGGGAGCCCCAGATCTCCACATCGCACCCCTTGACCGCGATCGTGTAGGTGGCCGGCCGGGGGCCTCCGATCGGGATCCACCGGTGTCCCCGGGTCCGCAGATGCGTCTCCTCGGTGTACTCCTTTCCATGGAGAAAGGCGAGCCTGCGGGCGTGCACGTCGATCTGTCCCGCGGCGGCCGAGCCGACCTGCTGCCAGCGCAGGAGAAATTTGTCGAACTGAAGGGGTGGGGGGGTACCGGGCGGGCGCACCGCGCCTTCCGAGATGTCGATGGCCCAGTCCACCACGATCCCGTCCCATCGCTGGAACGCGGCGAGGACCCCGTTCGCCCAGATGCGCGGGTTCACGACGATCATGCCGTTCTGGAAGGCGACCTGGACCAACCCACTGGGGTCCCGGTGCACGGCCTGGGGACAGCCCATTTCTCCGTTCGGCCCGCCGAGTCGCATCCACTCGGCGTGAACCGCCCAGAGCTGGAGCCGCTTCGGGTCCGCGTCTGACTTGCACGCCCGGGCCGGCGGAACCGGAAGCGCCGTAAAGGGCCCGGAGAACGGGTAATCCTGGGGAGAGGGGAAGCGAGCGTGCACGGGCTGCACGAGGAGAAGGACGAGAAGGATCGCCACCGCGAGCGTTCCAGTGGAGGTCACGAAGAGGCGCCGCGAATCGGTACGGCGTGGAAGGCACGCTACCGGCCCAGGCCGTCGGCTGCCCCCGGGCAGCGATTGCCGGGCATCTCGCAGGCCTCGATCCGAGTGAGTCGATGCCGAACCCGACGTCATGTCCCGCCCGCCGCTCAGGTCGCCTCCCTCACCACCGCCCCGGCACGCCCAGCACCCCGAACCGCTTCAGCCGGACCTCCACCCGCTCGACCTCGCCTCGATCGAGGCTGCCGGTGTGCGTGCCGTTCACGTACCCGGGCGCGGACACGGTCATGACGAACGGGCCGGTCGGGAGGCCGGCCATCGTGAACGCGCCGGTGCCGTCCGTCCTGGTCTCCGTCTTGACCTGCGTCCCCGCGACCGTCACGCTCACAGTGACCAGTGCAGCGGCGATCGCCTGGCCCGACTCCGACCGCACGTAGCCCGTCACGGTAGCCCTCTTCGCCAGCGACGCGACCGCCGCTCCCGGCGACTTCGTCGCGACCCCGCTACCCGTGCCTCCGGGGGCCGTTCCCGTGGCGCCCTTCCCGGGGGTCCCCGGGAGAGAAAACCCGCCTCTGCCGCTCCCGCTCCTCCCACCCTCCGGGCTGGTGCCGGGAGCGCTCCCCGCGCCGGGCCAGCCGGTGCCAGGCGGAGCGGTGGTGCCGATGCCCGGCGTTGGGGGATAGCCCGGAGGGTCACCGCTGCCGGGTCCCCCCGGGGTGTAACCGCCGGAGAACGGCGGGCCGGTACCCGGCGAGCCCTGCCCCGGGTACCCCTCGGCCTGACCGGAGCCACTCCAACCGCCGGCCACGGGGGGGTAGCCCGCGCCTTGCGACGAGTAGCCACCTGGCGGGGCAGAGCTCCCCGGCGAGGGATAACCTGCGGCCGACGGGTAGCCAATCGGCGGCGGATAGTCGCCGCCAGCGGCCGCCGGGCCGCCCGGCACGTCTCGGCGAGTGGGTGCCAGGCCGAGCCCCCGCGCGACCGCGGCCATCTTTGCGAAAACGTCCACGAGGCGTCCCGCCGTGTCGATCGCGTCACCACCGGCCGTCGCCGGCTGACCTGGAACGGGCGGACTCTGGGCGTACGGTCCCGGACCCGGCGAACCCTGAGCGTGTGGGGATGGCCCGGGCGAGTAGGATCCCGGAGGGTATTGACCCTGACCCCACGAATCCTGCGGCCCCTGGCCGGGATAGGCGGCCGGACCCTGCGGGGCAGAACCCGGCACCGGTGGATAGGGACCGGCGCCCGTCGGAGGAGGGGCGAACGGGTACTGTCCGTAGGCCGACTGCCCCGAGCCGGGAGACACCGAGACACCCTGTCCGGGCGGGAACTGGCCCGGGACACCTGTCCACGGCCCGGCCGGACCGCGGCCGCTACTTCCCCGGCTTCCTGGGTCCCCTGGGTTCCCGGCCACCTGCAGCGCTTCGGTCAGTCGCGCGATCTCCTGATCCGCGGCGACCGTGTCGCATCGCCCTGCTTGGACCATCGCCGCGCGCGTGGCCAGGGCCCACTGGAGTCGGTCGGCGAGGCCGCGGAGCGGGGGCGGCAGCGACGTGGCCTGCAGCTGCTCCACCGTCTGCTGAAGCTGCTGGTACCCTTGCGGATCCGGCGCCGGGCAGCTCACCGCGACGTCGCCTTCGCGGACCCAGCTTCCCTGGTCGGGGGCGACCAGCGCCCGCGCACCGCGGACGCTCGTCACGACGCCGTACCCCGTCACGCCGCGTCCCGCCGCCGGACGCACGAACTCGAGCCGGGCGCCCGGCTCGAGCCGGCCCAGCGCGCCGGCGTCCACGACGACCCCCTCGGGGCGCACCATCAGGACCACACCCTCCTGCGCCCAGGCCGCCGTCGCCCCGAGCCCCACCAGCAGAGCCCCCACCAGCATCATGCGGCTCATGGTCGCCTCCCTTCGCCTCGCCCGGTCGTTCGCCTCGACCACTCGGAGCGTGCCGCCCGTGAAGGAGCCGTCCTCGCGTCGCTCCTAGCGCGGCGGATCCTGTGAGCGCCGGAGCATGACGTCGGTCAAGGTTCTCCCGTCCGCGGCTGTGCGCAGGTAGCGCAGCCTGTGGACGGTAGGGGTCACGGTCGCGTCGCACTGAATGAACACCTGCAGGCTTACGCCGTTTGACAGCGACATCGTGTAGACGTTCAGCAGTCGGCCGAGGACGCCAGGCTCTTGGAGCGCCCGCCGGGGTGGGTCCCCCACAATGCCACGCCGCGCCAGTGGGTCGAAGGAAGCCGGAGGCTCCCCGGTGAGCCCCGAGGGCGGCGGCGCCGCGGACGGAGCCTGCTGCGCGAGGACGCCGACGCCGCCCTGGCGGTCCGCGGGCGACATGAAGTAGATCGCCTTGTCGTAGGGCCAGCCCCGCTTGAGGGCGAAGGCCTGTCCCTCCCCGCTCGCCGTGACGTCCGCTCGCCGTCCGGTGACGGCGACGCGCTCGAGGGTGCTGACCTGATACACCAGCCCGCCGGGCGCGGTCGGCCGCAGTCGCACCACGATCCGGTCTCGGTCCGTCATGCCGACGTCCCCCCAGATTCCTCCCAGAGACGCCGGCGCGCTCGGGGCGGCCGAGTAGAACATCGGGGTGCAGGGAGCCTGGGACGCGAAGTCCGGGTACGGTGGCTGGTCCTCGAACCGGAACCGTCCGCGCACGGGGTAGTGGTCCGACAGGTCCCACATCGCGAACTCCCAGCCGAACTCCTTCCACTCCTCGGCGGCCCGCAGGATACGGGCCTCGTTCAGCGCGTCGGCCGGCCGGCGGTGGGACTTGGACCAGAGCACGTAGTCGAGGTACTCGGCGGGCTTGCCCTGCTCGGCCAGCGTGTTGGTCCAGGGGTCGTTCGTCGCACCGTACCCGACGATCTGCGGCAGCTCGGCGTTGAGCGTGCGCAGCATCCGGTCGAGCTCGGCGGGATAGCGCAAGCGATCGACGTTGAGGTCACCCGCGATGAGCACCGGCTCGGTCGCGGGGATGCCCTTCGAGTCGATGAACGCCCTGATGATCTGGAACTGGCGGGCGCGGATCGCCTGGCCCTCGGCCGTCGGCCAGGCCTGCGTGTGGGAGCCGAAGACGTGGTAGGGGTGGCCCTGCTTGTCGATCTTGGCGTAGAGCACGCCCTTGTCGGCGCCGCAGTCCGTCCCGGCACACACGTCGCCGAAGCGGCGCTGGTCCTGGGCCACGATGGGCCAGCGGCTCACGATGATGACGCCACCGTCCTGGGCGACGACCCCGTCCCGCCCCAGGATCCGGGTCGCATGAGGGTACTCCGCGGCGAGGCCGGCGAGCAGCGTCCGGCGCGCATCGTCGTCGAACGCCTCGGAGAAGACGATGACGTCGTAGCCCCTGAGCTGCGGCGGCAGCAGTCGGGCCCGGATCGCCTGCCCGTTCTTGAACAGGAGCGTCGGCCGCATGTAGATGTTGTAGGCGAGCACGTTCAGCGTGCTCGCGTCGCTCGGCTCGATCGGGTACGCGTACTGGAGGATGTACTCGACGTTGTCGTCGGTGCCGGTGAAGTAGGCGCGGTACAGCACGCGGAACGCGGTGGCGCCGGCGATCCACGTCGCCGCGTGCGTTCCCCGGTCGTCGTACCAGGGGTCGGCGAAGCCGGGGCCAGCCAGGGACTGCCAGAGGTGGCTGCCGATCGTCGAGCCGCGGAGCTGCTGCCGGAGGAGGAGCGGAGGGCCGCCATCCTTGATCAACGTCGTGGTGAAGAAGAACGTCTGCCCGGCGGTGATGCCCGAGTCCCGGTTGAAGCGCACGACGAGCTCTCGCCGGCCTGGCGCCACGACCGTCGCCCCGCGTTGCCAGGCGTCGGAGCGCAGCGCCGCCCCGGTCTGCTGGGCCGAGGCGCTGAAGGCGAACGGGGTGTTGTTCTGCACGAAGACGTTGGTGACGCCGAAGGCGGGACCGGTGCCCAGCGCCACGACGCCCAGCATGGCGAGGGTGCCGCAGACAACCGCCCCGCGGGCCGACCAAGCGGGTGCTGGAGGACGGCTGGCCGTGCTCTCCATGATCAGGTCCTCCTACCGTGGCACGATCGGCGTGCCCGTCATGCGGGGGAACACCTGCAGGAAGACGCCCCAGTCGGCGGCGACCTGGATCGGACCGACCCAGGCGGGCTTGCCGTCGCGATAGCCCTCGTTCTCGTACCAGAGGAGCACGCCGTCCGCGCGGAGCGCGTAGATCACCCCGGCCCCGGGCGAGAAGACGCGGCGGAGGTCCCGCCAGCCCGCGTGGACCCGCCTCGGGCCCTCCCAGATGTTCTCGCCGGTCTGGTAACCCCTGTGCCGGTACCAGAGCACGTCACCGGCAAGGGTGATGGCGTAGAGGTAACCCTCGCCGGTCGAGAAATCCGGCCGCCCGAGGGCTCTCAGACCTCGCAGGCCCCGCTCGCGCCCGCCCCATGGACAAGGGGCCCCGGCCTGGGTCCGACAAGGCCCTTTATGTCTCCTATGCGCCCGAAATTCGCAGAGGTCACCCGCCCGGCGAAGCCGAAGGTCACCGGCGCGGCGTCAACCCCGCCGGCGCCCGCAGCGGGGAGGCCCGCGAGGACGGCGAGAGCAACGACGCCGCGACGTCCCCTGCGATTGCCGCGGGCGAGCGCTGCGACGCCCGCGCCGATCAGCAGCAGCGCGAGCGTCGGCGGCTCGGGCACGGGCGCCGGGCCGCCACCGCCCGACCCCGGTAGCACCAGGCGGTTGTCCACCACCAGGCCGTCCAGGGAGTGCGCCGTGTAGCCCGCGGGCAGGTTGAAGAGCGGCCCTCCGTCCCACAACCCGGCGGTATTGAAGAAGTCCGACACGGCGGTGGCGAAGTTGCTCGGGGCGCCATCCTGAAACTCGAAGACCCCGGCGCCCGTCGCCAGCTCCAGCCCGATCTCGAAGGGCACCCCGACGGTGGCGCTCCACCGCGGCGAGGCCGCGACCACCGAGAACCTCCCGGGGCCCGACACGCCGGCCAGGGCGCCTGCGCCCTGGAAATAATTCGTGCCGTCGGTCTCCGGACACGAGAACCCCAGGGCTCCGGGGCCCCGCTCGCACGTGAAGATGTCGCCGAGAGAAAAGACACCGGACCCTCCCCGGTCCGACTTGATCTCGCCGCTGAACCCGACGCTCGCCAACGCGCCCATGTTGGAGCCCACGCGATCGGCCCTGATCCCGCCCTCGATCTCGAAGTTGACCGTGAACTCGACCACGCCCGGGGGGCCGTCGATGACGAAGCCCCCGTAGAGAAACCTCGCCCGCGCGCCGGCGTCCGTGCCCCCGGCGGAGGAGGGGGAGATGTTCGGATCGCAGAAGGGGCACACCACGCCCCGGTTCTGCCAGTGGGCGAACGAGCGGGCGCTCAGGATCGGGATGAGCTGCTGGGACACCACGTTGCCCGCCGCCGCCACCGCCTCCGATTGGGCTGTCGCGCCGGTCTGCTCCCAGTTCTGGCTGCTGTCCCTGCCAACGGGCAGGCTCGAGGAGCTGCTCGTTCCCCCCTGCCCCACGCCGAACTGATCGGTCGTGCGCACCCCCACCTCGAAGGTGAACGCGGCGGCGGTCCCCGGCCAGCCCGCGACGGAGGCCGCCAGGGCTAGCCCGGCCGCCGCCCGGGCCACGGGGGCCGGGAACTCGAGCCATTGCTTGACGAGGGCCGGACGGCCCGCCGCTCCTACCGGGAAGGCCCGAAGCGCTCTCATCGCGTTACTCCTTTCGTCGGGCGCAGGATGGCATCCAGAGGCAGGATACGAACAGGCCGGGGCCAGGTGGGGTGGAACTTGGGTGGAATTTCGGTGACAGCGGTCGACCGCAGGGCGCTACCGGGAGCGCCCGCCGAGCTCCTCCAGGAGGGCTCGCGCCTCCCGGAGGTCCCGCGTGCCCTGCCCCTCGGCGAACCAGCCGTACGTCTCGGCCAGCAGCCGACGGGCCTGCGCCGCCCGGCCCTGCCGCCGCCACAGCCGGCTGAGACCCAGGGCGGCACGCAGCTCGAGGGACCGGGCGCCCTGGCGGCGGGCGATCTCGAGCGCCGCCTCGAAGGACGCCTCGGCCTGGTCGGCCCCGGCCGGCCGCCCGTGGGAGAGTGTCCCGGCCCGCGCCCCGTTGCGGGCGCCACCCCCGGCCGGGGCCAACAGCTCGCCCTGCAGGCGGTAGAGGTCGGCCTGGTGCATGCGCTCGCCCGTCTTGTCCGTCAGCGCCAGCGCCTCCCCCACGACGCCCAGCGCGGCCTCGATCTGGCCGCGCCGACGGTAGGCCTCGGCCAGCAGCGCCGAGAAATACGGGCGGCCGAGCGCCTGGCCCACCGCCCGCAGCCGCTCCATGCCCCGGAGGATCTCCGCCAGCCCCTCCGCCCCCGCCGCCGCCAACGCCCAGCCGCGCAGGATGGAGCCCATGGCCGCGAACTGGGGGATGCCCTGCGTCTCCGCAGCCGCCACCAGCGTCTCGGCCTGCTCGCCGGCCTCGCGGACCTCGCCGCGCGCCTGGTGGAGGAAGGCGGTCCAGAAGCGCGCGAACGCCACCCCGAACGGGTACGCGAGGTCCTCGGCGATGCGCAGCCCCTGCCGGACCCGGGCCAGAGCCTGCTCGGGGTATCCCCGATACCAGAGCGCCAGCGCGGCCCAGCAGTGGCAGAGGACCTGGGGGTCGTCGCCGTAGACGAACACCAGGGGGCGGTGCTGCTGGGGGTCCCAGAGCGCGAGCCCCTGCTCGGCGTGGGCCTGGGCACCCGCGAAGTCTCCCCGGAAGAAGAGGTTGCCGCCCTGCATCATGTGGGCGACGAGCAAGAGGCTCGGATCCTCACGGCGCTCGGCCAGGCGCAGCAGCTCCTCGGCCGACGCGTTCTTGCGCTCCATCGAGCTCCACCCGTAGTAGAAGCGGCTGAGCCCGACGACGACCGGGAAGAGGTTCGGCGTCTCCCCGAGCTGCCGGCACAGCTCCCGGGCCCGCTCGTAGACCGCCCGCACCTCCGGCGCCGTGTAGCCGCGGGTCACCATGAGCGGCACGGCCAGAGCCACCCGGAGCGCCAGTTCCTCTTCCGCGCGCTGCCGGACGTCCGGCAGCGCCGGGACCAGGTCGAGCCCCCGCTCCAGGAGATCGATCGCCTCACGATGCGCCGACCGCTGCACGGCGGTCCGGGCCGCCCGGGCCAGGTGCCGCACCGCGCGCAGGGGGTCCCGTCCGCGCTCGAAGTGCATGGCGAGCTCGGCCGCCATCTCCTCCCCCCGCAGGCCCGGCAGCCGTTCGAGCCCCTCGCCGATCCGGCGGTGGAGCAGCACGCGCCGGGCGATCCCCACCCGCTCGTACAGGACCTTCCGGTGGAGCGCGTGCCCGAACCCGTAGCGGCCCGCCAGCGTGCCGTCCGGCAGCGGCTCGGCACCTCGCGCGACCAGGAAGTGCCCGCGCCGGGCCAGGCCCTCGCAGCACTGCTCCACGCGATCCCACGGCTCGCCGAGCGCCGCCGCCACTGCGGCGGCCGAGAACTCGGCGCCCGCCACGCTCGCCGCCTCCAGCACCCCCTGCTCCTCCGCCGGGAGGGCGTCGAGCTGGCACTCGATCAGCCGGCGCAGGGTGTCGGGCACGCCCGCGGCCACCTCCTCCGGGCGGCCGCGCAGGTGCCACCGCCCCTCCTCCTCGCCGATCCAGCCGCGGTCCACCAGGAAGTCCACCAGGCTCACCATGTACAGAGGGTTGCCGTCCGAGTTCTGGTGGATGAGGCCGGCCAGCTCGCGGAGCTCGGGCGAGGTCTCCGTCGCAGCGCCGAACCGGACCGCCAGATACCGGGCCACGTCGGCGGCGTCGAGACTGCCCAGCGCCAGCTCGGTGCACCGGCCGTGCGCCTGGAGGTCCTCCTTCACCGCGCGGAGCGGATGCCCCCGGGCGATCACGTCGGCCGGCCGGCAGGTGGCGATCAGCAGCAGCCGGGCCGGCTCCTCCCGCCGCGCCAGGCACTGGAGCAGATCCAGCGTGGAGTAGTCGCTCCACTGGAGGTCCTCCAGCCACAGGGCCAGCGGGTGCCGCGCGGTCAGGGCCTGGAGCGCCTCGGCCATCTCGCGCAGCATCCGCTCCTTGGAGGCGCCGACGACCTTCCGCTGGAGCGCCTCCAGCTCGCCCTCCGCCAGGAGGGCGGGCATCTGGAGCAGCCAGGTGGGCGCATGGCGCCGCAGGAGCGCCAGCAGCGCCTCGCCGTCAGCCGCCTGACAGAGCCGTTGGAGCGCCTCCAGCACCGGGAGGTAGCCTTCGACGCCGCCGTGGTGCTCGACGCACTGGCCCCGGGCCAGGCAGACCTGGCCGGCGGGGGCGACCTGGTCCCAGAAGGCCTGCACCAGGGCCGTCTTGCCGATCCCCGGTTCGCCCGTCACGAACACCACCTGGCGCTGGCCGGCGAGGGTCCGCCCCAGGCGGTCGTGGAGCTCGGCGAGCTCGCGCTCTCGCCCCACCAGCACGTCGCGAGGAGGCCTGTCCGGGGCCAGGTGCGCTGGACCAGGCCGGGACACCGGGACCGGGAGGAGCGGGGCGATGAAGCGCCAACCCCGCCGGGGCACCGTCTGGATGAACCGCGGGGTGCCGGCGCAGTCGCCGAGCGCCCGCCGCAGCTCGTACACCGACTTCTTCGGCAGCCCCTCGGCCCCGTGGGTAGCCGGCCAGATCGCCTGCAGCAGCTCGGCCTTGGTGACGAGGACCCCCGCGCGCGCCACCAGGTGGGCGAGCACGGCGAAGGTCTTCGGCCGGAGCGGCACCGGCCGGTCGTCCCGCCAGACCTGCTCGCTAGCGGGATCCAGGCGGAACGGAGGGAAGGAGACCGTCTGCCGCGGCGTCATGGTCCGCTCCTTGGCTCCCGCGTCCGGCGTGGGACCTTCCCGGCATGATACTCCGACCCGCGAGCTGTTGCCGGCTGCCCCATGCTGCCCCATACTCAATCCCTTCAGGGCGCCAGACTTACCGTCGCCGTGCCCTGCACCGCCCGGGACTTTCACAGCCTGGACCGCGCCCTCGAGCGGCACGCGGAGTGGAAGGCCGAGCTACGCCGCCTGCACCTGGCCGACGAGCTGCTCGCGCTCCCGCCGGTCGTCGGCGCCCTCAGGCAGGAGGTGCGGGAACTCGCGGCCGGCCAGGCGCGGCTGACCGAGGAGGTCCGGGCGCTGGCCTCTACCCAGAGCCTGCCCACGCGGCCGCTCGCGCGCGCCTGCTCCAGCGGGCGGTCGGCGCGCCGGTGCTTCCGGTGGTCGCGGGGGACGGCTGACGGATGACACCGCCCAGGGTGTCAGGGCGCTTGGCGTCTGGCGCCTGTCGGACGCTGGGGGGACGACTCCTCCTTCGGGACGCGCGGGCTCCACCTCCAGGCCGCGCCGGTAGAGCTCGATCTCCCGGGCGTGCTGTCCCTCCGCCGCCAGCGCCCGTCCCTCGGCTACCAGGTAGTGGAGGACCCGGCTGCACAGCCGCTCGCCCAGGATCGCTTGGGCCGCCGGAGGTCGAGCAGCGGATTCGGTCGGCCCGCGTCCTCGCGTCTTTCGCTCGTGGAGTCGTGCCGGGCGCTCATCAGGCTGCGCTCGGTGTCGCCGGGGAGGATCGGCTCGCCGACGCCGGGCGAGACATCGCCGCGATCTGAGCCCGGTCGAACTGTGGGAGATCACCCGCCGCGTCTGTGAGCTGGCGTGCGAGGTCGCCCACCGCCGCGTGTTGCCCGCCCTCGACGCGATCCACCTCGCCACGTTCGTCCTCGCCCGACGTGAGCTCGACGGACTGCAGCTCCTGACGGTCGATGAGCGTCTCCGGGCAGCCGCGACGGAACTTCACGATGCCGGTGCCTAGGTTTTCGGGCCCGCGCTCAGCGCCTGGCCGCGAGCTCCGATCGAGCTCTCCGCGAGCGGCTGACCGACCGACAGGGGCTGCTCAGGCGGGAGACCCCGGTCGCTCCGACAGATCCTTCGCGAGGTGCTGGCCGGGCGCCCGATCTTCGCGCCGAAGATCGACGGGAGTGCCCGAGATTACGGTTCCCCAGCCAGGCAACCCTCTGGGGACTGCTGGCCGGCGTCGTCAGTTCCGACATGCTGGTGACCCCGGCGGGATTCGAACCCGCGATCTCGACCTTGAAAGGGTCGCGTCCTGGGCCAGGCTAGACGACGGGGTCAGCCGCGTCAGTATACCCGGCCGCCGCGCGGCCGGGTACCCGACTCAGGTGTGGAGCACGAGCGTCACTGCGCCAGCGACACGAACGTGCGGAGCTGGACCGGCTGCTCCACGCGGAACTTTCCGCTGTCCGGGACCCACACCTGCACGGGGCCCGTCGGGGATTCGACGATCAGCGTGCCGGTTCGCTCGACGCCCAGGACGCGACCCGTGATCACGGCGTAGTCGCCCGGACGATCGGTCGGCGCCGGCGAGGCGGCGGGCTGCGTCGTGGGGGGCGACGTGCCGGCCGCAGCGGGCACCATGTCGACCGGCTGGACGGCGATCTCCACGCGCACCCTGGCGCCGGGCTGGAAGCGCTGATCGGCGCCGGCGGCGGCCCACACGTGCAGCGGGCCGCGGTCCGTCTGGATGGAGAGGCGGCCGCGAGGATCGGCCGCGGTCACGGTGCCGTCGAGCGCGTGTTGCTCCACCGGACCGCGGGGGACGGCCTGTAGCGGCTTGGCCGGGATGACGATGCGCTCGATCTCCTTCGGCGGCGCCAGCTGGCCGCGCACTGTCACGGTCTGGTGGAGCTGCAAGTCGCGGAGCTGGTCCGGCGTGACCTTCACGCGGATGTCCTCCGTGCCCCGGCGCAGCGTGATGGTCGAATCCGCCTCGTCCCACGTCCAGACCTGACCCGTGAACGTGGTGCCTTCGGCGGCTTTCGGCGGGGGCGCCTGCGTGGCGCAGCCGGCGAGGAGCAGCGCGAGTGCGGCGCTGAGAACTGTCGGTATTCTCATGGTGGAAACGAGCCTACAGAACGCGTGCAGGACGCGCAAGCCCGTCGGGCGGCGCCGCCGTCACGCGTTGACAAGGGGCGTGCGTTGACAAGCGGCGGATCTCGGCGGAATGTAGGGCGGACATGACGGTCCTCGACGAGGTCCGCGACGCGTACGCGGCGGTCGGCATCGCGCTCGACCAGCCGCTCACCTACGGGACGTACTACCGGCTGCGCTGCGCGCGCTGTGGCCGCATGGTCGGCAACGTCGGCGACCGGTTGCTCCCAGGGATGGCGTCGGCGCTCGTGCGCGGGCAATCCGACCTCTATGCGGCGGGGCTGCTCGGATGCGCGTGTGCCGAGCGCGACGGGGGACGCGACAGCACCGGCAGCGCGGCGCGCCACGACTCTGCGACGGGCGACGGCGACGCGGCCACCGGCGCACGGCGGGACCTCTGGCCGTTCTGGCGCGCCGCGTACGCGCAGGGCGATCCGCTGCCGCGTCTGTCGTGCACGGTGGACCGCCCCACGTACCGCTTCGAGGAGGGCGATCCGCTGCCGGCCGAGTATCAGGAGCTGCTGCTGAAGATGCTGCGGCACGAGGGCGAGCGGGCGGGGAACAAGTCGTTCCTGGGCTTCATGGGCACCTGTCTCGAGCTGGCCGAGACGCTCTATCCGACCGAGGAGGCGCGGCTGTTGAAGGCCGAGTACCTGGCCGAGGAGCTGAAGCACGCGATCATGTTCCATCGCGTCGCCGTCGGCCTCCAGCAAGACTTCGCGCTGCGCGACGTCCCCTACGCCCACTACACGTTCCACCTGCCGCGCGAGTCGTGGGCGGACGACGCGTTCTTCCATTTTTTCGTCGACCTGAACGGCGCCTTCCACGCGCGGGACTGGCGGGAGTCGAGCTACGTGCCGCTCGCGAAGATGGCGGCGACGGTCGAGCGGGACGAGCTCGGGCACTCGGAGATGGGGTACTACTTCCTGCGCGAGATCACGAGCGAGCAGCGCGGCCGGGAGCTCGCGCAGCGGTTGCTCGCGAAATGGTATCCCGCCGCGCTGGACATGTTCGGCCGCTCGGATTCGCCGAACGCGCCGAAGTTCATCCGGTGGGGACTGAAGTCCGTCGACAACGCCTCCATTCGCGCGGCGTACAAGGGCTACGTCGACGGCAAGCTGGCCGCGCTCGGGCTCGACGTCCCCGACGAGCGGCTGAACCGCCGCTTCCTCTGAGCGGCGGCTAAACGGCGGCGCGGCGAAGAGGCGGCGCGGCCCGCACGTCTCGGCGGGCGCTGCGTGGTTCGCGCTGGCTTCCCGGGCGCGGCGGCGATCTCTAAGCCGCGCGGCGGACGAGCGACTCCACGGCGCGGGCGAGCACGGCCGGCTCCACCGGCTTCGCCACGTGGAGCTGGAAGCCGGCGGCCAGCGTGGCGTCGCGATCCTCGGCGCGCGCGAACGCCGTCACCGCGGCGGCAGGGATCTTCAGGTCGAGCGCGCGCACTTTCCGGAGCAGCTGGTAGCCGTCCTCTTCCGGCATCGAGATGTCGCTGAGGAGCACGTCGTAGCGTTCCTGGCGGAGCGCCTGGAGCGCCGCCGACGCCGACGGGACGGTGGCGACGTCGGCGCCGCACTGTGCGAGCACCGTGCCCATGAGCGCGCGCGCGTCCGGCTCGTCATCGACGACGAGGACCCGCACGCCTTCGAGACGTGGGAACTCCCCGCTCGCGTCGCCGCGCGTCGAGGGCGCCGGCGAGGCGCCGGCGAGCGGCAGCGTCACGATGAACGTCGCGCCGCGGCCGAGGCCCTCGCTGAGGGCGGCCACGCGGCCGCCGTGCACCTCCACGAGGTGGCGCACGATGGCGAGCCCGAGCCCGAGCCCGCCCTGCCCGCGCGTGCCGGCCGCCTGGCGGAAGCGCTCGAAGATCTCCGGCAAGAGATCCGGCGCGATCCCCTTGCCGGTGTCGGTCACCGACACCGAGACCTCCGACTCGTCGGCGCGCACGGCGACGCTCACGCTGCCGCCCTCGGACGTGAACTTGATGGCGTTGGACAGGAGGTTCCAGACCACCTGCTCCAGCCGCCCCGCGTCGCCGTGCACGACGGCGGGCCGCTCGGCGCGATGGTGGACGAGGGCGACCGACCGGGCCTCCGCCAGCGGCCGGGCGGCTTCGAGCGCGGCCGCCACGACGTCGTCCGTGTCGACCGACGTGAAATCCATCGTCAGCTTGCCGCTCACGATGCGGGAGATGTCGAGCAGATCGTTGATGAGCTGCGCCTGGGCGCGCGTGCTGCGCTCCACCGTCTCCAGGGCCCGCGCCGCCATCGACTCGTCGAGCCGGCCCGAGCGCAGCATGCGCACCCAGCCCAGCATCGACGTCAGCGGCGTGCGCAGCTCGTGCGAGAGCGTGGCCAGGAACTGGTCCTTCATGCGATTGGCCGCCTCCGCCTCGGCGCGGGCGGCGCGCTCGGCTTCGAACAACCGCGCATGGTCGATGGCGACCGCCATGCGATCGGCGGCCAGGAGCATCAGCCGCGTCTCGTCCTCGGTGAAGCAGCGGCGGGCCACCGTCGCCACGTACACGACGCCGACGATCCGATCGTCGACCAGCAGCGGGACGCCCAGCAACGAGGCCAGTCCCCGCGCCCGGAGCGGCGGGCTCTCGACCTCCGCCGTCGCCAGGTCGTCGATGACGCATGGTCGGCGCTCGGCCGCGATGCGGCCGACGACGCCGCGCCCGATCGGCAGCGCCAGGCCCTCTTCCTCGGGCAGCCCGTGCGACGCGCGCACGACGAGGTTCTGGCCGTCCTCGGTGAGCAGGAGAATGCCGGCCACGTCGCACGCCAGCGCCGAGCAGAGACCGCGCAGCAGCTCGCGCACGAGGCCGTCCAGCGACGTGTGGGAGAGGGCGGCGTCGGTGAGCGTGTGCAGGGCCGCCAGCTGGCGCTCGGTGCGCCGCTGCGCGCTGACGTCGCGCGCGATCGTGGAGGCGCCGACCACGCGGCCGGCGGCGTCGCGGATCGGCGACGCCGTCACCGAGACCTCGATGCGCGTGCCGTCGCGGCGGACGCGCACGGCGTCGCGCTGCTCCACGGCCTGGCCCATCCGCACGCGCGCGAGCATCCGGTCCAGCTCGTCGCGCTGCTCGGGCGGGAAGAGCACCGCCGCCGAGCGGCCCTTCATCTCCTCGGCCGTGTAGCCGTACACGCGCTCGGCCCCGTCGTTCCAGGACACCACCTGCCCGTCGAGCGTCATGCTGGTGATCGCGTCCTCGCTGGATTGCACGATGGCCGCCAGCGCCACCGCGTCCTCCTCCGCGCGCTTGCGCGCCGTCACGTCCATGGCGACGCCGAGCATGCGCACCGGCGCCCCCGCGGCGTCAACGAAGGCACGCCCGCGCACGGCCACCCAACCGCGCGTTCCGTCCGCCGCCGTCACGCGGAACTCGGCCTCGCACGCCGCTCCGTCCTTCACGGCGCGGTCGATGCTGTCGCGCAGGAGCGGGCGGTCCTCGGGGTGCACGAACCGCAGGACATCGGCGGCGCTGCCGTCGTGCGGACAGCCGTCGCGCCGGAAGATGCCGACCGCGGCGCCCCACGAGATGGCGTCCGTCCGGAGGTCCCAGTCCCACGTCACCATCTGCCCCGCGCTCAGCGCGAGCCGCAGGCGCTCCTCCCGCTCGTGGAGCGCCGCTTCCGCCCGCGTCCGCTCTTCGGCTCGCTCAGCGAGGAGCGCGGCCGCCTCGTGCATCGCCGACGCCACGGCGTCGACCTCCTCGATGCCCGAGACCACCGGCGAGGGCGCCGCGCCGCGGCCCAAGGCACGCGCGGCCGCCGACAGCTCACCCATCGACGCCGCGATGCGATGGCCGAGGAGCAGCGCGAGCCCGGCCGCGATGCCGCCCAGCACGATGCCGAGCCCCATGAGGCCGCCCAGCGTGCGGCGTGCGGACGGCAACAACGCGTCCGGCGGGACCATGATGGCGACCGTCCAACCCGTGAGCGGCGCGTGGCTGTACGCGACGAGCCCGTCCGCTCCCTCCGCGGTGCGCCCGCGGAACGACCCCTCCGGCGCCGCGCGGAACCGGTCGAGCAGCTCCGGGCCCGCCGGCTGGCCGACGAAGCGGTCGGCGCCGCGGGAGCGGGCGAGCACGTGACCACGGCGGTCGACGATCGTGCCGAGCCAGTCGTCGAGTTGCTGGAGGTGCATGAGGCCGTCGATCCTCACCGGCGACACGTCCGCCGCCAGCACGTACCGGATCCGTCCGTCGCGGACGACCGGCACGCTGACCGTCACGACGTGCGCCAGGTCGAAGGGCAGCGCCCGGATGTCGGAGACGGACGCCCGCCCGCTCGCCGCCACCGCGCGCACGAGCGCGCGCGTCTCCTCGACCGGCGCCCGGGCGGCGGTGAGCGCGAGCAGCTCGCGGCCGGTCTTGTCGAAGACCGACACGTTGGACCAGCCGGGCTGGGTCGCCATGACGCGCGCGGCGTCGCGCCGGAAGTGCTCGAGCTCCGGACGATCGAGGTGCGCCGACGCCGCCAGGGCGTCGAGCGTCGCGATCTGCGCCTGCAGCTCGCGATCGACGGCCAGCGACAGCGCGCGCGCCGTGTCGCGCAGGGCGTGCTCGAGCCCGGCCTGCTCGTGGCGATGCAGGACGATGGTCAGCACCACGGCAAAGAACAGCAGCGGCACGAAGGCGCCCAGCGCCAGCGCCAGCAGATGGGAACGGAGCTTCAGGGTGACCCGTCCAGCGATGATGGCCTACCCTACGCGCCCGAGTGCGAGGGCGCAACGCAAAATCCCGCGCGCCGGTCCGATTCCACGATTTACAGCGGGCGGCGTCCCGTTCTCGACACCGGAGATGACACGGCGTCCGCCGCCGTGACGCGATGGCTCGAGCGTAGGACCTGCAACCTTCGACGCGCTCGCGATTTGCGGCGCACGCGTCCTGGTACGCCGCTTGCGCTCGACGCGCGCACGGCGATGCTCTGACGTCCCCGGCGCTCTGAAACGCGCGCTCGCTCTGCGGTATCCGCAGCGCGCGTGCGCCGGGGACGCATCGCCCCCTTACGGCGTCGGCGAGAACGCGGTCGGCTTCCAGATCTTGTTGACCACGCGCTCGATCAGCGGGCCGTTCGCCTCGGTCGCCTTCTTCGCCGCTTGCCACTCGGGATCCGCCATGAACGCGGTCCAGGCTCGCTGCCGATGGGCGAGATCGTCGAAGGCGCAGATGTAGACCAGCTCGTCCGACTGCCCGATGACCGTCTCCCAGAACCCCACGACGCGGATGCCGTGCTTGGCGAAGAGCTTCACCGTGATGTCGGCGAAGCGCCGCTGGATGTCGGCCATCCGCCCGGGAACGACGTAGTAGGCGCGGTACTCGTAGATCATCGCGGTCTCTCCTCGACTGATAGTCCGCCGACGGGCGCGGGGCACCATGGTGGCAGAGCGCTCGGGCGCGGGCAACGGGTCGGACGTCAGCGGGCGGCGGCGCCGACGGCGCAGAGGACGTCGGTATCGCGGCCGCAGACCGCGCACGCGACGAGGAGGATGGCGATCCCGTCGCCGGGATCGATGCGACGCACCACCTCGCGGGCCTGCTCGAGGCTCACGCCGATCTCCAGCGCGAGGCAGGCCGTACAAAGCCGCCCGTCGCGGCGCGCCAGCACCTCGCGCAGCCCGGCCGCGATGGAATCCGTCCGATCGGAGGGGCGGAGGCGGGAAGCGCGCAGCGGCTCGAGACAGCGTTCGTGCAGACGCTGGTTGGCAAGCCCCCAGGCCACAGGCTGACCGGCACGCAGCTCCTTGCCGCAGACGACGCAGGTCTCGCCGCGCACCGCCGACTGCACGTCCGCGAGCGTAGTCGTCCGGCATCTCGCGGGCCGCATGCCGATGATTCGAGCAAGGCGAATGCCACTGAGAACGCGTGGCGCTGGGCCGTGACCGGCCCGCTCTTCGGCTTCTCCGGTACGTGGCCGCTCGCCATCAACACGGACACCACCCATCGTGACGTTCCTGATGGTCTTCCTCATCCAGCGCTCGCCGAGCGAGGACGCCGTGGCGCTGCACCTGAAGCTCAACCAGATCGTCGCCGCGCTGCAAGGCGCGAGCGACCATTTGATCAACGTCGAGGATCTGACCCGCTGTTGCGTCGTCACTACGGCCGGCTGGCGGCGCGTGCGCGCGAGGGCCGCGCGCTCACCGACTCGCACTCGATCGAGCAGGCTGGCTCGGCGCTTGCTCGCCTGCACGATAGTCGCCCAGGGGGTCGACTAACCCTAATCCGAAAATAAATCAGGCGGCGATCGCATGTTCGATCCGCTCGTAGAGACGTTGAATGCCGGGATTGTCCGCGAGGCGCAGGCGGGTGCGGCCGCCGATTCGCGTGATACGCCCGG
>Ga0073934_10002655_pt1 | contig 36189 bp, 31 predicted proteins | sample LarsenN4metaG_FD_76834 | JGI IMG/M metagenome (GOLD analysis project Ga0073934, IMG submission 76834) | Hot spring sediment bacterial and archeal communities from British Columbia, Canada, to study Microbial Dark Matter (Phase II) - Larsen... ... | reverse complement strand
GGCCTTCAGGACGATGCGATAGCGCACCGGCGTCTGCGGGTCCTTCGCGCCGCCGAAGACACGCGCGAAGAAACTGGGCTCCTCCTGGCCTGCCACCTTCGGGTCGGAGTAGCGCACGTAGTAGGTCCCCTGGGCACGGTCGCGGTCTTCCACGGTGAAGCCGCCCCGGTCGAGCACGAGGCCGACCCGGCGCCACGCGCGGTCGAACGTCTCGTCCATCTCCATGCTGGCGCGCTCGCCCGCCGAGGTGGCGCGGGCGCGTGCCTGGGCCGGCGGCGCCGCCGCGACCGTGCTCACCGCCGCGCCCACGGCCTGTGCCGCGGGGCGGGCAGGCGCCTCGCCCACCGGGGCGGGCGAGGCCAGCGCAAGCATCAGCCTCGCCAGCATCTCCGCCTCGAGCTCGGGGTCGCTCGGCCGCACCCGCCACGACGTCTGGTCACGGAACGGTCCGCCGACCACCTCCTCGATGCCCCGGTGCGAGACGTAGATCTCGACGCCACCGTCGCCAGTGCGTTCGAAGCGCGTGCGGTAGAGGTCGCGTTCGCCGGTGTCGAAGAGGTTGCGCGCAAGGCGCCCGATCACGTTGCGCACGACGTCGTCGGGGAGCCGGGCGCGGTTCTCCGACCAGTTGGTCTCCATCACGCCGACCTGCGGGTTGTCCAGCGTGAGGGTGAAGCCGGTGCGCTCCCAGAAGGCCTTGACCCTGGGCCAGAGTTCCTCCGGCGTCCGCCGGCTCACGACCAGCCAGCGCTGCTGGCCGGCGCGTTCGATGCGGATGTTCTCGAGGCTGGCCGGCGCCACCGTGGCGGACGTCACTGGCGCCGAGGCGGCGGTGGCAGCCGCGGCCGCTGCCGCGCTGGCGGCGCTGGCCGCGCTCACGGCCCCCCCGGACACCGTCTGGTAGCGGGTGTCTCGGGCCAGCTGCGTCAGGTCGGGGGGCACCTCCAGGGGCCGCGTCCTGACGGCCTCGGTCCGGTAGTCGACCTTGTCGCCGCCGAAGAGGCCGTCGGAGGAGGTGCAGCCGGCCAGCATCAGCACCGCGAGGGCGGTGGCAGCGGGCATCGGCGGGAAGGATCGGGCAGTCACGTTCAGGCTCTCCGGCAGCACCTGGCGGGCTGCTCATGCGTTCTCTTTCGCGCCCGCCGGGGGCGCAGGGCGGCTCGGGGTCCAGCGGTGGCCGGCACTCGCGCCGGGCCGCTGCGCCGCGGCGTCAGGCCAGGCCGGCCGAGGCCATGGCTTCGCGGACCAGCGCCTGACCCGCGTCGCCGAGGGGCACGATCGGCAACCGCACGTGCGGCGCGCAGCGGCCCAGCTGCGACAGGGCCCACTTGGTCGGCGCGGGGCTCGGCTCGCAGAACAGCTGCTTGTGCAGCGGCAGCAGCTTCATGTGGATGGCCGTGGCGCGGCGCACGTCGCCCTCGATGGCGGCGACGCACATCTCGTGCATCAGCTTCGGCGCCACGTTGGCCGTGACGCTGACGTTGCCGTGGCCGCCCAGCAGCATCAGCGCGATCGCGGTGCCGTCGTCGCCGGAATAGACGGAGAAGCCCTTGGGCGCGTGCTTGATGAGGTAGGCCGCACGCTCGATGTTGCCGGTGGCCTCCTTGATGCCGACGACGCCCGGCAACTGGGCCAGGCGCAGCGCCGTGTCCGGCTGCATGTCCGCCACCGTGCGGCCGGGCACGTTGTACAGCACCATCGGCAGGTCCACCGCCTCGGCGACGGCCTTGAAGTGCTGGTAGATGCCCTCCTGCGAGGGCCGGTTGTAGTAGGGCACCACCGAGAGGTGGCAGTCGGCGCCGACCTTCTTCGCGTAGCGCGTCAGCTCGATCGCCTCGATCGTGTTGTTGGCGCCGGTGCCGGCCATGATGGGCACGCGCTTGCCGGTCCTCTCGGCCGCCTTCTTCGCCTGCTCCACGGCGACGCGGATGACCTCGCAGTTCTCCTCCATCGACACGGTGGGCGACTCGCCGGTCGTGCCGACGACGCCGATGCAGTCGGTGCCTTCGGCGATGTGCCAGTCGATGAGGCGGCGCAGGGCTTCGTAGTCGATGCGGCCGTCTTCGTGCATCGGCGTGACCAGTGCGACGATGCTGCCAACGATGGGGTTCATGGTGTGTCCTGGCTACGGGAGCAGCCTGCGAGGCTCGAACGCCCCGATTCTAGGCGCCGGCCCCGTGCCGCCCGGCGCCACCGCCACGAGGCGCTGCACGCGGCGGTCGGGGTCGCTTTCAAGGCCGTCCTCGAAGGCCACCACCCACAGATCCGCGAAGGCCTCGAGCAGTTCCGCGCGCCTCAGCAGGAACTCCGGGTTGCTCGGGCGGCCGAAGTGCTGCTGCCCGTCGGCGAAGGTCTCGTACACCAGCACGCCGCCCGGATTCAGCGACTCGGCCAGGCGCGGCAACAGGGCTCGCCAGAGGTAGTTGGTGACCACGACGCCGTCGAAGCGGCGGCCGGCCAGGGGCCACGGGCTGCCGTCCTCGAGGTCGGCGACGACGACCTGGGCCACCTCGCGCAGCGGCTGCACGGCCGCGGCATCGCGGTCGACCCCGGTCACCCGCCAGCCCCGGGCTGCCAGCCAGCGCAGGTGGCGGCCGCTGCCGCAGGCGAGGTCGAGCACGGTGCCGCCGGCGGCGATCAGCGGTGCCCAGCGCGTGACCCAGCGCGAGGGCGCGGGCAGCGCGGCGTGCAGGGGTGCGGGCGTGGCCATGCCGCTCAGAAGCACGCCCACAACTGGTCGGCGATGTCGAGCATCAGGTGCGGGTCCAGGTAGGCCAGGGCCACGAGCGCCAGCAACAGGCCGGCGGCGACCCACCCGCCCCACCGCGCGAGGCGCCTTCCCGGTGCGGCGGCAGCTGCCATCCCGGACGCCGTCGTCACGCAGTGCGCAGCGCCGGCCGCACGATGGCCGTCTCGCGCACCGGCAGGTTCATCAGCATCGCGAAGATGCCGAGCCCCACCGAGATCCACCACACCACGGTGTAGCTGCCGGTGGCGTCGTAGAGCCGCCCGCCCAGCCACACGCCGAGGAAGCTGCCGATCTGGTGGCTGAGGAAGACGATGCCGCCCAGCATGCTCATGTGACGCACGCCGAAGATCTGCGCCACGATCGCGTTGGTCGGGGGCACCGTCGAGAGCCACAGCAGGCCCATCGTCGCCGCGAACGCGTACACCGTCCACGGCGTCACCGGCACGAGCACGAAGACGAGGATCACGAGTGCGCGCAGCCCGTAGATCGCGGCCAGGATGTGCCGCTTCGCCAGCCGCTGCCCGAGCGCCCCGCTCGCGTAGGTGCCGAAGACATTGAACAGGCCGATCAGCATCAGCGCCACCGTCGCCACCTCGGGCCCATAGCCGAGATCCTTCAGGTAGCTCGGCATGTGCACGCCGATGAAGACGACGTGGAAGCCGCAGACGAAGTAGCCCGCGGTGAGGAACAGGAAGGGCGGGTGCGCGAAGGCCTCGCGCAGCGCCTCGCGCAGCGTCTGCTGCGAGGCGCCCGGCGCCGCCGCGGGCTGCATCGGCTCGCGCAGCCCGAAGGCCAGCGGCAGGATCGCCAGCGCCGCCACGCCGAGGATGAAGAGCGCGTTCTGCCAGCCCGTGTGGTCGATGAGCCAAGTCTCCACCGGCACCATCAGGAACTGGCCGAACGAGCCCGCGGCCGCCGTGACGCCCATCGCCCACGAGCGCCTGGCGGGGTCCACCTGGCGCCCGATGACGCCGTAGACCACCGCGTAGGTGGTGCCGCTCTGCGCCATGCCGAGGATGAGCCCGGCGCTGCCGGTGAATGCGAGGCCCGAGGTGGCGAGTGCCATCGTCACGAGGCCGAGCGCGTAGAGCAGCCCGCCGCCGACGAGCACCCTGAAAGCGCCGAAGCGGTCGGCCAGCGCGCCGGCGAACGGCCCCGCGAGGCCCCAGGCGAGGTTCTGCACCGCGAGTGCGAAGGCGAAGGTCTCGCGTGTCCAGCCGCGGTCCATCGTGATGGGCTGCAGCCACAGGCCGAACCCGTGGCGGATGCCCATGCTCAGCGTGACGACCGCGGCGCCGCACAGAAGCACCTGCGTCATCGAGAGGCGGCGCACGGGGCCGGCGGGGGACGCGGGGCGGGGTTCCATGGCACCACTTTAGCCCGCCGCCGCACCGGGCCCGCGCGGGTGGGTCTTTCGCGACGCGCAGCCCCGGCGCCCGGGCCGGGCACGCAGCGCTGCGCGGCGCCCTCCGACGCGCGCTGCCGCCGGCAGCCGCGGACGACCGGCTTGTCGAGTCGCTACAGTCGCGGCGGTCGGCAAGGCAACGGAGCGGCGGGATGAAGGTCTTGGTCCTCGGCAGCGGCGTCATCGGGACGTCGATTGCCTACTACCTCGCGCGCGCCGGCCACGAGGTGGCGGTGGTCGAGCGCCAGCCCGGGCCGGCGCTGGAGACGAGCTTCGCCAATGCCGGCGAGGTCTCGCCGGGCTACAGCGCGCCCTGGGCCGGCCCCGGCGTGCCGGTGAAGGCGATCAAGTGGATGCTGATGCAGCACAGTCCGCTCGTCATCTGGCCCCTGCTCGATCCCGCGATGTGGCGCTGGGGTGCCGCGATGCTCGCCAACTGCACGGCGCGGGCCTATGCCGTCAACAAGAGCCGCATGGTGCCGATCGCCGAGTACAGCCGCGACTGCCTGAAGGCGCTGCGCGCCGAGACCGGCATCGCCTACGACGAGCGCGCGCAGGGCACGCTGCAGCTCTTCCGGACGCAGAAGCAGCTCGACGGCATCGGCGGCGACGTCGAGGTGCTCAGGCAGTACGGCGTGCCCTTCGAGGTGCTCGACCGCGAGGGCTTCTGCCGCGTGGAGCCGGCGCTGAGGCTGACGCAGCACAAGTTCGTCGGCGCGCTGCGCCTGCCCGGCGACGAAACCGGCGACTGCTTCAAGTTCACCAACCGCCTCACCGAGATGGCGCAGGCGCTCGGCGTCGGCTTCCGCTTCGGGACGACGGTCCTCGGCATCGACACCGACGGCGCGCGCATCGGCGGCGTGCGCACGACCGGCGGCCTGCTGCAGGCCGACCGCTACGTGATGGCGCTCGGCAGCTACTCGCCGCTGATGCTGAAGACGATCGGCATCCGCGTCCCGGTCTACCCGGTGAAGGGCTACTCGATCACGGTGCCGATCACCGACCCGGCCGGTGCGCCCGAGTCGACCATCATGGACGAGACGCACAAGGTCGCCGTCACGCGCCTGGGCGACCGCATCCGCGTCGGCGGCACGGCCGAGCTGGCCGGCTACAGCCTGGCGCTGCGCGAGCCGCGGCGCGCGACGTTGAACCACGTCGTCACCGACCTCTTCCCGCGCGGCGGCGACATCGGCAAGGCGACCTTCTGGTGCGGCCTGCGCCCGATGACCCCCGACGGCACGCCGATCGTCGGCCCCACCCGCTACGAGAACCTGCTGCTGGCCACCGGCCACGGCACGCTGGGCTGGACGATGGCCGCCGGCACGGGCCGCGTCATTGCCGACATGGTCTCGGGCCGGACGCCGGAGATCGACGTCACCGGCCTTTCGATGGCGCGCTACGGTTGATCCATGAGGAAGGGCCGATGATCTCCTGGTTCGATGCACGTGCGCACAAGCAGTTCGGCGAGGAACTCGCCGCCCTGGTCATCGAGAAGATGCCGCTCCCCGGGGGCGCCGACACGCGAGCCGGCAGGCGCACGGGCAAGCCGAAGAAGCCGCAGGACGTCCTGCGCCGCATGCTCGCGCGCATCTCCGAGTTCAACGGCCAGCACCGCGCCAACCTGTACAAGAAGGCGCAGTTCGGCAACGCGTTCAAGTGGAAGCTGCTCGAGGCCGGTTACGAAGCCGAGTTCGCCGACGAGCTGGCCAAAGAGCTGCTGATCCACTTTCGCTGAGGGCAGGGCTTGGGGCTGTTCGACCGCATCGCTGCACTCGCCCGGCGTGGCGAGGCAGCCCCACCCACGGCCGTGGCGACCTCGATCGCGCCACCGAAGGAAGCCGAGCGCCTGCTTGCCGACGGCCAGGCGCTCGAGGCCGAAGGCCGGCCGAAGGAGGCGCTGGCCCGTTTCGACGCGGCCATCGCCAGCGCGCCCGCCTGGTCGAGGGCGCACATGAACCGGGGCAACGCCTTGCTCGCACTGGGCGACATCGAGGCGGCGCGCGCCGCCTACGAGGCAGCCGTGCGGCTCGATCCCGGCTCGGCGCCGGCGCACTACAACCTCGGCAACGCGCTGGCCGCCGGGGGCCGGCACGACGAGGCGTTTGCCGCCTGGCGCCACGCGCTGGCACTCGATGCGCGCTTCGTCGACGCCGAGGCGGCGCAGGGCGTGCATCACGCCGAGCTGGGGCAAGCCGTGGAGGCGGAGGCCGCCTATCGGCGTGCGCTGGCGCTGCGCCCGGACCAGGCGCCGGTGCTCGGCAACCTGGCGCAGCTGCTGCAAGGGCTTGGCCGGCTCGACGAGGCCGTGGCGGCGTTCAGGCGCGCGCTCGATCTCGATGACAGCCTGACCGCGTTGCACTTCGGCCTCGGCAACGCGCTGCTGGCGCTCGGGCGGCACGAGGCGGCACTCGCCAGCTACGATGAAGTTCTGCGCCATCACCCGCAGCTCGCGGCCGCGCACGGTCTGCGCGGGCAGGCCCTGCTCGCGCTCGGCCGGCAGCGCGAGGCCGTGGCCAGCCTCCGGCGAGCCGCCGCGGCAGCGCCCGGGCTCGCGCATGCGCAGCAGGCCCTGGGCACCGCGCTGGTCGCACTTGGCGAGTTCGACGAAGCTGCCACGGCCCTGCAGCGGGCCGCGGAGCTCGATCCCCGCGTGCTGGACACCTGGCTGCACCTGGGTGTCGCGCTGGGCGAGCTTGGCCGGCTGCAGCAGGCGGTCGACTGCTGGCGCCGGGTGCTGGAGCTCGATGCGGGCAACGTCATTGCGCACAACAATCTGGGCGGCATCTGGCGGCGCCTCGGTCGCATGGACGAGGCGGCAAGCTGCTACGAGCAGGCGCTGGCCATCGACCCCGGCCTGCTCGCGGCACGCAGCAACCTGCTGTTCATCCGCCAGTCGCAGGCCATGCGGCCGAGCGAGGCCCTGCTGGTCGAGGCGCGCGCCTTCGGGGAGGCCGCGGCGCGTGCGGCACGGCCGTTCACCACCTGGCTGGGCACGCCGGACCCGGATCGGCCGCTGCGCATCGGGCTCGTCTCCGGCGACCTGCGCAGCCACCCGGTGGGCTACTTCCTGGTCGGTGCGCTGCAGGCGCTCGTATCGCAGGCCGCCGGACGCATCGAGTTGCATGCCTATGCCAACCAGACGGCCTTCGACGAGGTGTCGGCGAAGATCCGCGCGGCGTGCCGCGGCTGGCACGCGGTCGCGGCTCTCGACGACGAGGCGCTGGCCCGTCGCGTGCATGGCGACCGCATCGACGTCCTGATCGACCTCGCCGGCCACACGGGCGGTACGCGCCTGCAGGCTTTCGCCTGGAAGCCGGCGCCGGTACAGGTGACCTGGCTGGGCTACCTGGGCACCACCGGTCTGGCGGCGATCGACCACCTCATCGCCGACGAGCGGGCGTTGCCGCCCGAAGAGGACGCGTACTTCAGCGAGCACGTCTGGCGCCTGCCCGGCAGCTACCTGTGCTTCACGCCGCCGGCCGAGGCCGGCGAGGTCGGCCCGTTGCCGGCGCTGGCCAGTGGAAGGGTCACCTTCGCCAGCTTCAACAACCTCGCGAAGATGACCGACGACGTGGTGGCGCTGTGGTCACGCGTGCTCCAGGCGGTCCCCGGAAGCCAGCTGCTGCTGAAGGCGCAGCAGCTGCAGGAGGCGCCGCAGCGCGACGAGGTCGCGGCCCGATTCGCTCGCCACGGCATCGAGCGGATGCGGCTCCAGCTCGAGGGGCTGGTGGCGCGCGCCGCCTACCTCGAGCCGTTCGGTCGCGTCGACATCGCGCTCGACCCGTTCCCCTACCCCGGCATCACGACGACGGTGGAGAACCTCTGGATGGGCGTGCCGGTGCTGACGCTCGCCGGCCACACGTTCATGGCGCGGCAAGGCGCCGCGCTCCTCGGCCACGCGGGCCTGCCGGAGTGGATCGCCACCGATGCAGACCACTTCGTGGCGCTGGCCGTGCGGCACGCCGCCGACCTGCCGGCGCTGCAGGCGCTGCGCCAGCAGCTGCGCGCGCAGGTGCGGGCCTCGCCGCTGTTCGACGCGACGCTGTTCGCTGCCCGTTTCGAGCAGGCGCTGCGCGGCATGTGGCGCGAGTGGTGCATGCGGCGCTGACGAGCACGAGGCGAGTCCTGCGCGCTTCCGGGTTGATCTGCCCGCCCAGGGCAACGTGAATCGCGCCGGGGGGCGCAGGGCCTGGCCCCGTGCTTTCAGAACCCGACCGCGATGCCGGCGCTCACGCCACCGACGCGCGAATTCGCCGAGCCCTTTCCGAAGCTCGTGGCTTCAACGCGCAGCAGCAGGTTCGGCGCGATCGCGAACTCGCCGCCGAAGGCGCTCAGCACGCCGGTCTTGCGGCCGTCGATGTCGATCGGCGTCTGCCCGGCCGGCGTGTTGCCGTCGACGACGTTGCGCGCCGCACCGAGGCGGCCGTACAGCGACACGCGCTCGGTCAGCGGCACGCCGAGGCGCAGCGCGAGATACGTGCTGTGGCCGCGGGCGGTCAGGTCGGTCGTGCCGCCGTTGATGCGGTACGGGATCGTGTGGCTCGCGATGTCCTGGTACCCCACCTCCAGGCCGAGCGGCAGGCCCTTGCCGACGGGCAGATCGAGAAGGCGCACGCCTGCGAAGACGCCGGCGCTCGGCCGGCCGCTGCCCGTCTCGTTCTTGTCGGTGTCGTAGTCCTTGGCGACGATGGCGGCGACGCCGGCGGTCAGGCCGATGTAGACGCGCGGGCTGTCCTGTGCGCAGGCGGCGGTGCCGAGCCCGAGCAGGGCCGCAAGGGTGACGACGCGCGCGCCGGCGCGCGCGCAGAGAAACGTGGACATGAGACTTCTCCTGGCAGTCTGTTGACACGGCGCCGGACGGATCCGGGTGCGACCCGCGGGCGCGACGAGTCGCCGGAGTCTGCCCGAAGCCGCCGCCCCGCTGCTTGACCGGGCGCAATGGCCCTCCTGCCTAGAATCCACCGCGCCATGCCCAGCATCCGTTCCTCGTCACCCGATTCCGCCAGGCCGCCGAAGGCCGGCGCCACGCCCGGCGAATACGCCGAAGCCTCGATCCGCGTCCTCAAGGGGCTGGAGCCCGTCAAGCAGCGGCCGGGCATGTACACGCGCACCGACAACCCGCTGCACATCGTGCAGGAGGTGATCGACAACGCCGCCGACGAGGCCCTGGCGGGCCACGGCAAGCGCATCGGCGTGACGCTGCACGCCGACGGCAGCATCACGGTCGACGATGACGGCCGCGGCATCCCCTTCGGCCTGCACCCCGAGGAGAAGGTGCCGGTGCTGGAGATCGTCTACACGCGGCTGCACGCCGGCGGCAAGTTCGACAAGGGTGCCGGCGGCGCCTACAGCTTCAGCGGCGGCCTGCACGGCGTGGGCGTGAGCGTGACGAACGCGCTCGCGAAGCGGATGCAGGTGACGGTGTGGCGCGAGGGGCAGGTGGCCACGATCGCGTTCTCGGGCGGCGATGTCGTCGAGAAGCTGGCGGTGCGCAAGGCCACGGCCGGTGACCGCAAGTCCGGTACCAGCGTGCGCGTCTGGCCCGACCCGAAGTACTTCGAGAGCGCCGAGCTGCCGCGCCACGACCTCGTGCACCTCTTGCGCAGCAAGGCGGTGCTGATGCCCGGCGTCACCGTCGCGCTCACCCAGGAGAAGACGAACGAGACGCAGACCTGGCTCTACAAGGGCGGCCTGCGCGACTACCTGCAGCAGAACCTGCCTGCCGACCCGCTGATCCCGCTCTTCGAAGGCGAGCAATACGCCAACGCCAACGAGACCGAGAACTTCGCCGAGGGCGAGGGCGCGGCCTGGTGCGTGGCCTTCACCGACGAAGGCAACCTGCTGCGCGAGAGCTACGTCAACCTCATCCCGACGGTGGCCGGCGGCACGCACGAGAGCGGGCTGAAGGATGGCCTGTTCGCGGCGGTGAAGGGCTTCATCGAGCTGCACGCCCTCTTGCCCAAGGGCGTGAAGCTGATGCCCGAGGACGTGTTCTCGCGCGCCAGCTTCGTGCTCAGCGCCAAGGTGCTCGACCCGCAGTTCCAGGGCCAGATCAAGGAGCGGCTGAACAGCCGCGACACGCTGCGCCTCGTCTCCAGCTACGTGCGCCCGGCGCTCGAGCTGTGGCTGAACCAGCACGTCGACGTGGGCAAGAAGCTCGCCGAGCTCGTCATCCGCCAGGCGCAGACGCGCCAGCGCGCGGCGCAGAAGGTGGAGAAGAAGAAGGGCAGCGGTGTCGCCGTGCTGCCGGGCAAGCTCACCGACTGCGAGAGCCGCGACATCGGCGTCAACGAGATCTTCCTCGTCGAGGGCGACAGCGCCGGCGGCAGCGCCAAGATGGGCCGCGACAAGGAGACGCAGGCCGTGCTGCCGCTGCGCGGCAAGGTGCTCAACACCTGGGAGGTGGAGCGCGACCGCCTGTTTGCCAACACCGAGATCCACGACATCGCGGTGGCGCTGGGCGTCGACCCGCACGGGCCGGCCGAGGAGCCGGACCTCTCCGGGCTGCGCTACGGCAAGGTCTGCATCCTCTCCGACGCCGACGTCGACGGCTCGCACATCCAGGTGCTGCTGCTGACGCTCTTCTTCCGCCACTTCCCGAAGCTCGTCGAGCGCGGGCACGTGTGCATCGCCAAGCCGCCGCTCTATCGCATCGACGCGCCGGCGCGCGGCAAGCGGCCGGCCGCCAAGATCTACGCGCTCGACGACGGCGAGCTCGAGGCGGCGCTCGACAAGCTGCGCAAGGAGGGCGCGCGCGAAGGCAGCTGGACGATCAGCCGCTTCAAGGGCCTGGGCGAAATGAACGCCGAGCAGCTGTGGGAGACCACGCTCAACCCCGAGACGCGCCGCCTGCTGCCGGTGGGCTGGGGCCAGGGCGAGGCGAGCAGCTTCGAGGCGACGACCAAGGTGCTGACGCAGCTGATGGGCAAGGGCGAGGCCTCGGCGCGGCGCGAGCTGATGGAGCTGCACGGCGACGCCGTCGAAGTGGACGTCTGAGGCGCGCGGCAGCGGCCGGCGTCGCCGGCGCGCTGCCATCCCGATGCGAGGGGCGCCACCCCCAGAAGTAGGGAAGGGCCGTCTCGCAAACGCCGAGGAACCTCTCTGCGACAGGGCGAAACAATGTGCGCCTCTTTGTCACGCACGGAGTCCCGGATGTCGCGTTCCCGCCTGTCGCGCCCCTTGCTGGCCGCCGCCGCTTTCGCCTTGCTCACCCAGGGGGCGGCGATGGCCGCCGACCGCGAGCCCGAAGCCGGGCACCGGCGCGTCATCATCGGCTTCAAGGCGGGTGGCGAAGGCCACGTGCGCAAGGCGCTGGCCGAGGCCCGCGGGCGCGTGGCGCGCGACCTGCCCACGCTGGCTGCCACCGCGGTGGAGCTGCCTGCGGCGGCGGTTGCCGCGCTGGAGCGGCACCCGCACGTGGCCTACGTCGAGGAAGACGCCAAGCGCTATCCGCTGGCCCTGACGGGCCCGTCGACCACGCCCTACGCCAGCGGCCAGATCGAGCCCTGGGGCATCCGCGCCGTGCAGGCGCACCTGCTGCCGCAGGGCGACAGCCTGGCCGCCAACCGCACGATCTGCATCATCGACTCGGGTTACAGCCTCGGCCACGAGGACCTGCCGGGGGCGCCCAACGTCAGCGGCTACAACGGCAACCTCGCCTGGAACCAGGATGGCGACGGCCACGGCACGCACGTGGCCGGCACCATCGCCGCGGTGAACAACACCGGCCTCGGCGTGGTGGGGGTGCTGCCCAACAGCCGGATCAAGCTGTACATCGTGCGCGTGTTCGGCAACGACGGCGCCTGGGCCTATTCCTCGACGCTCGTCGATGCCGCCACGCGCTGCCAGAACGCCGGCGCCAACGTGATCAGCATGTCGCTCGGCGGCCCGTTGTCCAACCGAACCGAGAAGGCGAAGTTCGACCAGCTGCTGGCCGCCAACATCCTGCCCATCGCCGCGGCCGGCAACGATGGCAACAGCCGCACTTCGTACCCGGCCGGATACGCCAGCGTGGTGTCGGTGGCCGCAGTCGACATCAATGGCGCCAAGGCATCGTTCTCCCAGTACAACAAGGACGTGGAGATCTCCGGCCCCGGCGTGGGCGTTCTGTCCACCGTGCCCAATGGCAAGGGCCTGCTCGGCTCGCTCGACGTCGGCGGGCTCGGGGTCGAGGCCTTCCCGCTGGAGGGTTCGCCGAACGCCAGCGCGAGTGCGGCGCTGTTCAACTTCGGCCTCGGCGACGCGGTGAACACCGCGGCCAGCGGCAAGGTATGCCTGATCGCGCGGGGCTCGATCGACTTCGCGGTCAAGGTGAGCAACTGCCAGGCCAGCGGGGGTGTCGGCGCGGTGATCTACAACAACGCGCCGGGCGCGTTCTCGGGCACGTTGGGCACCACGGCGACCAGCATCCCCTCGGTGTCGATCTCGCAGGAAGACGGCAACGTGCTGCTCGGACGCCTGGGCCAGGCCGCCGCGCTGTCGGTGGCGCAGGCCAACTACGCCTACTACGACGGCACCTCGATGGCCACGCCACACGTCTCGGCCGTGGCCGCGCTGGTGTGGAGCTACTTCACGCCGGCCGCACCCACCTCGGGCCGCACCTGCACGGCCTCGCAGCTGCGCAACTCGCTGAACCTGTCGGCGCTGAACCTCGGCGCGGCCGGGCGTGACAACAGCTTCGGCTACGGCCTCGTGCAGGCGCGCGCCGCCTACGACCGCATCGTCGCGCGCGGCTGCGGGAGCTGAGTCGCTGCGGGCCTTCGCCCGGCGAGGGCCCAAGCGGCCCGGTGGCCGAGGTTCAAGGCGAGGCGGGCAGTCGGCACGGCGAGGTGCCCGCCCCCGCCCGCGCCGGCGAGCGGCCTGGCGGGCCGCCCCGCACCGGGGCCCCACAATGCCTGCATGAGCCCCGCCGAGCTGCCGCCGCTGCGCCTGCGGCCCACGCTGCTGTCGGACCTCGACTTCGTGCACGCGCTCGAGGTCGACAGCCGCAACCTGCCCTTCATCACCCCGTGGGAGCGCACGCAGCACGAGGCGGCGGTGCGCATCCCCGACTTCCGCCACTTCATCGTCGAGTCCGGCCGCAACGACGAGGAGGGCGTGCGCGAGGGCTTCATCATCGTGCAGGGCTGCCGCAACCCGCACAAGAGCGTCGAGCTCAAGCGCATGGTGCTGCGCCCCCCGGCGCACGGCCACGGCCTCGGGCGCGGCTGCGTGCGGCTGCTCAAGCGCATGGCCTTCCGCGACCTGCACGCGCACCGCTTCTGGCTCGACGTGAAGGCGCTCAACACGCGCGCTCTGGCGCTCTACGCGAGCGAGGGCTTCGTCGAGGAAGGCCGGCTGCGCGAGAGCGTGCGCGTGGCGAGCCTGGGCGAATCGGCCGGCTACGACTCGCTGGTGGTGATGAGCATGCTCGACCGCGAGTACGAGGCGAGGGTGGCGCTGGGCGTCGAGTAGGCCTCTCGCGGCGGCCTTTCCCGGGGCCGGCCGGCCTCACCGCGGCAATCCCACCTCCGGCAGCACCGGCCGCTTCGCCAGCGCCTCCTCCATCACGCGCTGCACGTGCGCGAGGTCGTCGCCCTGCAGCGGCAGGCGCGGTGGCCGCGTGCGCCAGGTGCCGCGGCCCACGCGATGCTCGCACCACTTGATGCACTGCACGAGGTCGGGCCGCGCGTCGAGGTGCAAGAGCGGCATGAACCACTCGTACAGCGGCATCAGCTCCGCGTAGCGCCCGGCGCGCGCCAGGCGGAGGAGCGTCTCGCCCTCGCGCGGGAAGGCGTTGCTCATGCCGCTGACCCAGCCCACCGCGCCCATCGCCACGCTCTCCACCACCACGTCGTCGAGCCCGGCGAAGAGCACGAAGCGGTCGCCCACCTGGCGTCGCGTGTCGATGAAGCGGCGCGTGTCGCCCGAGCTGTCCTTGAAGCAGACGATCGTGTCGCAGTCGGCCAGGCTCGCGAGGATGTCCGGGGTGACGTCGTTCTTGTAGATCGGCGGGTTGTTGTAGACCATCACCGGCAGGTCGGTGGCCCGGGCGACGCTGCGGAAGTGCGCTGCCGACTCGTGCGGCTTGGCGCTGTAGACGAGCGCGGGCATCACCATGATCCCGTCCACGCCCACGCGCGCCGCCGCGCGTGCCGTCTCGATGGCGAACGCGGTGGTGAACTCGGCGATGCCGCAGATCACCGGCACGCGGCCGGCCGCCATGGCCTTGGCCGCCTCCATCACCTGCACCTTCTCGTCGCGCGCGAGCGAGGTGTTCTCGCCCACGGTGCCGCAGACGATGAGCCCGGAGACGCCGTCGCGGATGAGCCCGTCGATGACCTTCGCGGTGGCGTCGATGTCGAGCGAGAAGTCGTCGCGGAACTGGGTGGTGACGGCAGGAAAGACGCCCTGCCAGGCGATGCGTGCGCTCATGGGCTGCCTCGGTGCATCCGTCGCGGCGACGGGGGATGGGTGCGAAGGATCGTACATTTCCGCGCCACCCTTGAACGCGCACGATGCCTTCCGCCATGCCCACTGCCACGCCCGCTCGCAGCTCCGAGGCCATGACGGCCCCGCCCACGCGCATCGTCGACAGCCACACCGGCGGCGAGCCGACGCGCCTCGTCGTCGCCGGCGGCCCCGACCTCGGCAGCGGCCCGATGGCCGAGCGGCGCGAGCGCTTCCGCCGCGAGCACGACCGCTGGCGCCGGGCGCTGGCCAACGAGCCGCGTGGCAACGACGTCATCGTCGGCGGCATCGTCACGCCGCCGGAGCACGCGGGCAGCGTGTGCGGCATCGTCTTCTTCAACAACACCGGCTATCTCGGCATGTGCGGGCACGGCACCATCGGCCTCGTCGCCACGCTGGCGTGGCTGAAGCGCATCGGGCCGGGCGTGCACGCGATCGACACGCCGGTGGGCACGGTGCGCGCCGAGCTGCACGCCGACGGGCGCGTGACGGTGGCCAACGTGCCCGCGTACCGGCACCGCGCGCACGTGGGGCTGGAGGTGCCCGGCCACGGCCGCGTGCACGGCGACGTGGCCTGGGGCGGCAACTGGTTCTTCCTCTGCCACGACCACGGGCTGCCGCTCGACCTGGCGCACCTGCCCGAGCTGAACGCGCTCTCCGACCGCATCCGCCGCGCGCTCGGCCCCGCGGGCATCACCGGCGCGGAGGGCGCGGAGATCGACCACATCGAGCTGCTCGGCCCGCCGCGCGAGGCGATGCACCACGGGCGCAGCTTCGTGCTGTGCCCGGGCGGCGCCTACGACCGCTCGCCCTGTGGCACGGGCACGAGCGCCAAGCTCGCCTGCCTGGCCGCGGACGGCGCGCTCGCGCCGGGGCAGCCCTGGCACCAGGAGAGCGTCATCGGCTCGGTGTTCGAAGCGCGCTACGAACCCGCGACCGAAGGTGGCGGCCGCGTGCACCCGTTCATCACCGGCCGTGCGCACGTGACGCTCGACGCGCAGGTGGTGATCGATCCGGCGGACCCGTTCGCCTGGGGCCTCGGCGGATGACGGTGGGTGCGCCCGCCGGCGCGGCCGGGCCGGTGGGGCCGGTGGGGGCCGGCGACATCGCCGACGTCGTCGACATCGCCGTCATCGGCGCCGGCATCATTGGCTGCACGGTCGCGCTCAGGCTGGCGCAGGAGCTCGGCCAGGCCGGCAGCGCGCCCCGCATCGTCGTCATCGATCGCGAAGGCATCGCCGCCGGCGCCAGCCGTGGCAATGCGGGCGCCTATGCGTTCTCCGACATCCAGCCGCTCGCCTCGCCCGGCATCGTGCGGCAGGTGCCGCGCTGGCTGCTCGATCCGCTCGGCCCGCTGGCGTTGCGGCCGGCCTACCTGCCGCGCATCGCGCCGTGGCTGTGGCGCTTCTGGCGCGCCAGCCAGCCGGCGCGGGTGGCGGCCAGCACGGCGGCACAGGCAGCGCTGAACCGCCTCTCGGCCGAGGCGACGCCGCGGCTCCTTGACTCCGTCGGCGCGCTGTCGATGTGGCACGAGGACGGCAACCTGCACCTCTACGAGAGCGAGGCCGAGTGGCGCGCCTCGCTGCCCGGCTGGCAGGAACGCGCGGCGCATGGGATCGCCTTCGAGCACGCGCACGGGCCCAATGCGCTCGCAAGGATCGCGCAGTGGCAGCCGGGGCTCAGCCCGGCGTTCGTCGCGGCGACCTTCGTGCCGCGCTGGGCGACGATCGACGACCCGCGCGTGCTCGTCGAGCGCATCGCGGCGGCGGCCGCGGAACGGGGCGTGCCGCTGCGCGGCGGCGAGGCCCAGGCGCTGGTGCCCGAGGCCGACGCGGTGGCCGTGCGCCTGGGCGGTGGCGGTCCCGGCGGCAGCCGCGTGCTGCGCGCACGGCGCGTCGTCGTGGCCGCGGGCGCGTGGGCGCACCGGCTGGCCGCGACACTCGGCGAACGCATTCCGCTCGAGACCGAGCGCGGCTACAACACGACGCTGCCGGCCGGCGCGTTCTCGCTGAAGCGGCAGCTCACGTTCCCGGGCCACGGCTTCGTCGTCACGCCCATCGGCGGCGGCGTTCGCGTGGGCGGCGCGGTCGAGCTCGCCGGCCTCGAGGCGCCGCCGAACTTCGCGCGCAGCGACGCGCTGCTGGCCAAGGCGATGCGCTTCCTGCCCGGCCTGCGCGCCGAGGGCGGCACGCGGTGGATGGGCTTCCGTCCCTCGCTGCCCGATTCGCTGCCGGCGTTGGGCCCTGCGCGTGACGACGCACGCGTCTTCTACGCCTTCGGCCACGGGCACCTCGGGCTCACGCAGTCGGCCGCGACGGCCGAGGTCGCCGTGGCATGGGCCACCGGACGCGCCGCGCCGATCGACCTGCGACCGTTCAGCCCGCAGCGCTTCGGCCGCTGAGCGCCTGATGGGTGGAAGCGCCATCGGGTCGACGAGCCGTTGGCCCGGGCCTCATGGCGACCCATCGACCGAGCTCAGGACCCGACGGCGCGTTGCCCCTCTCGAGCGCCAGGCGCGCAGTCGCCGATCGGGCCTTCCGCTGTCGGCGGCCTCAGCCCGCGCGCGGACGCGCAGGCGCCGCAGCGGCGCCCTCGAAGGCCGGCCCCTGCACCGCTTCGAGCCCGTAGCCGCGGTCGAGGTCGAGCCCGGTGATGCGCCAGTCGTGCACGGGCAGCCCGGCCAGCGGCCGCACGACGCGCTCGAACGAGCGCATCGGCCACAGCACGCCGCCGACACGCTCGTGCTCGAAGGTGTCGGTTTCTGCCACCGCCCCGCGCGTGCCGGCATAGCCTTCGAGCGTGAAGCGCATGCGGCGCGTGGTGCGGTCCTGCACGTCGATGGCGAGGTCGACGCGGTCGCCGGCGACGAGGCCGAAGCCGGGCGCGAGCCACGCCTGCACCCACTGGCACTCGCGGCCGTCGACCTCGAGGCGGTCGCCGAGCGCGAGGCGCGCTTCGCCGGCGGGCGACCCCGCGGCCGATGCGCCGGCCGGCCCGCCGCTTGAGGCACCGGCCAGCCCGCGCACGCGCGGCGCCAGCCACAGCGGGCCGAGCAGGAAGAGCTGGTAGCAGTCGGCCACCAGGGCCGAGGCGGTGCGGATGCCTTCGCGTTCGTCCGCCCTGCCCTCGTACCACACGGCCACGCGGCCCATGTCGCCGGCGCCGCGGCCGCGCTGCCGCACCACGTGCTTGCGGCCGGCCGGCCCGCGGTGGGCCTGGGCGATGAAGCCCGGGTCCTGTCGCGGCAGCAGCCGTTCTTCGCTGCTCGCGCGCCAGGACTTGTCGACCACCTCGGGCTGGATGCGGTCGATCAGCGGCCGCCACTGGCCGGCGTAGGCGACGTTGATGTCGTTCAGGGCCAGGTAGCGCGAAAGGCCGTGGTGCTCGGCGCTCTCGCGTAACCATCGCGCCGCGGCCGCGTCGTCGGCGGCCGGGGGCACGGCGGCCAGCGGTAGCGGGTTGGCGCAGCCGGCCAGGGCCGGCAGCAGGCCGGCCGTGGCGAGGGAGGCGAGGCCGACGATGCGGCGGCGGTCGGGTGAGAAGGTCATCGCAAGGCTCGGGTGAAGGCGTGATGGGGGCGAGTGGGAGCGAACGCCTGGGCTGAGGCCCCGGCGTCCAGGTTCGGGTCAGGTTTCGGAAGGAGAGGCCATGGCCGGCAGGGCCAGCCCCTCGTGCAGGGCCACGCGCTCGAGGGCATGTTCGAAGAGGGCACGCGCCAAGCCGGCCACGCGGTGCAGGTGGGCGTGCACTTCGGCATCGGCCCGGTTGCGGCTGCGGCACTGGGCGCTGTAGGCCTCGAAGTGCGAGAGCTGCTTGAGCAGCTCGGCGACGTGGCGCGGGCACTCGCAGGCCATGGCGGGCGAGCGGGCCGCGAGCTCGACGAGCGTCAGGTCATCGAAGCGGCGGGGCGGCAGGGTGCCGGGGATGACGCGGATGACGGGGGCGACGGACGTGGCGGTTCTTGCGGCCCCGGAGCGCACCGCTCGCTTCCCGCGTTGCGCATTGCCTGCACCGACCTGCTCGCCCCGTGTGGAGCCATCGGCGGTCGCGGCTGCCAGGTCCATGGCGCCGAACGGCAGCGTGAAGGCGAGTGCGGCGGCCTCGCGCGCCAGCTCATCCGGCGACATCGCCTTCGCCGCCCCTTGGCGGGTCGAGCCGGCCGGCGCTCGCGGGCCGGTGCGCGAGGCCGCGGCAGGGCGGTGGCCGAGCGTCTCCACCCAGCGGTCGAGCGCCTCGTCGTCCCGCGGGTCGCGCAGCAGTGCCCAGCCGGCCGCGGCATGCGCGGCGTGCGCCGCCTCGGCGCCGAAGCCGTAGACGAGACCGGCCTGCGCCCCGGACCAGGCGCGCCGTGCGGCGGTCAGCTCGCGCGGCATCTGGGCGGGCAGGGCCGGCAGGTCGACGAGCAGCACATCGGCGTGGCCCGCCGCGACCCTGCCCGAGCGGCTCGGCACTTTGTCGCCCCCGGCGCGTTGGTCTCGCCTGGTGCGCTCGGCACGCTCGCCGCGTTCGTCGAGGCCGGCGCGTCGGCTGCCGGCGCGGGCCGCTTCCGCCAGATCGGCAAAGACAGCCACGACGCGCCAGCGGCCGTCGGCCCGCGCCAGGCGCTGGAGCCGCTGCCCCAGCGCCGCGCCGACCACGACGACGCGCGCCGGGGGAGCAGCCCGGGGGGCCGTGCTCCGGCCTGTCGCGCCCCGCCGCGCGGCCGCCGTCGAGCCGACGACGCTGCCCGACTCGTCGGCCAGCGCCCGCGCCTCGGCATGCGTGGTGCCCACGCGGCGCAGCTCGGCCGTGCCGAGCGGGGCGATCGAGCCGATCGCATGGCCGAGCTGCGTCAGCCGCTTCAGCAACGCGATGCGTTCGACGTCGGCAGCCGAATAGAGGCGATGGCCGCTCGGCGCGACCCCCGCGCTGCCGACGCCGTAGCGCCGCTCCCACACGCGCAGCGTCGTCACGGGCATGCCGACCATGCGGGCCACGGCGCCGCTGCGGTAGTGGAGCGTTTCCATGATGAAGAGGTTTTGACGACGAATGACCTGCCGGATTCTCGGCGATACCGGCCAGGAACGGTGATATGACGCCGAAATGACTACATTCTGCGCATGGCGGCTCCACCGACTCCCAGGCGATGGCGATGCCGACCGTGCCGGCGCGGCCGGCCGCCTCGCACGAGGCAGCGATGACGCGCGCCCTCGTCTGGTTCAAGCGCGACCTGCGCGTTCGCGACCACGCGCCGCTGGCGGCAGCGGCGGCCTGCGATGCCGCGGCCGGGCTCTTCGTCGTCGAGCCGGAGTGGCTCGCCAGCCCGGAGTGCGACGGGCAGCACGTGGCCTTCGCGCGCGAGTGCGTGGGGTCGCTGCGCGAGTCGCTGCAGCGCCTCGGGCTGCCGCTGGTCGTGCGCGTCGGCGCGATGCCCGACGTGCTCCAGGCGCTGCGGCAGGAGACCGGCTTCACCCACCTCTTCAGCCACGAGGAGACCGGGCCGCTGTGGAGCTACGCGCGCGACCGCCGCGTGGCGCAGTGGTGCTGCGCGCAGGGCGTGGCGTGGCAGGAGTTCCCGCAGACCGGTGTCGTGCGCCGGCTTCGCGGCCGCGCCGGCTGGGCCGGCCGCTGGCAGGCGCGCATGGACGCGCCGCAGGTCGCGGCGCCGGCGTCGGCGCGCGCGTTGCCGCTGGGGCCCGAGAGCCTGGGCGGCTTCCCGACGCTGCGGGAACTCGGCCTCGCGACACCCCGCCCGCTGCCGCCGGCCGGCGAGGTGGCCGCGCAGGCCGTGCTCGACGACTTCCTGCACCGCCGAGGCCGCCACTACCGGCTGGACCTCTCCAGCCCGCTCTCGGCCGAGTCGGGCTGCTCGCGCCTCTCGGCGCACCTCGCCTTCGGCACGCTGTCGATGCGGCAGGTGCACCAGGCCACCGAGGCGCGAATCGCGTCGCTGTCGCGATCGATGGGGCGCGAGGGCGATGCCGGCGGCGCCACGCGCACCGACCCCGACGCCGCCGAGGCCCGCCGCTTCGCATGGCACCTGCGCGGCTTCAGCGGGCGGCTGCGCTGGCACTGCCACTTCATGCAGAAGCTCGAGGACGAGCCCGAGATCGAGGTGCGCAACTTCGCGCGCAGTGCCGACGGCCTGCGTGAAGAGTCCTTCGACCCCGGGCGTCCTGAGCACCGCGAACGCTTCGACGCCTGGCGCGAGGGCCGCACCGGTTTCCCGATGGTCGACGCGTGCATGCGGCAGCTCGTGGCCACGGGCTGGCTGAACTTCCGCATGCGCGCGATGCTCGTCAGCTTCGCGGCCTATCACCTCTGGCTGCATTGGCGCGAGCCCGGCTTGCACCTGGCGCGGCAGTTCCTCGACTTCGAGCCCGGCATCCACTGGAGCCAGATGCAGATGCAGTCGGGCACGACCGGCATCAACACGCTGCGCATCTACTCGCCCGCCAAGCAGGCGGCCGACCACGACCCCACCGGCGAGTACGTGCGCCGCTGGGTGCCCGAGTGGGGCACGCCGGCCTACCCTCGGCCCATCGTCGACGAGAAGCGCGCCGTGGCGACCGCGAAGGATCGGCTCTACGGCCTGCGCAAGACGGCCGCGGCGCGTGCCGAGGCCGAAGACATCCAGCGGCGGCACGGCTCGCGCAGGAGCGGCCTGCCGCCGAGCGGGAGATCGGCGGGGCGGGGAGAAGGTCGGGCGGCGGAACGGGCGACGGAACGAGCGGCGGGGATGGCCCCGCCCGCCGCATTGGTCCGCACCGAGGGCCGTGACGGCCCGGTCTCGCCCCGCCGCACGTCGAAGCGTGCCCCGACCTCGTCGAAGCCTTCACCCGCATCGCAAGGGGAGCTCTTCGAATGACCCGCCGCCGCGCCCCGTCTGCTGGCACACGGCCCCTGGGCTTCAAGGGCAACAAGGGCTCGCTCCCGAGCAAGCCGTGCGCCGTCTGCGGCCGGCCGATGACGTGGCGCCGCGCGTGGGCGAAGAACTGGGACGAGGTGCGCCACTGTTCCGACGCGTGCCGGCGCGGCACGCCACGGGGGCGCTGATGCCACGCACCGTGCGCCGCCTGGTGATCGTGCTCGGCGACCAGCTCGACCTGGACGCGGCCGCCTTCGACGACTTCGACGCCGAACAGGACGCGGTGTGGATGGCCGAGGTGGCCGAGGAGTCGACGCACGTCTGGTCCTCCAAGCCGCGCACGGCACTGTTCCTCGCCGCGATGCGCCACTTCGCCGAGGCGCTGCGCGAGGCCGGCCGCACGGTGCACTACACGCGGCTGGACGATGCAGGCAACCTTGGCGGCCTGGATGTCGAGCTGGCCGCGGCCGTCGAACGCCTGCAGCCTGAGGCGCTGGTGATGACCGCCCCGGGCGACGCGCGCGTGCTGCAGTCGCTGCGCGAGGTAGCCGCGGCGCACGGCCTGCCGCTCGAGGTGCACGAGGACCGCCACTTCTTCGGCACCGTGCGCGAGTTCGCCGCGCATGCCAAGGGCCGCAAGCAGCTGCGCATGGAGTACTTCTACCGCGAGATGCGGCGCAGGCACGACGTGCTGATGGAACGGCTGGAGGGCAATGGCTCGGGCCACCAGCCCGCGGGCGGCCAGTGGAACTTCGACGCCGACAACCGCGAGGCTTTCGGCCGCGAGGGGCCGGGCTTCGTGCCCGCGCCGCCGCGCTTCGAGCCCGACGCGATCACGCGCGAGGTGCTGGTGCTGGTGAACGAGCGCTTCGCCGCGCACCCGGGCGACCTCGCCTCGTTCGCCTGGCCCGTGACCCGCGCGCAGGCGCTCGTGGCGCTGCGCGGTTTCATCGACGATCGCCTGGCGGACTTCGGCCGCTGGCAGGACGCGCTGTGGCCCAACGAGCCGCTGCTGTGGCATTCGCAGCTCTCGGCGGCGCTCAACCTCAAGCTCCTGAACCCGCGCGAGGTGGTGGCCGCCGCCGAGGCCGCGTGGCGCGCCGGCCGCGTGCCGCTGGCCAGCGCCGAAGGCTTCATCCGCCAGATCCTCGGCTGGCGCGAGTACGTGCGCGGCATCTACTGGACGCAGATGCCCGGCTACCTCGAGCGCAACGAGCTCGGCGCGCACGAGCCGCTGCCGGCCTTCTACTGGACCGGCCGCACGTCGATGGCGTGCCTGGCCGACGCCATCGGCCAGACGCTGGCGCACGGCTACGCGCACCACATCCAGCGGCTGATGGTGACGGGGCTCTACGCGCTGCTGTTCGGCGTCGACCCGAAGGCGGTGCACGCGTGGTACCTCGCCGTCTACGTCGACGCGGTGGAGTGGGTGGAACTGCCCAACACGCTCGGCATGAGCCAGGCGGCCGATGGCGGCCTGATGGCCAGCAAGCCCTACATCGCCAGCGGCAAGTACATCGAGCGCATGAGCGGCGGGAGCCTGTGCGCGCGCTGCCGATTCAAGCCCGGCGAGCGCACGGGCGAGCGCGCCTGCCCGTTCACGACGCTGTACTGGGACTTCCTGATGCGGCACGAGGAACGGCTGGCCGCGAACCCCCGCACGGTGATGCAGGTGCAGAACCTGCGGCGGCTGGACGCGGCCGAGCGAGAGCGCATCCAGGCGCGCGCCGCGGCGCTGCGGCAGGGCGCGGTCGATACGGCCGCAACCGACTGAGACGTCGGGGCCGCTGAACCGCCCGCGCCGCACCGGCGGCCCTGCAACGAGCTTCGTGGCCGCGCGCTGCTAACCTCGCCGGGTGTCCACCTCGACCCCGCCGCGCTCGGCCTTCGCGGTCGGCCTGGCCTGGGGCCTGCTGGCCGCTGCCATCTGGGCCAACTACACGGTCCTTGCGCGTTATGCCGTCAAGGCCGGCCTGAGCGCCGGCGACCTGACGCTGCTGCGCTTCCTGCCCGGCGGCCTGCTGATGCTGCCGTTCTTCTTCCGCTGGGGCTGGCGCGACCTGGGCGGCATCGGCTGGCGCCGCGGCTTCGTGCTGGCCGTGCTGGCGGGCCCCGGGTTCAGCCTGCTGTTCATGAGCGGCTTCACGCTCGCGCCGCTGGTGCACGGCGCGGTCATCGCGCCGGCCTGCCAGATGCTCGCCGGCCTCACGCTCTCGGCCTGGCTCGCGCACCAGCGCTGGACGCGCGAGAGCGCCATCGGCGCCGCGCTCGTGACGCTCGGCCTCGTCTTCATCGGCGGCGACGGGCTGCTGCACGGCGGCGCCGGCCTCACGCTGCTCGGCGATGCGCTCTTCGTGCTGGCAGGCACGTCCTGGGGCCTCTTCGGCGCGCTTTCGCGCCGCTGGCAGGTGGACGCGCTGCGCGTCACCGCGGCCGTCGTCGTGCTGTCGCTGGCGATGGTGGCGCCGGTGTTCCTGCTCACCGCCGACCTGAGCCGGCTCGCGAACGCCGGCGCCGGCATGTTGACGATGCAGCTCGTCGCGCAGGGCCTGGGCGCCGGGCTCGTGGCGGTGCTCGCCTACAGCCGCGCCGCCGCGCTGCTGGGCAGCGGGCGCGCCGGCTTCTTCGGCGCGCTGGTGCCGGGGGCCGCTTCGCTGATCGCCATCCCGGTGCTCGGCGAGGTGCCGGGGCCGCTGCAGGTGATGGGCATCGGCGCGGTGGTGATCGGCCTGCTCGTCGCCTTCGGCGCGGCGCGCGTGCTGCTGGCGCGCTCTGGCTGATTGCGCCGGCTGACCGCGCCGGCCCGGCCGGGTGGCGCCGGCCCGCCCGGCCGCCCCTAGATCAGGTCCTTGATGTCCAGCGCGATGGCGAACCCGTTCCCCCGGTGCGCCAGCGCCGACTGGATCTGCGCACCGTGCCCGGTGGGCACCACGCTCACGACGCCGAAGTTGAACTGGTTGACCACCGTCTTCAGCTCGGCGCGGATGCCCGGCGCGAGCGCGAACTCCTGGTCGACGTAGACGCCGACGAAGGGCTGCCGGTCCTCGATCTGGCTGATGCCCGAGGAGACGAGCAGCGGCGCCTTCGCCTTCACCGGCCGCGTCGCGTGCACCTCGAAGGTGGCGCCGATGTGGATGTCGCCGCCGAGGAAGATCAGCTCGCGTCCGCGCGCCCCGGGCGGCCGGTTGACGAGGCGCGCCGCGAAGGCCTTCTTCAGCAGGTCCTTCTGCTCGGGCCGCGAGGCGCGGTGCGACCACTGGTCGCGCGCCTCGTCGAGGTTGCTGATCTGGAAGGTGCCGAGGTTCGGGTTGGTGCCGGTGAGGCGCTCGATCTTCGTGCTGACGATGGCCTTGACGATGCCCTCGGCCTTGCCGTCCTTCGACGTGGGGTGGAAGATCTCGTCGGCGTCGCCGCGGCGGAAGGCCTCGACGTCGTCGGTGCGCCCGCCCATCAGCCGCTGCGTCTGGCCGTCGGGGTCCTGCGAGGCCACCGGCGTGGCGGTGACGATGGCCAGCGCCTCCACGTCGGCCGGCACGCGCGTGAGCACCTGGTCGACGAAGGCCCATTGCGTGGTGCCGAGGATGGGCAGGTCGGCGCGGAACACGTCGCGCGCGCCGCGGCTGTCGAGCACCATCACCATCAGTCGGCCGCAGCGGAAGACGAACGGCATGCCCACCTGCTGGCCGGCCGGCACGGGCCCGTCGACGTAGTTCGGGAACGCCGGGTCGGGCTGGTTCAGAGCGTCGAGGTGGTCGCCCGGGCGTGGGTTGCGGCAGCCCTGGAAGTGCCAGAAGACGTCGCGCGCGTCCTCGAAGAACGCCAGGCACTTGCGGAAGATCTCGGCGCCGCGCGGGTGCTTCGCGGCCATCGTCGGGCTGTCGCTGGCGAGCGACCCCCAGCCGTCGCGGATGTCGTGGTCGTCCCACATCATGTAGCTCGGCGTGTGCGCCAGCAGCCGCGCCAGCGGCTCGCGCGCCCAGTTGGCGCGCACCTTGTCGGCCATCGCGCGGCGGCGCGTCGCGCGGTCGGACTCGAAGTGCTCCTCGAAGATGTCCGGCGGGTCCTCGTCGAAGTAGACCTGGTCGCCCATCATCACGATGAACGAGGGCTGCGTCTTCTCGACGTGGTCGGCGAAGTCCTGCCAGGCGCCGAGCTTCGTGGCGCCGTTGCACGAGATCGCGTCGAAGAGGATCGGCGTCATCGATTCCGGCGGCGGCATCGTGCGCACCGAGCCGCGCGCGCCGGAGAGATAACGGCCGGCGCGCGTGATGCGGTAGGTGTAGCGCCGGTCGGGCTCGAGCCCGCGCACGTTGGCGATGGCCGTGCCGAACTCGCGCGCGCCGGCCGGCTCGGTGCTCACGAAGGGCACGAGGCCGACGCCGTCGACGCGCACCGCGTAGGCGGCCGGGTCGTCGCGCACCTGGATCCACAGGCGCGTGCTGCGGTGGTCGGTGTGGCCGACGATCGGCCCGAGCACGAGGCGCGGGCGGCCGCGCGGCCGCAGGGCGGAGGGCATCGCCTGTCCGTCGCCAGCCGGTTCAGGCGCGGCCGCGGCTCTTGGTCTTGCGGGCCGGCTTGCCTGCCTGCCGGCCGACCTTCGCGCGCGCCGCGCCGGTGTCGCCCGGCGGCACGGCCGGACCCTGGGCCGGCCGTGGGGAGGCGAGCACGGCCTCCACCAGCGGCTGCGCCGAGCCGCCCACGAGCACCTTGCCGATGCCCTGCACGATGGCGCCGGCCTGCACCGACGAGAGCGAGGTCTTCAGCGGGTCGGGCGGGTTCGTGAGGCGGCGCTTGCGGAAGATCTCCTTGGCGCGCGCGACGTCGGCGTTGTGCTCCTCGACGCGCGCGGCGCCGACGAGCGCGGTGGCCATCGCGGCGAGGTTGCGTGCGCCGGTGCCGCCCAGCGCCTTGCGCTCGGCATCGCCGAGCTTGAGCAGCGCCGCTGCCTGCTCGAAGGGCAGGTTGCGCGGGTCGTCGTCCGGCAGCTTGCGCCAGTGCTCGAGCAGCACGGCCACGAGCCCCGGGTCGTCGGCCTTCAGCGGCGTCTCGGCCGCGCCGGCGGCCACCTGGCCGTTGGAGAGCAGCGCGGCCACGCGCTGGTCGATCGCGTTCCAGCGCGCCGTGGTCTCCAGCGCCTGGCTGCGCACCGAGCTGCGGTTGCCGCCCGCGGTGAGCACGCTGCTGCCGCCGATGTCGAACACGCCGCGCGGCAGCGGCACGCGGAAGAGCGGGCCGACGCTGCTCGTGCTGGTGGTCACGACGAAGGGGCCGTCGTCCCCGCCCTCGCCGCTGTCGGCAAAGCCGAAGCAGGTGTCGAGGAAGCGGTTCTCGCCGAACAGCAGCCCGCGCTCCAGCGGCGAGCGCGCCACCTCGCGCTCGTACTCGTCGCGCAGCGTGTCGATCCACACCTCGAGGAAGTGCTTGTAGCTCGCGCGCCCGGCGGCCAGCGCGTCGCCGGTGCTCGTGGGCGAGACGACCGACGCGATGACGAGCTGCGGCAGCAGCCGCAGGCCCCACAGCTCCACCACCGGGCGGCGGAAGGTGCCGGCGTTGGGCAGCCCGGCGAGGATGTCGATGTCCAGCTCGTCCAGCGGCGTGCCCGGCGGGAAGGTGCGGTTGAGGTACTGCACCATGCGGTTGAGCTGCAGCAGGTTCAGGTTGGGGTCGAAGCGTTCGCGCACCTCGAACGGCCCGGGCGGGCTGTCGAGCAGGCAGACGCGGCGCAGGCGCGCGTTGAGGCAGAAGCCGGTCCCGCGCGGCACGACGATCACCGCGGTGAACTCCTGGATGCCCTCGATGCCCGAGGAGCGCCGCGCCAGCAGCTGCTGGAACCACAGGTTCGGGTCCGAGGGGTCGATCGACAGCTGCGTCAGTGGTTGCGGCGAGAGCGAGAAGCTCAGGTGCGGCGTGCCCACGTACTTGGCGCGCAGGAGCGAGATGATGTTCTCGACGTTCGTGGTGTGGCTGATCAGCTCGCGCCGCTCTTCGGCGGCCTGGCGCTGCGTCGTGTCCACCACCTGCGAGACGGCGCGGCTGCTCGTGAGGTCCGTCGTGGTGTTGCTGACGCCGCCGCTGGCGCCGATCGACACCGGCCCGATGCCGACGCCGATGCCCGCCGAGGCGCTGGCGGTGGTGGTGCTGGCGTGGCTGCGCAGCGACTCGCGCATCTGCGTGCCGCTCTTGCCGATGGCCAGCGCCTCCGACTCGCCCTCGTAGGCGTCGCCGCCGACGACGCCCGTCTGCACCATGCGCCGGTTCAGCGGCGCGGCGGCGTGGAAGTAGGGCCGCACGGTGCCCGGTGCGTGGTCGGGCGCGCTGACCTTCAGGTCGAGCAGCAGGTGCATGCACGGCACGCCCTCGCCGAGGAACGCCGCCGCCACCGGCGAGAGCGAGGGCGGGATCGACGCCGGCGACACCGACGCGGTGAGCTTGACGAAGACGATGCGCTCGTCGGGAAAGGCGCCGATCAGCGCCGCGTCGTCGGGCTCGAAGAAGAAGAGCGACAGCGCCGTCTGCGCCGGCTCGCCGGCGGCCAGCGGCTGCGTCGTGGCCGCGAGCTTCCAGGGGATCTCCAGCGGCGGCAGTCCGGTGGGTTCGTCGGCCATCGTGCGCTCCTCGGGCCCGGCGCGGGCCAGCGCGGCGATGGTAGGTAGCCCACCGCCGCGCGGCTGTCCTGTGCCCTAGGGGGGATCCTTCGCCGCCGGGCGCGGGGCGCCGGGGCCGGCGGCGGCCGGGGCGGCGGCGTGGCCCCGGAGCCTCGGGGCGCCAGGGTGTCAGGGGTCAGGAGGTCAGGGCCTCAGCGTCTCAGGGTCTCAGGGTCTCAGGGTCTCAGGGTCTCAGGGTCTCAGGGTCTCAGGGTCGGTCGGGCGGGATCGCCATCGCGACGGCCTCTACCTCGATCAGCAGGCCGTGGTGCAGCGCCGGCACCGGCACCACGGCGCGCGCCGGGCGGTGCGCGCCGGCCCACTCGGCATAGAGCGTGTTGAACGCGCCCCAGTGAGCGATGTCGGTGAGGTACACGCGCACCTGCAGCAGCTGGTGCACGGCCGAGCCGGCCGCCTCCAGCGCCGCCTGCACGTTCGCGAGCACCTGGCGTGCCTGCACCTCGAACGGTTCGTTCGAGAGCGCGCGGCCCTCGGCATCCACCGGCAGCTGCCCGGCGACGAAGACGAGGCCTGCGCCGACGGCGGCGTGGCTGTAGTGGCCGGCGGGCGTGGGCCGGCCGGCGGGGTTGAAGAGCTGCGGGTTCATCGTGGCCTCCGTCGTGATGGAAGTTCAGCCTCGGGCGAGCGGACGCGGGCCGGCGCCGCCGATGCGCCCGCAGCGGTGGCGGACGCGTGCACCGTTGCCGGCGCCTTCGCCCCGGGCGGCCCTCACCAGCCGTTGAAGCGTGGCCAGCGCGCCTTCACCGACGCACCGTCGACGACGACGTAACCGGCATGCTGCGCGGCCGTGGCGCAGGCGTGGTTGGGCAGCACGCGCAGGCGCGTGCCGATCGGGAAGCGCGCCACGACGTCGCCGGCGCCGGCCACGCCGCCGCGATGCTCGACGATGCCGTGCTCCTGGTTCGCCTGGTTGACGATCCAGTCGCCGAGCACCTCGCCTGCCTCGCTGCACACGAGCCCGTAGCCCTGGTCGAGCGGCTGCGCCTGCGTGCCGCGGTCGCGGCTCATCGCCATCCAGCCGCCGTCGGTGAGCACCCAGCCCTTGTCGCGCTGGTGGCCGATGACGGTGCTGAGCACCGTGAGCGCGATGTCGTCGGGCGCGCAGACCCCGAGGCCGGCCATCACGAGGTCGTAGAAGACGTAGACGCCGGCCCGCACCTCGGTGACGCCGGGCAGGCGCGCGGCGAAGAGCGCCGTCGGCGTCGAGCCGACGCTGACGACGGGGCAGGGCAGGCCCGCGGCGCGCAGCCGCTCGGCCGCGGCCACGCAGCGCGCGCGCTCCTGCTCGGCCATCGCCACCAGCGCCGCCTCTCCGCGGCACTCGTAGCTCGCGCCGCAGTGCGTCATCACGCCGGCCAGCAGCCCGGCACCGCCGTTGGCGCGGTGCAGCGTGCGGCCGATCTCCAGCAGCAGCGGCGAGTCGGGCGGCACGCCGGCGCGGTGGCCGTCGCTGTCGACCTCGATCAGGGCCTCGATGCGCACACCCTCGCGGTGCGCCGCCTCGGCCAGGGCCTGTGCCGCCGGCATCGAGTCGACCACGACCTTCAGGCGGGCGCCGCGCCGCACGAGGTCGAAGGCGGGTCCGATCTTCTGCGGCGCCAGCCCGACGGCGTAGAGGATGTCGTCGACCCCGGCGGCGAAGAACTCGCCGGCCTCCTTCAGCGTCGAGACGGTGATGCCGCGCGCGCCCGCGGCGCGCTGGCGGCCGGCCACCTCCACGCACTTGGCCGTCTTCACGTGCGGGCGCAGCGCGACGCCGAGTGCGTCCATGCGCTGCTGCATGCGGGCGATCGCCCGCTCCATGCGCGTCTCTTCGAGCAGGGCGCAAGGGGTCTCGAGGTCGGCTAGGGAGCTCATGCGGGCAGTGTGCCGCAACGCGAGCGGCGTTGCGCCGGGTTTCACCCGCTGGCGGCGGGGCCCGAGGGAGGCCAAGCTAGGCGCGGGCCGTTGCAGCGCCACGAGGGGCCGCGGGCAGGCCCGGGAGCCACCGGAGAGCCGCATGAAGACGACGATGATGGACGCGCCGCTGTCGCTGAACCACCTGCTGGAGCGCGCGGGCCGCTACTTCGCGGCCAGCCAGATCGTCTCGCGGCGGCCCGACAAGAGCCTCGTGCGGCACAGCTACGCGCAATGGCACCGGCGCACGCGCGCGCTGGCGGTGGCGCTGCAGCGGCTGGGGCTGCAGAAGGGCGACCGCGTCGCCACGCTGGCGTGGAACCACCACGCGCACCTGGAGTGCTACTTCGGCATCCCGGCCGCCGGCGGCGTGATGCACACGCTGAACCTGCGCCTGGCGCCGGGCGAGATCGGCGCCATCGCCGGCGACGCCGAGGACCGCTTCCTCGTCGTCGACGACATCCTGCTGCCGCTGTATCGCCAGTTCGCGCACGTCCACCGCTTCGAGCGCGTCATCGTGTTCCCGTTCTCCGGCGGCGAGGTGCGCGCCGAAGGCAACGAGCAACTCATCGACTACGAGCGCATGCTCGCCGGCGTCTCGCCCGCCGACGAGGCGGCGTTCACCTACGCGCCGCACGACGAGAACGACCCCGTCTCGATGTGCTACACGTCGGGCACCACGGGCAAGGCGAAGGGCGTGGCCTACTCGCACCGCAGCACGCTCCTGCACTCGCTGGTGGGCAACCAGCCCGACTACTGGGGCATGAAGAACACCGACGTGCTGCTGCCGGTGGCGCCGATGTTCCATGCCAACGCCTGGGGCACGCCCTACGGCGCGGTGATGATGGGCGTGAAGCTCGTCTTCCCGGGGCCGCACCTGCACCCCGACGACCTGCTCGACCTCATCCAGCAGGAGCCGCCGACGCTGGCGCTGGGCGTGCCGACCATCTGGCTCGGCATGATCCAGACCTACGAGCGCGCGCTCACCGAGCAGCCCGGGCGCTGGAAGCTGCCGGCGGGCATGCGCAGCCTCGTGGGCGGCGCGGCGGTGCCCGAGGCGCTGATCCGCGCCTTCCACCGCCACGGCGTCTGGCTGCAGCAGGGCTGGGGCATGACCGAGACGAGCCCGCTGGCCACCGTGAGCCACCCGCGGCTGGAACTGGCCGACGCCAGCGACGACGAGCGCTACCGTCGCGCCGCGATGGCCGGCGTGCCGGCGCCGCTGGTGGAACTGCGCCTGCGCACCGACGATGGCACCGACGCGCCGCCGGACGGCAAGACGATGGGCGAGATCCAGGTGCGCGGCCCGTTCATCACCGGCTCGTACCACGGCGTGCCGGTGACGCCCGACAAGTTCACCGACGACGGCTACCTGCGCACCGGCGACGTCGCGACGATCGACGAGCTCGGCTTCGTGCGCATCACCGACCGCACGAAGGACCTCATCAAGAGCGGCGGCGAGTGGATCAGCTCGGTCGACCTCGAGAACGCGCTGATGGCGCACCCGGCCATCGCCGAGGCGGCGGTGATCGCGATCCCCGACGAGAAGTGGAGCGAGCGGCCGCTCGCGTGCATCGTGTTCAGGCGCGGCGCCTCGGCGACACCGGCTGACCTGAACCAGCACCTGCTCGAGCGGGGCGGCTTCGCGAAGTGGCAGCTGCCCGACCGCTACGAGGTCATCGATGCCGTGCCGCGCACGAGCACGGGCAAGTTCTGGTAGCTGAAGCTGCGGGAGCAGTTTCCGCGCTGATCACCTCCGTCGTTCACCGCGTGGTGAGGGCCTTCGCGGGCAGCCGATGAACTCCGCGCCGTCCGCTGCGCCGTGCCCGGCGCCGTCTGATGCGCGATCTGCGGCATCGCCGTGCCCGCCAGCCGGCTCGCCGCTGCTGCGCGGCGCGCTCGCCTGGCAGCGGCTGTGGCCGGCCTTCCGCTCGGGCCTGTGGGTGGTGGTGCTCTTCGGTGGCGGCCTCTGGCTGGCGCAGCGCTACGCTCAGCCCGTGCAGCAGGTGCTGGCGGCGCACCCCGCGGCCGGCGTGGCCGTGTTCGTGGCCACCTCGGCCTTCGCGGTGGTGCTGCCGCTGGCCAGCAACCTGCCGCTGGTGCCGCTGGCCGTGCTCGCCTACGGCCCGGTGTGGACGGCGGTGCTGCTGCTGGCCGGCTGGATCCTGGGCTCGGCCCTTTCGTTCCTGCTCGGCCGCGGCGCGCGCGGCTGGATCCTCGCGCACTTCGGGGCCGTGCAGCGCCACGCCGACATCGACCGGCTCGTGCACCCGCGCCACCGCATGCTCTCGCTGATCTCGCTGCGCATGACCTTTCCGGTGGACGTGCTGTCGTACGCGCTCGGCCTCTTCAGCGAGCGCACCACGCTGCGGCAGGTGGTGATGTCGACGGCCGTCGGGGCGGCGCCCTTCGCGGCGCTCTTCGCGTGGTTCCCCACGTGGCCGCCGGCGGCGCAGTGGGCGGTGCTGATCGGCTCGGTGCTCGCCTTCGGCGTGCACCTGTGGTGGGTGCTGCCGCGCTCGGGGCCGGCGTAAGCTGCCACCCACAGCCCGGGCGCTGGGCCGCGTGCACGTGACGAAGTGGAGCGCCTGCAGAAGCGAGTGCGGCGAACGAGGTCGCGCGATTTCGACCGACCGCGCCGTTTGCGTGGGCCGAGCGGCCTACGCAAACATCCTCACCTCGGCCGGTGCTGCGTGCCCGCGCCGGCGGTGATGAACACGGCGGTGGCCTCGCCCTCGATGTCGGCCGTGTGCCAGGTGCCCGGCTCGTTCACGGCGTACTGACCCGGGCCGAGGACGACGGTCGACGTCGTGCCGTCCGGGTGCTGCTGATGGAGCGTCATCCGGCCGTGGGTGCACAGCACGACCTCGCTGCCGTGAGGATGCATCTCCCACATGGCCCAGGGCTCGGTGAACGTGTGCATGCTGACGAGGCGGCCCTCGACACCGTCCTTCGCGTGCCGGGTTTCGTAGCCCGCGTACCAGTCCATCCCCGTGAACGGCGGCTCCGCGATGGCGGTGGCGCCCAGCCCGAGATGGATCGGGTGGCGGGTCAGGTCGTGCATCGACATTCGAAGATCTCCTTGGTCCCCACCCAACCGTCAATCGGCGGTCTGAGCGGGCGGTCAGGCATCACAGCGCCGCGACAGCGCCGAGCGAACTGCCAGCCCAAACCATGACAACACCGCTGAACCGGTAGAGCCAGACCCATGCCGCAGGCCGGGACTGGAACCATGCCGACAGGCTGCCGGCGATAACCGCGACCGGGCGGGTACTTGGTGATGCCCAACGTTCGAGCCAAGCGACTGGCCGTGGTGGGCTGCCTGGCCGCGCGGCGCAGCATAGACCAGTGGCGCTGCGCGCCCAAGATGGCCCGCCGCGGACCGCCCTCGCTTCAGCGAAGGGTCAGACCACCTTCTTGCCCGTCCACTGGTTCGCGCGTTCGTTCCGGCTCGCCAACCGTGCGGTCTCGGCAACGCGCGCTTGCCGCGTTTCGGCGCCCTTGGCGCTGGCGATCCACTCCAGGATTCCACGCTTGGCCGAGCGGGGGAACTTGTCGAAGTTCTCGGCCGCGTGAGGCAACGCGGCGAGCGCGAGCTTGAGGTCGGGCGGAGTCTCGAGGTCCTCGACGGCATCCAGGAGGGTCCAAGAGCCGTCTGCCTTCGCGGCTGCAACCTTGGCAAGACCGGGAGAAGACTCATGGTGAACTGCGAGCCACTGGCGCCAAGCCTGTCGGGTCTTGGGATGCGCGGAGTTCGCGGGGACGGCGGTCATGCGGTCCGACGTTCGAGCCGAACGGCGTTGAGTGCAGGGTGAGGCAGCGCCCTACGGCTTGCTGAGCAGGCGCGCAAAGAAGCCCTTCCGCCAGTACTTGGCCAGCCTCTCGGCACCGAGGAAGTAGCGCTCGGTTTCGGCCGGGGAGGTGCGATCGAGCTCCGCCCAGAGTTCCGCGGGAGCAACGAGCAGCGAGTACCCGTCCCCATCGATGGGGCGAAAGCGCCGGAGCTCGAACTCCGGGTGCAGAGATCGGTCGACCGCCGAGATGAGGTCTTCCTGTCTCGTGGCCGAGGCAGGGACTTGCTGGGGCGGCCTTCCTCCGGCGATCAGGCTGGGTGGCAGACCAGGCGTCGCCTCCAGTCGCAGGTATCCATTGGGCAGGAACGGTGCGACGGCCTCGACGATGGCGGGCAGATCGTCTCGCCAGTCAACGACCGCGCAGTGGTCGCTCTCGCCGAAGCGAGCGATGGCGTCTTCGTCGCCCTGGAGCACACGCGCCAGAAGTGCACGGTCCATTCGATGGCGTCCCCTAACGTTCGAGCCCGCTCGCCCCGCCGCGGAGGGGTTGCGTGTCGAGCGAGGGGTCAGGCCTCGGCCGCGTGGCACACCGCCTCGTAGTTGTGCCCGTCAGGGCCGATGACGAAGGCACCGTAGTAGTCGGCATGGTAGTGGGGACGCAGGCCGGGCGGGCCGTTGTCTCGCCCACCGGCAGCGAGCGCAGCGGCGTAGAACTGGCGAACCTGCTCGCGGTCCTTGGCTGCGAAGGCGATATGGATGGGCCCAGGCGGCGCCCCGAAGGACCCGAACCAGAACTGGCCTTCCCCGGGACGGCCGACCATGGCCCAGCCTTCACCTTCCTTGGTGATGCCGATGCCGAGCGGAGCGAGCGCCTTGATCAAGAAGAGCTTGCTGACTGCGAAGTCCGAGACGTTGAATCCGATGTGGTCGAAGACCATGACTGTCCTCCTTGTGAACGCAATGGAGCCTGCGACTGCTCTGCGCGGCCCCGGGTCGCCACACGTTCAGCCCCAGCGAGCGTGTCAATCCGAGGCCAACGCTCGAGTTTGGAGGTGGAGGGGGACTACAGGGTGGCTCAGCGGCAGGGCCAAACGACTGAGCTGGGCGGCGGGCCGAGGTGGCGCCGCTTGCCAAGCAGGGCAGCATAGACAGGGTGCGCCTCGTGGGCAAGGCGGCCTGCCGCGCGGCGCCTGCGCGTGTGCGGGGTCTGGCCGTCGCCGCGCCGCCTCGGCATCGCGGCCCCACGCGGATAGGCAGTGGTCAGCGTGCCCGATCCGGTGCGATGCTTGCCCGGCAAGGAGACGGCCCGATGAGCTACGACAACTCCTACAACGAGCGCCAGGAGGCCTACGAAGCCGGCCGACAGGGGCGATCCATCCATACGGCGCACGCCGACGAATACCAGCGCGGCGTGCGTTCCCGCAAGGCCGCGCAGGCCGCGCGCGAGGGGCCGGGCATTCTGGGCGTTCTCGGGATCGTCATGCTGGTGGCGATGATCGTCTTCATCGTCGCGGTGATCGCCTCGGCCCTGATGGCGCTGGTGGGTGCCGTGGTGGCATGGCTGATGGCCCGCGCCTGGGCGCCCGGCAGCCGGGTGGCCTACTCCAGCGCCTACAAGGCCTGCCTGCTCGCCACGTTCGCGTGGCTCGCCGTGACGGGCACGCTGGGCATCGCTGCGATGGGGTGGAGCGACGATGCGCCACGGATGATCTTGAGCCTCGTCCGCTCCCTCTCGTGGCATTTCCAGTGGGCCTGCCAGCAGCTGATCGGGCCCTTCGCGCCCATGCTGCCACCGGAGGTGCTCAGGGGGTTGCAGAAGCTGCCCTCGGGTGTGAGCGCGGCAGCCGCGGCACCGATGCGGGAGGTGGCGATCGCGCTGCTGGTGGCGCCCGCAGCGCTGCTCAGCGCCGCCCTGCTCTCGGCGGCAGGGTCGCCCTACCGGGGATGGCTGGGCTATGTCCGCTCGTGCATCTCGCTGCCGTTGATCATTGCGGCGGAGTTGCCCGTGCTGCTGCTGCTGGCGGCGGTGGTGATTCGGTACACGTGGAATCTGTAGGAGCGTCACCTCTCGGAAGCACGGCTGGTGCGTCCACCGTTACCGCCCGGCTGAAGCAGCTGGTGGGCTGGCAGAAGGCCTGCGTGGCCCTGGGGCACAAGCATGCGCGCATCGTATGGGCCATGCTCGCGCGCGGGCGGCCCTTCGATGCGAAGCACCTGAGCAGCTTCCTCGCGCCGCCGGGTGCCCCCGCCGTCATGACAGCCGTCACGACCGCCTGAACGAACGAACCGACCAAGCGAACCGATCCACCCCGACAGACGCGAACGAAGGTGCACTTACAGGTCAGACCGGCAGCGGGTCAACTCGATAACCCCTGTGCGATGGC
>Ga0073934_10002654_pt1 | contig 36224 bp, 41 predicted proteins | sample LarsenN4metaG_FD_76834 | JGI IMG/M metagenome (GOLD analysis project Ga0073934, IMG submission 76834) | Hot spring sediment bacterial and archeal communities from British Columbia, Canada, to study Microbial Dark Matter (Phase II) - Larsen... ... | reverse complement strand
TGGCTCGCCGGCTCCGCGCTCGCGGTGTGCATCGGCGGCAAATTTTTTGGACATTACTACATCCAATTGTTGCCGCCGTTAACCATTCTCGCGGCAGTATCTCTTGCCGCGTGGTGGCAGGCGAATGGCAATGTGAAATATATCAAATGGCAGCGCGCCGTCGTCCTCACCGGCATTTTTTTGCCGCCGATAATTTACTTGGCAACGAATTGGTGGGAGGAACAAAAACGGATGCAGGGGGAGAATAGATACTTTCAAGATCTCGCGACCGAAGTTCGGAAGCTGAGTGCGGCGGGAGATAAAATTTTTATCTGGGGCCGGATGCCGGAGCTTTATTATTTTTCCCAGCGCCTGCCGGCTTCGCGTTTCATCACCAGCAACTTCGTGGTCGGCATGAACACGTACAATTACAGCGAACGCACCACTCGATACGATCGCGCCGCCTGGTCGCGCCTGTCGGATTGGCTGTTAAACGACTTCGCCGCCAATCGCCCCAAATTGATCATCGACACCTCGCCACAAAATTTCCGGCAATATGGAAAATATCCGATTTCCATAGTGGCGTCGTTGCGCGACTTCCTGAATCAAAATTATCGTTTGGTCAAAACCATCGACCGCGTTGCAATTTATGCCGCTAACTTTTAATTCTAATTTTCTTTTCGCTTCGCCGCTATCATTTTTATTCAAAAAATCAGAAGCTGGGCTTGGGGACGGGGTTGGAAAAACCTGCGGCTCCTGTCGTCCTTCAAGAACACGTACAATGCGGATTACCTGGAAAATCCGAGGGCGGCCAGCTCCCGGCTCTCAACGTCTTTCAGAAAACGGAGGAGCGAAGTGCACATCGGGCAGGCATTCTCCGCCTCAGGCGCGTACATGAAGCTGTAGATAATCAGGCTGTTCTTCCCTTTTTCAAACAGCTCTGAAAATCTGGTTTGTTTCACTGTCTGTTGATCCGACAAATCCGCCACGCCCTCGTCAAAGACGTAATCCTCTTTTAATTTCCCTCCGAGCGGCAGTTTTCGTCTCAAAGCGGCAACCTCTTCGACATGCTTTCTCAGCGCGATTTCCGCCGATAGCAGCTCATCGCGCGCTTGTCGATACGCGGCGCTTTCTCCGGGAAAATGTTTTTGATGAAATTGATTCATAAAATCCTCCGCGAAAGTGGTTTATTTTACAGAAAATTCGTGAGATGATCGAGGCAGCTACTCCAACCCATCGTGTGTTTGTCTCGTTCATTTTTGTTCGGGAAAAACCCATGGAGCAAAACAAGCTCGGTCGAACCGCCGCGATCGTGAAATTCCAGCGATACCAGCGTTTCGCCCAAAGCCGAGCCCTCGAAAGTCCACGTGAACACCAGCTTTTCCGGAAAACGAACCTCGCGATAGGTTCCGGCGGCGATATAAAGCTCACCCGTCGAGGACTTCATGACGAGGCGATATTTGCCACCGACTCGCAAGTCAACCTCGGCGGTCTGTGTGGAAACTTCCTCGCTGGGAACAAACCACTGCTTCAAGGCCGCCGGATCCGTCCAGGCCTGAAAAACTTTTTCCCGTTTGGCGGCAAAAGTGCGTTTAAGCTGGAGAGTGGTTTCACTGGTTGGATTCGTTGTCGCCATTATGTTTTCTCCCTGTCGGATTCCTCGAGATACGTCGCCAGCGCGTCGAATTGTTTTTCCCAAAAGACGCGATAGCGGCCAATCCACGCCGCGGCGTCTTGCATCGGCGCGGCGACGAGACGGCAAAGGTTGACGCGGCCGTGTTTTTCACGCGCCACCAGCCCGGCCAGCTCGAGCACGCGCAGATGCTTCGTGAGCGCCGGCAGGGACATATTGAAAGGCGCAGCAAGCTCGGTGAGGGACGATTCGGTAAACGCCAAACAAATCAGCATCGCGCGGCGCGTCGCATCTGCCAAAGCCGAAAACGTGGCGTCGAGCGCCTCGCAGTCTAATTTAACTGAACGGTTAAATATAGTCGATGGCGGGTTCTTTGTCAAGGGAAAAATCGCCGGCGCCGGATTGGTCGTAAAAAACCGAGTTGCCTCGCCATCGGGCGGGATCGGGTTGCCGTGATCAGTCGGCGGTTCTTCCCAATGACGTTGATAGAGCGCGAGCCAATCGGCCGCTTTTTGCAAGGGGTCGGTGTCAAGGCGGCAACGCTGGATTCTGCCGTTTTTCTCACGAATAAGCAGATCCGCGCTTTCCAAAACGCGCAAATGCTTGGAGACGGCGGGAAGCGAGACCGAGAAAGGCGCGGCCAATTCCGTGACCCGCGCTTCGCCCTGCGCCAGGCGCGCCAAAATCGCCCGGCGCGTCGAATCGCCCAACGCGCCAAATGTGGCGTCGAGCGATTTCGGCTGATATTTAACCATGTGGTTAATTTATTATACTGCCGGAAAAAAGCAAGAGAAATTTTTAAAAAGTTAAAAATCCCCTTGACAATCCCGCTCTTTTTTTTTATCTTGAAATCGGACTAAAAAAGTCGGATTTGAGAACCGGAACGATATGTTGAAACTGTCACGAAAATCTGAGTACGGCATCATCGCGCTGAAGCACATTTTGAATAAGCGCCTTGGACATACGTCCAGCGCGCGCGAAATCGCCGAGCAATACCATATTCCGGTTGAGCTGATGGCGAAGGTGTTGCAAAAACTGGCGAGGGATGGCCTGTTGCAAAGTGTGCAGGGCATCAACGGCGGTTATGCGTTGGCTTTGTCGCCGACAAAAATTTCTGTCGCCGATGTCGTGGAAAGCATCGATGGGCCGATCGGCATCGTCGAATGCGTGACCGGCGAAGACGAGTGTAAGTGTGTTCAATATACGACGGGCGTGTGCAATATCAGCGACCCGTTTTTACAAATTCAAGGCAAGTTTAAAAATTTTCTCAGCGGCATTTCGCTCGCTGATTTAAACGCGCCGCAACCCGAACTGGTGAGATTGTCGTAACACAGACTGCCAGTCTGTAAACTGAAAAGTCTGCGAACGCAATCTTTGCGGTCGGGATGGTTTTACGGAATACTACAATAAAACTTTTAGGAGATTCGCCATGATTACGATTACCCCAAAAGCCGCAGCCGAAATTCAAAAAATCATTGCGCAAGAAAACAGCGGCGCTTTGGCGCTGCGCGTCGGCGTGCAGGGCGGCGGCTGCTCCGGCTTGAGCTATTTCCTTTCGTTGGACAAAGACCCGCGTCCGGACGATAAAGTTTTCGAGTCAAGCGGCGTGAAAGTTTATTTGGATTCGAAGAGCGCTTTATATTTGGAAGACACCCAGGTGGATTTCACCGACGGCCTGCAAGGCTCCGGATTTACCTTCAATAATCCGAATGCGGTTCGCACCTGCGGCTGCGGCCATTCGTTCTCGGCGTAGCAAGTGGCAAGTAGCAATTTGCAGGTTGCAGTCGTTTTGTTAGGAGTGAGTTAATCTGCTATGATCAAAACCAACGGCCAATATCGCCACAGCAAGCAGCGCGCGCGGATTCTTGATTTGCTGCACCACACGAAGAGCCATCCGACCGCGATCATGATTTTCGAGGAATTGCGGCGCGAGATTCCCTCGTTGAGTTTGGGAAATGTTTATCGCAATCTCAATATTCTCGTCGAGCAGGGCTTGATTCGCGAGCTGAGAATGGGCAGCACCTACGACCGTTTCGACGGGATCGTGGCGCCGCACTATCATTTTATTTGCGACCGCTGCGGCGAGATTTCCGACCTCGATCTGCCGCACGACGAGACGCTGAACAATAAAGTTCGCGCCCTGACCAAAGGGCAGGTAAATTATCATCGCCTGGAATTTTACGGCGCGTGCGCAAAGTGTTTGCCGACGCAACCAGAACCTGCTTCACGTAGAGGAGCAAAGTTAATCTGATGAGTACAGAACTATCGACAATCGAACGGCTCACGAAGAGCGAGTACAAATACGGCTTTACCACCGACATCGCCACCGACGTCGCTCCCAAAGGCTTGAATGAAGACATCGTTCGCTTGATCTCTTCGAAAAAGAACGAGCCGGAGTTTATGCTGGCATGGCGGCTGAAGGCCTTTCGTTATTGGCAGAAAATGACCGAACCGAAATGGCCGAATGTGCATTATCCGCCGATCGATTATCAAAACACGATTTATTACGCGGCGCCGAAATCCAGCAAGAAGCTTGAGAGCCTGGATCAAGTCGATCCCAAGCTGCGCGCCACTTTTGAAAAGCTGGGCATTTCGCTGGATGAGCAAAAGCGCCTTTCCGGTGTCGCGGTTGATGCGGTGATGGATAGTGTTTCCGTTGCCACCACTTTTAAAAAGGAACTGGCGCAACTTGGCATCATCTTTTGTTCCTTTTCAGACGCCGTGCAAAATCATCCGGAGTTGGTGCGAAAACATCTCGGTTCCGTGGTGCCGTACACGGATAATTATTTTGCCGCGCTGAATTCCGCGGTTTTTAGCGACGGCTCGTTTTGCTACATTCCCAAAGGCGTGCGTTGTCCGATGGAGTTGTCGACTTATTTCCGCATCAACACCGCGAACACCGGCCAATTCGAGCGCACGTTGATCGTTGCGGAAGAAGGCGCTTATGTGAGCTATTTGGAAGGCTGCACCGCGCCGATGCGCGACGAGAATCAATTGCACGCCGCGGTGGTGGAGTTGGTGGCGCATAAAAATGCGCAGATCAAATATTCCACCGTGCAGAATTGGTATCCCGGCGACTCCGATGGCAAAGGCGGCATTTATAATTTCGTCACCAAGCGCGGCATCTGCTTGGAAGAAAACGCCAAGATTTCGTGGACGCAAGTTGAAACCGGTTCGTCGATTACCTGGAAATATCCCGGCGTCATTTTGAAGGGAGACAATTCCGTCGGCGAGTTTTATTCGGTGGCGGTGACCAACAATCGCCAACAGGCGGATACCGGCACGAAGATGATTCATCTCGGCAAAAATACCAGGAGCACCATCGTTTCCAAAGGCATCTCGGCGGGCCGCGGCAACAACTCTTATCGCGGCTTGGTCAAAGTCAGCCCCAAAGCGGATAATGCGCGAAATTTTTCCCAATGCGATTCGCTGTTGATCGGCGATAAATGCGGCGCGCACACGTTTCCGTATTTGGAAGTCGCCAACAAAACGGCTAAAATCGAGCATGAAGCGACGACTTCGAAAATCGGTGAAGATCAATTGTTTTATTGCAAGCAGCGCGGCATCTCTACCGAAGACGCGATCGGACTGATCGTCAATGGTTACTGCAAAGAAGTCTTCCGCGAATTGCCGATGGAGTTTGCCGTCGAAGCGCAGAAATTGTTGGCGATAAGCCTGGAAGGCAGCGTCGGGTAGAAACGCAGACGAGCCGCAACCCAAAAAAGATTATCACAGAGAAAACAGAGCAAACAGAGAGTGTAATGCTTGAAAAACTTTCTTTAACTTTGTAATCTCTGTTTGCTCTGTTTTCTCTGTGTTGAAATTTTTTTTATTTTTGCAAACATTCAACTTGTAATAGAATATTGAGAAAGTGAAGGTATGTTAGAAATCAGAGGATTGGAAGTATCCGTCGCGGGCCAAAAGATTCTTCGCGGCGTCGATCTAAAAGTTAAAACCGGCGAGGTTCACGCGATTATGGGGCCGAACGGCTCCGGCAAGAGCACGCTGGCGAATGTGCTCGCCGGCAGAGAAGGATATGATGTCGACGCCGGTGAAATTATTTACGAAGGCAAAAACCTTTTGGAAATGGCGCCCGAAGATCGCGCGCGAGAAGGCGTCTTCATGGCCTTTCAATATCCCGTCGAGATTCCCGGGGTGAGCATTGCCAACTTTCTCAAAGCCGCTTTCAATGCGATCCGCGAGCATCGCGGCCAGGAAAAAATGGATACGATGGAATTTCTCGCGTTGATGAAAGAGAAGATGCGATTCGTCGGCATGGATGAAAAGCTGTTGAGCCGTGCGGTCAACGCGGGGTTTTCCGGCGGCGAAAAGAAAAGAAATGAGATTTTTCAAATGGCCTTGCTGTCCCCCAAGTTGGCGATTCTCGATGAAACCGATTCCGGCCTCGATATTGACGCCTTGCGGATCGTTGCCAATGGCGTGAATAAGTTGAGCAGCAAAGACAATGCGGTGATCGTGGTGACACACTATCAACGGTTATTGAGTTATATTATCCCGGACTTTGTCCACGTTCTCGTTAAAGGAAAAATCGTTGAATCCGGCGACAAGGAATTAGCTTTAAAGCTGGAAGAGCACGGCTACGATTGGGTAAAAGAAGAGTTCGCGGCGCGGGCTGCCGCGTGATTTTGAATATTGCAAATTATTGGTGCCAGTTCAGCGTTCACCTCGAATAATCAAAGTTAGTCCGGCAAGTAGCATGATCATGTCATCGTGAAACGATCTTTTTTGTTGTCAAGCACAGTGCTCGAATTAAAAAAGATGCTTTCAGCATGACATGTTACATGGAAGCTTCTGAAGGCAAAATTGTTTTATAACTTTTGATAATGAGGAACAGCTTGAGTGATCAACATTCCAAGCGGGAAACCAAAACGCCAGGGCGCAAAGCCGATGCCTTGCCTGACGGCAGGCTGGAGCCGCAGGCGACGACGAAACGCAAAGTGCTTTTGCACACCGGCGACCTCTTCCACATGGTCACGCGGTATCCGCGCAAACCCAGGATGCCAAAGGTTGATCGGCTGGCGGGCATTTTACGAAACGGCTTGGTCGCGCCGGCTTGTTGCGAGGACGGTTCGGTCTATTCGGATCTCAATATAGTGGTAACGGGCGCTCCAGTGCCCTACGATAGCCTGGTCTTTCTGCATCGGTGTGGCCCGGAATCCTCTCTCTATACGATTATTGAGCCGGGCCGGTTTATGGTCTTTGTTGATCCGTCCATTCCCGTGCTGACGCCGCAAGCAATGGGGCGCAATTGGGCGATCTTATGTCGGGACGAAGTCTACGTGCGGGATCGCATTGCGCCGGAGAACTTGACCGGTGTTGCCGTACACCCTGCGGATGGCGATTCGATTATGAATGATTTGATGGCCGATTTCCGGCGTGTTGGAATTCCTCTCTACGACTATTATGGAAATGTTCTTTTCGCGCCGAACTGAGTTGTCTTATTCGACACGTGATTGAGTTGTCGCTCACGACATCGACGCAAATCGGGAGAAAGATCATGACCGCAGAAGAGATTTTGGAACAACTCAAACCGCTGGGCAAGGACACCTATAAAAAGGTGCTGCAAAACCACGGCGTCAAAGAACCCTTCTTTGGCGTGAAGATTGAGGACCTGAAGAAGTTCCAAAAACGCCTCAAGAAAGATTACCAGTTGGCGCTTGATCTTTACGACACCGGCGTTTACGACGCGATGTATTTGGCCGGACTGATCGCCGACGATCACAAGATGACGAAAAAGGATCTTCGCCATTGGGCGGAAAAGGCGAGCTGCGCCGGGCTCAGCGAATACACCGTGCCGTGGGTTGCTGCGGAAAGTTTGCACGGACACGAACTTGCGCTGGAGTGGATCGAGTCTAAAAAAGAAAGCCTCGCGTCCTCCGGGTGGGCGACTCTCAGCGGTTTGATGGCCATCAAAGATGACGCCGAGCTTGATCTGGCCGAGCTGAAACAACTTTTGCAGCGCGTGCAGAAAACGATTCACCAGCAGCCGAACGGCGTGCGCTATGTCATGAACAGCTTTGTGATCGCGGCCGGCAGTTACGTACAGGCGCTAACGGACTTGGCTTTGCAGACCGCAGCGAAGATCGGCTCAGTGACGGTGGACATGGGCGGCACCGCGTGCAAAGTTCCATCTGCGGCAGAATATATTCAGAAAGTCCAGAAGCGCGGCGCCATCGGCAAGAAGCGCAAGACGGTGAAATGTTGAGTGCTGGCTGCCGTTCAAAAAAGATTTGCACCTTGATGAAGCGATCCGGCAACAAGTCGGAAAAAGCGATTTCAAAGAAATTTAAGTTTATCACACTCAAATTCGCGCTGAACTGAGTTGCCTTATGCGACACGTGATTGAGCTGTCGCTCACTACATAGTTGGGCACCAGGAGAGATCAATGAGCATTAATGGTCCCAGTGAGATAACCGCTAAAGCAAGCCGGGGAAGGCCCGATAGTGGGTTCCTTGGCCTCCTGCGCGCAGTGGCCCTAATCGCGGTGGTGGCTGGGGCCGCGGGCTCGGTCGGTTTGATGCTCCGTGCAGGTCATCCACCCCTTTTCCTGCGAGTTCTTTTCGCAATCTGGGTGCTCTCCCCGTTCATGGCCCTCCTATTGGCCGACATGGTTTCGAAGCGTTGGTCGGTTATTACCCGAGCGACGCTTCATAGCGTGATGCTGGTTCTCACGCTGAGTTCTTTGGCCATCTACGGGTACGTTGTTTTGAGGCCCCGGGAGTCGACGCCCACTTCCGTGTTCCTTGTCGTTCCCCTAGGGTCATGGCTGCTTATGACGATAGTTGTTCCGATGGCCGCGTTAATATCAGGCAGGCTGTCACGTCGGGGCGCTGGCACCTAACGATAGAAGAATTCGTGCGGCGCGATTAACCAAGAAGATGCGGCAAAACGTAACTCTTCAGCTTCTGCAGGCAAAATTATTTTATGACTTTTGAGAAGATACACGACGGAGGAAGAATGATGATGAGATTAACCTATGTGATCAAATACGTCGGTGATATGGAGCGCGCCCTCAAGTTTTACAAAGACCGGCTTGGATTCGCTTTGAGATTTCAATCTCCTGGCTGGAGCGAATTTGAAACTGGAGAAACAACCCTGGCGCTGCATTTGGCTTCACCAGAGCATCCGGCTGGCACAGCACAACCAGGGTTTGGCGTACCAGATATTGATAGCTTCTATGTGGAGCAGAAGGACAATGGTGTAGTGTTTACCTCTGCTCCGACTGAATTATTCGGGAGTCGGATAGCGCGGTTTAAGGATTCAGAGGGGGTTGAGTGTAGTGTGAGCGGGAAGTAGCAATCTGAAGTTTATCACACTCAAATTCGCGCCGAAGTGATATGCACTAAAATTTGTTTATAGCATCCAATTGACAAAGAAGAATGAATTTCGTAACTTTTGCTTATGAAACCCAAAGCCTATATCGAGACGAGTGTTATCAGCTACTACACCGCACGGCCAAGCCGTGATTTAGTAGTGGCGGCACATCAAGAAATTACACACGATTGGTGGGATAATCATCGTCTAAATTATGACCTGTACACTTCGCAAGCTGTTCATGACGAAGCAAGTGCCGGTGACCCACAAGCGGCTGCAAAGAGGATTCAAGCATTACAAGGAATTGAATGGCTGGATGTGAGCAATGACGCAGCCGAGTTATCAGAGAAATTACTCGCACAAAAGTGTTTACCCAAAAAGGCGACGGAAGACGCTTTACATATTGCCATTGCGACCGTTCACAGTATGGATTATTTGGTAACATGGAATTGCAAGCATATTGCAAATGCTCAAATGCGATCTGCAATTGAAAATGTAATTCATCAGAGCGGTTATCAAGCACCGATAATTTGTACTCCCGAAGAACTACTTGGAGAAAAAGACCATGTGGACTGATCCGATTGTTGAGGAAATTCATAAAATCCGCCAAGAGCACGCCGCAAAGTTCAATTACGATTTACGGGCGATAGTACGAGAGTATCAAAGACGACAGAAACTAAGCGGTAAAAAGATAGTCTCGTTTATCAGAAAAAGCGAACATAATGTTGCGCACACCCAACGCTACGAAAAGCAAGAACTCGTTGAAGCATGAATCGTAGTTGAGGTAAAAAATGACTGGCGCTATTTTGATGATGGCCACTCTCACTTTGGTGATTTTTATTTTTGTGGTGATCCCAGAGTTATTGCGGCGAAAAAGAGAACGGCAAGGGCAATAACTTGCACCGCCTTTAACTCTTCAGCTTCTGAAGGCAAAATTATTTTATGACTTTTGATTGGGCCAAGTTTATCACACTCAAATTCGTGTCGAACTGAGTTGTCTTATGCGACAATGGTATTTATAATGGGTTTTGCAATGAGTAAAAAACAAGAGGTGATTTCTCGTGCATTTTGCCCTTTTTGCAATAAAGGAGTGTCTGTAGAAATTAAATCTCCTATTGGTGAGGGTAAAGATGTTTATAAATGGATAGTCATTGCTATATTGTTAGTTATTCTTTTTTTCGTATTTAAGTTTAGAGTGGACGTAATACTATCCACTTTTTTAACTGATAAACTAAATTTGCAATTTGAGGCCACTTCTTTGTTAGAAAAAATTATGCCTCTTATGATAACAGCATTGGCGGGTGGCTTCATTGGATATTTTCTCATATTTTTGGATGACGATTTTCCACTTTATTACCGATGTAAAGAATGTAATGCGACTCTTAATGATGGTATTTGGTCTAAGCACATCGGTAAGGCAGAAGTAGCAGAAAGAAATAAATGATCCGATGATGAATACAAATTTTGACTCCAATATCCGACCACCAGCGGTGAGAACTACGTGAAAACAGGAAAATATACAAATGGAAAAAGCAGGTAACGAAAATCTTGATATGAAAAATTGGTATCTATCCAATTTCGACTTTTTTGAGAGCAAGCTGAACGGGCGTGGCGCCATTCCATTTCACGAAACCCGCCGGGCGGCGATATCCAGATTCTCCGCATTGGGTTTTCCCACGCCCCGCAATGAAGAATGGAAATATACCAACGTCGCGCCGCTGTTAAAACATAAATTCAAATTGGCGCACGAGCCGGTCCATTTAACCAAAGCCACGCTGGCAGAATTTATTTTCGCCGGATTGCCGCAAAAGCTGTTGGTGTTTGTCAATGGCCGTTTTGCAAAAGAACTGTCGCATGTCGAGTCGCGCGTCCATGGGCTGGTGATCGATAGCCTGGCCCAAGTTTTAGAGCGCGGCGACGAAATCACCGGGAAATATCTCGGCCACTACGCGGATTATGAGAATGAAGCTTTTATCGCTTTGAATACGGCCTTTGCCGATGACGGCGCCTTTATTCGTGTCCCGCGCCACATTGTGCTGGACGAGCCGATTCATTTGCTGAATATATCGGACTCCGGCAAAATGTCTTTTCTCGCCCATCCACGGAATCTTCTCATCATCGGAGAAGGCAGCCAGGTCCAAATCATCGAGAGCTATCACCATCTTGCGAGCCAGGCTTATTTCAATAACGTCGTCACGGAGATCGTGTTAGAAGAAAATGCTATTGTCGATCACGTCAGGATTCAAAACGAGAGCCGGCAAGCTTATCACGTGGCGGCGCGGGAAGTGCACCAGGAAAAAGGCAGCGTGTATTCTTCCATCAGCATCGACCTGGGCGGCGCGTTGGTGCGCAACAATTTTAACTTGCGATTGCAGGCGGAAAACTGCGAGGGCAATTTGTTCGGTTTCTACATGGCCGCCGGACAGCAGCACGTCGATAATCATACGTTGATCGATCACGCCATGCCGCATTGCAACAGCAAGGAGCATTACAAAGGAATTTTGGATGACAAAGCCCATGGCGTATTCAACGGCAAAGTGATGGTCCGGCCGGACGCCCAAAAAACGAATGCTTATCAATCCAATCAATGCCTGCTGCTGAGCAACGAGGCGGTGATCAATGCGAAGCCGCAATTGGAGATTTTTGCGGACGATGTCAAATGCAGCCACGGCGCGGCCATCGGCCAGCTTGATGAAGACGCCGCCTTTTATCTGCGCTCGCGCGGCATTGGCGAAGAAGAGGCGAATGCGATGTTGCGCTACGCTTATGCCAGCGAGGTGCTGGATCACATCAAAATAGAACCGGTGCGAGAGCGCTTGGATAAGATGGTCAATGCCGGGTTTAAAGAAAATAGATAAAATTTTCCAAAAAGATTAACACAGAGCAAACGGAGCAAACAGAGATGGCAATGCCTGGAAAACTTTCTTTCGCTTTTTAATCTCTGTTTGCTCTGTTTTCTCCGTGTTGAAAATTTTTGTTGTTTTTGCAAACTTTTAACTTGTAATAGAATAATGGATAGTCCGTTGCTTGACCAGTCGCCAGCCCAATCTGTTAACCGCTTCGACGTTGAGAGAATCCGGGAAGATTTCCCGATTCTTCGCCAAAAAGTGCGTGGCAAGCCGTTGGTCTATCTTGATAGCGCCGCAACCTCGCAAAAACCGCAAGTGGTGATCGAGGCGCTCAGCCATTATTATCAAGCGGAGAATGCCAACATTCATCGGGCGGTATATTATTTAAGCGAGATCGCGACCAATGCTTACGAAGGCACGCGTAAAAAAATAAAAGAATTCATTAACGCGAATTCGATCAAAGAAATCGTTTTTGTCCGCGGGACAACAGAGGGAATCAATTTGGTCGCTTCTTCCTATGGCAGAAAGAACGTCAAGGAGAGCGACGAGATCGTCATCTCGGCGATGGAGCACCATTCCAACATCGTGCCGTGGCAAATGCTGTGTGAAGAAACCGGCGCGAAATTGCGCGTTATTCCGATCAATGACGATGGTGAATTGATCGTGGAGGAATTTGAAAAGCTTCTCAATAAAAAAACGAAATTGGTGGCCATCGTTCACACCTCCAATTCATTGGGCACGATCAACCCCATCAAGCGCCTCGTCGATATTGCCCACGACAGAAACGTGCCGGTGCTGGTCGATGGCGCACAGGCATTGCCGCACGGCAAAATCGACGTGAAAAAATTGGGATGTGATTTTTTCGTTTTTTCCAGCCACAAGGTTTTTGGGCCGACCGGTGTGGGCGTGCTTTATGCTAAAGAGGCGCTTTTGGAAAAAATGCCGCCATATCAGGGCGGTGGCGACATGATCAAATCCGTCACCTTTGAAAAGACGCTTTACAACGATTTGCCCTATCGCTTCGAGGCGGGCACGCCGAATATTGCCGGTGTCATCGGGCTGAGCAAAGCGCTGGATTACGTGGCCGGTATCGGGTATGACAAAATCGCCGCTTATGAACACGAGTTGTTGAATTATGCGACCACGGTTTTATCGACCATCAAACCGCTCAGAATCATTGGGACCGCGAAAGAGAAGGCCGCGGTAATTTCGTTCGTTATCGAAGGGATTCATCCCCACGATGTTGGAACGATTTTGGATCGCGACGGCATCGCCGTACGAACCGGCCACCATTGCACGCAACCGGTGATGGCGCGATTCAATGTTCCGGCAACTTCCAGAGCCTCGTTTGCTCTTTACAATACCAAAGCCGAAGCCGATCTTTTGGCCAAAGGCATTCATAACGTTATTAATTTGATGAACTGATGGACGAGCTGCGCGAATTATATCAGCAAGTGATTTTGGATCATAATAAAAATCCAAAAAACTTCGGCAAAATCGAGCCGGCGAATCGCTCGGCGGAAGGCTATAATCCGCTTTGCGGCGATCGTATCGATTTATATTTGCAAGTGGAAGACGATGTCATTAAAGATATAAGCTTCGAAGGCGCCGGCTGCGCCATTTCCAAAGCTTCCACTTCGGTGATGACGACGGTGCTAAAAGGAAAGTCAACCGCAGAAGCCGAACGGCTTTTTAGGAAATTTCAGAAACTCATTACGAGTGAGCCAGGGGCCGAGCCTGATCTAATAGAAATGGGAAAGCTGGCTATTTTTTGTGGCGTGCGGGAATTTCCGCTGCGCGTCAAATGCGCCGGCTTGGCTTGGCATACGATGCTCGCGGCGCTAAAAAATGAAAACAAACCGGTTTCAACAGAATAAACTTTGCGATCGCATGCAATAGTCTATTAAAGTGAAATCTTTGCAGAAAAAATAAAAACTTTCTGGCTCACGGAAATGAACTCTCACGGAAATAAAACGAATGAAAAAAATCCCGTGAGAGTTCCAATTCCGTGAGCAATAATCTTTTTGGTTGTCCCGTTCGCGGGATCCGCGTTAGGAGGAACCTCATGGAAAATGATCATGCCAAAGCCGATCTCAAGAATGAAATTATCAAAGTGCTGGAAACTTGCTTCGACCCGGAGATACCGGTAAATATTTATGAATTGGGATTGGTTTATGATATCGACGTGGATCCCTCCAACAACGCGCTCATCCACATGACGCTGACCTCTCCGGCCTGCCCTGTCGCCGGCACTTTGCCGGGTGAGGTGGAAAATAAGATCAAAGCCATACCGGGAATCAATGGCGCCAGAGTCGAAGTCATTTGGGAACCCCAATGGAATCCCAATATGATGAGCGAAGTGGCAAAATTGGAGCTTGGTTTTATGTAAGTAACCCAGCGAAGCTTCGCCTCAAACCGGCGAGCTCGCAAAAAATAATTTCCAACGGATTAGATCGGTTGGGTTCTTCAATCCGTTGGAAAAACTTACTCTGTTTGTGTTTGTGGTTGCGCCTTCAGGCGCTGAATGCTTATGGAATACATCACCTCCACATTTGCACGGGAGTCCGAGCCCAAGCCGAAAAACAATGCACGCTATCGCAATGATCGCGCTTATTGGCGGCTCAAATCTTATATCGACAAAACCTATCCGCCTGGCCATTACATCGGAATTGCAAATGAAGAGATCGTTGCGGATGCGGCGGATTTTGATGCCGTTCATGAAAAATTGAAGCTCATCGTCAAACGCCGCAATCAAGGCATGGTTGTCCAGGCCGGCGTTGATTATTTGAAAGAAGGCATCGACCTTTAAATTCGAATGAAGAAATCGATATTTTAGTTGAGGCGATCTATAAAGCCAGAAAGCTCTTCGGCCATGCCTCTCGACGCGCTCTATCAGGAAATCATTCTCGATCATTTCAAGAACCCGCACAACTTCGGGAAGCTGGACGGCCCGTCGACCGCCGTGCACCACGAAAATCCCTCCTGCGGCGATCAACTCGATTTGCAAATTTCCATCGACGCGCAACATCGCATCGGCCAAATCAGATTTTACGGCCGCGGCTGCGCGATCAGCCAATCCTCGGCCTCGATGATGACGGAATTGGTGAAAGGCAAAACCGTCGCCGAAGCGCGCGACGCTATCGCGAGTTTTTTTCACATGCTCACCGGCCAAGGCGAGTCCAAAGTCGCTCTCGGCGATTTGGCGGCGCTTTCCGGCGTCAAGCAATTTCCCGTGCGCGTCAAGTGCGCCACACTCGCCTGGAAGGCATTGGAAAGCTGCTTGCAGCATTCCCAAGTTGTGCCGTGAGATAAAAAAGATTCTCCCCAAAATTAAAATCGGGGTGCAAGTCCACCGAAGCTTCGCCTCAAACCTTACAGGCGCAGCCGTCAAGAAAGAAATTGGACACAAAAGAGAAATATCACAAAATTTTTTATTTTAGCGTGCTTTTAATTTTGTGTTCCCAAAACTTGTTCTGTCTGAACCTGTCAATCAAAAATTTTCAACGTGTCATAAAAAAACGGAATAAGCAGGCCGAGGCCGACGAAGACGATAATGGTGAGCAGAACTTTGTCGCGCACAAAAGTGGTGTTGCTGCGCCAAATGAGCAGGGTGAAGATCATGGCCAGCGAAAGAGAAATGACGAAGAAGAACAACTCGGCGCGGATCATGTGATACAGCCCGGCGCCGACGAAACCCCAGACCATGGAGCCGCTGCTGAAAACGCCCATGATCATCAGGCCGACGCTGGCGCGGCTTGCGGAATAAGGAATATTGACGCCGGTTTCGTAAACTTCTTCCATTTTGCGCGTGCGGGCCAGGACGTAGATGATGCAGACGACGCCGACCACGAAACCGGCGAGCAAGCCCGAGATGATGGTGTGCATAAGTTTGTTTAAAAGTTTGCCGGTTTGAAGGCCGAACCGTCTTCACCGGCTGACCAATTCAAAATCTCCCGCGCCGGTTTTATCCCGAAAAATAAAATGCAAGTCGAGATCCGGATACAGCCAGATTTCGTACGGCGTCGCGCCCTGTTCGGCGAATTGATGATGCACCTCGCGCGGCGGACCGTATTTGATGTAAATGCGGCCGCGATCGGTTTCCCAACCCGCTTTGCCGGAGCTGGCCGCAGCAAAACGCATCTCGGCAAACGCGACACGGCGATAAAACTCTTCCCGCAGTTGATTGCGGGACACGGCCGGCTCGGGGTCGCGCTGGCGCCAAAATGCGGCGACGAGGCTGTCGCGCGTGGCTTCGTCGGCTTCGACCATCTGCTTGTAATCCGCGCCTTTGACGATGTAGCGCAGCGGCTCGTACAGCAGGTTTTTATTTTCAGCTAACGCGGCTGCGTAATTTTGATCCGCACTGATTTGCACCTGAAAGCTCTCTTCGGCCGCCGCTTCTTTCGGTTTGGCGTCGGTGCTGCGTTTAACGACGAGATGAAACGTGTGCAGCCCGGCCTGGTTGATTTTGCCGGCGAAATCGACAAGATGGCGCACCGGCGTTTGGGAGACGGTGAGCGCCTCGTCCCATTCTTGCAGCGCTTGCCGGCGCCAATCGAGAATTTGATAATGCAGTTGCAGCGTCTCGCCGGTTTGCGCGCCGTAAATCTCAAAATAAGCCGCCCCGCTCCGATTAGAAATTTTAGAAAGGATCATCGGGGCAACGTGGTAGAGCAGGGAGTCGCGTGGCGATGCGATTTCTGCCGGCGCTTGCTGGGTAAAAACAATCGAGCTGAGATTGAGCTGCCGGCCGGCCGCGTCGTTTAATTTCAGCGGCCGGCGCTCGCGCAAATTTTTTCCGGTGTCGCGGTCGGTGATTTCGAGGACGATTTCATATTCTCCCGGCGGCAGGTCGAACGCGGCGCGCTCGATATTGAGTTTTTTACGATCGTTGGTGGCGTCGAAATGATCGACCACCAGCTCGCGTTTCCAATTGCGGCTGTCCACCGGATCTTTTTGTTTATCCCAAACCGTGACATTCACTTCATATTGCGCGCGATAACGAATTTCAGCGCCGGTGTCGGGTGACATTTTGACGAACTGCAAAATATCGTTGACCAAGCCGAGGTAAACTTCGACCCGCACTTTGCCGGGTTCGGCCGCGGCGAATTGATAGGCGCGGAAGACGTAGGGCGGCATGCCGATGGTTTGATCGAGGTCTATCGCCGCCGGCTGGCGCGAGGCGGCCATTTGGGCGCGGACGGTTTCCGGCGCATGTCCAAAATATAACAACAAAGCAAGCCAAAGAACGAAACGAATATTTGCGGCAAAACCAGCAATCAGTTTTTTTCCAACAACGTTTTTCGAAAGATTGAGATGATGAGTGGAAAAAAAACTGTGGCCATGAGACAACCACATAGATACGCTCCACGAGGTTTACTTACAAATCAATATACTGCCAAAGTGACAAATATGCAGATGGGCAGTTTGCGTGTTTTAAAAAAAGAGACTAAAACTCCGTTCCCAACGAGAAATAATAGCGCGGGCGCGAGCTGCTGTTCTCGAGATCAGTCTTCCACGCCACATCGAAACGCAGCAGCAGAAATCCCAAATTCGCGCGCGAGCCGAAACCGTAGCCCATCAGCAGATCATCCAGCCCCGGCAGCAAGCCGGATGATTTATTGAACGCATGAAAGCGCTCGTACTTGCCGAGCTTGCCTTCCCAGGCCGCACCGATGTCGGTGAACAGCGCGCCGCGCACGTTTTGCAAGCCGAGGGGCAGCGGCCAGCCGAGAATGAGATAGCGAATCATCGGAAAGCGAAATTCGAGATTCATCAACGCAAAGCGATTGCCGGATTGCTCGTAATAATTCGTGCCGCGCAACGGCGTCTCGAAGCTCGAAAAGTAAATGTCTTCAGGCCGGTCGATGCGAATGCGGCCGCCGCTGAAGCGCCGGTTCAGCCAGTTGTCCAAACCGCCGAGAAAAAATTGTTGCGGATCGCTGCCCTCGCTGATGCCGCCGGCCAAACGATAGACGAGATTATACTCTTTGCCGAATTTTATGTATTTGCGGATATCGGCGCGAAACGTCACGAAACCAAGGCCGTTTTTGTTGTCGTACTTCGGCGAAACCGTGAGATTGAACTCGCTGCGGCCGCCGTTGTTCGGCCCGGTCCATCCCCACAGCGCCGTATCGGTGACATACGACAGGCTGGCGATGAGCGTGCGAATGCGAATCGGCTCGAAAGCGATGATCTCGTTGCCGATGATCAACTGGTCGAGAAATTCGCGGTTGATGTTCACCCACGACAGCCCGGCATCCAGGCGCTTGAAGGTATTGAACGGCCGCGAGGCGTACAGGCTCAGGCCGTAATAGCGGTCGCGCATCAAACCGAAACCGCCGGAAAACGGATCGCTGTAAAAAAACCAGGCGTGATGAAAACCGCCGATGCCGTAGTCGGTGCGTTTGGGCAAATAAAAATAATTCAGTTGATAATTCGAATTACGAATGTCGTAGAACAGATCGGTGTAAAGATTGATGCGATGATTGCCCAACACATCTGACAGCGAAAGCTGGGTTTGCCCCTGCACGCCGAAAAACTGGCTGTAGCCGGCGTTGCCGTAAATAATGTCCGGCGAAAATTTGGTTTTGTATTTATATACCTTGTAAGCGCCGCTCGCCTGTTTGTATTGCGAGGTGTCGAGAAACGCCGCCCGCTCGGCTTTGGTCTTCACGACGCCCTCCGCAAAATCATCGCCGAAAACATAATGCCGGTACTTGTTGGCCTCGCGATCTTCGCGCGCCTCCGCCGCCGTGATGCTGAGATCGACGCGCTGCTCTTTTTGTTTTTGCTCGAGCCGCGTGAGAAACGCGGTCTTGGCCGGATTGACTTCGCCGGGCTTGAAGTCCAGCGGATTTTTCAACAGATAAATATCGTAGCCGGCATTATAAAAAGAAACGAACGCCATACGCGAGCCGTCGCCGGCCCACGACAGATGAAACACGCCGGTAATGACATTGCTGATGGCGTGCTCCGCTCGACTCACCAGATCATGAAGATAAATATTGTAAATACCCGAGCGGTCGCTGGTAAACGCCAGCTTTTTGCCGTCCGGCGAAAACGCCGGCGTTTTTTCAAAATAAGGCGTGTCGGTAATCTGTTCGATCCTGCCGCCTTCCGCCGTGCCCTTGGCGTCAACCAAATAAATGTCGAGATTGCGATAATCGGCGCGCCAAATTTTGAAATTCTCCGAGAGCGTCGCGGCGTTGAGATTGCCGCGATCGCTGACAAACGCAATTCGGCTGCCGTCCGGCGAATAAGTCGGCTCGAGATCGCTGAACACATCGTCGGTAATTTTGCGCACGGCTTGCGTTTGGAGATTGACGGCGTACAAATCGCAAGCGCCGTGCTCGAGGCCGACAAAAGCAATTTCGTCATCCTTCGGCGACCAAGCCGGCGAGAACACGCCGTCGAGGCCGAATTTCATCGAGCGAACGATCTTGCGCTTCTTGACATCGACGATATTCAACGCATCTTCGCCGCCGGCTTTCGCTGCGAACGCAATGTACTTGCTGTCGGGCGACCAGGTAATGCCGGGGCGCAGCCAGTGCAATTCCTCGAGGTCGCCGGTTTTCTGGCCGCTCACCAGCTTCGAGATAATCTTGCCGTCGATCGCGCTCATCAAATAAATGTCGAAGTAATCGGATTTGTCGGAAAGAAACGCCAGCTTGTCGCCGTTCGGCGACAGCGCCGGGCTGTTGTTGATGAAGTTGCGGTATTTGGTATGATCGGTAAGCTGGCGCGCCATGTCCTCCGGCTCCTGCCGCCCGGCGATATCGGGCCAATATTCTTTTTTCAAATGTTTCTGCCAGCGCTTGTTCAAATCTTCCAGGCTCATGCCGATCGCGCTGCGGATACCGCGATCGAGACTTTTGTTGATTTTAATTTTGCCCAACATCTCGCCGATTTTTTCGCCGCCGTATTTTTGCGAAATGTAATACAACACCGACTGCCCGCCCTTGTACGCGAGAAAACCGCCGAGGTAGGGAATTTCCGGAATGTAACCGTTGAGCGCCGCATCGCGCATGAACATGTCGCTCTCGGTATCCCAGCCGCGGCTTTCGTATTCCGCCAGGCCTTCGACAAACCACAACGGCAACTGCAGGCGCGCCAAACCGGTGATGATCGACTGCACCCCCGAGCCGTAAACCATTTGCAGCATCACCGCGTGCGCCAGCTCGTGATGGATGACGTGGCGAAATTTTTCCCAATTGCCTTCGTAGGGAATGACGACACGATTCTTGAAAAATTCCGTAAAGCCGCCGACCGACTCTTCCGGCGGCGCGATCTGCACGTTGGTTTGCTGGAAATCGTTGTGGCTGTTGTATAAAATGACCGTAATGCGGCTGCTCAGCTCATAACGGAAATCATCTTTGATTTCCTTGTAACTCTGCTCGGCCACTTCCGCGGCAAACTCGGCAATATCCAAGCCGCCCTCATCAAAATAAATATCAAAATGCTCGGATTGAATGAACTTGGTTTTGAATTCCTTGTACTGGACGTGATTTTTGCCGAAGATTTGGCCGAAAGCCGGCGGCGTGGCGGCAAGGATGATGGCGAACAACAAGCTCCAACTCGCAGCAGCGCTATACACTTTTTTCATGACATGATCTCCAAAGAGAGGGAGAAGGTTTTCACAACACTGTTTTCTAAAAGCCTTCCTGAGAAACCGACTTCCCATAAATAAAAATTCGGGATTTTTTTCATAAAGATCAACAGAATAATTGCCCGATTCTATTCCAGTTAAAAGAAACCCCGCGCCAGTTACAAAAGTTTCATTTTCGTGGTTAAAATTCTCCGCTTTTTAACAAAAGACCGGTTGCGCCGGGTTTATGTTCAAACGAAACAGAAGCAAAAATAGCGCTTGCGCTTTAATCACACAAACGTGAAATTATAATTATGAACTCTCACGATGACCGGCTTGGTCTTTGCCGAAACTGCGGCAACGTTCGCGTGGTCAAAAATGAGCGCGGCAGCACGTTTTATCTCTGCCGGCTTGCCGAGAAAAATCCGTGCTTCCCCAAATATCCACGGCTGCCGGTTTTATCTTGTGACGGCTATGTCGCGAGTTTCCCAGCCGGCGCTTCCCCCAAAAAAGGCGATGAATGAAACCGCAAATCGTGCTTGCTTTTCGCTTTTGATCTCTCTAAATTGCAACCGTTGCGTATTTGACAATCGACGAACAAGCGACTCACGGAGGAAAAATCATGAGAACGGTTTCAAAAGCAGCGGCAGTCATTCTTTTAGGGATTTTAATTTTATCCTGCGGCACGCGCGACGACCGCAACGACATACGCGCGCAATTTGGCGAGCCGGACGCGATTCGGCGCACCACGGTCGATCCCTTTTGGAGGGAAACGTGGATTTATAATGAACAGGGCGTGGCGTTTGAATTTCAGCGCACCTCCGGCTGCGGCAGCGCGCGCGATGTTTATTTGGATGCAACCTATCCCATTCGAGGAAACGAGGCGGAAAACGCGCAAAAAATGAAAGAAAATTTGGACTCGCTTAAAATTTCCATCCGGCCGCCGATGCCGATGGCGCCGAGATGATTATTTTTGTAGTCGCGCCTTCAGGCGCAAAATTTCCCAAACAACAAACGTTGTCAGATTAGGAACAACTTCTTATTTTTCACATCCGATGCCTAAAGGCATTACTACGAAAAACCATGCACCTCAAAGAACTCACAACCTACCTCGACGCCTATTTGCAAATCGCCGATTTTGCCGATAATTCGCAAAATGGCTTGCAAGTGCAGGGACGCGAAGAGATTCGTCGAATTGCGGCGGCGGTCGATGCCTGCCAGCAAACGATTGATGCCGCTGCCGCAGCGAACGTTGCTTTGCTGCTGGTGCATCACGGTCTGTTTTGGGACAAACCGGAAAAACTCGTCGGGCCGCATTATCACCGCGTGAAAAAACTGATTGAAGCCGGCCTCAATCTTTATTGCGCCCATTTGCCGCTCGATGCGCATTCCGAAGTCGGCAACAACGCCGTGTTGGCGCGACGTTTGGGCTTTGAACCAACCGTTGGATTTGGCAATCATCATGGACGAGATATTGGTTTCATCGCCGAAGCTAAAACAGCAATTTCCCAAGCTGAATTTTTACAGCGATTACAAGACGCCCTCGACAACGACGTTCGCGCTGATTTTTTCGGTGCGACCAAAATTCAACGTATCGCCATCGTGAGTGGCGGCGGCACGTTTCTGCTGCCGCAAGCCGTTGCCGCCGGTGTTGATGCTTATCTCACCGGCGAACCGAGCCACTCGCGTTATCACTTCTGCAAAGAAAACCACTTCAACGTCGTTTACGGGGGCCACTACGCCACAGAAACCTTCGGCGTCATCGCGCTGGCGCAACATCTCGAGGCGAAGTTTAATTTGCCCTACCAGTTTCTTGATTTTCCGACGGGGTTGTAGCGAAATCAGCCGTTATTCCCCCCAAGCTATTCTTAATTCGAACTTGCATCTTTAATTTTCATCAACTATCTTTTGAAGAGAACGACGATGAAAACAAAAAATCCCATGCGCCAACGAATTTTCACCCCCGGGCCGACGCAAATACCGGAGCGCGTCACCGTCGCGATGTCGCAGCCGTTTCCGTATCATCGCGGCCCGGAATTTAAAAAATTATTTGAAGAAGTCACGGCGAATTTGCAATACGTGTTTCAAACCCAGAGCGAAGTGCTGTTGCTGACGGCTTCCGGCACAGGCGGTATGGAAGCGTGTGTCGCGAATCTGCTGCTGTCGGGGCAAAAAGCGCTCGTCATCGTCGCGGGGAAATTCGGCGAGCGCTGGCAGGAGATCTGTCAGGCGTTCGACATCGAAACGATTGCGCTCAACGTGCCATGGGGCGAAGCGCCGGATTTGGAGTCGCTCAATAAAATGCTGCAAGCGCATTCCGATATCGCCGCGGTTTTTTGCACGCACAGCGAGACTTCGACCGGCGTCGTGTGCGAGGTGAAAGCGATAGCTGAGTTGGTTCATGCGCATACCGACGCGCTCGTCATCGTCGACGGGATCACGTCGGTGGGCGTACTGCCGTTTTTCATGGACAAATGGAACGTCGATGTTTGTGTTACCGGCTCACAAAAAGGCGTCATGGTACCGCCGGGGATGGCGTATGTCGCGCTTTCTGAGCGCGCGATGAAGAGATTCGAGATGCAGCAACGCGACGAGGCCTTGATGAGACGAAATCTCCCACATTATTATTTGGATTTCGCCAAAGCGCGTGAAGCGGCGAAAGAACGCATGACCGCGTGGACGCCGGCGATTACGCTGCTCATGGGTTTGCAGGAATCGCTGCGCCTCATGCGCGAAACCGGTTTGGAAAATTTGTGGAATCATTACGCCCGGCTGGCGCAAGCTGTGCGCGCCGGCGTGCAAGCCCTCGGCTTGGAATTGTTTGCCAAAGTCCCCTCGAATGCGCTCACTTCGGTCAAAGTCCCGGACGGCATTGACGGCCGTAAATTCGTTGAAACTTTGCGCACATCACACGGCCTTACCATTGCGGGCGGTCAAGGCCCGCTGAAGGGGAAAATTTTTCGCGTGACGCATATGGGCTATTACGATCATCTCGACATGGTGGCGCTGATGGCCGGCCTCGAGCTGGCCCTGCGCGATTTGGGGTGGAAGTTCGAATTGGGCGCCGGTGTAGCCGCCATGCAGAAAGTTTGTGCGTGTTGAACGGATTAGATTTTTAATAGAACCCTGTTATGTCTTACGTCTTACGTTTCACGTTTTACGAGGTACAGCCATGCCCCGCATCCTGATCGTCGAGGATGATCGCAACACCCTGTCTGGACTCGTCGAAATTCTGGAGGAAGAAAACTACGAAGTCAAAGGCGTCGACAGCGGCCGGAAAGCGCTGCGGCTCTTGGAACGCGAGCGTTTCGACATTTTGCTCACCGATCTCAAAATGCCGGAGATCGACGGCATGAGGCTTTACGAGCAATCGCAAACCGTCGCGCCGGAAATGAAGACCATCGTGATGACGGCTTACAGCTCGGTCAAAGAGGCGGTGGAGGCCATGAAGCGCGGGGTGTACGAATATCTCACCAAGCCGCTCAACCTCGACGAGCTTTTCGTGATTCTCCAAAAAGCGGTCGACGAGCAAAATTTGCGGCGCGAAAACGAAGAATTGAAGGACCGGCTGCAAGGCAGCTATCGCTTCGAGAGCATCATCGGCAAAAGCGCCGCCATGCAGCAGGTGTTTAAAACCATCATAAAAGTGGCGAAGAGCGAGGCGACGGTTTTGATTCGCGGCGAAAGCGGCACCGGCAAGGAACTCGTGGCGCGCGCCATTCATTACAACAGTTCGCGCGCCAACGGCCCGATGGTGGAGATCAGTTGCGCCGCGTTTCCCGAAACGTTGCTGGAAAGCGAGTTGTTCGGTTACGAAAAAGGCGCGTTCACCGGCGCCGATAACCGCAAGAAAGGCCGCTTCGAGATAGCGACTGGCGGCACCATCTTTCTCGACGAAATCGGCGACGTGTCGGCGAACGTGCAAACCAAATTGCTGCGCGTCTTGCAGGAAAAAGAAATCAGCCGGCTCGGCAGCAATGAATCGATCAAGGTCGATGTGCGCGTCATTACCGCCACCAATCGCGATCTCGAGCAGGCGCTGGCCAGCGGCGGATTTCGTGATGATCTCTACTATCGCCTCAATGTGATTCCGATTTTCCTGCCGCCGTTGCGCGAGCGTCGTGAAGATATTCCCCTTTTCATCGATCATTTCATCAAACGCTACAGCAAAATCAACAACAAGCCGATGCTCGGCATTTCCAAGGAAGCGCTCGAAATTTGTATGAACTACAACTGGCCGGGCAACGTGCGAGAATTGGAAAATGCCATCGAAAATGCAATCGTTTTGGGCGAAGGTGAAGCGCTGCTGCCGGAGTATCTGCCGGTGACCATCGCTATGCGCCAAGCCGGCGTCGATGCGGTCACGAAGGGCACGCCGAGCGATTTTTTTCTGGCGAGCGGCGAGAGCTATCGCGAAAAAATGGAAGCCGCCGAAAAACTGGTTTTGGAAGAGGCGATTCGCCGCACCGACGGCAACAAATCCGAGGCCGCCAAACAGCTCGGCATCAGCCTGCGGACGATGCGCTACAAGATTCAGAAGTACAAATTGTAGCCTGCCTGAATTTCGCTTGACATTCTCGATTTATCTGTTTATCATGTCCCTGCCTTATAGGCGCAACCTTCGGCGCGTTTTTCGATCCCCCTTGCAAGCGCGTGAAATCATGCCTTCGACCTGCCTTGAAAGCCTTCATTATGTAGGCGGCTAGCGAAGTAGGTTTGCCGAAGACGACTCTACAGGCGCAACCTGACTGATGTGGTTTTCCTCACATTTCAATTCCCAAAGGAGATGAAGATGAACCCTATCCGCATCGCACGACGGCAGAACCATCGCAAGTCGCTCAAAATCGGGATCATTGATCTCATTACCAAGAGGCCGCTCACCGCCCTCTATGCTCGAATTATGAATCCGAATTTCGCTTCGATCATGCCGCAAGTCGTCGCGGTCTGGGCCGAAGAAATGGGTCACGAAGTCCACCTCGTCACCTATACCGGTTTTGAAGATCTGCAGCGCGAGCTTCCACACGATATCGACGTCCTGTTCGTCTGCGCCTTTACCCAGGCCGCGTTTCTGGCTTACAGCATCTCCAATCTCTTCCGCCAGCAAAACGTCGTCACCGTTCTCGGCGGGCCGCATGCCCGGGCGTATGCCGAGGATGCCAGAAACTATTTCGATTACGTCGTCGGGTTTGCCGACAAAACGCTCATCCACGATTTGTTGCAGGATTGTTCGCCGCATCTCACCAACGGAGTTATGCTCAGCGCGCCGCAACAGCCGCATACGCTGCCCGGCGTGCGCGAACGGTGGAAATTCATCCGGCAAACTTTGGACAAAACCGATTTCTTCCACATCGTGCCGATGATCGGCAGTCTCGGCTGTCCCTACAAATGCAGTTTTTGCGTCGACTCCGTGATTGACTATCAACCGTTGCCTTACGATCAAATTCGCGAAGATTTGATTTTTTTGCAGACGCAATTCAAACAGCCCGCGGTCGGCTGGCACGATCCCAACTTCGGTGTGCGGTTCGATGATTATATGGGCGTGATCGAGGAGGCCGTCAAGCCCGGCACCGTTCGCTTTGCCGCTGAAAGCAGCCTGTCGCTGCTCAGCGAGCCGCATCTGAAGCGACTGCAACGAAATGGCTTTGTCGCGATGCTGCCCGGAATCGAGTCGTGGTTCGATTGCAACGACAAATCCAAGCAGGGCAAAACCTTCGGCATGGACAAGGTCAAGTCGGTGGCTGAGCACGTCAATCTGATTGCGCGTTACATCCCGTACGTGCAAACCAATTTCGTTTTGGGACTCGACGTTGATTCCGGGCCGCTGCCGTTCGAGCTGACCAAGCGCTTTCTCGATCTGGCGCCGGCGGCGTTTCCCGCCTACTCGATGTTTACCGCGTTCGGCAATTCGGCGCCACTCAATCTCGAGCTCCAACGCGACGGCCGGGTGCTCGACGTTCCCTTTCATTTTCTCGACAATAATTCCGCCCTCAACGTCAAGCTGAAGAACTATTCCACCCTTGAATTTTACAACCATCTCGTTGGCTTAATGCGATACTCCTTTGCGCCGCGCGCGATCTGGCGGCGTTTCCAGGCCAACAAGAATCCGGTGCCGCGATGGATGAACTTTGTCCGCGCCGTTTCATCGGAAGGACGAGGGCGTTATCGGCAACATGTCAAAATGCGCCACCGGCTGGCAACCGACCGTGAATTTATTGAGTTTTTCTCCGGGGAAAGCACCGTGCCGCCGTCGTACTACCACAACACGATCAAAGAACAACTGGGGCCTTTTTACGAACACTTGCCAATCGGGATTTTGGACTATTTAGATCGAGGCCGGCCGTTCAAAGATTCAGTCAATGGCCGATCACACTATAAAAAAGTGGAACAGGAAGATTTGCTCCCGGCCGAAACCGCGAACGCCGTTGGTATGGTAGCCGAATTGTGATGCAAGTCATTCTCGTCAAAGTCGATGCGGCTCGTTCGTTTTATCCGGCGGAAGCGCCAACGCCAAAATCCGCGCCAGATGCGGTTTTGATCAAGATTTGCGCCACCGCGGTGAATCGCGCCGATCTGTTGCAGCGCCGCGGACTTTATCTGCTCGCCGAAGTCGACAAAGCGCACGCGCATGTGGCGGCGAATAAAAATTTTGGGAAGGTGGTGCTTCGGGTTAGAGATCCGTAAACTCGGCTTGCGTCACTTCGATTTGCTGCGCCACCACGGCCCATTCATCATAACAGGCTTGCAGCAACGTTTCAACTTCGTGGTGGCGTTTGAGTTTTTGCGGATACAGCGCGCTGTCGGCCATCACGGCGGGATTGCAAAGCGCGGCGGTAAGCTCTTCCTTTTCTTTTTCCAAATTTGCAATCTGCTTTTCCAGCGCGGCCAATTTTTCTTGCAACGGTTTGAGCCGTCGCGAGCGCTCTTGAATGCGCTCGGCGCGGGCGCGGCGGTCGTCTTTTTTGGGGCGGGATGGAGTTATCTCTTGCGCGCTCTTTTCTTGAAAAGCCGCCGTTGACAGACTGGCCCCGACTTCCTTATTATGTTTTTCTGAAATGGAAAATCGGGGTCCTACTTCCTGCTCTTTCTTCCAAATATAATCATCATAATTCCCCGGAAAACTGCGTACTTTCCCCTCCCGAACTTCAACGATGCGGTTCGCAATCGAATTGATAAAAGCCCGGTCGTGCGAGATGAAAATGAGCGTGCCTTCATAATCCGACAGCGCATCCTCGAGAACTTGCCGCGACAAAATATCGAGATGATTGGTCGGCTCGTCCATCACCAACAGATTGGCCGGACGCGACAGCAATTTCGCCAGCGCCACGCGCGCCTTTTCGCCGCCGGAAAGCACGGCAATCGGCTTGAAGACATCGTCGCCGGAAAACAGAAACGCGCCGAGCAGGGTGCGGCGCTGCTCCGGTGTCAGATGCGGCGTCACTGCCGTCAGTTCTTCGAGAATCGTGGCCGCCGGATTGAGAATCTCGAGTTGGTGCTGCGCGTAATAATCCATCGTCACGTGATGGCCGTACAACACCGCGCCGCCCTGAATCTCCACCGCGCCCGCAATGATTTTGGTCAACGTCGATTTGCCGGCGCCGTTCGGCCCCACCAGCGCCACTTTCTCGCCGCGCAAGAGTGTGAAATCGAGATTCTCGTAAACGGTTTTTTCGCCATAGCGTTTGATGACTTTGGACAACTGGACAACTTCCTGCCCCGAGCGCGGCGGCTGCGGCAGGCGGAATTTCATCACGCGCGGCGCGTCGAGAACGAGTTCCACCTTCTCCATCTTTTCCAGCATTTTGATGCGGCTTTGCACCTGCCGCGCTTTCGTGGCTTTGTAACGAAATCGTTCGATGAAACGCTCGGTGTGCTCGATTTTTCTTTGCTGATTTTGATATTGCGCTTCGAGCTGCTCCTGCCGCGCCGCTTTTTCTTCGACGTAATCCTCGAAGCTGCCGATGAACGTGTGCAGCCTGCGCCGGCTGACTTCGATGATGCGCTCGGCGATGCGCTGCATGAAAACCTGATCGTGTGTCGTCAACACGATGGTGCCGGGATATTCGAGCAGAAAATTTTCCAGCCAGACGACGGTTTCGAGATCGAGATGGTTGGTCGGCTCGTCCAACAACAACACTTCCGGCTTGGCGAGCAAAAGCTTGGCGAGCGCGACGCGCATCATCCAGCCGCCGGAAAATTGGTGCAGCGGTTGCACAAACTGCTCCGGGCGAAAACCGATGCCGCTGAGAATGGCTTTGGCTTGATGCTCGATCTCGTACCCGCCTTGCGTCTCGAAGCGCTGCCGCAGCTTGCCATAACGTTCGAGCAGCTCCGGATGATGATCGTCCGCCATCTGCCGCTCCATCTCGGTCAACTCTTGCTCCATCTTTTGCAGATCAGGAAACCCAGCCAACGTTTCGGCGAGAATGCTGCGGTTGGGATTGTCCCACACCTCCTGCTTGAGATAGCCGAGACGCGCGCCCTTAGCGACGACAATGCTGCCGCCATCGCATTGCTCTTCGCCGATAAGCATACGAAACAACGTGGTTTTGCCTGAACCATTAGGCCCGACAAGGCCAACACGCGTTTTCGGCGGAATATGCGCCGAGGCGCCGTCAAAAATCGTTTTTGAGCCGAAGTGTTTTTGGAGATTTTGAAAGTGGATCATGGAGGAGTGGGTCCGTTGATTTGCTCGTCAGCCCATTTACGGACAGCGTTCACAATTGCTTTGGCGCGCTCTCGATCAAGCGCGTCCATATCAATGAGATCATAACGCAAAGTTACTGCGTATGGATTCAACTCGTCTAGAACATCCATCATCGGTGGCAGGGGCAGTTTGTGCTGCTCATACAAATCAAGCAACTCTCCCAGATCATGCTTCTTGCGGAATTTAATGTTATGCAAGGCAAGCACGGCCTTCAAACACTTTTCCACTGCCTGTTGCGCATGGAATCCGACCGAGGCGTCGGCGATGTTATCGTCGGCGGCCAGTTTTTGAAATGCCTTGATATCATTATCGGCCACAGCCAGAAATTGGCGAGCGAGATCAATTGGTTGCTTCATGAACCACTTCTCCTTCTTGAAGCGCCCAATAAAGTGCAGTACTGGGCAGATGTCCCCACTCGTCGATCTCCGCCTTTGAAGCCACCAAAACATCCACCGGAATTCGTAAAGGCCGCAGCACCCGCCGCAAGCGCACCATCTCCTGGTGTTTGTTTGCCAACTTCGGCACAATCACCAGGAAATCCAGATCGGAATCTTCACTGGCCTCGCCGCGGGCGTAAGAGCCGAATAGTATTATTTTAAGCGGATGCGCCGCCGCAATGAGCCGTTGCACGGCATCATCGATGGTTTGTTGAGAAATCATCTTTCAAACCTCGTTCAAATAAATTGCCTATTGAAAACTAACTAACTTTAAGGCCAAAGTCAAGCCTCTGATTGCCGGCAATCGTGAGACAACATTTTCCTTGCCGCATAAGCCTCAAAGTATTATATTCAACCGGTTCATCATAACCTTCGGAGGCTGGAAGATGCTGCACATTCTTTGGGACACACGCGGCTATTTTTTTTGGCTGCTGGCGGTCTCGTTGTTTTGTTGGATTCTTGAGCGCCTCGCGCCGTGGCGCACGGAACAAAAAGCGTTTCGCCGGCAAATCGGGCAGGATTTTTTCTGGCTGGTTTTTAACGGGCATTACGCCGGCGTGGCGATTGCCTTTGTGAGCAGTTGGCTCATTCAACAACTCAATCCCATTTTCGGCACATGGACTGTGCCCGCGCCGGAATCGATTCAACTCTTGGCCGGCAGCCCGCTGTGGGCGCAGTTCATCGTCTTTCTCGTGTTCAAAGATTTCCTCGAATATCTCGTACACAACTTGCTCCATCGCGTGCCGCTGTTGTGGGAGTTTCACAAGCTGCATCACAGCATCGAGGAGCTGGATTGGATCGGCAACATGCGCTTTCACTGGATGGAGATCGTCGTTTATAAAAGTTTGACATTTTTGCCGCTGGTCATGCTCGGCGTCAACGGCAATGTTATTCTGTGGATCGCCATCGTCTCGACGCTCATCGGCCATCTCAATCATTCGAATTTGAATTTCAATTGGGGGCCGCTGCGATACCTCATCAACTCGCCGCGCATGCACGTGTGGCATCACGACGTCATTTTGCACGGCCAATATGGAAAAAATTTCGGCGTCGTGCTCTGTTTGTGGGATTGGCTTTTCGGCACCGCGTATTTGCCGGCAGATAAAGACCAGCCGGACAAACTGGGGTTTGAAAGCATGGATAAATTTCCGCAGAGTCTCTTGCCGCGATTGATTTATCCTTTATTTAAAAAATCGACAACTATTCAGCTGCATCATGATAGGCAAGGCGATTGAGGGAAAAACCATTGAAGCTTTTAATCGTTTTGCTTTTTTAATCAACCATTTTTCATAAACATTTTGAGGAGGAAGTAAAGATGCGAAAGCTGTTTGTGATGATGATTGTCGGCGGTCTTTTAATGAGTTTGATGGGTTGCGAGCAAAAAGCCCCGGCGCCGGATCCGGTCAAACGCGGCGAATATTTGGTCACGATCGGCGAATGACCGACGAAGATCTCAAAGCAATTTGGGCGTATCTGCGCTCGATTCCGCCGGTGAAGAATCAAGTCCCGCTGCCGGTGCCGCCCAGCGCGCCGCCGGCGCCCGGCGACTAACCGAACATTTAAAAATCAGCTTTATGCAACTTATTGACCGGCCACTTCGAAGTGGCCGGTCAATATTTGAATAACCTTTATTTTTAATTCGAAAGCTTGGTTTGAATATACGCTTGCACCTCGCCCTCCAACGTCGTCAACGGAATCGCGCCGTTGCGCAACACCACGTCGTGAAATTCGCGAAGATCGAATTTTTCGCCAAGCGCCGCTTCGGCTTGGCGGCGCAGCTCGCGAATCTTCAACTCGCCGATTTTGTACGCCAGCGCCTGTCCGGGCCACGAGATGTAACGATCGGTTTCAGTCCGAACTTCGTGCAGCGACAACGCCGTGTTCGAGGCTAAAAATTCCATCGCCTGCTCGCGCCTCCAGCCTTTCGCGTGAATGCCAGTGTCCACAACAAGACGGCACGCGCGCCACATCTCGTAAGTCAATCGCCCAAAATTGCTGTACGGATTCGTGTAAAATCCCGCTTCGAGTCCAAGCCGCTCGGAATAAAGTCCCCAGCCTTCGCCGAACGCTGAAAGATAAGTGAAGCGCCGAAAATTCGGCAAGCCTTCCATTTCGCGCGCCAGGGCGTTTTGCAAATGATGGCCGGGCACCGCCTCGTGCAGCGTGAGCGATTCGAGAATGTACAACGGCCGGTTCTCCAGCGCGTACGTATTCACCCAATAATAACCAGGCTCGGTGCTGCCGAGCGCCGGGCCGACATAACGTCCGCCGGTATATTTAGGCGCGAGATGGCCGGGCACGGCTTGCACGCCGTACGGCAAGCGCGGCAGCGTTTTGAAAAGCGCCGGCAATTTTGCATCCATGCGCTTGGCGATGTAACTCGCTTCCTTCAAAAGCTCTTCCGGCGTCTTCGCGTAAAATTGCGGATCGCTGCGGAGAAATTTTAGAAACGCGGCGAAATCACCTTTGAAGCCGGCTTGCTTGATGATTTCCATCATCTCGCTGCGAATGCGCTGCACTTCGCTGAGGCCGAGTTGGTGGATTTCATCAACACTCATGTCGAGCGTGGTGAAATGCCGAACACGCTGCGCATAATATTCGCGGCCATTCGGCAGCTCGAAAGCGCCGATCGTCGTGCGCGCCTTCGGCATGTATTCCTTCGTAAAGAAATCCATCAGCGTTTGATAGCCGGAAACGATGGCCTCGCGAATGGCCGCTTCACCCGCTTGTTTGAGTCGTGCTTTTTCAGTCTCCGGCATGGCGGCAGGAAATTTGGTAAACGGCGCATAAAAAACGCTTTTCGCCGGATCAGCGACGATGTGCGCTGCCATCGTGACTTCGTAGCCTTGCAAAACGACTTGCGGCATGGTCATGCCGGTTTGCAAGCCTTCCTTTAAAAGCTCGAGGTGTTGCGCCACATATTCCGGAAACGCGCGCAGGCGTTTGATATAGTTTTCGTAATCCTGCACCGTGGCCCGCGGCGCTTGATTCGGCAATCTGGCAAAGCCGATGTGAAAACCGTCGTCAACGGTGAAGGGAATGAGATAAGCCTTGTGCTCGAAGTCGGCGAGATTGTCTTCCAACTGCAATTTGAAAATGTCGTAGTTGATCTGATCGTCGTGACTTAACCGCGCGCGATCAATTTTTTCGAGGCGGCTTGACAAATTGCGCCAAAACTCGACGCGCCGAGTTTTGGCGGCCATCGTCACTTGCGGCAAACGATCATCGTATTGATGATTTCCCGTCGACGTGGCGAAAACCGGTTCTTCGGCCAGCCGAAAATTCCATTCTTCATCGAACAGGGCATGAAGCTGGACTTGGAAATCTCGCGGTGAACTGCAACTCGCCAACATCGAGATGGCGCCGAGCAGGAAAATAACTCGAAAATTTTTCATAACTCTCCCTCGTGATTTTGTTAAATTACGCCAAACTCACCAACACAAAATAACAAAGTTGGGCGATGTACGCATGGGCAGCCAATGCTGAGGATTTTTTAATGAACAAGCCCAACCGCAAGCCAATATACGATAGAATGAAGCCAAAAACAAACCAGGCGAGATAATTGCGCAGCGGTATGCTTTCCGTGTTCCAAGTCCAATAGCCCAATTTGGCCGCCGCCGGTTCCATGAACAAATCGAAAATCACCATCAGCATGGCAATGGCCAAAGCAATACGCGCCGGCTGCTGCAAGAAGCGCGCGGGAAAAAGATATTGCGAGATTGCGGCCGAGCTAACGATCATGGCAAGCCAGGCAAAGCCGATGGCAAGGGGAATATTCCAAATCGCTGGCTGCAAAATTGCTCCGTAAAAATACGAGCCGAAAATGGCGCCGGTTTTCACGCCGATCAGCTCGATAAAAAAACCGGCCATGCAAACAAACACGCCCCAAAGAATAAATTTTCGATTGAAATGATGGCGGAGATACTCATAACAAAGCGCCAAACACAGCCCCACGATCATCGGCGCGGCGAGCAGGCGCATGGCGTTTTGCAGCACGCCGAGCACGTGCCACAGGCCGCCGGCGAGGAGAAAAATGTAAAGAATAACAATTTTAATTTTATTGTGATCCCATTTCATGCCGCGCCCGCTTCCACCAATCGTCCTTTCCATTTGATGTTGCCGGTTTTGTGCCAGCGGTATGAATTGAGGCCGATCAAAATTGTGTAAGCAATGGACACCGGATGGAGCAGTGCGCTCACCAACAAAGGTTGCGCAAATTTCAAGGAGAGAATCAGACGAATCCAAATGTTCATGGCAATGGCAATTAGCGCGAGCGGGGTCGCCGGCTTGAGCCAAACCAAAATATACGGCGCGAGGTGAATGAAGAACAACAGCGCCAACGCGGTAAAAAACGGCATGGTTTTGAAATTCATCAACCCAAAAAGGTTTTTGGAATAACCCTCCCAAACTTGCCGGGCGGAATGATACATGCGGCTGAACACCTCGTCTTTTGCGGAAACGGCGAGAATTCTTTCTCCGCAGCGCTTTGCGAGCCGGCTCAATTCCACATCTTCGACGACGTGATGGCGAACAGCGCGATGCCCGCCGATTCTTTGATACGCCTCGCGGGTGAACGCGAGCCACTGGCCATTCGCCGCGGCGAGAGAAGAGGCTTTGCTGTAATAGGTGAGCCACAGCGGCAGATAGCTGTAAACCAGCATGCTGACGACGGGGACCGCCAATTTTTCCGGCAACGTTTTGGTGATCTGATGGCAGAAGGCGGAAAGCAGGCCGAGATTCAATTTTTGCATCCAGCCGATCGTGTGCAAAATCGCCGACGGCGCGTAACGATTATCGGCATCGGTGAAAATAAAAATTTCTCCTCGCGCGCGTTCACCGAGCTGATGGCACGCCCAATTTTTCCCGAGCCAACCCGCCGGCAGCGGCGCGCCTGCGATGAGTTTGATCCGGCTGTCTTGCGCAGAAAATTGTCGAACGATGGCGGCCGTTTGATCCGTCGAGTCGTCATCCAAAACGAGAATTTCCAAATTTGAGTAATCTTGCTTGACCAGGCTGGCGAGACAGTCGCCGATATTTTTTTCTTCGTTGCGCGCCGGAACGAGCACCGAAACGCGCGGCGTGCTTTGGAGAGCAGGCGCATCTTTCAGCATCGGCGCGGTGAACGCATTCACCAACGTGACCAGCAGCACCACGCTCAGGATGGCGATGAGGCTAAGCAGGAGTACGGTCAACATTGCGCCTTTCTGTTTTGAGAGTTTGAGCTTGTCTTCCACGTGTGAAATCAAAAGCCCTCTTCACCGATTTGTGGCCGCCGAGCAAAATCATGCGCTTTTCGCCGTTGACAATTTTTTGGCTCAACTCGTCGAGCAGCGACTCCTCGCTTTCTTGCAAACGCTGCATGCCGGTGAACGTATTGCTGTTCGCAATGGTATTTTCACCGAACAGAAAAAAGGCTTCGGGAAGCTGCTCGTTCAAAAATATCGTTTTAATCGCCAGCGGCAGCAAATTCGCCTTGCCGCCGTAACCGCTCAAGATCGCTTCCAAGCCATTTTTAAAAACCAATGGCCGCTTGTCCCACGGCAGCAATTCGCCTTGCGGAAAAATGCACAACATGGGGCGCGGCGAGAGCTTCTCGTTGAGAATATCGACGGAATAGCGCAGCGAATTTTTGATGCTGGCAGCCGAATGTGGATTGATGGAGTAGGTGCCGAGGCGGGAGAAAAATTTATAGCGGGCGAGCTGATCTTCGAGCATCATCAAGTACGGCTTGCGGCGGAAAATTTTTTTGTTGAGCAGGTACACAAAGAATCCGTCCCACCACGTACTGTGATTGGGCAAAAGCAGCAACGGCAAATCCGCATCGGTTTCCGGAATCCCACCGAGCAGATGGATGGCATGAAAGCGCCGTTCGAAAAGCCGGATCACATACGGATGAAAAATTCGATCGGCCCATGCTGCGTGTCGTGCCTTGATCATGCCGTTGTTTCGTCATGGCGAAAGCCGGATGCCGCGTCTCCTGGTGAATTGTCGTCCAATTTTTCCTGCTCGTGAACGCGTCAAGCTTTTCACGCCCTCTCTTCCAAATTAAAAGAGTAGAACAGAAAATCAAGATAAATGTTGTCGCTATCTTAAACTCAACCCCGCCGCCATCGCCAGGCGCTCCTGCATCGAGGAGATTTTGGTGCGCACAATCTCTTGAAAGAGAATGCCGAATTTCCGGTGTTTCGGCACGTAAACGCGGCCGAGAAAGGGATTGTAATCGCGCGCTTCCAGGCGCTTGAGAATGCCGCGATAGATGCGGCTCGCCGAATAAATCGCAAACTGCGAGTCAGCCTGCAGCATCGCAATGCCGGCAGCCGAAGCCTCGTAGTATGAATGCGCGCGATTGACTTGAAACTTGATCAGCTCGCGGAAGGCCGGCGTCATGCGCTCTTCGAGAACGTTGTTTTCGCTGCAGCCATGCGCGTGCAGCTCGTCGAGCGGAATGTAAATCCGGCCCATATCCTTGTCTTCCTGCACGTCGCGCAGAATGTTGGTCAATTGCATGGCGACCCCGAGTTTTTCAGCATAGGCAAACGCTTCGCCCTTTTCGTAACCCAAAATGTGCGTCATCATGAAGCCGACGACGGCGGCGACGCGATAGCAAAAAACATACAGCTCGTCGAAATTTTGATAGCGCGTGTGTTGAATATCCATTTGCACGCCGCGCAGCAAGTCGAGAGGATATTTGAGGGGAATG
>Ga0073934_10002653_pt1 | contig 36233 bp, 32 predicted proteins | sample LarsenN4metaG_FD_76834 | JGI IMG/M metagenome (GOLD analysis project Ga0073934, IMG submission 76834) | Hot spring sediment bacterial and archeal communities from British Columbia, Canada, to study Microbial Dark Matter (Phase II) - Larsen... ... | reverse complement strand
GTCTCCCAGCGCAGCGTTTCCCAAGGGTCGAAGTCGTCGGCGTCCCAAACCTCCACGCGGTCCGGGCCTTCCGGGAAGCTCCCCGTGGGCAGGGAGGAGGCAAAGCGCTGCTGCGCGGCCTGGAACAATTCCGGCAGGTTGTCCTTCAGGCGTGCCACTACCCGCAAGCCGCTTGCTCCGGCCGTGGGCAGGAAAGGCGCGGTGGCAAACTCTCCCTCCACCACCACGTAATCGGCAAAGCGCCGGCCCAGCTGCCGCACCCCGCGGGGCAGCAGGCGCTGGGCCGCGGCGTACTCACTGTCGCCCGGGCCCCAGACACTGCGCCGCGTAGTGGCGCAAACGGTGCGGGGTCGGCCCTTTCACCGCCCCTTCCGCCGCTGCTGGCGCGCCAGCACCAACAACTGGGCGTTGGCGGCCAGCACTTCCCGTACCGCCTGCTGAAATTCCCGCCCCGCTTCCACCCGCCGCCGGACCTCCTCTCGCCACTGCCGGGGAATGCGTTCCACGTGCCGCTCCCCGTTCACCATGAAGGTGAGCGTCCAGGCGGGATGGCCGGCACCCTTCCCGCAATGGCAGCGCGCTTTACCGCAGCGCGTGGGGCTGAAGGTTAGCGAGCCCGGCAGCAGGTCGGGGGGCATGGGAAAGCGCCGCAGCAACTGGAACTTCCGCTGGCGCAACCGCGAAGCCTGAGAACCACGGGGTTCAATCTTCACCTTGTAGCAATCATGCTGCAAGAAAACGGGAAAAGCAAGTCCTTTCTAGGAATGCGAAAATAGGCCCTGCTCCGGCAGCAACCCGAACCCGCATCCCAAACCGCTAATCATCAGCCCTAGCCGAAACCCTATTGGCCGATCTTCCGAAATAGCTGACCTGAAGTAGGCCGTGGGGTTACCCATTGACGATCTTAATCGTCGCTGTGCCTCTGCTCTTGGAAGGGATCGCCGTAGCGGTGGTAGCCCTTTTGTTCCCAGAAGCCCAAGCGGTCTTGGGGCAGGAACTCGAGGCGGCGGACCCACTTGGCGCTCTTCCAGGAATAGAGTTTCGGCACGACGAGGCGGAGCGGGCCGCCGTGCTCGGGCGGCAAAGGTTCGCCGTCGGGAAGCTCGACTTCCAAGCGGCGGAACCGATGCGGCTGGCGATACCAGTGACTGCCCAAGTGAATGATCTGGTCGCGAAGGACCGGCCCCCGCTGCGGTACCGACCGCTCCTCCGCGACGCGGAAAGGCGCATCCGAGCGCAGGCCAGTCACCAAGAAGAGACCCTGCCGCGTCAGGTGTTCGAACCAGGCGTAGTCGACATAGCCGCGATCGAAGACCAGGAAGGTGCCGGGCTGAAAACGCAAGCGGCGCGCCACTTCGATCTCCTGCACCTTGCCCGGGGTGATGACCACCAACTGCGGCAGGTAGCCTTGATGGTCGAGCAGCAGATGCAATTTCACGGCGCCCTGGGGGCGTTTGCAGGCCGCCCAGTCGTAGAGCGAAGCGCACAGATCGATCATGGTGCTGTCGAGCGAGAGCAAGCGGTTGCGGAAGCGGAAACGACGCTGCATCCCCACCAAGCCCTGACAACGCTGATAGAGTTGCTGGAAGACGCTCTGGAACAGCTCCCAAGGCCGGTGTTCGTTGGCATAGGCCAAGGTGGAACGCTGGGGCGCGGCGGGCAGGCCGAGATGCCGCAGCTTCCCCTCGCAGGAGGCCAGGCCTCCCCGCAGATCTCGCGCAGCGAGTGCGCCTGCCCGAGTTGCGCTGTGGCCGGAGCGAGCTGGCGTCGAGCCAACGTGGAATAGCGCAAATCAAATGGACCCAATCGAAGAAAACGCGCTAACCTAGGCGCCTTAAGACGGGGCACCATCTTCGTCACGGGCCCGGAGAGCGAAGTCGAGCCTGAGCATACCGTGCTTGCTCGGCTCTTCGGGCTGACGCCCGCGGAGAGCAAGCTGGCCGTGGCACTCATGCCAGGCAAATGCCTTGAGGAGTCTGCCAGCGAGCTTGGCGTCACCCGGGAGAGCGGACGCACGCACCTGAAGCGCATCCTCGACAAGACCTCCACCCACCGCCAGGGCGAACTGGTCCGCCTGCTCTTCACCGCCGTCCCCCAGGTCCGCCTGCGCTAGCTTTAGCGGCGATGTCCTCATCGCCATGGTCTTGTGGCCAGTGGCATCGGCGGCGGGGACGCCCGCGCTTCAGCCGCAGCCCGCGCGGGACGTGTCATCCTGAGCGAAACGCTGCACCGTAAGCTGCAGGGCGAAGTGAAGGATCTCGGCATTTCATTCCCGGCCTGCCGGGGATTCTTCGTCGTCCCGGCCGAACGCGCCGGGACTCCTTATGACACGCTGATGGTCGACCGCCTGGCCTGCTGACACCGAGGATGGCCCTCTGCCGCCCGCGTGCGATCAGGGGGTGCAGCCGGAGGAACTCGTGCTGAGGATTGTTCGCCGGCCAACCGCGCGAGAAGGCCCCAGGGGCTCAAACCAATGTAGGGCGGCCATCGAAGACTGCGACGGACGCGCCAGTTACACGACGTTATTCTCCGACTGTCTGGACTCAATTCCCGAAGTTGACTCCCTGCTTCCGAGCAAGGTTTTGGCCCACCTCATGGTGCGTGAGATCGGGCGCCCGCTGCTGCCCGGAAGGGACCGCGCGGCCCGCCGCATCGCGCAATCTATCCTGCTCCAGGCAGAGGGGAAGGAGGCTGTGGTGGGCGGGTTGCACTTCACGCAGAGGCAATCGAGCCTCTTGCGGCCGCTACGGTTGCAGCAGGACCTTGAGGGGGGAGCCCCTCTTCAGGTATTCGAACGCGGCGAGGGCGTCCGCCAATGGAAAGGTCTTGGAGACGAGTTGGTCAACCTTGACGGCTCCTCGAGCCAGCAGGTCGATGGCGCGCGGGAAGGTGCCGCAGCGCGAGCCGAGCAGGTTGATCTCATCGACAACGAGTTGGGCGGTATCGAATTGCGCCAGGCCGTGGAAGGTGGACTTCATCACAATCGTCCCACGCGGCGCGACGAGTCGGAACGCCGCCTCCAGGCCGGAAGGGGAGCCGGTGGCTTCGATCACCATCGGAAAGCGGCGATTTCTGATGTACTCGTCCGCCATGCCGTAGGCGTTGATGCCCCAGGACTGGGCGAGGTCGAGTTTCCAGGGATGCTTGCCGAACAGCGTCACCTGGGCGCGCGCGTGCTCCAGCACTTGGGCCACCAGCAATCCCAGTCGGCCGTCGCCCAGCACCGCGATGCGCATGCGGGGGTGAATCGTGACCTGGTCGAGGATCTCCGCGGCGGCGGCCAGCGGCTCGATGAATACCGCGGCTTCGTCCGGAATGCTCTCCGGAACTTCGTGCAGATTGATGGTTGGGAGGACGACATACTCGGCGAAGGCGCCGTCGCGCTTGACGATGCCCATCACCGTGCGTTTGGGACAATGGCGGCCCAGGCCCCAAAGGCACAGATCGCAGTCACCGCACGAAACGTTGATCTCCCCTACCACGCGCTTGCCGACCCATTTCGCTTCTTCGCACTCGACCACGCGGCCGACGAATTCGTGGCCGGGAATACCCCGGAAGCCGGAATAGCCCTTGAGAATCTCGAGGTCCGTGCCACAGAGCCCGGCGAGTGACACCTGGATCAGCGCCTCCTCCGGGCCGGGGCGCGGCCTTTCCACCTCCCTCACGTTCAGTTGCCCATCGAAAACGAGCGCTTTCATTGAAATGATCAACGATGCGTGATTACTGTTGAGTGCCGCCGCCCGGAGATCGGGCGTAGCGCGTTCCATGTCGGGGATCGGTTGGCGCGAAACACGCCGTCATCGCTGCTTAATGCTTCCTTATCACCCACCCCCGATTCCTGGTTGGTCATTCATCGTTTATCGTTTCCTCCCAGTTCCTCGAAGGCGCGGGTGATCTCCTCATCCTGCTCCTCGAAGACGGTGCGAAGGTCGAGAAGAACGCGCTCGCCTTCGATGCGCGCGATGATAGGCGGCGAGTGGCGCCGCAGGCGCGTTTCCAGATCGGTGGCGGGGAGGCCCGCATGGGCCACCGTAACCAATACTGTCGGCAACGAATGGCCGGGCGTGGAGCCTCCCCCGACCACCGACTCGCCGTCCTCAAGGGCCACCGAGAAGCCCTGGATCGCGCCAATCTTCTCCGCCAGCCGCCCGGCGCGGGCCGCGATCTCCTCCCGCCTCATGGAAATCATGCGCAGAGCCGGCACTGCTTTCAGGTCCTCCCGGAGGTACAGGGCCACCGTCGCGGCCAGTGCCGCAATCGTCAGCTTATCCACGCGCAGGGCGCGGAAGAGCGGATTCTTGCGCATCTTCTCCAGCGGCTCGCGTTTGCCCGCCAGAATTCCCGCCTGCGGCCCGCCCAGCATCTTGTCGCCGCTGAACGTCACCACGTCCACGCCCGCCTTGAGGCTTAGACTCACGGGCGGCTCGTCGCGGATGCCGAGCGGCGTGAAGTCGAGTAGGCATCCGCTGCCCAGGTCTTCCAGGACCGGCAGGTTGCGCTCGCGGGCGAGTTGGACCACTTCCTCGAGGGTGGGGCGCTCGGTGAAGCCCACGATGCGGAAGTTGCTGGGATGGACGCGCATCAGCATCCGCGTGCGCTCGTTGATTGCCGCGGCATAGTCGCCGATGCGCGTGCGGTTGGTGGTGCCGACTTCGCGCAGAAGGGCGCCGCTCTTGGCGCAGATGTCGGGAATGCGAAACGAGTCCCCGATTTCGATCAGCTCGCCGCGCGAGACGATGACTTCGCCGCCCGCGGCAAGCGTGTTCAGCGCCAGGAAGACCGCTGCGGCGTTGTTGTTCACGACCAGGGTCCGCTCCGCGGCGAGCAATTGGGCAAAGAGCCGGTCGGTATGCTGGTCGCGCTGGCCGCGAGCGCCGCGCTCGAGGTCATATTCGAGGTTCGAATACCGCCCCCCGACCGCGGCCAGGTGCTCCAGCGCTTCCCGAGCCAGCGGCGCGCGGCCCAGGTTGGTGTGCAGGATTACTCCCGAAGCGTTGATGACCGGGCGGAGAGAGAATTCGGCCTCGCTCTCCGTAGCCCCGACAATTTCCTTTTCCAGAAGCTCAATCGACACCGCCGTCAGTTCCCCGCGGGCAATGCGCCCGCGCAGGCTCTGGAGAACTCGGCGCGTGGCCTCGACGAGCAAACGGCGGCCGACGCGCGCTTCCAATGCGCGGAGCGCCGGGCGGCCCAGCAGTTCGTCCACGGCGGGGATCTGGCGGAGCAGGGAAACGTCCGCCGGAGCAGGATGGGCCTCGCGTGAACCCACAGTTCACCTCGCGCGGCTGGAGCGGGCAAAGCCGCTGCCCAGGCGCTTCGGATGCTCCACCATAGCACGAAGGCCGGCAACTTTTCCATTGACGGGCTTTGTTTTCAAAAGGCTATAATTGTTCATCGCCCAGGGGAATGAGGGCCCCGCGTGACCATCGACGAGGAACTAAACAAGCTCGAAGATAACATCCGCAGGCTCAAGATTGAGTACGAGGCCTATTTCAGCGGGGGCCAGCCACGCCCTCCCCATGACACCGCCTTCCGCGTGGACGCCACCATCAAGAAGTTCAGCGACCAAGTGGCCAAATTGAGCTTTGGCCACCGCTTCCGGTTCAACCAGCTTGTTCAGAAGTACGCCGTCTATAGTGACCTGTGGCGGCGCAGGCTGAAGGAGAAGGAAGAGGGTCGCGGCGCCTTCGGCCAGCAGCGGCGCGTGCCTGTCGAGGAGCAGCCCGCGGACGGCTCTTATCGCGTGGTGTGTTCGAATCCCGAGCAGGAAAAAGAGAAAGTCGATCAGCTCCTTAAGGCCATGATCGAGGCCCGGCGGCAAGTCGGCGAGCGCGTGGATAATATCGATCCCTTACAGTTCAGCAAGTTCGTGGCGGAGAAGACCCGCCAGCTCAAAGAGTCGCTCCATTGCGAAAAGGTTCAGTTCTCGGTCTCCGTCGAGGAAGGCCGCGTGAAGTTCAAGGCGGTGAAGGCGGAGTAGCGGCTTCACGCGGCCGGCGAATCTGGTTCAACTTGCCATCACGTCTTGCCGCCAGCTTCCTCTCAACGCGATGCGACTCAATTCACAACATGGATGCGGCCGGCCCCTGTGGGGTGCTGTCCTGGGTCTCTCCGCCGTGCTGGTCCTGTCGGAGGCTGGGGCGCGTTCGCAGCGCGTCGCTGTGCTGGGCGCAGGTCCGGCGCCGCTTTCGGATCGCTTCTCACCTTACGTCGCCACGCCGCATTCGCTGGTTTCGAAGATGCTCGAACTCGCGGGCGTGACACCCGACGACACGGTCTACGACCTCGGCTCGGGCGATGGCCGCATCGTGGTTGCGGCGGCGCAGAAGTTCGGCGCCCGCGCAGTAGGCGTGGAAATCCGCGGGGAACTCGCGCGCAAATCGTCGGAAGAGATCGCGAAGCTGGGGCTCCAGAAGAACGCCCGCATCATCCACGGCGATATGTTTGAAGTGGACATCGGCCCGGCCACGGTGGTGACACTCTACCAATTGAGGACGGTGAACAAGCGCTTGCGCCCCCTGCTGGAGAAGAAGCTGCGGCGTGGCGCGCGCGTAGTGTCGTGCGATTTCGAGATCCCCGGTTGGACGCCCGACAAGGTCGTCAAAGCGACCTCCGAAGCGGGCACCGAGTACGAGCTCTTCCTCTACTCGCGCCCCTAGGGGCCATTCGCGAATCGCTCCTGCTCGGAAGGGCTTCCCCTTTCCCCGCTAAATCACTAAAATGCCCGTTCCCCGCCTCGCGCATGGGATCCCCGGCGAATCGGGCAGATTGTCGGCGCGGGGGGTGAAAGCCGCACGCGAGCTCATGAGTCCTGATTCCGAATTCATATTGCAAGGAGCAGTCATAAAGAAGGTCACCCGGGCATTGATCAGTGTGAGTGACAAGGCCGGGGTCGCCGAGTTCGCCGAAGGACTGGCGGCCCTGGGCGTGGAGATCCTTTCGACTGGCGGCACAGCGAAGGTGCTGCGTGACAAGGGCGTGAAGGTTCGCGACGTTTCGGATCTCACCGGTTTTCCCGAAATGCTCGATGGCCGCGTCAAAACGCTGCATCCTAAGGTTCACGGCGGCCTGCTGGCCATTCGTTCAAATCCCGAGCACCAGGAGCAAGTCAAGAGGCACGGCATCGAATGGATTGATCTGGTATGTGTGAACCTCTATCCGTTCGAGAAGACCGCGGCGAAGCCCGGCGTGAAATTTGAGGAGATTATCGAGAATATCGACATCGGCGGCCCCGCGTTGATCCGCAGTGCAGCGAAGAACTTTGAGGATGTGACGGTGGTCGTGGACGCGGCCGACTACGCCGCGGTGCTCGAGGAGATGAAGGCCAACCAGGGTTGCACTTCACGGGCGACGCGGGCGCGCCTTTCGCGCAAAGCTTTCGCCACGACGGCAGCGTATGACAGTGCGATTTCCATGACCCTTCAGAAACTCGCCGGCGAGGAGCCCTTCCCACAGAATCTCCACATGGGCTTGCGCAAGGCGCGCGACCTGCGCTACGGCGAAAACCCGCACCAGAAGGCGGCGCTTTATCTTGATCCCACGGTGGCCGGGCGCGGGCTAGCCTACTCGAAGCAGCTCCAGGGAAAGGAACTCTCCTACAACAACCTTGTCGATCTCGAGGCCGCCTGGCGGCTGGTGAGCGAATTCGAGGAGCCGACCACGGCGATCATCAAGCACACGAACCCGTGCGGGGTTGCTTCCGCGCCCACGCTCGCCGAGAGCTATCAGAAAGCGCATGAGGTGGATCCGGTTTCGGCCTTCGGTTCAGTGATCGCCTTCAATCGCCCGATGGATGGCGCCACGGCGGAGGCGATGGCCAAGTTGTTTGTGGAAGCGGTGGTGGCCCCCGGCTATGAGGCCGCGGCGCTCGAAAAGCTGGCGTCCAAAAAGAACCTGCGCTTGATGGATATGTCCACAACCGCGGGCGACGAGTACGGCCTCCAACTGAAAAGCATCGGCGGCGGGATGCTGGTGCAGACGCCGGATACGGCCGGGGCGGCAACCGGCGAATGGAAATGCGTCACCGAGCGCAAACCGACGGAAGCCGAGATGCGCGCGCTGGTCTTTGCCTGGCGCGTGACCAAGCATGTGAAGTCCAATGCCATCGTCTTCGCGAGGGAGGACGTGGTCGTGGGTGTGGGCGCGGGCCAGATGAGCCGTGTGGATTCCGTCAAGCTCGCTGCCACCAAAGCGCGCGAGTTGAAGCACTCGCTGGAGGGGACGGTCGTCGGCTCCGACGCCTTCTTCCCGTTTCCGGACGGCGTCGAGGAAGTGGCCAAGGCCGGCGCCAGTGCCATCGCCCAGCCCGGGGGCTCGATGCGCGATGCCGAGGTGATCGCGGCAGCGAATCGCCTGGGCCTCGCCATGGTCTTTACCGGCGTGCGGCACTTCCGGCACTGATCGGGTGCGGCGATGTCTCGCCGCCGCATGCTTGTCCCGCGTAGGGGGGAGGTGCCCCTTCGCTCCTATCCGCAAACTACCGAGATGCCTAGCTGGCAATCCATTGACGGTCACATCGCAACGCCCGCGGGCTTTCGCGCCGCCGCGGTGGCGGCGGGGATCAAGAAAGCGCCGGGGGCGCTGGACCTGGCGCTGATCGTTTCCGACGCTCCGGGGACGAGCGCCGCGGGGACGTTCACCACCAACCGGGCGGCCGCCGCGCCTGTGCTCGTTTCCAGGCGTCATCTTGCCCTGAGCCGCGGCCAGGCGCGCGCCATCCTCGTCAACGCTGGCAACGCCAACGCCGCCACGGGACGCGCCGGACTGGAAGCGGCGGAGAAAACCACCCGAGCCGTGGCTCGACTGCTCCGTGTGCCCGTCGAACAGGTGCTGGTGGCATCGACAGGCGTCATTGGCCTGCCGCTCAAGGTTGAGCTCATTGCGAAAAAGTTGCCCGCCTTGAAGGAGAGCCTCGCGTCTGCCGATTCGAGCGCGGTGACAGAAGCCATCATGACCACGGACACCTTCCCCAAGTCCTGCGTCCTGCGGAGCGAGCTGGCCGGGAAGACCGCGCATCTGGCGGGCATCGCCAAGGGCGCCGGCATGATCCATCCGCGCATGGCGACGATGCTTGCGTTTATCACCACCGACGCCGCGATCAAGCCGCGCACTCTTCAGAAGATGCTCAGCGAAGCGGTGGAGAAGTCCTTCAACCGCATTTCTGTGGACGGTGATACGTCCACGAATGACACCGTCCTGATGCTGGCGAACGGAGCTTCCGGCGCGACCGTTCGATCGGGTGACCAGAGCTGGGGGTGGTTCCTGGCCGGGTTGAGGCAGCTCGCGGAAAGGCTGGCCAACATGGTCGTCCAGGACGGCGAGGGCGCGAAGAAGCTCGTAACCATTGAAGTGGCCGGGGCGCGCTCGCCCGGGGATGCCGAACGCGTGGCCCGCGCCCTCGCCAACTCCCTTCTGGTGAAGACCGCCATCGCGGGCAGCGACCCCAACTGGGGTCGCATCCTCTGTGCCGCGGGCTACTCCGGCGCACACTTCGATCCCAACCGCGTCGATATCCGCGTCAACGATTTCTACCTCTGCCGCCAAGGCCTTGATACGGGCTTTGATGAGGCCCAAGCCCGCCGTGAACTTGACTGCAAAGAACTCACCATCCGGATCGACCTCCACGCCGGCCGCGCCTCGACCCGCTTCTGGAGCTGCGACCTCACTCACGACTACATCACCATCAACGCATCGTACCGGACGTGACTCGGGATTCGGGGTTCGGGATTCGGGGGAGGCGCGCTACAGGGACGGCTCAGCCGCTCGGGAGACGTGGTGTTCCGCCCGTGGGAATCAAGGAAAGACTTCAAAGTGGCGCGTGGCGGGGGCGGTAGACGCGGAAGTGGTGGTGGAGGGTGAAGATCTTGGACAGCTTGAGCCGCTCGGCAACCGCCACAAATGAGGCATCGGCGAGGTCCATAGGCAAGGTGCCATAAGTTTCCATCAGTTCGCCCGTTCGCTGAGCATCGTGCCGCGTCAGCTCAACAATTGTTACGTCGCCGCGGAAGGAAAAGTGCAGCAGGAGTTTTCGGCCAAAAACGAAATGCCAAAGGTCCCAGCCCTTGCCACTGGGATTAAGAAAGTAGAAAGCCTCAGTGAGCACGGGCCAAGCCGACCCGAGGCTTCCAGAAAAGCTGACCAATGTACGAAGACAGGGGTCGTGGTTAGGGTCTCCTGGATTGAAGACGGCAACTAAAGGGCCAGTGTCACAAAGTACGTTGACGACGCTTGGCGAGGAGAATCTCTCTCAGACGTTTGCTGGGGTTGCGGGCGTTATCATGGCGTGGCTCACCGACGGGAACGTTCTGCGCAAAGTAGATATCCCGAGCACTCGGACCTGCCTTCTTGGCAGCACGGCCCGCCCGGGCACGCAAGGCGGTCTTAATAACGCGCGATTTCGACACCTTGCCCCCTTGCGTCAGTTCCTCCAGGATGCGCGCGGTTTCGGGGTCGAGACGAAATGTAACGGCGCCGTTCATGTCTTACAAGTGTAAGACACCGCCGGCTGTGAGTCCACTTTGGCCGTCACAGAGGGAGCGGAAGCGGAAGGTGGAAACTGGAGAATGGAACAACGAAAAGCGAAAAGAGAAAAAAGAAAGGCGAAAAGCGCCAAACCTCGCCGGTTGGTGGGACTCCCGCGTTGGGGCCCGCGGGCTGCCAGCCACAATCCAAAATCCGAAATCTAAAATCGAAAATCCCTGGCAAGACGGTTTAGGATAAGGGAGGCGCACGGCCGGGGGGCGGGCAAAATGGCCGACGCGCCTGACGGGAGGATCCTGATGCACATTGGTCTGCCGAAAGAAGTCAAGGATGGTGAGTTCCGCGTGGGGTTGGTTCCCGCGGGCGTCCACGAACTGGTGATGGACGGCAACGTTGTCTGGGCGGAGCGAGGCGCGGGCGAGGGGTCAGGGTTTTCGGACCAGGAGTACGCGGCGGCCGGGGCGAAGCTGCTGGACACGGCGGAGGAGGTTTATGCCCGCGCCGAAATGATTGTCAAGGTGAAGGAGCCCATCGAGTCGGAGTACCCCCGCCTGCGCCCGGGCCAGATCGTTTTCGCCTATCTGCATCTCGCACCAACGCCTGGGTTGACCCAGGTGCTGCTCGAGCAGCGGGTGACCGGCATCGCTTATGAAACGATTCGCGACAAGGAGGGCGCCCTGCCGCTGCTCACGCCCATGAGCGAAATCGCCGGGCGCATGTCGGTCGTCGTTGGCGCCCATTATCTGCAGAAGCCGCTCGGTGGGCGCGGCGTCCTGCTCGGCGGCGTGCCGGGCGTGCGGCCGGGTTTGGTGGTGATTCTGGGGGCGGGCACGGTGGGCATCAACGCCACCAAGATCGCCATGGGCATGGGCGCGCAAGTCGTGGTGCTCGACGTGGATTTGAACCGCTTGCGACATCTGGATGACCTCTTCTTCGGCCGCATCGAAACCCATCTGTCCAGCCCCTATTACGTGGCCGATGCCGTGCGGAAAGCGGATCTGCTGATTGGCGCGGTGCTGGTGCGGGGCGCGGCCGCGCCCAAAGTGGTGACGCGGCCCATGCTCGCAACGATGTCGCCCGGTTCAGTCATCGTCGATGTGTCGGTGGACCAGGGCGGATGCGTCGAAACCACGCGGCCCACCTCGCACAGCGATCCGGTGTTTGTGGTGGACGGCGTTGTGCACTACTGCGTCACCAACATGCCGGGCGCGATGCCGCGCACCTCGACGATTGCTCTCACCAATGCCACGCTGCCTTACGTGCGCAAGATCGCCTCCCTGGGACTGAAAGGAGCGATTCGCGAGAATCCGTTGCTGAAGGATGGCGTGAATACCTACGCGGGCCACATTACTTGCCCCCCCGTCGCGGAGTCGCAAGGGCGGTCGCACAAGGACCTGGAAGAGTTGCTGTAGCGGAAAGTGCTCAGCCGTCCGCTTTCCGCGACCTCGCGCGGTCGCGGAGGGCTGAAACCTGATTGCTGAGGACTTCAGTTTGAGCGCACGCTTCAATTGACCGCAACTCGCCTTTCGATTAAGAATGGTTGATTGTCTATGCCGCCACGAGTCCAAGCCATGAGAGAGATCCTGCCCGCGCAGCGGCTGGAGCGCGTACAGTATGCGATCCGCGACATTGCCGTGCTTGCCGACCAATTGGCCCGCGAGGGGAAGGAAATCATTCCGCTCAACATCGGTGACCCTCCGGCTTTTGACTTCGCCGTCCCGGAGCATTTGATCGAGGCGGTTGCCAAGGCGATGCTCGACGGCAAGAATGGTTACGGGCCCTCGTTGGGAGTCCCCGAAGCGCTGGAGGCGATTCGCGGAGCGGCGGAACGCAAGGGCATTCGCAACATTCAGAGCGTCTTCATCACCTCGGGGGTGAGCGAAGGCGTGGATGTCGCCCTGACCGCGCTGGTCAATCCGGCTGAGAACGTGCTCATCCCGTGCCCCGAGTACCCGCTTTACTCCGCCGTGCTCGCCAAACTCGGGGCGCAACCCAACGCGTACTACCTGGATGAGGGTTCAGGCTGGCAGCCGGATCTCGAGCATCTGGCGAGCCGTATTTTCGCCGGCACACGCGCCATCGTGCTGATTAATCCCAACAATCCCACCGGCGCGGTCTATTCGCGCGAGACGCTCGAAGCCATCGCCGAGCATGCGCGGCAGAACAATCTGGTCATTCTCTCCGACGAGATCTACGATGAACTGGAGCTCGACGGCGAGACGCACGTCGCGATCGCAGCGCTTGCGCCCGACGTTCCCGTCATCACCTTCGGAGGACTTTCGAAAGGCTACCTGGTTCCCGGCTGGCGGCTGGGATGGGCGATCGTGAGCGGCCCCGAAGCTCCGCTGCGGCGGTACATCGAGGGGATGTACAAACTGCTGCGGGCGCGCCTCAGCGCCAATCACGCCATCCAGTTTGCGGTCCGGCCCGCGCTCGAGGGGCCGCAGGATCATCTCGACGAAGTCCTGGCCAAGCTGCGCGCGCGTCGCGACCTCACCGTGAAGTGGTGCAACGCGATTCCCCACATCCGTTGCGTGCCGCCGCGTGGCGCATTCTACGCCTTCCCGCGGATTGAGATTCCGGAAAGCGATGAGGACTTCGTCAAGCAGCTCCTGATCGAGAAGCAGGTCCTGACGGTGCACGGCAGCGGCTTCGGGCAGGCGCCGGGAACCAAGCATTTCCGCATTGTGTACCTGCCGCAGGAAGCCGTGCTCGAGCGCGCCTACCGCGCCATTGCGGAGTTCATGAAGGAACATTATGCCTGAGGCCTTCGGGCTTCTTATCGCGGCCGAATTTCCCCTCTGGTCCACCCTCACGCTGGGTTTCGTGCTCGGGCTGCGGCACGCGCTGGACGCGGACCACCTGGCGGCGGTTTCAACATTTGTCAGCGAAGAAAAAAGCCTGCTGCGCTCCTCCCTGATCGGGGTTTCCTGGGGCATGGGACACACGGCCTCACTGCTGGTTTTCGGCCTCGCGGTAGCGGCTTTCCGGCTGGTGTTGACACCGCGCTTCTCGCAGTTGCTGGAGTTTGTCGTCGGCTGCATGTTAATTGCCCTGGGGCTGAACGTTCTGTTGAAGCTTGCCCGCGGCAGCGCCTTGCACGCGCATGCGCACGAACACGACGGCGTCGAACACAAGCACCTGCACGTGCACGTGGCGGAGAACCGGCACGAGCATGAACACCAGCATCAGCATCGAACCCTGCGCCTGGGCGGCCGCCCCTTCATGGTGGGGATCGTGCATGGCCTGGCGGGCACGGCGGGCCTGATGATGCTGGTGGTGGGTGCTCTGCCTTCCTTGCTGCTCGCGGCCGCTTACATCCTCATCTTCGGTGCCGGCTCGATTGGCGGCATGATGGTGATGAGTGTTCTGATGACCGTCCCGCTGGCGCTGGCGGCGCAGCGGCTCCGCCTCCTCGAACGCGTCATCCGCCTGGCCGCGGGACTCTTCAGCCTGGGCTTTGGTGGCTATCTGACCTGGGAAGTGGGACTCATCCAGTCGCTGGTAGGATGAAGGGGTAGTGCCGCGGTTCTGCAAAGCTCTCAGCAGTCAGCCATCAGCTTTCAGTTTTCAGCAAGCAACGACATGGCGAAAGCTGAGAGCTGATAGCTGACGGCTGATAGCTTGACCTGACTAGACCGAAACGTCCATGCATGACCCAATGAACAATGCCCATACGGCCCCGCCGCAGGAACTACCTGTGGAAGTCTGCCCCGTCTGCTCGCAGCGCCTCGAGTCGCGCCACTGCAAGTTCGTCTGCCCCCGCTGCGGCTACTTCATGTCCTGCTCGGAATTCGAATAAAAGGCGAAAGCGGCTCCTGTCCTGGTCGTCGATTTACTTTTGGCGAGGGGCTAGATAGAATGGTAGGTTCCGTGGGCGCGCACATCGAAGGAGGTTATTCATGGCATTGGAGATTACGGAGAAGGAAGCCAACGGCGTGACGGTCCTGGTGTTATCGGGAAGAGTCGTTCTAGGCGATGAGAGCAACCAGCTTCGCACGAAGCTCAAGGAACTTCTGGGGCAGGGCAAGACGCGGCTGGTGCTCGACCTGGCCGAGGTGAAGTACATTGACAGCGCGGGGTTGGGGACGCTGGTCGCCGGTTACACCTCCGCCCAGAATCAAGGCGCCAGCATGAAACTGGCCAACCTCACCAAGAAATTCGACGAGCAGCTCCACATCACCAAGCTCGTCACCGTCTTCGAGGTTCACGACAGCGTCGAAGCGGCTGTGAAGTCGTTCGCCTCCCCATCGTAACGGGAATCTCCGTCAGACTGCTTACCTCCTGCCAGGCGGCGGGCGGCAGGTAGTGTTACATGCCTGCCGGATTGTCCAGCCAATACATGGTAAGCCCGGAGAGCAGTTTGGGGTAGAAGTCCGTGGATTTCTGCGGAAGCGGATGGCCGGCGAGCGCATTTTCCCAAACGCTCGCGATCGGCGTCGGGTTCATCAGGAACGAGACCTGGGCTTGCCCGCTATCTACCTGGCCGAGGGCATCTTCCCATTCGCGCACGTAGCGCAGATTCCTCTCATCGCGCACAGCCTGGCGATCGATGCCAAGCACCTGCTCGAGTAGCAGCCGGTGGAGGATGATCACGTCCAACTGGCGCAGTCCGGCCGGGAGATCCGGGAGTTCCCCCGCAAGGTCGAACGCCGGACGCAGTTTGAGCAGTGCCAGCTTGCCGGCGCCCGCGTACACCCCGAGGGCCGGCGCGGTACGGCCCGCCGCGGCGAGCGTCGCGAGGAATCGACGTCCCCAATCGTCGGCCTCGCCCGTTGTGGGAATGGTCTCGCGTTGAAAGATTCGATCTGCGCCGCGGACAAAAGCGCTCCAGTCGAAAGCCGGCAAGCTGTGGACCACGCGGTGCGTAGGCAAAATCGTTAGGCCTTCGCTCTCTTTGCGGATAAAAGTCATCATCACAAATTCCGCTCGTTCGTCGGCTCCTCCCTGCGCACGGCAGAAGTCGCGATACGCCATGGCGGTTTCGTAGCGGTGATGGCCGTCGGCGATCACCAGCTCCCGGGCGCGCATTGCGGCGCGGATGCGGTCGGCCGTCGCCGGATCGCCTAATCTCCATAGCGAGTGTCGGACGCCATACTCGTCGGTCACGGTCTGAGGCCGGAGGCCGAGTTTGGCTTCCTCGATGGCCTGTTCGATCTCCCCGGCCGGGTCGCTGTAGAGCATGAACAACTGTTCGCAGTGGGCGCGCGTCACCTTGAGGAGCTCTAGCCGATCGGCTTTGGGCCCCGCGAGCGTTTCTTCGTGGCGATGGATTATGCCTGCCGTGTAGTCCTCGATTCTGCCCAAGGCGATGAACCCGCGGCGCCGCCGGACGGCACCGACCTCGCCTGGCACGGAGTACTCCTGGTCGTAGGCGTAGATCGCCGGTTCCGCATCACTCTCAATCGTCCCCTCACCGATCCAGGTGCGGAAACAGCGCGCCGCGCGCGTATAGACGTTGTCAACGGCCGAGTCGCCGGGATTCTGACGCCCGCGAATGATGCGGACCAGATTGTAGGGATTGAGCTCGTAGTAGCGCGCCTGCATGGCAGGCGAAATCTTGTCGTAGGGCTGGGTCAGGACGCCCTCGAGCCCGCCGACTTTCTCCGGGTTGTAGCGCAGCGCGCGAAAAGGACGTATTTCCGCCATAGCAACCGTTCCGATGGGTTTGGAAGCTAGGTTTCGAAATTATCACACGTCCCGGGAACCGTCGAGTTCGAGATGTCGGGGGCGCCGACCGGCGAAGGGTTCGATGACGGCGCAAGGGGTTTCAGGATAAAATGGCGGTGCTGCGGGGGTGGGACGGAAGCGGCGAGCCGACGGGGTGGGCCCTGGCGCGCGCTGGGAATCCGATTCTGCTCAGGATACTGCTGATGCCCGAACTCCGGCTGAACCCGTTGATGCGGCGCTGGATCGTGACCGGCAAACGCTACGTCATGCCGGACGCGGCCGCAGAAGCCGATGTCTGCCCCTTCTGCCCCGGCCACGAGCACCTGACACCGAAATCCATTTTCGAGACGCGGGACCTGAAGGGCGGCTGGACAACCCGCGTTTTTCATGATCGCGCCCCGATCTTTCAGATTGAACGCCCGCTCGACCGCCGCGGCGAGGGGATGTACGATCTGATGAATACGGTGGGGGCGCACGAGCTGCTTGTCGAGACACCTGAGCACGGGGTCAGCATGGGCAGGCTCCCGGTCGAACAATTGGCGACGGCCCTCGAGGTCTGCCGCGGCCGGATTCTGGACCTCAAGCGCGACCATCGCTTTCGCTACGTTTCTCTCTACAAGGTGCAGCGGGAGGGCACGCCCGCCCGCCTGGCGCACAGCCATTCCCACATCCTGGCCAGTCCCGTCCTCCCGCAGATCGTGCAGATCGAGCTGCGCTGGTCGAAAGAGCATTATCGGAACAAAGAGCGCTGCCTGCTCTGCGACATTATTCACCAGGAGATCGAGCAGGAGCGGCGGGTGGTGGCGCAGAATGCGCAGTTCATCGCCCTGTGCCCTTTTGCGTCGCGCTCGCCTTACGAGTTGTGGATCCTGCCGCTCGCTCACGCCTCCTCCTTCGAGAAGGACTTAAGCGAGCGGGCGCGGGCGCGCTCGCTGGCGGGCTTCTTGCGGGACGCCATGGCGCGCATCGAGAACATCACGCGGTCCTACACTGTGGTGGTCCACACCGAGCCCAATCTCGCGGCCCGCGGCTGGGCGAAGGAGTACTGGCAGAGCCTCGCGGAGGACTACCACTGGCACATCGAGATCAACCCGGAAATCGAGGGCGAGCGGCGCGTGCTGGGCAGCGAAGGTTTCTATTTCAATCCCATCCCGGCGGAGGAGGCCACGCTGGTCTTGCGCGCGCTCGAGCCCGGCGCCGAACCTCCGAGCTCGGAGTAATCAGTTCAAGATGTCACTCCCGCCTCGTGTCTTGCAGCATATTCAACTGCTCATCTTCGATCTCGACGGCACGCTGATCGACAGCAAGCTCGACCTCGCCCTGAGCGTCAACGCCACCCGCGCGCAGATGGGGCTGGATCCGCTGCCGCACGAGATCGTGGCCACCTACGTGGGGCATGGCGTTGCGAACCTGATTCGGCGTTCCCTGGGTGAGTATGCGACGGAGGAGAGCATGCAACAGGCGCTCGATTTCTTCCTCGCGCACTATCGTGAGCACATGCTCGATAACACCGTGACCTACCCGGGTGTCCGCGAAGCGCTGGAGGAGTTGCAACCACGCCCGATGGCCGTGCTCACCAACAAGCCCGTCCGCTTCAGTCAATTGATTCTCGAGGGGCTGGGTATGGCCCGATACTTCCGCTACGTTTACGGCGGCAACAGCTTCGCGCAGAAAAAGCCCGACCCGGTGGGCGTGGTCAAGTTGATGACCGACCTGAAGGTCTCTCCCTGTGCCACAATCCTCATCGGCGATTCGGATACCGACGTGCTCACCGGTCGGAACGCAGGCGTATGGACGTGCGGCGTCACTTACGGCTTCGGGGCGCATACGCTGCAAGATATGCCGCCGGATTTCCTGATCAATGATCTTCGCGAGCTGCCGCCAATGCTCGACGGAGGGAGGGAGGGGGGGCATCATCATGCTTCCGAGCTCGCTCCCTAGGATGGGCATCCTGTCCATGCAAACGGCCAGGATAGCCGTGCTCCGCGCCTCCGTTGTCTTCTGCATACTCTTTTCGGGCTTCAGCCACGCGCAAAAACCTGTTGCTGAACCTCCTTCCGACCAATTCTCCATCGAGGAGGAGCAGCCGCTGCCCGGCGATTGGGCCGTAGCGCTCCTTGACCAGATCGCCAACTCCTCGAGCCCCGAAGCGCATGATGCCCTTCTGCGCGCGGTGATGGCCGCCGGCCCCGCGGTCGTGCCGCAATTGGAAGCGGCGCTGAAGGACGACCGCACCGCGGAGTTTGCTGCGCAGGCGCTCGCCTACATCGGGGGGGAAAAAGCCCTCAAGCTCCTCTGGGGGCTGACCGCCGACCCGCGCGATTTGAATCTGCGGCGCTTCTATTACGGCGCGCTGGGAGAATTCGATGTCCCGGAGGCTACCGAGACCCTCCTCGAGGTCATCCGCCGGGCCGACACGGAACCGGACCGGACCGTCACGGAGGCTGCCATTCTCGCGCTGACCGTGCGCTCGGACCTCAAACTCCTGCCGCGGCTTCGTGAGGCGGAGCAGAACATCACCGACGTCGTGATTCGCCTCGATCTCGAAAACGCCATCGAAGTCATCGAGCGTCGTGCCAAGTATTTGGCCGCATCCCAGAAGAAGCCGGGCGGCTCGATTGACTACGCCATCCGCACCTACTTCGCCCCTGCCCTGGAATCGGCTCCGACAGCCGCGGACCTGTCTCCGCCCGCGGCGAAACCTGCTTCGAGGCACACCGCGCCCTCCAAGCCCGCCGTGGGCCCCGCTCCGCCCCCGCCCCCCGTCCGCGTTCAAATTGAGAACATCACGTTCTCTCCCAACCGAAACCGCGCTCTGGCCCGCGCCGTCTTCGAAGATCCTTCCGCCTCGGCCACCTATGACTTCATCCTGGAAAAACGCTTCGGTGATTGGACGGTCGTGAGCGTTTGGCTCGGCGCCGAAGTGGAAAAGGGACCGCTTAAGCCCAAATCCGAGTAGAGGTTCACGCTTTCCTCAGCAGAGGAGTCGTTGCCCCAGATTTCGCCTTCCCGCATAATGGCCTCTCTATGAAACACGTGATTGTGGGAACCGCCGGCCACATTGACCACGGCAAGTCAGCCCTCGTCAAGGCGCTGACCGGCACCGATCCCGACCGCTGGGAAGAGGAGAAGCGGCGCGGCATCACGATTGACCTCGGCTTCGCGCATCTGGATCTGGGTGACGACCTGCGGCTGGGCTTCGTGGACGTCCCCGGCCACGAACGCTTCGTGAAGAACATGCTGGCGGGCGTGGGAGGCATCGATCTGGTATTGCTTGTCGTGGCGGCGGACGAGTCCATCAAGCCGCAGACGCGCGAGCATTTTGATATCTGCCGCTTGCTCGGTCTTCGCCAGGGCCTCGTGGTGGTGACCAAGGCTGACCTGGTGGACAAAGAGATGCTCGAGCTCGTCAAGTTGGAAATCCAGGATTTCGTGGACGGCTCGTTTCTGGCCGGCGCGCCCGTCGTGGCCGTCAGCGCGCGCACGGGAGAGGGACTCGATCTCCTGCGCCGGGAACTGCGGCAACTGGCGCTGCAAGTGGCGGCAAGGCCCACCCACATCCCATTTCGATTGCCCATCGATCGTGCCTTTGTCATGAAGGGCTTTGGCGCGGTGGTCACGGGGACCCTGGTGGCCGGAAAAATCGAGAAGGAGCAGGAAGTGGAGATCTTTCCCCTTGGGCGGCGCGCGCGGATCCGCGGCATCCAGGTACACAATCAGTCCGCGGATTCGGCGGTGGCGGGGCAGCGGACTGCCGTGAATCTGGCCGGCATCGAGGCCCAGGAACTGGCGCGCGGGATGGTGCTGGCACCCCCGGCGATGTTCGAAGCCGCGACGCGACTCGATGTGGCGATTTCGCTTCTGCCTTCCGTGCGTCCGCTCAAGAGCCGCGCTCAGACCCACTTCCATTGTTGGACGGCGGAGACGGTGGCGGAGGTCGTCTTGCTCGACAGAAAGGAGCTTTACCCCGGCGAACGGGGTTTTGCGCAGCTCCGTCTGACCCATCCGGGACTGTTCCTGCCCGGCGACCGCTTCATTCTTCGTCAGTTCTCGCCCTTGGTTACCATTGGCGGGGGCGCCATACTCGACAATCACCCGCCCAAACATCGCCTGGGCGACCCGCGCGTGGTCGAATCACTCAGAGTCCTCGAGGAAGGGACGCCGGAGGCGCGCCTGAAACTCCTGGCCGAACAAAGCGGCGAGGCCCCCTTCGCTGCGCTCGTGGCGCGCACCGGCTGGCCGCCGGAGGAAGTGCGGGCCGTGGTCCAGCGCCTGGAAGGGGAAAGGCAAGTCCGAATGCTCGGATCGCCCCCCAGCGTGCTCGTACATGAGAGTCACTTCGGCGTGCTGGCCCGTCGCATCGAGGATCGGCTTGCAGAATTCCACAGCGATCATCCGCTCCTGGCGGGAATCTCGAAGGAGGACCTGCGCGCCCGCTTGACGGAAAGGATCGGTCGGGAGCTGTGGCGTCCTTCGCCGCTGCTCTTCAATGCCCTTTTGCAGGAGCTCAGCGCGCAGGGCAAAGTCGTCGTAGACGGTGAAAACGTGCGCCTGGCTGGGCGGGGCGTAGAACTGACTTCCGAAGAATCAGCGGCCAAGGAGCAGATCAGCCGGGCGTTCGAGAAGGCCGGGCTGGCCGTGCCGAGCGCCGCGGCCGTGCTCGCGGGGCTGCGCATCGACCGCGGGCGCGCCGAGAAAATCCTGAGGATTCTGCTCAAAGAGGGGACTCTCGTCAAAGTCGCCGAAGATCTCATCTTCCACACTTCCGCCCTCGCTCGCTTGCGGGAGCTCGTGGCGCGTCGCAAACTGGAGAGTAGTCGCATGAATGTCGCGGTCTTCAAAGACTTGACCGGATTGACCCGCAAATATGCCATCCCGCTGCTGGAATACCTCGACCGAGAACGCATCACGCGGCGCGAGGGCGACGAGCGCGTCATTCTCTAGCCGCCTCTCAGGGAAGTTCGGCGTCGCCCCGCCTCAGCATGGTATAGTGGAAGGGGCGGGTAAGGTCACGGATTCTTCCTGTGGGTTCCACTCCTCTAAAACCCCGCGTTGAGGTTAGGCGCTCCTGGGCCGTTCTGCTCCTCGCCCACGGGGCACCCGAGCGCCTGGAAGACATCCCCGAGTACCTGCGGAACGTGCGCGGCGGACGGCCCTTACCCGAGCCGGCGGTCCAGGAAATCATCCGCCGTTACCATCTGATCGGCGGGTCCCCGCTGCTTGCCGTAACCAGGCAGCAGGCGGCGGCGCTGGCGGCGTGTCTCGGCCATCCGGTTTATTTCGGGATGCGCAACTGGAAACCCTTCATCGCGGACACCATCCGCACCATGGCGGCGGACGGCGTGGGGCGCGCCGTGGCGCTTTGCCTGGCCCCGCAGAATTCGCGCACCAGTATCGGACGCTACAAGGAGCACCTGTTCGATGCCGTGGAGAAACACGCGCCGCAAATGGAGGTGGACTTCATCGAGAGCTGGCACAACCACCCTCTGCTCATCCAGGCCTTTCTTGAGAAAGTCGCCATGGCGCGCGCCCGAGTCGGAATGGAAACGCGCGCGAGCGTCCCCGTGGTCTTCACCGGGCACAGCGTTCCGGAAAAGACCATCCAGGACGGCGACCCCTACGCCGAGCAAGTGCGCGAAACGGCCCGCCTGGTGGCGGAGGCGATGGGCCTTGAGGAATACCGCGTGGCGTTTCAGAGCCAGGGCATGACCGCCGAAGCGTGGATCGGACCGACCGTGGAATCCGAGATCGACGAACTCGCGGCGCAGGGCCACCGGCATGTCTTGCTGGCCCCGGTGGGTTTCGTCGCGGATCACGTCGAGATTCTCTACGACATCGACATTCATTTCCGCGAATACGGAAAGGGCAGAGGCGTGACCGTCCACCGGTCCGACTCTCTGAACGATAGCGCGTTGTTCATCAAAGCTCTCACCGAAATTGTGTCCGGTCGGGTGCTGGCATGGGCAAGCCGCAATGAGTAGCAGCGCAGCGCAGGCGCGCATCGCCGTGATTGGCGGCGGGATCTCGGGTCTGGCGGCGGCCTACACGCTGGCCCAGGCGCGCGCGAACGGCGCTCCCATCGAAGAGTTCCTCATCGAAGGCCACGACCGATTCGGTGGCGTGATCCAGACCGAGCGGATCGAGGGCTTTGTCATCGAAGCGGGACCGGACAGCTTTCTGGCGGAGAAGCCTGCAGCCGCCGCGCTGGCGCGCGAGCTGGGTCTGGGTGATTCCCTCCTGGGATCGAATGACCGCGAACGCCGCACCTACATCCTGCATCGCGGCCGGCTCGTCCCGCTTCCCGACGGCCTGATGCTGCTGGTCCCCACGCGCTTGTGGCCGATGGCCACCACGCCGCTGCTGCCGCTGCGGAGCAAGCTGGCGATCGCCGCCGAATGGTTCACCCCGCCTCGAGCCAGGACTGAGTCCGATGACGAATCCGTGGCTTCCTTCGTGGGACGCCATTTCGGTGAGGCCATGGTCGAGAACATCGTCGAGCCGTTGCTCGCCGGTGTTTATGGCGGCGATTGCCGCAAGCTGAGCATTCGATACGTGCTCCCACGCTTTTGGGAGATGGAACAAGAGCACGGCAGCCTATCGCGCGCCACGCTGCGCGCCCGACGCGCGCGACTGATGAAAACTCACGCTGCGGCCGGCGCCGACCATTCCCAGGAAACCGCAGCCCTGCCCCTCTTCATGACTCTCAAGGGCGGACTGGACGAGATCGTCAGGGCGCTCACCGCACAACTCGAGAGCTTCCGCATCCATCGGCGGACCCGCGTCGCGGCGATCGAGCCGCCTGCCGGCCCGACGGGCCGCTACAAGATCCACTGCGACAATGGGGTCAGGCACGATGCCGATGGCGTCGTGCTGGCAATCCCCGCGCACGAGTGCGCGCGGCTGCTTGCTCCGATCAGTCCGGCGGCGAAGCCCCTCGGCCGAATCCCCTATAGCTCGTCCATGACCGTTTCACTTGCCTATGGCGGGGGCGCACGGGAATTGCTCCCGCCGGGATTCGGGTTCTTGTCACCGCGCAAGGAAAATCGCCGGCTGCTGGCCTGCACGTTCGTGCATGGCAAGTTCAACTTCCGCGTGCCGGAGGGGAAAGCACTGCTGCGCTGTTTCCTGGGGGGGTCTGGCGATCCTGAGGTGTTGAAACTGAGCGATTCGGAGGTGGTGGCCCTCGTTCGGCGGGAGCTCAAGGCGATCCTCAACTTTGATCCCCAGCCGCTGTTCTATCGGGTGCATCGCTGGCCCGCGTCGATGGCGCAGTACGAAGTTGGCCATGGCGAGCGCTTGGCCGCCATCGAGAGCGAACTGGCGAAGCAACCGGGGCTGTTTCTCGCAGGGAATGCTTATTCGGGTATCGGCATATCGGATTGCATACGAACAGGTCGGAGGGCAGCGGAGTCTGCCCTCCGTTGGGCGAGAGCCCGCGCCGCCTGAGGTGGCGCGGGCCGATGGCCGCAATCAGACTTCCCGCAGCAGTTGCAGCAAGCCCGCGAGCGACTCACGCGTGCTCTCCATGGCGTTGCCATCGGCGCGCCGGTAATGGGTCTCGAGGGAGATGGTGCCACTATACTTCTCCTCCCGTAGCACTTTGAACAGGCGGCGATAATCGACCACGCCTTGGCCCACGGGGACCCAAATCCATTTTCCGGTCAGCGCATCCTTCCGCAGGTCCTTCACGTGCATGTGGGGGAAGAGGCCGCGAACAGCGTTGTAGCCCTCGGGGTAGGCGGCCTCTCCCAGCGTCACGGCGTTACCCGGGTCCCAGACGCCGTGCAGGTGGGGTGAGTTGATGTCCTTCAATATTCGTCCGAGTTCCCGCCCGGTGCCCACGTTGCAGGCCGGCTCGTTCTCCAGGCACAGAGTGACGCCGTGCTTCCCCGCCACCTCCGCGGCTCGCGCCAGCCGGTCGCGCACAAACCGGTAGGCCTTTTCCGGGTCTTCCACGCGCCAGTAACTGAAGATGCGAATCAGCCGGGTGTCAAACCGATGCGCCAAGTCAGTGGCCCGCTCGAGCAGCCGGTCGGTGTCCTTCTCCGTGAATTGCGCGCGAAAGACGTCGCGCTGGGACTCCGGCGCGGGCATTTCGGGAAGGTCGTATTTGAAAAGGGGCGAGGCGATGTCGCTGACCTTCATGCCGTATTGGCGGAGGAGCTGCTGCGCGCGAGCCAGTTCCTCCTCCGACGCGTTCATGATGTTCTTGTCCCAGAGCTCGCGCAGCTCGCAGTAGCCGAGCGAGTAGCTCTTCAGGAATTCCAGCGCCCGCTCCATATCCTGCGAGATCTCGTCCGTGATGATGCCGAGCTTGAAGGGCAGGGGAGATTCTGCGTGGCCGCCACGCGCCAGGTTGAGTCCCCACGCCGGCAGCGCCAGCGAGACGCCTCTGAGAAGATCCCTGCGCGAGAAAGTCCGGAGCATACTGGCACCTCCACCTGTGCCGTCTATTCTCGCACAGCTATCTTCGATACGAACTCAAATGTGAAGGGGCGGCCAACCGCCCCGAGAGGAAGGGGCTCAGCTCACAAACTGCAAGCCGAACAGGCGCCGGCCGCCGAAGGGGTGCGTGGCGCGTCGGCGCACAACAGCCTCCCGCGCGGGGACTGGACTTTCCGGTGAGTAGGGGTAGACGACGCGCAACCTGTCGCCGGCATTGAGGTCCATCGCCAACGAGACAGCCAAGCCTCCACCCGAGACGTTTTCGGTCTTGCTGACTTCCTCCTGCCCCTGCGGGCCGCGAATGAGGATGGGCAGCTTGGCGCCGCGCCGGTCATCGCTGCGCCGCATGGCCCCTTCCCCGGTCGGCACGGGGCGTGCCGGAGATGCTACGCCCGCACCAAATTCATGTTCCCGCGGCGGATGGTAGATGCTCGAGTAATTCCAATTCGTCGGTTTGTTGCACCGGCTGCAAGGCCGTTCGATGGAGCCGCTGGCGGTAAGGCTCTCCAGCTCGCTTTCCGTCAGGACGGCAAATCCTTCCTGGCGGCATTCCAGGCACTGCACGAGCGCCCCGGCTCTCCCGCGGAGCGGCGGCGCAAACTCAATGCCCCAGATGTTGTCGTCGGGGTCGAGGCACTGGACGCCCCACTCCTCCACGCCCTGGTCGGAGGTTCCCGCCCAGCCCACGACGCGGAAGTCCGCCTTGCGGTAGTTGTGCAGATTGATGATACGGAGCGTGTCGTTGGTTTTCACAGGATGCCGGAGTTGAATGCGGGCGCCGGAGCGGTTGACCACGCACGTCCGTGTGTCCTCCAGGAATTCGCCCCCCTGACACTTGAGCGCTATTACCCGGATGGGAATGGCCAGCAGGATGCGTTCTGTATGGCGAGTGTCGGCGGATGTCATAGCGAGTGGGTTGACTCCAATCTGCGCCGCGGTCGGCGGCGCGAAGCCCCAGCCCCCACGACCGGCGGGTCAGCGCCCATCCGTGCCCTAATAATTGCGGGCACCCCAGCGCCCGCGCAGGGTCTCGATATCCCACGCCACCCTGGAATCAACAAGCTCCAGCCCGACCATGCCGTCGTAGAAACTTCCAGGGTCGCCGCTCCAAACCACGCGCAGGGAATGCTGGGTGCCTTCCCCCGGGAATTCGACCGTCACCTCGCTACCGGGCTTCAAGTGGAAACGCGTGTGGGCGCGGGCGCCACGCATGTCCAGGGAGACGATCTGGGCGCGGTCGAAGAAGACGCGTCCCGCGCTGTCCGTGCCGCGCAGCACAACGGGAATCTGTACGGGCAGCCTTCCATGTTGCCTTCGGTCGCTCACGAGTCAGGCCGTGCAGGTGCCCCCCGGGCACGGGGTCACGGAATTCAATCGGAAACTTCGAGGGTGCCAGCTCCCTCACTTCACCCTGCCGGAGCTCCTAGCTGCCCGCCGGTCAAAGGCAGGTTCGATGATAGTGGAGGGCGCGCGGCGCGTCAACGACCACGAGGCAACCATGAACCTGGCTCCTCGATGTTCGAACCGTCCCCGCCAACATCGGGGTGTAGGATCTGGCGATGGAGTGGCGCTCCTTACCAGCTCAGGAGAGAGTAACTCCGCCCGGCTCGCGCCTTCCCGACTTCGATCTCCTGACGGAAGGTTGCACCTAAATTGCCGGTTTCTCGGTTTTCCTTGGTTGTCTCAGGGTGCGATGCTGTCTGGCGAGCGCGATGAGTCGTTCCACCTCTGTTCGACGGGGGTGGTGGGGATGTTTCTCCAGCAGTTGCTGCCAAGCGGCGAGAGCGCCCGCGGGATTGAGTTTGCTCTGCCATTGGATCAGGCCCACATTGAACAGGGCGTTGGCATTGTCCGGATCCGACTTCAGCACCTTTTCGAACTCGGCGAGCGCTTCCTCTGCCTCACCGGCGTAGAAGTAAGCGCGGCCGAGCTCCGTGCGAATGCGCGCGTCGTCTTTTATGGCGACCGATCGTTTGAAATACGTGGACGCTTCCTTGAAGTTCCGCGTGGCGTAGTAGATGTACCCCAGCTTGGCCAGCAGCTCCGGGTCACTCGGGGTGGCCTTCAACTGCGCAAGCAGGAGCTGCGCCTGCTTGTCCGCCATATGCTTGAGTCGGTCGGGAGTGACCTCGCCCAAGCCCGCCGCAGCTTCCGCGGAACGTGGCGTGCTTCCGGCAGCAATCGGCGTCGAGGCTGGCCCTTGCCACCTTCTGACGAAGACTCCCAGCGTCCCTCCCAGGATGAAGCAGATGCCCGCCCAGATGAAAGCTTGCGGAGTCGCCCACTTCGCGCCGCGCGGTTTTGTATGTGGCGAACTATTCATCCGGTTACCGAAGTCCCCTGACGTTTTCGTTTGCCGTCCTGGGCACCGCCATATCGTACACCGTGCCATCAGCGTTGTGACTTTGGCCGTGGCACACGAGTACGCATGTGTTGGTTGGACGGCTATAGGAAATAGGCGAAGCTCCGTTCGGGGCGACGACGTTCACATCAAAATTCACCAGACGCTCCCCGGTGATGGTGGCGGAGAGCGAACCCATGCCATGCGCCGTGTGGCAGACGGAACAGGAAACACCCACCTCCACGACATGGACGGAGTGGCCTGCTTCTCCCTCTGGAAGTGCAAAGCTGGCATTCGTCATCACCCTCGACAAGTCGTGGCATTTGGCGCAGAGGGCATAGGGGCCGGGACTCGCTCCCCCGGCGCTGAGGTCTGGGCTTGGAAACAGATTCTGGATGGGAGTGCCGGGTCCCGCGCCCAGCGCGACTTGGCTGAACTCGTAGCGACGTTCCAGAATGTGGTCGTACTGCGAGCCATGGGGACCGTTGGGCCCCGGGCCCCCAAATTCCCGATTCTCGTCGCTATTGTGACAATCCGTACAGAAGATGCGGGCGCCGGAACCTAATAGGCGGGGGCTACTGGTGCTGCCGTCGAGGTTCAAAATGTACTGTCGCAAGCTGGGTTGCGGCCACGGGCTGCTGGCGGTATGGAGCACAGGGTGACTGGAGGTGGAAGTGGAGGCCAGTTGCGGAATGACATTCAAGGGATCGGCAGCACTGACCGCGCGTAGCGGCAGATACCCGTAAATCTGTAGCGCCTGCTTTCCTGGGCTTGTACCGTGGCAACGCAGGCAGTTTTCGTACTGATTGGCTGCCGGGTTCAACACGGTGGTGCCGTCGGCTGCGCTGACACCCACCGTGCCCGTCTGCGAGACGCGAATCGCGGGCGCGGCGTCAAACGACGTGACCTGAAAAGCGGAGTGCCCGTTGTGGCAGTCGGCGCAAGTGGCGTGCCGGTTGTTGACCAGCACTGCCGCCTCATTCGCCTCGTGCGTGTGGCTGCCCGCCGGGAAAGGATGTCCCTTTTTCGCGAACTCCGCATAGATATTCGCAATCGGCTGTTGAAGATTCGATCCTCCGCTGTGGCACGTCATGCAGCTCTGCGTGGCAGCATCCATACTCGTCGCCGGAGGATCGGGGGCGCGGAGCAGACCCGCGGCGCCGTTCGCGTTGTGGGGTCTGTGACACGACAGGCAGGCAAACTGCCCCACCGTGGTGTAGGAGCCTAGCTTTGCCACGGGATTAACGACGTTGGCGGAGACGGCATGGATGCTGGCGGACCACTGAGCGAGAGGATTGCTCTTCCCGTTCACGGACCGCCCGGCGCCCGTGTGGCATGCGAGGCACAACTGTCCATTCACGCTGTCGCGCACCAGGAACTTCAGGGCGACAGGATCGATACCCTGCGCGTGCGGTTCGTGGCAACTCGTGCATTCGACTGTACCCCCAATCAATTTCACCTTGTCCAGAGGATCGGCGGTGGTCCCGGCGGACGCCAAGCTGGCCACCAAATGCGGCGAGTCGATCAGGGGCGTCTTGAGGCTGAAAGGATGGGAGCTTTGCAGCTTCGTGCCAAACACATCCTTGTCGTACATGGACCCGGTCATCGTGAGGGGGCCATAGGGGACTGTGGTTCCCACCGCGACGGTTCCATCATGGCAACTGAGGCAGAGGCTGCTGTCGTTGCCCAGAACGGGCTGGGTCGGCACGTTTTGGAGCGTGGTGCTGGAGTAGAGTGTGTACGACTGCGATGAGAGCGTTTGGCTCCACAAGGGTGTGTTGTTTCCGATTCCCGAGTGCGGAGCGTGACAATAGAGGCAGGCCGCCGACGATTGGCCCTGGACGGGCGAGGTGCCGGACGGTGACAAGTTATGCGAACCGAGCACGTCGCCCTGCACTTGGGCGAATGCAGTGCTTCCCAGCAGGAAAGCAAGGACGTGGAGGAAAAAGTCTTTCTTCACGGCGCCGCGCCCCCTGTCCGCACTCCGAAGTAACGAAACACCTGGATCCGGCGATTGAACGTGTCGACGACGTACACGCGATCGTCGCGATCGATGAACAGTCCGGCGGGCAAAAGGAAATCTCCGGCCGCGTTGCCTCTCCTGCCGAAATAGTAAAGCAAGCGGCCTTCCCGATCGAGGACCTGGACAACACCCCACAACCCGTCCACGACGTAGTAGTGGCCCTCCGAGTCCACGCCAATTCCCTTGGGGCGGAACATGTCGCCACTGGAGTCACCGGGGCGGCCAATCGAACCCCGCACGGCGCCGCTGGGGTCAAGAAACTGGACACGGAAATTCATGGCGTCCACGACCGCCAACTCCTGGTCACGAAGAAGCAGTTCGGTCGGGTAATTGAACTCCCCGTCGCCAGAGCCACGCTGGCCGATGGTTCGGATCACCTTTCCCGCGAAATCGACTACCACAATCTTGTGACGTAAGGTGTCGGTGACATAGATTCGTTGGGTCCTCGAGTCCACGGCGATGCCAGTGGGGCGCTTGAAATATCCTTCTCCGCCCCGCAGACTGCCGATGGCTCGCAGGTACTTGCCCTCGGTGTTGAAGACGAATATCTTGCCCCCCACGGAATCGGTGACATAAATGTTGTCCTGCGCGTCGAGGGCGACGCACTGGGGCGAGAGCATCGGGTCTCTGCTCTTCTCCTGCCGCGCGATAAACTTGTACTTGTTTCCTGCAAGATCGAAGATGTGAACGCCGCCCGCGCCAGGATCGGTGACGATCATCCGCCCGCGCGAATCCACGGCAATGCTGTAGGGCCGCACCAAGCTGTGAGTTTCCGCCTCGCCGGCGATGAAGTTCGCCAGCCTGGCCCAAAAGCCCGGTTTGCCCCGCACCTCGCGTTCCGAACTCAAGCTGCGCTCGTAACTGAGCCTTCGGCCGCCCGCGAGGAGAAGGTCGGGAGGGGCGGGATTGGCGGACTCCTTGCGCACGCTCGCCGCGCTGGCCAAAGGGGCCAGCAGGACAATCGCTATGGCGGCTTCGGCGGCCTGCCGCACCGCCCCGCGAGCTACTCTCCTCAGAAGATGTTGAACCATCGTGAAAACCTGATGTAGTACGAATTTACCACGGCGGGCAAAGTCCCGGTGCGTATGCTCTGCTCGAACTTGGTGAAATTGGCATCGACATCGAGCTTTCGCAGCCGGTACTGGAAACGGGCGTTGAATATGGTGGACTGAAACCCTGAGGAGACCGAGGGTCCCGCGGTCGCGCTTCGAGCCTGGTTGTAGTTCACACTCACAACGGATCGGCGGAAGGGCCTGATGCTCACGCCACCCCCGTAGCTTTTGGCGTCGTACAGGATGGGCGACTGGAGCAGCGGGGCGGGGACGCCCGCAGGAACTTCAACCAGGCCGGTGGAGGTCAGAATCGAGGTTCCCTCCGATTGCGAGTACTGGCCGCTCACGCTGTATCGGCGAAAGCCGAGGTGCGTGGAAAAGCTCTCGGTTCGGCTTCGGTAGCCCTCGAATTGCGTAAGCCCGCTGTGGCTGCCGTGAAAGGAGGCGGCCCACTGGAAAGCACGGAAGCGGCGCTTCGCCTGCGCGCCATACCGGTAGGTCGAAGTTGTATAGACATCGAACAGCGTTTGCACTTGCTGCAGGTAATTGAAATCTGCCCCGAGCTCCCAGCTCTGGATACGGCGGAGCACATTCACATTTCCCACCAGGCTGGCGCCTGAATTCCCTTTTTGGGTGAAGGTGTCGATGACGCCGAGCGAAAAGGTCAACGCGCCAAGGAACGAGCGCGCGTAATTGAAGGTCGCGTTGCCTCCGAATTGCGTCATCCCGCGACGGCTTCCGGGCAGCCATCGCTCGTAGTGGTTCGCTCGGGCGTACAGCGCCAGGTGCGAGAACACGGAATAGCTTGCCTGGCCATTGACGGAAAACGTCCGCAGAGACGAGCTCAGCTTCGGCAAGGGCGCGCCGCCCGACGCCAGGATCCGCTGCTGCAAGGCTCCGAAGGCGTTGTCGTTGTAACTGGCGCCGAATGCCAGTCCCAGTTTGGGCGTGGGACTGAGCGAGAGCAGCGTGTTGAGATCGTTGACCGTGCCGCGGTTCGATCCGCTCGCCCTTCCGCTCCGGTACTCCCCCGCGTAGTTGGAGCGGTTCCACACCAGGTTCCAGTGGCCCCCCAGGGGGAGTTTATGGCCGGCGTTGACCTGGAACGAATTCGACCCGGTGCGTGATCCCTGCGGTTCTCCGCCCTCGAAAATCGACGGGAAGGTCGAATCCGTGGACAGGCGAATGTACTGGCCCATCAGGTCGAAGCCCGCCACTCGATACGTGGCCTGGAGGGTGAGGTTGCGCGAACGGGCACTGCTGTCCGTGTTTGCCCCAAACACCCTGGACGTTCCCGCGGTCGTCGAATAGCTCGCCGTGAGTGTCGGCATGCGGGGCAGGAGGAGGCTCCAGCCGATGCCAAAATTCGTGCCATCCCCGTGGGACGTTATGCCGCCAATGCCCGGAATCCCGAACTGTCCGGTGCTGTCGTACGTCCTGCCGAAAGAAATATAGCCAGGGAAAGGGCTGCCGCCGAAGATATTGGTCGTGGCCGTGAAGCCGCCGCCATTCGTAATGGTTTGATAGACGGAGCTGTTCTTGGAGTGACGATAATAGGGTTGGAAATCAAAAGAGAGGAACTGGGGCTTGTAGTAGAAGCCGCGCAGCCAGCCATTGCCGCCCAAGTCGAGGGAATGGCTGGAGGCATCCCTGTTCCCGGAGCGGCCGCTGTAACCGACCGAAAGGGCCCCCCCCGCGCTGAGACTGACGTCATCGCCCACCGTGACCTGCGCCTTCGCCGGCCGCAACCACAACCCGAGCGCTGCCAAAACCAGAGCCGCGCTTGGGACCCGCCTGGACATCCTGTTTCGCCCGCTCTGCCGAACTACAGCACCTCAACCTTCGCATTTTTCCGCAGCCTCTTATGTAGTTCGGCACGAAGATTGTTGTACCTGGCCTTCTGCAATTCGGACTGAATCTGCGATTTGACCGCCGCGAAATCGGCTTTACCCGCCGGAGTATGAGCATTCAAGCGAAATAACGTATAGTTCGGCCCGAGCTGGAGCAGCTCGCTCACCTCGCCCGGCCTCATCTGGCGTGCAGCCTCGACCACCGGCGGCGGCAATTGCGTGCCGTCCACCTGCTTACGGTCCCCCATGTTCACGCGCCAATCATCATCGGAGATTCTCTCCGCCAGGAGACCAAACTCCTGGTAACTTTTCGTCGCCTTGGCCTGTTGCAGCGCCTCCTCGGCGCGTTTGCGCGCCTCTTTCTGGACCTCGGCGCTGGCGTTCGGCGGCGGGATAATCGAGATCGTTTGAATGCTGAATCTCTCGCCATGCTCGAAGCGCCCGGGGTTCTTCTCGTAGTAGGTTCTGGCCTCGGCCAGGGACACCACGGCCTTCCTTCCCACCTCGATTTTCAGCAGAGCTTCGATCAGCAGCGAGCGCCGGATCTTCTCACGCAACGCCTGCCGCGACCCATTCGTTTCCACTTGCAGGTATTGCTCGTAGACATCCTGGCTGGGAAACCGCTTCCGGAATTCGGCTTCCGCGCGCCGCAAGCGCGAGGGCGAAATGGTCAGATGGCGGCGCTTGGCCTCCTGGTAAACCAGTTCGTCGAAGATGATCATTTCCAGGGCGCCCCTGCGGATTTCCGGCTCTAGCGCCTTGGGAAAGCCGTTGTGCTGACGCGCATAGGGGAAAATCATGTACATTTCGCGCAGCAGGTCGCGGTCGGTCAGCACGGTGCCATTGACCCGCGCCACCGGCCGGCCACCGATCTGTACCTCGGGCACCTTAGCCCTGTGGGCGCTCACCAGGGTTTGCGGCGTGGTGGGAGCATGAGAGGCGACCTGAGCGCTCGCCACTGAAGCTCCCAGGATGACCAGCACCGCTCTCCGAAACCGCAATCGCATGATTCCCTCGAATTCTGTGAGAAAGGCGGGAGGAGAGTTTCCTCTCCTCCCGGCAAAGCAGCGACGCCGCTAGAACTGCGTCGTTACGTTCATGATCCCGGAGCCTTCGTTCGAACCGCCGGCTCCCGTAAAGTGGCATTGACGGCAGAACTGTGTTGCCGACGAGGCCATCGTAGGATTTGTCACCGGCGCGCCCGGATTGTACGGAGCCAAGACGAAGAAGTAGGTTGGATACGTGCCGGTGGTACTCTGGTTCTTGACCTTGCCACTGAAGGTGTACATCGAGTGCGGGGTGTGGCAAGTGGTGCAAACCAGGTACGCATCCGCCGGATTGGTGGTTGGAAGTACGACCCCAGTCGTCCGGCCACCCGAGGGAAAGGCTGTGGTCGATTGGGTGATGTTGAAGGCCCCGTAGTGGTTGTAAAAGGCCATAAAAGCGGTGTTAGCAGGGTTTGGCTGAAGGCAGTCAACCCCAACTCCGTGGGAGGTGCAAGTGCCGGTGTCAGCACCGACGTACTGCAAGCGCGAAGCGACACCGACGGCGCCCAGCGTAGCCTTCGGACCAACAGGATGATCGTTTTTGTAGTTGCCCGCGGGGGTGCCGTCGTTTCCGAGCAGAGTGGGAATCGGTTGCGGCCCGTAGGTGGGTGGGAGCAATCCGGCCGCCTGCTCGTAGGACTGGTTGGTCATCATGGCACCCTTGGCCAAGTTGCCGTCATGGCAGCTCAGGCACATCACGATGCCGGTGAGTTCTTTTTCAGCGGTCCCCGTGACGCTCATGGAGCTGGGAAGGGTTATGTCAAAGGCGCCACCGTGGCCGAATGCCAACGTTTGACCATAGAGCGGCCCCAGATCCTGACCCCACAATGCGAGGTTGCCCGCCTCCGGGTCGGTAACGGCGCCGCCCCCGGCAGCCGCGTTGCCGCCGTTGCCCCGCGCGCCGCTATGCGGAGCGTGACAGCCGACGCAACCGCGCCCGCCGTTCTGGTGAGCACCGAGCTTATCCACACCTGTGATACCGGTGCCCTCCGTGTAAGTCTGCGCCATCGCGAACTCGGCAAAGGCCACGATGGCCAGTAGCAAAAGTATCTTCTTCATGAAGAAGTCCTCCTAAGTGGTAGTTGCAACTTTCTCGAACCCGGAGCCGCATCTTCCCGGCCCCGTTCTTGGCCGTCCGAGGACGACCAAAACTTGTTGGCGCTTACTTCACCTCCGGCGGTTGGCTCTGGCCTGCCGCCAGATTCTTTACGGGCGTGACGGTTCTCTTTTTCTGCGCCTGCGCTATGCGACGGTCCCTTTCGGCCTTTGCTTCCGCATCGCTCACGTATTGGAACATCTGCACCCTTCCGGGATATTGCTCGGATGTGAAAACGCGATTGTTCTTGTCGATGGTGAGGCCGGCGAGAGCTCTGAATTGGCCGGGCAGCAATCCTGGCTCACCCATCCAGATGAGCAACTGCCCCTCGGGGGTGAAGACCTGGACGCGGTTTTGCACGCCGTCGGCCACCCAAATGTGGCCATCACCGTCAATGGCGATTCCTTTTGGCCGCGCGAAATAGCCGGGACCGTCGCCAGGCTTTCCAAAAGCGCGGATGAAATTGCCCTCGGCGTCGAAGATTTGGATCCGATCATTCAGCGTGTCGGAGACGTACAGGTTGCCGTCCTGGTCCACCGCCACGTTGGTGGGTCGGGCAAAATCACCGGGCGTGGTCAGGGTATGGTCTTTACCGCTGGTGCCTATCTTCCGCAGGAGCTGGTACGGGGGATCGGCGTCGTAAACCAGCACCTGGTCCAATTCCGCGTCGGGGACGTAGAGGAAGCGATTCTCCGTATCGATGGCCATGCCGCCCGGGCTGACCATGCCCTCGCTAATGCTGCCTTCCAGGCGGTGGTCGGGGTCGAACACCAAAACCCGCCGCATTTTGCTGTCGGCCACAAACAGGCGGTCCGTGTCGTCAATCGTCAACCCAGTAATCCAGCCAAAACGCGCGTGGACGCCGTTCTTGATGAGCTCTACAGCCTCCGTCTTCGTGTCGAAGATGAAGACGGCGCGAACCTTGCTATCGGCAACATAAAGGCGCCCCTTGGAATCGACTGTGAGGCCGTAAGGCATTACCAGTTGGAAACGAGGCTTTTCAGCCTTGGTTTCGCCGGTGACAACACCCGAAAGCCGGTCCATCCACGAAAGTCTCGGCTTCTGCTTCGCGGGCGGTTGGAGTTTTTCGGCTGAGAAATAGTCCAGATACTTGATGCGCGTGATGGCAGGGGGATTGGGCCAGACGATCTTCGAGTAATCCAACATGTCGAGCATGTTCGGTTTTGCTTCCGCAGCGGGTTCCGCTTTCTTCTTCTTGTCCGCGTAAAGCGGAACGGCTCCCGTCAGCAACAAGGCGCACGTCGCAAGCACGGCGGCGATCCTTCTTCCGCAGGGCATCGACTTTTGAGCAACTTCACGCATGCTTGCTTCTCCCGTGGCCATTGCTACCCGCCGAGGTTCTTGTGACAACTGGCGCAAAACGCCAGTCCGTTGGCCTGGTCCTTGACCAGAAGACCCGGCTGCATCGAAGCATGGTTTTGGTGGCAGGTCAGGCAGTTGATGGCAACCCTGACCTTGGTGGTGTCGTCGGGCTCCATCTGATCCACCACCGGGTGATGTTCGACCGGATGGCCGCGCCCGTATTTCAGGGGCAGGCGAACCACCTTGCGGAAGTAGTCCTCCGGCAGCCTCACCTTGCCGTTGAAGATAGTTATCAGGCGTGCCCCCTCCACTGTTTGGGGCCTGGCGTCGGGGCCATGACATTCCAGACAGAGCGAATTGACGTTGTTGGTCCGCAACATACGCCGGTTTTCGCCGCCGTGAGCCTCGTGGCAGATCGCGCATCCGTGTTCGATAAAGGGTTGGTGCGGGGATGGCTTCTTGCCCTGCTTCACTTGGTCGGTGTGGCAGGCCAGGCACGCCGTCTCCGCAGTCGGCCTGGGAAGTCCCGGTAACCTCGCAGCGTGCGGGTTGTGGCAGTCGATACACTCGCCCACCGCTCCCGGGTGCTGGACCTTGGCCGTCGCGATCTTCGTTGCCTGCTCCTCATGGCAGACCACGCAGAGGGATTTGGTGTCTGCCTGCGTCAGCACGACTTTTCCGTCTTTTGCCGGCGCATGGCACGTGTCACAGCTCTTGTCGGCAAAGGGCTGGTGAAGGAACTTCTGCAACAGCTTGGGAGTTTCGGACTGGTGAGGATCGTGGCAGGCCAGGCAGTCGGCATTGGCCGTGGGCTGATTCCGGTGGGCCTTGGCGATCCTCTCCTCGTTCACATCGTGACAGTCGAGGCATAATTGTGGGGTCGCCTTGCTCAGGTGATTGACGAATTC